>JABAHQ010017115.1_pt2 | contig 14408 bp, 11 predicted proteins | sample 7062091 | NCBI WGS metagenome assembly JABAHQ01 (sample SAMN14534359, study PRJNA622989) | marine sediment metagenome | biome: marine biome [ENVO:00000428]; feature: marine pelagic biome [ENVO:01000023]; material: deep marine sediment [ENVO:00002113] | place: India: Gulf of Kutch | collected...
CAGGAGCTGCCATCCGGCAGTATCGAGTCATAGGATCGATCCTCCCAGTCGGTAACGGCGATATCGGTTTGGGTGACGCTGGTTTTGTCGTCCGGCCATTGGAACACGGCGATTTCCGGTGCCACGTAGCTGAGGCTGGCGAACCAGGCCACGTCCCCGGGCCCCTTGGCAAAACGCAGGGAACCATACTGATCGGTGGACCAGGCCTGGCGTGCCAGTTCCCCCCGCTGCTTGAGGGTTTCCATGGATAACCGCATCACCACTGCCCGCTGCCAGCGGTTGGTGGTGGTGGAAAACAGATTGAAGGACAGCGCCAGGTGGTTGTCGGTTTCCAGCATGTCGGGGTAGTCCAGCCAGACGTTATGCCAGTCTGGGTCGATGTCCTGGGGTTTGGTGTCCCACCAAGTCCAGGTGCCGGGTTTGCCGGTGGAGCTGACCGCCACCCGGATCAGGTTGCCGCTGGGGGTTTTGGAAAATTGCAGCAGCCAGATCCAGAGCCGCCACGGGCTGGAGTAATGCACCAGTTGATCGCAGCAGAAGCCCGCCCCCGCCGGGGGCAGTTCGGTGTAGGGATCGACAAATTGCCAGCTGTCGCCGCCGTTGGTGCTGCGGGAGGAAAACCAGTTGCCGGTGACGATCATGCGCTGACCGGAGCAGGCCAGGCTGGGTTCGGCAATGGTGCCGGTCTGGCGGCCGGTGGCGGTTTGATTGAGATCGATCTGTTTAAGAATCGTGGTCATCTTTGATATTCGCTTCCGGGCGTTTGGCGGAATCACCGGGGGCATCGCTCTGAGAGGCTGCCCCTCGGGAACGGCGCCGACGTTTCACCGGGCCGGGCGCCTTGCGCTTGGGGGAGATGTTCTCATCTTTGGCGTCAAAGTCCGGCTTGGCGGGCACGTTCGGTTCCGGCTGTGCGTCGGCATCGCCCTGATGCACGGGCTTTTGTTTGGTTTTCTTGTGTACGGTTCCGGCTTTGCTCTTTTTCGCGGCGCTCATAATGCACTCACCAAACGGGCGCTGTAACCGGCCATTACGGTCCAGAACAGGATGGCATAGCCTTTTTCACCCACCTGTTGATTGAGTTTGCGACCGCCCATGGTGCACAGCGCCATCACCGGTATCAGGGCCGCCGCCAGGATCAGATGGTTCTGCCCCAGCAGACCGGACTGGGTGAAGACGGCGGCTTTGGTCATGTCCCCCACCAGGGAGACCAGGGAGGCGGCGCCAACAAAGTATTGCCGCTCCAGTTGCAGGCTGCGCAGGGCGACCCCTTTCAACGGGCCGGAGGTTCCGGAAAAACCGGAGGTGGCGCCGGAGGTGAACGCCAGCAGCCCCGCCCAGGCTTTGCGCACGGGGCCGGTGACGGTGAAATCCCCCGCCAGGGTGAAGATCAGCGCCAGCAGTACAGCGATCCTGACCCATGCATCCGGCGCCTGCACCATCAGACCGGCCCCCAGGGCTGCGCCCGCCATCACCGCCACGGCAATCAAACCGGCCTTGGCCAGGGGCATGGTTTTTCGGTACACCACCACTTTGGCCACGTTATTGACCGCCAGCAGCAGCGCCGCCAGGGCCACGCCCTCCTTTGCGCCCAGGGCCAATACCAGGGCCGGAACCAGTATCAGGGAGCCACCCAGACCGGCGGCGGACGACAACACAAAGGATGCCGGTACCACCAGAACCAGGATGGCAAGGGTCAGTGCATCAAATTCCATAGGGTCTTACCTCGTTACGGGAAAAGCTGGGTGCCGGGCCTGCGCCAGACACTGATAATACGGCACGCCGCATGGGGCCAGTTGCGGACGAAACGATCCACCCGATCAATGGCGCCCGCAGGCACCGCCGAAAACTGATCGGCGGAGGAACCCACCAGTGCCAGCAGCAGCACGCGGCGGCCACTGGGTACGGCACTTAAATCAATATCGGCGGACACCGCCCGGGGCATGCGCGCCGCCAGCGGGATGCTGAGCCGGTGCAGCGGATCACCTCCGCTCAAGGCCACGTTCCAGCCCGCCGGGGTGGCCTGTGGGGCGCCGCCCAACAAGCTGCGCACATAGGGCACGATGTCGGTACAGTCCTCTGCCAGCAGACGGGTGGCGCTGGAGTCATGGCGCCAGAGCAGCACGGCGAAGGCACCGTTGGCTGGCACCGGCCGGGTGTCCCGGTGATGCAGCAGTATGTCCACGGTGCTAGGTTCACGGTATACCTGCCAGAGGTTGTTGGTATCCCGCCGTGGCACCACGGTTTCCATCAGATCGATTTCCGATGCGGGCAGGTTCGGCGTCAGGGCGTTCTGCCAAGGTGCGCGGTAGACCCCCGGCATCCCGGCTTCATCCTGGGCGTTGGCCATCACGGAGTTCCACAGGGCCGCATCCACTCGCCGCGACCCGGCATTGGGTAAACCCAGGGTGCGACGATGACGCTCCACCAGATCACCGAACTGATCCGACCACTGGCCATTGGGAATCACACTGGGATAGAGCCAGCGGAAGGCGGTCTGGAAGGTCCACAACTGATAGGCCAGCGCACCGTTGGTGAGGTTGGTGCCCCGGAACGATGGGGTGTTCGTCACTGGGNNCCCCGGAACGATGGGGTGTTCGTCACCGGGGTCTGGGGCCGGATGGTGATGTCCGGGCTGCGGAACACCGCCACGTCCGGCGCCGTGGGCCGACGCCGGGGATTCTTCATGGGCGTGGGCAGCAGGCGACGATCATCCCGTGGATGCACACGAACGTAGGTTCGTGCAGGCTCCTGGGCCGCCAGGTTTACCTCCCACACGCCCCGGGACTGCAACGCCGCCCGCAACAGGCGTGGGGAACCGGCGGCACCGGCGGGATCAGTCCAGATATGCAGATCCTGCACGGTGGATTCCGGCAAGCCGTTCACCAGCGGCGTCCAGGCACCGTGGGCATTGCCCCCGCCTTTGGTGGCGGTCCACACTGCCGTGGCGGTGCCCACATAGACGTTGTTGACGTTCGCCGGATCGACAATCACGGAATAGGCCGGATCGATGGGGCTGTTGGGCTGTCCCACCGGAGTGGGCAGGGCGGCGCCCAACCCGGTGGTGCGGAATCCACCGGCGGCGTCGTCGTAATAGAAACAGGTGTCCGCCGCCGGTGTGGGTGGCCTTGCAGCCACTGCGGCGGAAGTGGGCGTGGCGGGCACCGCAGGCCGCCACTGGGTGGTTTGGCCGGTGCCGACGAGATAAAAATCACTGGTGCCGGGCACCGGGGCGATGTCGGTAAAGAAGGTGGCCGCCGGAGTCACCAATGGGGCCACTGGCGCTGCCATACCCGGTTGCAACAGGGTGGTGGAGGTCCACTGACCGGGGCTACCTGCGTTCTCCTGATAGCGCACCACACCCCGGCGATACAGAGCCAGCAATGTGGTGGCATTGACCCATTTCACCGTCACCACCGGCCCCAGGCCGGGCACACCAAAGGCCATGTTGGCCGGAGTGCTGGGCTGGCGATTGCCGGGCCGTGGGTCCCGCGCGTTAACGAAAGTGGGGGGCGTTGTGGCGGCGGTAATGGGCAGCACCCGCCAGGTGTTGGGGTTGGCGGTACCCAGGTTGTCGGTGATCCAAACCCGGTTGGTGCCCAGTGCAATGCGGCCCCGGTTGCCCGGCGGTTGCACGACGGCATCGATGCCGGAATAGAAGTTACTGGCGGCGAACTCGGCATCCGTACCACTGGGGTCAGATGGATCAGGTGGAATCACCGGCGGCCTGTAGCGGGAAGTCGGATCACAAGCCCAGTCGGCGCTGGTGAACTGCCCCATCACATAATGGGACTGTACCGGGTGAAAGATCACACCACCGCCATCCCCCTGCATGTTGGTTTTCATTTCCCAGACACTGTCCCCCACCCGCACCTGACGGCCGTTATCCTGGCAGCCCAGCATGGCGAAGTGACTGGAGGTGGGATGGGAAGCCACGAACTCGGATTCCAGAGAGGCCAGCCCCACGTTACGGGAGACAAAGGTGTTGGTCTGGCCGTTGCGCAGGGAGACGAACACGCCGCCGTCACAGCCCACCCAGATCTGATGGCTGCCGTCGGCATTGGTGGCCTTGCGCAGGGCGTGGACGTCGGGGTGCACGTTGTTCCCCACCAGCCCAACCACATTGGCGCCGTGGGTGGTGCCTGCCGGTTGATCGGACACACCGGGTGAGGCCACCAGGTTGGCGCCGTTGACGTCAAAGGCCCAGATGGCGGCATTCCAGTTACTGACCCAGACCAGTGACCCGCCGATATAAACCCGATCGATGCGGGTGCCCGGTGGCCCAGCGGCGGGGGTGTAAGTGGTGGCGACGATGGCCTGATCGTAGTCACGCTGGCCCGGCCACAGCTGACCGTTGTTGGGTACATTATTGAGGGGCGTGGCGGTGGGTACCGCCGGTGCGGCGACGCCGGGGTTGGCGATCTGCCAGACGTGGGGGATCTGGGTATTGTTCGCCGCTCCGGGGTTGGTGTTGACCTCCCCCAGTACATAAACCTGGGTGCCGTCATCGTTAACGTCGATGCTCATGCGCCCCACCAGACGGGCACTGGCGGCAAAGGCAGCCGGGACCGTGAAATTCATGGTGATCCAGTTGAAACTGGTGCCGTTGTTGTCGGAGACGGCCACCCCGGAACTGCGATAACAGACGAACAGGCGATTGCCCACATAGACCAGATCGGTGGGATCACGATTGGCGGCCCAGTTGGCCGGTGGTGGTGGCCCAAAGTTGGCCGCCGGGGGCGTAGCCGGTTGCGGCGGCGCGGCGATGGCGGCCCAGGTGAAAGCCAGGTTGCCCCCCACCATGCTGCGGGTGCCCATAAACAGTCCGCCGGAGGTGGCGGCAATCACCTGATCACCGTTCTGCCCCACCGGGGAGCCCGGCACACGCACCATGCGCACCACAGACAGACCTTCCAGCACATTGATGCCGGTGGCGGCTTCCCAGGGATCATTCTGCAACGCCTGATCGGCCGGGCCGGTGGCCACCAGCACCCCCATGCCCCGCATGGGCGCGGCGTTGGCGGAACCCTGGAAGGCACCGAATTCACCGGTGCCCACCATGACGAAATCATTGGCGGCAGCCGCACCGAAGTTCACCAGCAAGCAACCGGAGGCAAAGGCGGAGGTATTGCCGCCCTGACGACGGGGCTCATTGGCCCAGCCCCCCAGTGGTTCCCAGGTGGCACCGCCGTCATCGGTGTACCAGACCCCGCCCTTTGCGGTGGCGGCATAGGCACGCTGACCGTCGGCGCTGACCGCCAGATCCCGCACCCGACCGGACACCCGGGGGCGTCCGTCTGCCTGGCCCTGGCGCACTACGGAAGGCCCGATCGGGGTCCAGCGGTTGGTGTTGTTGGCGGGGAACGCCATCGGTGCCGGGGCACTCATTTCCGCAGCACCCATGGCCGCGGCCCGTGGGGCGGGTGCTCCGGTATCGTCGGCATCTTCTGCAGGAGCTTCATCGAAGTTGAGCCCTTCCCGCTCCAGCAACATGTTCAGGGAATTGCGCAGGGCTTCCCGATCCACAAAGCCGGTGCTTTCCTCCAGAAAGGCATCCCGGGCGGCGGCGTGTTTTTTCTTGGCATTCTTGCGCGCCAGTCGGCGCTCACGTGCCTGTTGTTCTTCCACCTGTTCGGGCGTCAGGGTCTCCGCCATTATTCTTCTCCGTCAATGATCCTTATCCAGCCCTCTTGGAACTCATGGGGCATACGGGGCAACAGCGCCGATTGGGTGGCGGAGACGATGGGGTCGTCCCGCCAGGTCAAGGGCCCGGTACGACGGGTGAATTGTTGCTTGTCACCCAACAGGTGCACTTTCGGTAAACGGATTTCCTCCGGGTCCACCAGCACCGGCCCCACACGCACGGAGGGAATCACCCGCTTCAGACCTTTGCCCACCCAGGCATCGTTCAGGGCCAGCGCCTTGCGCGGCAGGATGCCGGAGGTAAGGTGCACCCGCCCGGCGGGCAGCATCAACAGGGTCAGCCGATGGGTCTGGCCGGGGCGGATGTAGAGGGTGTCTTCCGGAATCAGGAAGGGGTGGGACAGGGGCACCACATCGGGCACCCGAACCTTTCCCAGCAGACCGAGCTGTCCGCGCCGCCGACCGCTGTCCCGGGCCGTGGCGGCGACCACTTTATCCACCAGATGAAAATGGTCGTAGTCGTCATCCACATAGAACCCCAGCAGGGCATCGTCGCTGCGCTGCAGATCCCCCAGCCGCACCGGGAACGCCTGATCCCGCAGGGCTTCGAAGGCCGCCCGCCGCGATTCAGCGTCGGCGCCATTCAGATTCACATCGTCCAGGTCATCGGGGATATCCAGCCGCAGGGTGGCCTTCACCACCGCAATAGGGCGCCCCACCAGACCGGCCACACTGGAAGAACCCAGGCTGCCGTAGGTATCCACGGTCCAGAGGGTGGTGTCGATGGCCCGCAGGATGGAGCTGAGGGAGCTGTCGGTGGCCGGGGCCTCGGCGGCCCGGTTCTGCACGTCGGTGCGCACCACCCCGGCGGCGATCTGGCCCATGGGTACAGCGCCGGGTTCCAGATCCACCAAGGGGCCTGCACCTGGCGGCACCGGTCGGCCCGGTGCCGGCTCCCAACGCACTGCGCCGGTCAATTCATGGTGGCAGATCTGCCCCAGGGCATTGCCGTCTCGATCGAACATTTCCAGAGATTCGTCGATGTGATCCGGCAGCAGAAAGCCCGCCACCGGGTTCACCGCCAGTTGCGGTTCCAGCTGGTTGATGAAGGCTTCCGGAGCGAAGGTGGGGTCACCCTGATAGCCCGGGTCCACCAGTCGGAACAGCCAGCGGGCACCATTCTGCACCCGGGCGGCCATTTGAATGCTGGCGGGTTCGTCTTCCACCTCCAGCGAGGTGGTGGTGCGCACGTCGTTGACCGGCACGTCCAGGGTCCGACCGAAGGCATCTACTAATCGCAGCTGTTTCAATTCCAGGGTGCCGCCGAACAGGGGCACCGGATCCGCCACCACCTTGGGTCGGTCGTCTTCGTCCACCCCGGCGTGAAAACCGCCGTTGTAATCCAGCCCCAGCAGTTGTTCGCGAATGCCGTCCAAAGAGGCCGACGCCAGATCCAGCGGCTCAAGAAAATTCGACAGGCTTTCCAAGGAAGTTTGCTGGGAACCGCTGAGGGACGCCTCGGTGGCATCCCGCTCCTGCTCCGCCTTGATCCAGCGTTCAATACTGCTGTGCAAGGCGGTGGAGAGCCCGCGCCCGATGGGGCTGCGGCCACTGATCTCGGACACCAGCAGTTCGCCGTCGGAGGATTTGGGCTTCACTTCCAGATCACCCAGTTCCCAGTGTTCCATGGCGGTGGTGCCCACCAGTTCCACCCGCCATTCCAGCCACAGGGGCACCCAGGGCTGACGCCAGGCGGTCACCCCCACGGGGCTGGGGGTCAGGCCCACCAGATAGGAGGCCTTGGCCAGTTCCGCCGCCGCCTGTTTGAGCACGCTGGTCTGCTGGGCGGAGACGCTGCTCCAACTGTCACTGACCGCCGCCCGGGGCGAGGCCGGTGATTCCGCCAGGGTATATTCCCCAGCGCCATCGTAGCGTCCATCGGTGGAGAACAGACGCAGCATCTCCCCCTGGATACGATTGTGGTATTGGTTGAATGCTTCGGTTTCCTTGGCGGCGGATTGCGCCAGCCAGCGACTGCAATACGGGTTCAGCAACATGGCCTCCCGCACTACGGTGAGCACTTCACCGGGTATGGCGCCGGAGCCGAGGGTGGGCACCAGATCCTTGCCGTTCACCACGCCTTTGATGGATTTCACCGCCTCGTTGGGATAGCGGCAGCGCAGTCGGCCTTCGTCGTCATACAAGCCATCATAGTGATGGCGCAGACTGGGGCGGGCGCCCTTGATGGCCAGTTGCGGCGCCTGGGGAATGAAGATGCGCGGCGCCGGTCGCTCCACGCTGCGGCGCTCCTGTTTGATACTGGCGGTGACCCGCTCATCCAGGGTAAAGGCCGGTGCCTTGGGCGCGCGATCTTCCTTGGCGAACACCACTTTGTCCCGCCACTTGGGCAGCGGGTTAATGGCATCACGGCCCGATGCTCTGCCTCCCCCACCACCGGCAGGATGGCGAGGCGCTTTTTCGGCCCGCCCCTTGCGCCCCACGGTGGTGGGGTTCACTGAGGCGGAATCCTCCACCCGCAACTGATCCGCCTTGGCCGCCGGTAACGGCTTGCCCGGCAGGGAGCGGAAGGTGTCGTTGTGTTCGCGCTCGGCAATATCGCGCATGCCGTCCGGGGTGCCCAGACGGTCGATCAGATCACTGGTGAACGCGGCCGCCAGCATTTCCGCCGCCCGCCGCTGGTTGACGCTGGAACCGAGGGTGTCCGCCCCCAGTGCAGTGACCAGATCATCGGTATCAAAGCCGACGGCCACAGACAAGCGCCCGGGGGAAGGCCGGTCATCCACCCCAGAAGGCGGCGTGTCCACGGGCACCCCGGTGACCATACCGTGCAGCAATGCCAGAAAACGCGGCGGCCGCTGGGTGATGACCACCTTGGCGGGTTTGTCCACCGGCATGGACAGTTCCGGGGAAATGTCGGCGTAGGTAAAGCTTTCGTCCCGGCCCTTGGCGACGATTTTGGTGGGCGGGGCTTCTTCCGGATGATTGAATTTCCCGGTGTCCATCAGGCGGCTCAACACCGGCAGGTCCGGTTCGCTGCTGGGTTCTTCCGCTTCCGCATCCAGATGCCAGCCCAGGTCGCCCAGCAGTTCAAACAGTTCGCGCTGGCCGGTGACGTTCAACGGGTCTTTGCTGCGGTCGGAGCACCAACCGGCCACCACATAAGTGGCGGCATTACGATCGAAGCCGTCTTTCGCCACCTCTTTCAGATCGTCCAGATCCTCCAGGGTATCGTGAAAGCCGAAGCGACCGGCGCTGGCAGTGTAGGAAGCGGTCCACAAAGGTGATCCCCCCACGGTGCCATCCAGTCGATCGAAGTTGGGCAGGTCTTCGCTATCGCCGGTGGTGCCGTTGAAGTCCTTCAGCGGCGTGACCGATCCTTTTTTGGCATCGATCACCCAGCCCCGCAACATAGGACGTTCCAGCCCCACGGGGAACAGCGCCCGAATCACCACCCAGCGATCCGGCAGCTCGGTCATTTCCAGTTCGCCGCCATCGCTGGATTCCTGGCCCCGCAGCAAGGCATCCGGCAATGCCCAGTGCAGATGCACGCCGNNACGCCCAATGCAGATGCACGCCGGGTTTTGGCGTCTCGCCCTCGGCAAACGGCTGGGGATCACCGGGGCCGCCGGTCACCGGCACCAGGGTTTCGTCCGTTTCGGGATGGGCCACATAGGCCTGCACGTCCACCGGCACCAGTATGCGACGATTGCGGGGCAGCTTGGGATCCCAGGTGGCCACGGACCCCAGATCGGTATCCGCACGCACCAGCCAGGCCCACCGTTCATCGAAGACGGCCTTGCTCAGGGTTTTGTTTTTCAGCAGATGTTTAAACATAGGTCAGCCTCACAACTTGAACGTTGCCTCCACTACCTTTTCATAATCGATGGTGGCGCGGAACACGGTCTCGAAGCGGGGTGTATCCACCTCGCCGTACACCTGTCGCCAGGGGAACCGAATCAACTGCAGGGCATACTCGGCGCTGTCCAGCCCATCGGCGGCACCGGTGCCGGGTTTGGCCGCCAGGGCATCGGACAGGCGTCGGATGTCCACCACGCCGGAAGATCCCACCCGGAACGGCACGTCGATGTCTTCGCTGTCGTTGTCCGCCAGGTATTCAAAGGTTTCCTTGTCGCGGGGGCGCAGTTTGGCGGAACGCTGGTTGCCGTTGTCTTCGTGCATAAAACCGAACTGGATTCCCTGACGGGGTTCTTCGATGTGCACCACTTTGGGAATGCCGTCGAACAGACACAGCAGCACCGCCGGTGCCAGCCGTTCAAGCCGCAACAGGCGAATGCGGCGGGGGTCGTCTTCGTCAAAGCGGGCGTCGTCCCCTTCTTCCGGGTCCACGTCAAAGGCCCGCACGTGCAGACCGGGCCAGCCGGACACCGCCTTCGAGCGCAACAGAAAACCACTTATAGGACCGGGGGCACCGCGCTTGCGGGTATCGCCTTCACGCCGACGCACATNNCAGAAAACCACTTATAGGAGCGGGGGCACCGCGCTTGCGGGTCTCCCCTTCCCGTCGACGCACATTGCGTTCCTCGGTATCCAGTTCAGCACGAATGGCATTGTACTGGGCTTCCAGTTGAATGCGGTCGTCGCTGTTCACGGTGCCCACGCTCAAGGCTCCCTGCACCAGGGCATCGGTCCAGCGCCGATCCAGGTAAAACCAGCGAATGGATTCCTCCGGCAGCAGCTCGCTGTCCGCCACCAGGTTGGCAAAGGGTACCCCTTCCAATAGCCGCAACCGCACCAGCCAGTTGCGCAGCTCCGCGGGCATGGCCGTGTCCTGATCTTTCTGGAATTCCGCGAACGGCGTTTTGCGGGTGTTTTCCAACTCCGCCGCCAGGTTATTCAGAATGTCGATTTTGTCGTTGATCATCTCTCGTCCTCATCCAGGTGGCGGGTGCGGATGGAATCGGTCAGGATGCGATCCAGGGCATCCAGGGACTCGTCCAGTCTGATTTTGTCGGTCACCGGGAAAGCCGGTCCGGTGAGGGTGTCATCCAGCAGTTTGTTGGAGAGCACATTGGACACCAGATCCATACGCTGGCTGTTGAGGTCTGCCTCCAGGGATTCCCGTACGCCGATGGTGCCGACATCGTCGATGATGAGATCCTCCATCGGCACCTCCACCTGACGCAGGTTGTCCAGCATCACGTTCAGGTCACCCCGCAGTATGTCGCCGTTGAGCCCCAGCCCCGCCGCCAGCAAATCACCGGCCATGCGGTCCNNGCCCGGGGGTCACCCGGGGGCGCGGCTGGCCCAGCAGAATGTCCGGATCGCGCACGATGGCGTCCACCAGAAAACGGCCCAACAACGGGCCCAGCTTGTGAAACTCGTTGAACTCCAGGCCGTCCCCCAAGATGCCTTCCCACAGGGGGCGATTGGCCACCAGCAGGGATTTCAAACGGGCGGCGTGGTATTGCCCCTGCCGCCAACGCATCAGGGAGGCAATGATGGAGGGCTGGGACAGGGTCAGCAGGCGGCCGGTTTCAAACGCAGTAGCCAGGGACAGGTCTTCACGGCCATCGGGAATCACGATACGCAACTGATCGGAACTGTGTGCCAGGTCCAGCCGCTTGGCGGTGGACGCCAGGGTGGGATGGGGCACCAGCGGACCGCGATACCAGGATCGCACTTCGTCCCCTTCCCGGGTTTTGTGGTTGAGCCCCACATGGCCGCTTTCCACCACTTCCAATGGCAGGCGCCCGCTCTGATCCGAGGGAGTATCCCCCACGTCGCCCAACAAGCGGGAATCCAGGTTTTCCATCAGCGAGCGGAAGGTGGTGTCGCCGGTGGTGGTAAAGCTCCAGTGCAGCAACACCGGGAAGCGGTACTCGGGATCGAACAACTGGGCACCCACCACATCGGTGATGCGAAAATCAGAGGCCATCTGCAGGGACACATCGGTGGAGGACACCTTGGCCAGATCCTTCATGGACCACTGGGAGGCGCCTTTGTAGGGCGTGGCTCCATCCTTGGCGGCGGCGCTGGATTTGATCTTGAGACTGTCGCTGCCGCCGATGTCCGCCGCCCTGGGCGCAGGCCCGGCAAGCGGTTCGATATCGCCCTCGATTTCCAGGTCCGGCCGATGCACACCTACGGTTCCCATTACCCGATGGTCATCCAGGGTNNCGGTGATAAAACGAGTGGAAAACACCGGGTCCGGCGAGCGATCCAACAGTGCGTCGTACTGACCTTCCAGGTTCACCAGGCACGCCAGGTATTTCACCGGCACATCCTCACCAGTGCGCGTTTTACCCGGCACCGGCAGGCGGTTGCTGATCACCACCGCCAGGAAGCCGTCGTCGTCCCCCATCATCAGTTCAGTGTCGTTGATATCCACTTCGCGGGCGTGGGCCAGCAGATCCACATCGTTTTTGGTGGGAAAGACTTTGTCGATCACGGATTTGCGCACCACCAGCCGATTGCCCTTGGCCACTTCCGCCACCCCTTCCAGGGTCACCCCGGGGGTTACACAATCTGCTACATCCACCGCAGTATCCAGCCGTGCCTCGCCTTCGGCAATCAGCACCAGCGCCAGCCAGGGGGTGTCTTCCGGCGCGCCGTCCAAGCGCCGTTCCCAAGGCAGGGTACGACGCTTGATGACCACTTGAGGCAGGCGGCTGCCGTAACTGCCGAAGGAGTTGGCCGGTGGATAGGTGGACAGCACCTGATCCGGCGGCAACACGTAACGGGGCGAGCGGATGCGGACGTTGATATGTTCCTGATCAACGCGCAGGTCGTTTTCGTCCAGATCACCATCGGGCGTACTGGCTTCCATGTTCTGCGCCGCCTCGAAGCGCCATTCCCCCGCCTCCAGGGGCGGCGTGATTTTGGTATAGAGTTTGAACTTACCATCACCGACGGCCATGAGCTTGGCTCCTGTACTGATCGATTTGCTGTGTGTATGTTTGCGTCATCGGCTTATTGCTCCTGCGGGGCGATCCATTCGATGGCGCAGCCGTCACCCTGGGCCGCCCGCAAGCGGGCCACCACCGCCACCAGACCCAACTCGGCGATCCAGTCCGCCACGTCGTCCACTGCACCATCGACACCGATCACGCCGCTCACCTGACGAGAACCGCCCTGGGTCACCCGCACCGATACACCGGCCTTGCGGCTATTCGGGGTTACCGGGAACAGGAGAATGGAGCGGGTACCGGCCTGCACCACCACCGGCGTTACGTCGCCATCGGCATCGCGCACGTGGGTGGCGCCGTTCAGTTCAATGCCCAGATCTTCCGGATGACGGGCTTCTGCCCCACGCAGGATCACACCCACGCAGCGCACGGTGGAACCAAAGCGGGTGGACACGGCGGCGGCCTCCCGCACCATGTCTCCGGCGACGCCCCAACCCACTTTGCTGCGACCGGCAGTGCCATCCATATTCAGCACGCAACCGGCACCCAGGGCGGAACGTCCGGCCAACCGCACCAGTCGGGACTGATCGTGCCAGCCCAACACCTTGCGGCCCGGCGCCAGCAGATCACCGGCACCGCCGTTGGCCTGCACCGCCAGCAGCGCGGTATGGGGCGGCACCGTCACAGAGCTGTCGCTCACCACCTGATCGTGCAACACGGCACCGTTACCCAGCAGCATCACCACCCGGGCTTCGCCTTCCACCTTCAACGTGGGGCGGCTGTCACGACCGGTATCAATGGCGGCGTCCGGCATGCGCAGGGTCACGACGTCACCGGCCCGCAGGCGGGTGTCCGGCGCTCGGGTTACGGCTCCCTGACTCAGACCTTTAACGATAGAGCCGCTGATGGCGGAACCCACCTGACCACCCAGATATGAACGGGCCACGCCGCCCAGGTTGGTACGGGGCACTGCACCCCTTACCACCACAGTCTGATCCGCAATGCGGGGGGGCGCGGCGGTCAGGTTGAGTTTGATCGGCAGGCTGCGGCCAAGCCGTCCGCGCACCGACTCCACGGAGGGTGCCGGGCGCCGCTTGATGCGACCATCGGCCACTGTGGTGCCCCGCACACGTTCCGCCACCCCGGCGCCACTGGTCATGAAGCCGGTCACGAACGGCGCCCGGGGCTTGCGGGGCTCGGCCACGGCCACCACGCCCATATCGGCGCTGGCAACGTTATCCCCATTGGCGGATTCCAGACCGTCCATCAGGGTGCCGAACAACGGCGGCGCAGTGCGGGAACGTTCATAAGATGCTTTCGCCGTGGCGCTGCGCTTACCCTGATCCAACAGGCCGCTGGGCGTTTCCACCGTATCGGCAAACAGGAACTGGGTGGCCTGGGTAAAGGCATCCTCCACCGAGTCAGCCACCGGGTTCACACCCAGGGCCGTGGCCTGCCCCAGTATCGCTACACGCCGGTTGGGCGCGGCGGACAGCGGCAACGGTTTTCGTCCGGTTTCCACTTTGTAGTAGTCGATCTCCGGGCCGACTTGACCACTGGTATCGGCGGCGGCCACCAGCTTCAGACGGCTACCAGCGAAGATCACATCCCCCTTCGGCAGCGGGCTGGAAGGTTGATCGGCATCCTCCGGCAAGCCCCATACCCCGATGGGGAAGGCCTCCTGTCCATAGCTGGGACCATCCCCGGCCTGCGGCTCCTCTTTCATGCCGCTGACCAGGGGTGCCAGATCCGGAGTTCGATCCACCCAACCGCCACCGGACTTTTTCTTCAGTCGCAGGGTCAGGGTGGAATTCAGGTTGGACGCATTCATGGGGCTCAGCCCCAGGGACGTGCCGGTGCCGCCGGGCAAGGTGGGCG
>JABAHQ010024912.1_pt2 | contig 14405 bp, 14 predicted proteins | sample 7062091 | NCBI WGS metagenome assembly JABAHQ01 (sample SAMN14534359, study PRJNA622989) | marine sediment metagenome | biome: marine biome [ENVO:00000428]; feature: marine pelagic biome [ENVO:01000023]; material: deep marine sediment [ENVO:00002113] | place: India: Gulf of Kutch | collected...
TCCGGAGGTGACGCCGGAGCTGGAGGCCCTGGCCCTGGACCACGCCCGCCGGGTCCTGGAGCACCTGGGCTACGTGGGGGTGATCGCCATCGAGCTCTTCCAGGTGGGGGACGAGCTCTGGGCCAACGAGATGGCGCCCCGGGTCCACAACTCGGGACACTGGACCCTGGACGGGGCGTGGCACAGCCAGTTCGAGAACCACCTCCGGGCCGTCTGCGGACTTCCTCCGGGATCGACCGGCGCCCGGTGCAACTCCGCCATGCGGAACATCCTCGGCAGGGTGCCGGAGACGTCCCGGATCCTGGGCCTCGAGGGGGTCCATCTCCACCTCTACGACAAGGCGCCCCGGCCCCGGCGCAAGCTCGGGCACGTGAACGTGGTGGGGGAGGATCCGGAGCAGGTCCGAACCCGGCTCGCGGCGGTGCGGAAGGTCGTCGAAGAGTGAGCTCCCTGGGCTGCAGAGGGTGGGAACCCCGGTCGGCCTGACGGTTAAGAGAGACAGTCAGAGAGGTTCTCGCCCCCGGACGGGCCCGCCCGGGGGCGTCGCTCGTTGCCCACGGCCCGGGAGGGACTCCACGGGCCGCCCCCGGGACCCGACAGGCGCCCGTCTCCCGACGTTCCACCGAGGAAGAGCATGCTGGACGAGATCAGAGAGCGGATCGAGGCCGAGATCGAGGAGCTCAACCGGGAGCTCAACGTGGAGCTCCCCGAGAAGATCCAGAAGGCCGTGGAGCTCGGTGACCTCCGCGAGAACGCGGAGTACAAGGCCGCCCTGGACCGCCAGCAGTTCGTGCAGGCCCGGATCGACCACCTGCGCAAGCGCATGTCCGAGCTCTCCAAGATCGACGTGGACCACATGCCCCACGACCGGGTGGGCTTCGGCTCCCGGATCCGGGTCCGGGACCTGGAGGCCGACGAGACCCACGACTTCACGATCGTCGCAGGAGACTTCATGGACCTGGACGCGGGACACATCTCCCTGGCCTCGCCGGTGGGCCGCGGGCTCCTCGGCGCGCGGGTGGACGAGGAGGTCGTGATCCCCCTCCCCCGGGGAGAGAAGCGCTTCCGGGTCCTGGAGCTCACCACCCTTCCCCAGCAGCTGGGTTTCGAGCCCGAAGAGGTGGATCGGGGCTGACGGCCCGCCTCCGGGAGGCCGCCCAGTGAGCACGGAGCCCCTCCTGCGGGTCCGGGGGCTGTCGAAGTCCTACCAGGAGGGCGAGCGCGAGCACGAGGTCCTCCACCGGACCGACCTGGAGGTGAGGGCCGGGGAGCTCGTGGCGATCCTGGGACCCAGCGGCTCCGGGAAATCCACGCTCCTGAACCTGATCAGCGGGATCGACCTCCCCGACGAGGGGGAGGTGATCCTCGGCGGCGAGCGCGTCACCGGGATGACGGAGCGGGACCGGACCCTTCTGCGCCGCCGCCGCATCGGCTTCGTCTTCCAGTTCTACAACCTCGTTCCCACCCTCACCGTGGAGGAGAACCTCCTCCTCCCCCTGGAGCTGCGCGGAGGGCTGGGCGAGGAGGACCGGGAGCGGGCTCGCTCCCTCCTGGACCGGGTCGGCCTCGCGGACCGCCTGGACTCCTTCCCCGACCGGCTCTCCGGAGGCGAGCAGCAGCGGGTCGCGGTGGCCCGGGCGCTGGTGCACCGGCCGGACCTGATCCTGGCCGACGAGCCCACCGGAAACCTGGACGAGGCCACGGGAGGGCGGGTCATGGACCTCCTGGAAGGCCTGGTGCGCACCGACGGCGGCACCCTCCTCCTCGTCACCCACAACCGCGCCCAGGCGGAGCGGGCGGACCGGATCCTGGGGATCCGGGAGGGCAGGCTGGAGCCGGCGGGAGGATGAGCGAGCTGGTGCGCCGTGCCGGGGTCCGGCATCACCTGCGTCATCCGGGCCAGGCGCTGCTGGCGGTGCTGGGGGTGGGCCTGGGGGTGGCCGTGGTCGTTTCCCTGGACCTGGCCATGGCCAGCGCCCGGGAGTCGTTCCGGGCCTCGGCCCGGGTTCTCGCCGGCCGGGCGACGCACCGGATCGCGGGCGGCCCCGGAGGGATCCCCGACGCGGTCTTCACCGCCGTTCGCCTCGAGACCGGGGTGCGGAGCTCCGCTCCCGTGGTCGAGGGGTGGATCGAGTCCCCACGGGCGCCGGGGCGCGCCCTCCGCCTGCTGGGCGTGGATCCCTTCTCCGAGGGCGTGGTGCGGCCCTGGCTTCCCCGGGCCGGGTCGGGCCTGGACGTCTCCACCCTCGTCACCGAGCCCGGCGCCGCGGTTCTCGCGGCGCCCACCGCCCGGGAGCTGGGCCTGGAGCCGGGCGGTCGGTTCCCGGTGACCGTGGAGGGTCGCCCGGACACGCTCACGGGGGTGGGCGTCGTCGAGCCGGGCGACGAGGCGGCTCGTCGGGGACTCCGGGACCTGGTGATCATGGACCTGGCTCGAGCCCAGGTTCTCCTGGGGATGGAGGGACGGCTGAGCCGGATCGATCTCGTCCTCCCCGGAAGCTCGGGGGAGGTGGGAGCCGCCGGCGAGGCGGGAGGGGCCGACGAGGAGCGGGCCCTGCGTCGGATCGAAGCCGTCCTACCCGAGGGCACGGCCGTGGAGGCGGTGGGGACCCGGACGGGGGAGCTGGCGGAGATGATCCGGGCCTTCGAGCTGAACCTCCAGGCCCTGAGCCTCCTCGCCCTGCTCTTCGGGCTCTTCCTCATCTACAACACCGTCACCTTCTCGGTCGTGCAGCGGCGCGAGCTCTTCGGCCGGCTCCGTGCCCTGGGCGTGACCCGGAGGAGGGTCTTCGGCGAGGTGCTGGGCGAGGCCACGGTCCTGGCCGTCGTGGGCTCGGCCGTGGGCCTGGGCCTGGGGGTCGTCCTGGCCCGGGTCCTCCTCCGCCTCGTCCTGCGCACGATCAACGACCTCTACTTCGTCCTTCCCGACGCGGGGCTGGCGGTGAGCCCCGGGGTCCTGGCCAAGGCCACGGTCCTCGGGGTCGTGGCGACGCTGTTGGCCGCGGTCCCGGCCGCGGCCGAGGCGACAGCGGCTCCCCCCCGGGCCGTCTTCACCCGGTCCCTGATCGAGGAGCGGGCCCGGGCCCTGGTGCCGCGCGCGGCGTGGGTCGGGGGCGCGCTCCTCCTGGTGGGCGGCATCCTTCTCCTGATCCCGTCCCGGAGCGTGGTCCTCGGCTTCGTCGCCCTCTTCGGCCTGGTCCTCGGGGTCGCCCTCGTGACCCCCCAGGCCACGGTGGTCCTGGTCCGGGCGGCGGTCCGGTGGCTCCGCTCGGTCCTGGGCCTGCTCGGGGCCCTGGCGGCCCGGGGCGTCGTGGCCTCGCTCAGCCGCACGGGTCCCGCGGTGGTCGCGCTGGTGGTGGCGGTCTCGGTCACCGTGGGGCTCGGGGCGATGATCTCGAGCTTCCGGGGCACCGTGTCCGCGTGGCTCGACCGGACCCTCCAGGCCGACGTCTACGTCTCCCTGCCCGGCCCCGGCGCGTCGGGTCCCCCGGGGACGATCGGAGCGGAGCTCGCCCGGCGGATCGCCGAGGTGGACGGGGTTTCCGGAGCGAGCCTCTACCGGAGCGTGGAGGTGGAGGGCGCGGAGGGCGTGATCCGGATCGTGGCGGTGCGCCTCGACCCCCGATCCCGCTCCGGCTACCGGTTCGTCGAGGGCGACGGGAAACGGGCGATGGCGCGGCTCGAGGACGGGAGCGCCGCCCTGGTCTCCGAGCCCTTCGCCTTCCGGCGCGGATTGGGGGTGGGGGACACCGTCCGACTGCGCACCGAGGTGGGCCCCCGGGCGATCCCGGTGGCGGGAATCTTCCGGGACTACGGGTCCGACCGGGGCGTCGTGGTCCTGGACCGGGGACTCTACGACCGCTGGTGGCGCGATCCGGGCTTCAGCTCCCTGGCCCTCTTCGTGGAGGAAGGGCTTCCTCCCGACGCCGTGGTGGCCCGGGTGCAGCGGGCGGCGGGCCCGGGGCGCAGCTTGGTGGTGCGCTCGAACCGGGGGCTGCGGGCGGCCTCGCTCCAGGTCTTCGACCGGACCTTCGCCGTGACCGGCGTGCTGCGCCTCCTCGCCTTCGCGGTGGCGTTCATCGGGATCCTAGGCGCCCTCATGGCTCTCCAGCTCGAGCGCTCCCGGGAGCTCGGGGTCCTGCGGGCCCAGGGCCTGACCCCGGGCCAGCTCTGGGGGGTGGTGACCGCCCAGACCGGGATCCTGGGGCTCGTCTCGGGTCTTCTCGCGCTGCCGGCGGGTGCCCTCCTCGCCGCGGTCATGGTTCACGTCGTGAACCGCCGGTCATTCGGATGGACCCTGGACCTGGCCTTCGGCGGGGATCTGGTGGCGGAGACGATGATCCTGGCGCTGGTGGGCGCCCTCCTGGCGGGCCTCTTTCCGGCCTGGAGGATGTCCCGGACCTCTCCGGCCCGGGCGCTGCGGGGGGAATGAGGATCGTGGCCCGGCCGAGCGCCCTCGCCGCCCTCGTCGGCGCGCTCCTCGCCGCCGGGTGCGACGGCGGCGAGCCGGCCACGGTGGATGCCCGCATGCGGGTCTCCGACGTCCTGGGCGGCGCCGACACCGCGGGCTACGCCCGGGCCCTCGAGCCCCGGGCCTTCTCCTTTCCCCGGGACTACGGGCCGCACCCCGACTTCCGCACCGAGTGGTGGTACTTGACCGGGAACCTGGAGGGAGAGGGAGGGCGGCGGTTCGGGTATCAGCTCACGCTCTTCCGGGTGGCGCTGGCGCCGCCGGCGGAGGCGGCGGGGACGACGCCCGCCGGGAGCGGGCGCGAGGGGGGCGCCGGTGCGGGCTCCGCCTGGGCGACCCGCCAGGCGTACCTGGGCCACTTCGCCGTGACCGACCCCGACGGGGAAGGCTTCCTCGCCGAGGAGCGCTTCGTCCGGGGCGCCCTGGGTCTCGCCGGGGCCGAGCAGGAGCCCCGGCGGGTCTGGGTCGAGGACTGGGCGATCGAGGGGGGTGAGGGGGACACCTTCGCCGCCCGGGCCCGGGCCGAGGGCTTCGCCGTGGACCTCGCCCTCGAGCGGGGCAAGGCCCCGGTCCTCAACGGAGACCGGGGGCTCAGCGCGAAGGGGCCCGAGCCCGGCAACGCCTCCTACTACTACTCCCTGACCCGCATGCCGACCCGGGGGAAGGTGACCGTGGCGGGGCGGACCTACGCGGTCCGCGGGCTCTCGTGGCTCGACCGGGAGTGGAGCACCTCGGCCCTGGGATCGGAGCTGGAGGGCTGGGATTGGCTGGCGCTCCAGCTGGACGGGAGCCGGGAGCTGATGGTGTATCGTCTCCGGCGCCCGGACGGCTCCGCCGCGCCATTCAGCGGCGGCACCTGGGTGGAGCCCGGTGGAGGATCCCGGTCGCTGAACATGGACGACCTGCTCATGGAGCCCGTACACTGGTGGAGGAGCCCCCGGGGCGGGGTGGAGTATCCGGTGGGGTGGCGGGTCCGGCTTCCGGCCCTGGAGCTGAGCCTCGAGGTGCGCCCCCTCCTGGAGGGCCAGGAGTGGACGGGCGCCTTCCGCTACTGGGAGGGCGCGGTTACGGCGGCGGGGAGTGGACCCGGCGGGGAGGAGCTCCGGGGACGGGGCTACCTCGAGCTCACCGGCTACGCCGCCTCCAGGACGCCCGGGGGCGCGGCGGGGATCGTCCGGGGCGACGGCCGATGACTGCGCGGGACTCGCCGTCCGGAGGCGCGCTCCCCGGAGCCTGCGGGAGAGGGGGCAAGAAAGGGAACCATGGCGAATATCATCATCATCGACGACGAGGACGTCCTGCGCCTCACCATGCGCAAGATCCTCGAGCGGGTGGGGCACCAGGTCCGGGACGCCGGGAACGGGGACGAGGGGATCCGGCTCCATCGCGAGAGCCCCGCGGAGCTCGTGATCACCGACCTCTACATGCCCGGAAAGGAGGGGATCGAGACGATCCAGGAGCTCAAGGACGCCGAGCCGGATCTTCCGATCCTGGCGGTCTCGGGCGGGAGCGCGGTCATGAACGCCGAGAACACCCTGGCCGACGCCGAGCTCCTCGGCGCCGACGCGATCCTCCCGAAGCCCTTCAGCGTGGACCAGCTGCGGGACGCCGTGACCGAGCTGGTGGGCGTCTGACCCCCCGCTCCGGCCGCGGGCTACTCCACGCTGCGCCGGAAGCGCACCACCGCCAGCCCGAGCACCAGGGCCGCCATCGCCAGGAGGGCCCCGTACTGGATCCACAGGGCGTCCGGCCCGACCCCCTTCAGGAAGATCCCCCGCACGATCTCCAGGAAGTGGCGCAGCGGGTTGAGGAGCGTCAGCCGCTGGAAGACCACCGGCATGGTGTCGATCGGGTAGAGGAAGCCGGAGAGGATGATCGCCGGGAAGAAGAAGAGGAAGATGGCGAGGAACGCCTCCTGCTGGGTCCGGGAGAGGGTGGAGATGAGGAGCCCGAAGCCGAGCCCCGCCAGGATGTAGAGGACCGCCCCGGCCAGGAGCGCGGGGGCGGACCCCCGGAAGGGGATCCCGAACCAGAGGAGGGCGACCGCCGTGATCATGGCGAGCTGGACCAGGGCGATCCCCGCCACCGGCAGCGTCTTCCCCAGGATCAGCTCGCCCGCAGAGAGGGGCGAGACCAGGAGCTGGTCCAGGGTGCCCAGCTCCCGCTCCCGGACCACGGCCAGGGCGGTGAGGAGGAGGCACATGAGGAGCACGATCACCCCGATCACCGCGGGCACGTTGTAGACCCGGCTCTCCAGCCCCGGGTTGAACCACGCCCGGGGCCGGAGCTCCACCCCCCCGGGCGTGGCGCGAGCCGCCCCGGGCCCTCCCTCCGCGCCGTAGGCCAGGACGATCCGCTGGGCGTAGCCCTGGGCCACGGTGGCGGTGTTCGAGTTCGTGCCGTCCACCAGGATCTGGACCGCCGGGCTCCTTCCCGCCCCCAGGTCCCGGGCGAATCCGGGGGGGATCCACACCCCCGTGACCGCGTCGCCCCGGTCCAGGGCGCCGGCGATCCGTCCGGGATCGTCGCTCGCCTCCACGATCCGGAAGGTCCCGTCGGCGGTGAGGGCCTCCACCAGCTCCCGGGAGCTCCGGGTGCGATCGTGGTCCACGACCACCGTGGCCACGCCCCGTACGTCGGTGTTCACGGCGTAGCCGAAGAGGAGGAGCTGCACGACGGGGGCGAGGAAGATGATCCGCTGGGTCTTCGGGTCCCGGAGGAGCTGGCGGAGCTCTTTCACCGCCAGCCTCCGTATCCGCAGCCACGCCTCGCTCATTCCAGCTCCTTGCGGAAGACCCGGACCGCCAGTCCCAGGCCCGCGGCGGCGAAGGCGACCATGAACACCGCCTCGGTCCAGAGGACCCCGGGACCGACCCCCTTGAGGAGGATTCCCCGGGTGACGGTGACGAAGTAGCGGGCCGGCACCAGGTAGGTGACCGCCTGGAGCACCGGGGGCATGCTGGCGATGTCGAAGAGGAAGCCCGAGAGGAGAAGGGCGGGGAGAAGGGTCCCGATGAGGGCGTACTGGGTGGCGGGCACCTGGGACTTCACGGTGGCGGAGATGAAGATCCCCAGTCCCAGGGCCCCCACCAGGAAGAGGAGGGTCAGGCCGCCCAGGAGGGCCAGGCTCCCCCGGAAGGGAACCTGGAAGATCGCGGCGCCCGCGGCGACGGTGGCCGCCACGTCCGCGAAACCGATGATCAGGTAGGGGAGGAGCTTCCCCACCACCACCTCCCACTCGCGGACGGGGGTGGAGGCGAGCTGCTCCATCGTCCCCCGCTCCCACTCCCGGGCGATCGTGAGGGAGGTGAGCATCGCCGCGATCACCATCATCAGCACCGCGACCAGCCCGGGCACGATCATCGCCCGGCTCTCCAGGGAGGGGTTGTACCAGACCCGCAGGGCGGGCTCGATCGCCGCCCGGGAGGCCCTCCCGTCCACCCGGAGGTCCGCGGAGAAGCGGGTCGCGATCGCGTCGGCGTAGCCGAGGGCGATCGTGGCGGTGTTGGCGTCGCTGCCGTCCAGGAGGAGCTGGACGGGCGCCGGCCGGCCGGCCAGGAGGTCTTCGCTGAAGTCGGCGGGGATGCGGAGCACGCCCAGGACCTCGCCCGTGAGGATCAGCGCCTCCCCCCGACCCGGGTCCCGGGTCTCCTCGTGGACGACGAAGTAGCCGCTCGCCCGGAACGCCTCCACCAGCTCCCGGCTCTGCCGGCTTCCTTCCCGGTCCTCCACGGCGAGGCGGATCTCGTCCACGTCCCAGGTGATCGCGTAGCCGAAGAAGATCAGGAGGGCCACGGGGAGGACGAACGCCATCCCCATGCTCCGGGGGTCGCGGCGGAGCTGGAGCCACTCCTTTCCGGCCATGGCCCGGATGCGCCGTCCGCTCATCGGCCGCCGGCTCCCTCATCGCCCTCGACGAGGGCCACGAAGACCTCCTCCAGGGTGGCCCGCTCCCCGGCGCCCCGGTCGGCCTCCACCCGGGCCCGGAGCTCGTCGGGGGTGCCCAGGGCCGCGAGGCGTCCCCGGTTCATGAGCCCCAGGCGGTGGCAGTACGCCGCCTCCTGCATGTAGTGGGTGGTGACGAAGACCGTGGTGCCGTCCCGGGCGAGGCCGTCGATCAGATCCCAGAAGGACCGGCGGGCCATCGGATCCACCCCGGACGTGGGCTCGTCGAGAAAGAGGATCGGCGGCTCGTGGAGGAGGGCGGTGCCCAGGGCCAGGCGTTGCTTGTAGCCCAGGGCCAGGTCGGCGGCGGGCCGGTCCCGGGCGTGGTCGAGGCCGGACATCTCCAGGACCCAGGCCTCCCGCTCGCGGCGGCGCGGGCCGGTCACGCCGTAGAGCCCGGAGAAGAGCTCCAGGTTCTCGCTGACGGTCAGGTCGCCGTAGAGGGAGAAGCGCTGGGACATGTAGCCGATCGAGGCCCGGAGCGCCCTCCGCTCGAGGCGGACGTCGTGGCCGGCCACCGACCCCTCTCCGTCGCTGGGCTCCAGGAGGCCGGTGAGCATCTTGATGGTGGTCGTCTTCCCGGCGCCGTTGGGTCCCAGGAAGCCGAAGATCTCTCCGTCCTCCACCGTGAAGGTGACGTCGTCCACGGCGGTGAACTCGCCGAACCTCCGGGTGAGGCCCCGGACCCGGATCGGGGAGCTCACGGCTCGCCCCGCGGTCCGACCGCGTCCCCTGCCCCGGCTCCGGTCCCGGAAGCCGCGCCGACCTCCTCGGCGTCCCGGACCCTCTGGAGGAAGACGTTCTCCAGGGAGGGGCGCACGCGTCGGAGATCCAGGATCTCCACCCCCTCACGGACCAGGCGGTCGGCCGCGGACTCGGCCGCTTCGGGGTCGGCGAGGAGGACGTGGAGGACGTCCCCGAAGAGGGTGGCGTCCCGGACCTCGCCGAAGCCCCGCAGGAGTTCCCTGGCTCGGCGCGGCGCGTCGGCGCGCAGCTCCAGGAGCGCGCCCGGCAGCCCGTCCCGGAGGGCGTCGGGGTCGTCGAGGGCCAGGAGCCGTCCCCGGTGGAGGAGGGCGACCCGGTCGCAGCGCTCGGCCTCGTCCATGTACGAGGTGGAGAGGATCGCCGTGGTCCCTTCGCCCACCATCTCCTCGAGGATCCGCCAGAGCTCCCGCCGGGAGACGGGATCCACGCCGAAGGTGGGCTCGTCCAGGAGAAGGATCCGGGGACGGTGCACCAGGGCGCAGCTCAGGGCGAGCTTCTGCTTCATCCCTCCCGAGAGGGCGCCGGCCTCCCGCTCCTCGAAAGGAGCGAGGCCGGAGAAGCGGAAGAGGCGCTCGTACCGGTCCGGCCGGGCTGCGTCGGGCACGCCGAAGAGGTCGGCGTAGAAGTCCAGGTTCTCCCGGACGGTCAGGTCCTCGTAGAGGCCGAAGCGCTGGGGCATGTAGGCGATCCGGGGCTTCATCCCCTCGGGGTCTTCGGCGACGCTCGTGCCCAGGACCCGGGCGTCGCCCGACGTGGGGCGGAGCACGCCGGCGAGCACGCGGAGGGTGGTGGTCTTCCCGGCGCCGTCGGGACCCACCAGGCCGAAGAGCTCCCCTTCGCGGACGTCGAAGGTGAGCCCGTCCACGGCCCGCAGGGGTCCGAAGCTCCGGACCAGCTCCTGGAGGGAGACGGCGGGCCGGGGCGCGCTCCGGGCCTCGCCCGGGGCCCGGGGGCTCACGGGCCCTCGGGGGGGAGGAGCCGCACGTCGGCGGGGGTCCCCGGCTTCAGGTCCACGTCGGGGTCCTCGGCGACCCGGACCTTCACCGGATAGACGAGGCGGACCCGCTCTTCGGCGGTCTGGACGCTCCGGGGCGTGAACTCGGCTTCGCTGCCGATGAAGAAGACCCGGCCCCGGTAGCTCCGGTCGGGGTGGCTGTCCGAGAGGATCTCGGCCTCCTGGCCCAGGCTGACCCGCCCGATCGCGTCCTCCCGGACGTAGATCCGGATCCAGCGGTCGTCGAGGTCCCGGAGGGTGACCAGGGGCGCTCCCGGGGAGACGGTCTCCCCCACCTCCCGGTGACGGATCGCCACCACGCCGTCGAAGGGGGCGGTGGCCTCGGCGTCGTCCAGGCGGGCCCGGGCCCTCGCGAGGGCCGCTTCGGCCTGGCGGACCCGGGCCCGCTGGGCCTCCACGGTCTCGGGGCGGGGCCCCTCCCGGACCAGGGCGAGGCTCTCCCGGGCCTGTTCCCGGTCGGCCTCGGCCACGGTGAGGGTGGTCTCGGCCCGGTCCAGGGCCTCCTCGCTGATCGCTCCGCCCTCGAAGAGCCTCCGGGCCCGCCCCAGATCCCGGGCCGCGTCTTCGGCCCGACGCTCCGCGGCCCGAAGGGCGGCCCGGGCCCGGGACACCTCCTCGGTCCGGCCCCCGAGCTCCATCTCCCGGAGGCTGGAGCGGGCGCTGGCGACGGCCGCCTCGGCCTCGGCGACCGCGGCGTCCAGCTCCGAGGTGTCGAGGGATCCCAGGAGGTCTCCGGTCCCCACCCGGTCCCCCTCCCGCACCGGCAGGCGGTGGAGGCGCCCGGGGATCTCGAATCCCACGTCGGCCTCGGTGGCCTCCACGGTGCCCGAGGCCACGATCGCTCCATCGTCGGCTCCGCGTCGGGCGAGCCACCAGGCACCGGCCCCGAGCGCGGCGAGGAGGAGGACGCCGGTTCCGACGATCGCCCGCTTCTTCATGGCTGCACCTCCACGTTCTCGTCGATCCAGGAGAGGGTGAGGCGGCCCAGGGCCCGGGCGCGGGCTGTCCTGGCCGCGCCCCGGTCACGCCGGGCGCCGGCCAGGTCCGAGCGGATCCGCGCCAGGGTGGCCGCGGCCTCGAGGTAGTCGGTCTGCACGCCGGTGCCGACCTCCAGGGCCAGGGCCTCGATCCGGACCACCTCGGCCTGGCGCTCCTCGGCGGCCCGGAGGGCCCGGATCAGGGCGTCGGCCTGGACGGCGGCGGTGCGGGCCCGATCCGCGGCGCCGTCCAGTGCCAGGCGGGCCGCGCGCAGGGCCTCGCGAGCCCGGCGCCCGACGGCCGCGGCCTCGGACACGCCCGCCGTGCGGGCGCCCCCCGTGAAGAGGGGATAGGAGAGACGGAGGGCGCTCTGCCACTCGCCCTGGAAGTCGCCGCCGCCCGAGCCGTACTCGTTGAAGCCGGCCGTGGCCTGGAGGGTGGGAAGCCAGCCCGCCCGGGCCTGGCGCTCCCGGGCCTCGGCCGCCGCCACTTCCCGCTCCAGGCGGCGGAGCTCCGGGTGCTCCGGCCCCGGCGCCGCCGGAGCGGGCTCGGAGATCTCCACGCGCTGCAGGGGCCGGATCCGGACCTCCCGGGCGTCCAGGTCGGCCAGGCGGGCCAGCTCGGCCCCGGCCATCTCCAGCCGTGCCTCGGCGGCCTCCCGCTCGCCCCGGGCCCGGGCCAGGGACGCCTCGGCCCGGAGAAGGACGAGTCGGGGCTCCCTCCCCTCCTCCAGGAGGCGTCGGGCCCGGTCCCGCTCCGACTCCATCGCCTCCTCCCAGGTGAGGAGGGCTTCGAGGGTAACCCGGGCCGCCGACGTCTCCAGGTACGCCTCGATCCCCCGCTCCAGGAGGCGAGCCCCGGAGGCGTCGACGCCCGCGCCGGCGGCCTCCACCCCCGCCTCTGCGGCGCCGATCCGGGCGCCCCGGGCTCCTCCGTCGTAGAGGGTGTAGCGGAGGCTGAGGGAGCCCTGGACCAGGGTCCGGTCGAACGCCGGGGGGGCGCCGAGGTCGAACCCGTGGAAGGGAGCCACCACCATGGGCTCGTCGAAGCGGCTCACGTGCCCCGAGGCCGCCACGTCCGGGAGTAGGGCGGCACCCGTCGCCGAGCGTCGGGCCCGGGCGGCCTCGAGGACCGCGTCGGCGGCCGCGGCGTCCGGGTGGGTCGCCAGGATCCGGGCCAGCACCTCCCGCAGGGGAAGGGGGGGCATGCCTTCCTGGGCCCCGACGGGGGCCCCGGCAGCCACGGCGAGGAGGAGGATCGGGACGGCAGCGCCGGCCCGGGCTCGCGGGCGGGGATCGTTCATGGGGTCGCCTGGGATGGAGGACGGAGGCCGGCGCGGACGAAGCCCACCGCGTGCTCGATCATCCGCTCCCGGGTCTCGGGGTCCGACGGGTCCAGCCCCACCGCCGAGCGGGTGAAGTGCCGGGCCAGGGTCATGTGCACGGGCTGGGACACGACGCTCATCGCCAGGAGGAGCGGGTCTCCCTCCCGGATCTCTCCGGCGGCCTGCCCGTCGAGGATGACCTGCCGGAGCTCGCCGAGGGTGCGCCGGAGGAGGCGGCGCAGGACCTCGGGGGGCTCCCGTCCCGCCGTGATCTCCTGGAGCATGAGGTGGGGCTGATCGGGATGCTCGGCGAGGTGGGCGAAGAACGCCCGCACCACGCCCTCGCTCCGGTCGAGGGAGGAGCCCGCCGAGCGGCTCGCCTCCGCCACCCGGTCGGCCAGGGGCCGGATCACGCTCTCCAGGACCGCTTCGTAGAGGGCCCTCTTCGAGCCGAAGTGATACGTCACGGAGCCCAGGTTCGTGCCCGCCTCCCGGGTGATCGCCCGGATCGACGCCCCGTCGTATCCCCGGCGGGCGAAGAGGAGTCGGGCCGCCTCGAGGAGGAGACCGGGGGTGTCGTCCGGGTCGGGCCGGGCTCGGGGCCCTGAGGTTGGTTCGGCGCCGCCCGGGGGTCCGGAATCCTGCACGGCATCATTCATACGTTCGTATCAATAGCGGATCCTGCGAATCCGGGCAAGGGGAGGAGCGTCCCGGGGTGGGTTGGGGGTGGGCGTCGTGAACGGGCGGCCGCGCCGCGGCGTCGGGTTCCTCGCTACGGGCCGGGGGGCGGACCTCCGTCCACCCGGGGGCCCTCGCCCCCGACGTCCCGGACCACCTCCCGCATCGCCCGGACTCCCTCGACGAGCCTGGGTCCCGGCCGGCCCAGGAAGGCCTCGGGCACGCAGTGGACCCGGCCGCGACGGAGGGCGGCGAGGCCCTGCCACGCCTCCTTCCCGTACACCACGTCGGGCCGGTACTTCTCGGGGTCCACGCCGCACCAGGAGATGACGATGGCGTCGGGGTCGAGCTCCCGGACCTCGTCGTCGGATAGGGCGCGGCTCTTCACCGGCTCCTCCTCCAGGACGTTGCGGCCTCCGGCGGCCCGGATCACGTCGGTGGTCCAGGAATCCCGTCCCGGGGCGATCGTCGGCTTCGGCCACCACTGAACCAGGACCGTGGGGCGCCCGGGGTCCTCGGCGGGTCCCGGGCTGCGGCCGTTCCCGTTCCCGAGCTCGGCCTGCATCTCCAGGATCAGCTCCTCGGCCCGGTCCCCCGCGTCGAGGAGGACGCCGATCTCCCGGATGTTGGCGTAGACGTCCCGGACGGACTCGGGCGCCGGGGCGATGAAGGGGAGGCCGGCCGCCTCCAGGCCCTCGACCACGGTCTCGTGACCCGGGACCGTGAGGGTGGCCAGGACCAGGTCGGGCTCCAGGGCCGCGACCTTCCCGATCTCGATCTCCAGGTCCGGGCCGACCTTGGGCAGGGGCTCCACCACGTCGGGCGGGAAGTCCGAGTGGCTGTCCACCCCGACGAGCCACTNNAGACGATCTCGGTGTTGGAGCAGGCGAGGGAGACGATGCGCATGGCGTGGATGGGTACCCGGCGTCCGGCCGACGGGTTCGGACGCCGACCGGTCCGGGTGGATCCTGCGGAGGCTGCCAGGGTGGAATAAGGCGCGCCCCTCGATGCGAGGATCGGGCCGACGGCCGGACCGCGGCGGTCACCGTCGGCTTCCAGTGAACGAAGAGGAGGTCTCCATGTCCGTCACCCCGTCCACCATGGCGCCCCTGGGAATGAAGGCGCCCGACTTCTCCCTTCACGACACCGAGGGCGACACCGTCGCCCTCTCCGACTTCGACGACGCCGACGCCCTCCTGGTCGTCTTCATGTGCAATCACTGCCCCTAC
>JABAHQ010023185.1_pt2 | contig 14400 bp, 14 predicted proteins | sample 7062091 | NCBI WGS metagenome assembly JABAHQ01 (sample SAMN14534359, study PRJNA622989) | marine sediment metagenome | biome: marine biome [ENVO:00000428]; feature: marine pelagic biome [ENVO:01000023]; material: deep marine sediment [ENVO:00002113] | place: India: Gulf of Kutch | collected...
GACGTCCGCCGGGTGGCGGGTCGGCTCTTCCGCCTGGACGACGGGGTATGGACCGACGCCACCGAAGCGGAGGGAAGCCGAGTGATCACCCTGAAGCCCTACGGTCGGGCCTACTTCGACGTGCTGCGGGCCGTCCCGGAGCTCCGACCCTACTGGTCCGCCTTCGAGCGGGTCCGGGTTTCCGCGGGCGAGCTGGTCATCGCCCTGGCGCCCGACGGAGACGAGCGCCTCTCCGGCGACGAGATCCACGAGATCGCGGACGCGTTCCGCCGGGGGGACGACGCCAGGCCGTGAGCCCCGATTGGGAGGCCCTCTACCGGGCCACGTTCCCGGACCTGGTCCGCTTCCTCCACCGGAAGGTGTGGGACGAGGATCGGGCCCGGGAGCTGGCCCAGGAGGCCTTCGTCCGCGCGCTCCGGGAAGAGCCCGACCGGCCCCGGGCGTGGCTCTTCACCGTGGCCTCGAACCTGGCCCGGGACGAGGCGAGGCACGAGATCCGGCGCCGCCGGAACCTCACGCTGCTCAAGGGCGAGATCGACGCGGATCCCCCCCGGGCCGACGACCCCGCCTCGGAGCTGGAGGCCCGGGAGCGCTCCCGCCGGGTGCGTCGCGCCCTGGGGCGCCTCTCGGACCGGGACCGGGAGATCCTCCTGATGTGGGACGCGGGGATGAGCTACAGCGAGATCGCGGACGCCACCGGCCTGGCGCCCGGGGCGATCGGAACGACCCTGGCCCGGGCCCGCCGGCGGCTGGTCCGCGCCTACGACGAAGACGAGGAGACGGCACATGTCGCACGTGACTGACGGGGAGCTACACCTCGTCCTGGACGGGGCCCTCGAGCTCCTCTCCGCCGACCGCGCCCGCGAGGTGCGGGAGCACCTGGAGGTGTGCGGGGACTGCGGCAGGCGCCTCCAGGAGGAGCGGCGGATCCGGGAACGCAGCCAGGAGCTCCTCCGGTCCACGGACCCGGCCGCGGAGCCCCCGCCGCCCTTCGAGGAGCTCCGGGCCCGGGCGGGACGGCCCGCCGGCGGCGCGGGCTCCTCGGAATCGTCGCGGATGCGTGGAACGCCGTGGCTCCAGGGCCTGGCGTGGGCCGCCACCGTGGTCCTGGCCCTGGGGATCGGTTGGTACGCCGGCGGGCGTCCTCCCGGCGCCGGCCCCGCCGCCGGGCCCGCCACGGAGCCCCGTCCCGAGGGGGCCGGGGCGGCCCGATCCGCTCCCTCTCCCCGGAGACGGGACGAGGCGGCCGGCCTGGCCCAGGCGGCGGCTCCGGAGGAGTCGCCGAGGGCGGCCGAGGCTCGGGAGGAGGGGACGGTTCCGACCCCGGCGACCGCCCGCACCGCCGTCACCGCGCTGTCCCCGGGCGCAGGCTCGGCCCTGGCCCGGGAAGGGTCCCTGGCGGTCCCGGGGCTTCCCGTGCTGGCCGTGGAGTGGGAGCGGTCGGCCGGCGGGGAGGGTGCGGCCGCGCTGCGGCTGCTCCAGGGCCTCCCCGGGGGCGACACCCTGGTCCTGCGCTACGCCGCGGCTGATCTCCGCGGAGACGACGCCGTCCCCCCCGAGGAGAAGACGTCGGTGCCGGCGGCTCCGGCTCCGGCGGAAGCCCTGGCCCGGGACCGGGTCCAGGCGGAGGCGGACGCCCCGGCCCCTGCGGCCGCGGCCCAGGCCCGGGCGCCCGCCCGCACCGGGGAGGAAGCCGGAGGCCGCCTCATGGCCGATCGGGCGGCGGCGCCGGAGGGCGGAGAGGCGGATCTCCGAGGGAGCGTGCTCGAGCTCCGCAGGGGTCCGTGGCTGGTCGAGGCGCGGGCCTCCCTCTCACCCGACTCCCTCCGGGCGCTCCTGGAGCGCCTCCCGCCCCCCGAGTGAGGGCGCCGCGTTCCGTCGGACGGCTTGCACGATCCCCGTCCCCCCGTCCAGGATGTCCGCGGCGCACGCATACCGAAATCGGGAGGCGAGACTTCATGGAGGCCAGGAGCTTCGAAGATGTGCTGGAGGGGTGGGACGGGATCGGCGCGGTCGTGCGCTACGACCGGCCGAGCGGGACCTGGATCTTCGTGGCCCTCCACGACGACACCCGGGGACGTCCGGTGGGAGGGTGCCGGATGAAGGTCTACGAGACGCCCGCGGCGGGACTCCTGGACGCCACCCGGCTCGCCCGGGGAATGACCCACAAGTGGGCCTCGATCGACTTCGACTTCGGCGGGGGGAAAGCGGTCCTGGCGGTGCCCCACCCCATGGAAGGGGAGGCCCGCGCCGGGCTCCTCCGGCGATTCGGTCGGTTCCTGAACACGCTCCAGGGCGCCTACGCCACCGGAGAAGACATGGGGACCACCCCCGAGGACATGCGGGTGATCGCCGGCGAGACCGAGTGGGTCATGGGGGTGAGCCGGGACGACCCCGAGCCACCGGCCGATCCCGGACCCTTCACGGCTCTGGGGGTCCTGGCGGGGATCGAGGCGGCGATGGCACACCTCGACGGAGGCGCGGGCCTGGAGGGGACGAGCGTCCTGATCCAGGGCGCCGGTGACGTGGGGGCGCCCCTGGCCCGGCTCCTGGCCGACGCCGGCGCCCGGGTGCTAGTCGCGGATCTGGACGAGGAGCGGGCGGCCGCTGTCGCCGGCGAGGTGGGCGGGGAGGTGGTGGCCCCCGAGGCCGTCTACGCCACCGAGTGCCACGTCTTCGCGCCCTGCGCCGTGGGAGCGGTGCTGAACCGCTCCACCATCCCTCTGCTGCGCTGCCGGATCGTCGCCGGGTCGGCGAACAACCAGCTCGAGGAGGACGAGGACGCCGAGCGGCTCCGGGAGCGGGGGATCCTCTACGCCCCGGACTACGTGGTGAACGCCGGGGGAGCCATGGCCTTCGGGCTCATCAACAAGGGTCTGACCGCCAGGGAAGAGATCGAGGCTCGGGTCCGCCGGCTCGGGGAATCCCTGACGGAGATCTTCGCCGAGGCCGACCGCGGGGAGGAGACCCCCCTGGCGGCGGCCCGGCGGAAGGTGGAGGCGATGCTCGCCGGAGCCTCGGGCGCCGGGTGAGCGCCGCCGCGGGCTCAGGCGCGCCGCTCCTCGGAGAGGGGGAAGTGCCGGAAGAAGTGGCCCAGTCCCATGGCGTTCAGGGCGCCCCACGTCGAGGAGGGAAGCCCGGCCGCCCAGACGGTGCGGTCCTCCTCCTCGGCGATCTGACAGGCCGTGAGGAGAAGGGCGAGGTCGGCCCCGGTCATCTGGCCCATTCCGGAGAAGTCGAAGACCAGATCGGACGGACGGGGGGTCTCGCTCCTGCCGGCGACGCCGGCCGACGCGTCGAACCATCCACCGTTCTCCCGCTCTTCGTTCCTCATCTTGGCCACCTCGCGGTCGGGGGGCTGGCCTGGCCGCTCGGGGCGGCCATCTGCCCGGTATAGGGTTCAAGACGCATGCCAGGGGGGGTGCCCGGGCCCGATCTCGTGGCAACGGCGCCCCGGAAGCCCCGTTTTCAACCGGTCTTCGGGCGTCCCCGCTTTCCCCGCGCGGACGCGCCCTCACCGGCAAGGATGTGCGGATCCGGAAACGATTGCCCCCCTCAGAGGACAGCCCCTGAAACCCGTCGTCGACGACATCTCGCGACCTCTAGGAGCCTTCCATGTCCCGACCGTCCTTCGTTCCGCTCAGCGGATACCCCCCCCGATCCCCCGACGAGATGCGGGCCCGGGCCCGGGCGTTCCGGGACGAGCTCCGCCGCCGGAGGACGGTGCGGGACTTCTCACCGGAGCCCGTACCCCGGGAGGTGATCGAAGCGTGCCTCGAGGCGGCCGCGTCGGCGCCGAGCGGCGCGAACCGCCAGCCGTGGCACTTCGTGGTGGTGGAGGATCCGGCGGTGAAGCGCCGGATCCGGGAGGCCGCCGAGGAAGAGGAGCGGGCGTTCTACGAGGGTCGGGCCACCGACGAGTGGCTGGAGGCCCTGGCCCCCCTGGGCACCGGACCGGAGAAGCCCTTCCTCGAGGAGGCTCCGTGGGTGATCGCGATCTTCGCGGAGCGCTACGGTCGGGGGCCCGACGGAGAGCGACTCTCCAACTACTACGTGCAGGAGTCGGTGGGCATCGCCACCGGGATGCTGATCACCGCCTGCCACCACGCCGGGCTCGCCACCCTCACCCACACCCCCTCCCCCATGGCCTTCCTGAACGAGCTCCTCGATCGGCCCGAGAACGAGAGGCCCTTCCTCCTCCTGGTGGTGGGCCGGCCCGATCCCGACGCTCGGGTCCCCAGGATCGAGAAGAAGTCCCTGGAGGAGGTGGCGACCTTCCTCTCCGCTTGATCGTTTCCGACGGTGCCGTGTAGACTGCACGGATCGCCCACGCGGGCCGAGATCACCTTCCCAGCCACCGTTCACCACCGCGAGCGACATGGGAGAACAGGACGTCCATCCGGATCTCGATCCCGGGGCGCTACGGTCGTTCACCAAGGCGATCCTCCGGGACCTGAAGGCCCTGGAGCGGGTGATCGACGAGGGGATGATCGAGACCGGGATCCGACGCTGCGGCGCCGAACAGGAGCTCTTCCTGGTGAACGCCGGTTGGCGCCCGGCTCCGGTCTCGGAGGAGGTTCTCGGGAAGCTGCCCACAGGCGCTCAGTTCACGACCGAGCTGGCCCGCTTCAACCTGGAGATCAACCTCCGGCCCCTGGTCCTGGAGGGGCGCTGCTTCAGCGCCATGGAGGAGCGGGTCCGGGAGCTGGTGGGGCGGGTGGAGGAGGCGGCGCAGGAGGTGGACGCGCGGGTGGTCCTCACCGGCATCCTCCCGACCCTGAGCAAGTCCGACCTCTCCCTGGACAACATCACCCCCCGGCCGCGGTATTACGCCCTGAACGAGGCCCTCACCCGGATGCGGGGCGGGGAGTACCGCCTCTGGATCGAGGGGACCGACGAGCTCAACCTCAAGCACGACTCGGTGATGCTCGAGGCGTGCAACACCAGCGCCCAGTTCCACCTCCAGGTGTCGGCCGACGAGTTCGTCGATCGGTACAACGTGGCCCAGGTGGCCACCGCGCCGATCCTGGCCGCCGCCGTGAACTCGCCGCTCCTCTTCGGAAAGCGGCTCTGGGCCGAGACCCGGATCGCGCTCTTCCAGCAGGCGATCGACACCCGGAGCGCCACCCTCCACCTCCGGGAGATGAGCCCCCGGGTGCGCTTCGGCGACGAGTGGGCCCGGAACTCGGTCGTGGAGCTCTTCCAGGAGGACATCGCCCGCTTCCGCGTCCTCATGGCGAAGGAGGTGGAGGAGGATCCCTTCGAGAAGCTGGACCGGGGGGAGATCCCCGAGCTCCAGGCGCTTCAGCTCCACAACTCCACGATCTACCGGTGGAACCGGCCGTGCTACGGGATCACCGACGGGAAGCCCCACCTGCGCATCGAGTGCCGGGTCTTCCCCTCGGGTCCGTCGATCGTGGACGAGGTGGCCAACGCCGCCTTCTGGATGGGGCTGGTCATGGGGATCTCCGGGGAGTACGGCGACGTCACCGGACACATGGACTTCGACGAGGCGAAGGGGAACTTCCTCGCCGCCGCGCGGCTGGGTCTCAACGCCCGCTTCGACTGGTTCGGCGGGGAGACGGTGAGCGCCCGCCGCCTCATCATGGAGCGCCTCCTTCCCCTGGCACGGGAGGGGCTCGAGGAGCTGGGGATCGACGAGGGCGACGTGAGCCGGTATCTGGGCGTGATCGGGGACCGGGTGGCGGCGGAGGCGACGGGAGCCAACTGGATCCTGCGCTCCCTGGCGGATATGCCGCAGGACGCCAGCCGCGGCGAGCGGATGGCCGCGATCACCGGGGCCACCGTCGCTCGACAGGAGGGCGGAGCGCCGGCCCACGAGTGGGAGCTGGCCACCCTGGAAGAGGCGGGGAGCTGGCGGCCCAACTTCTTCACGGTGGAGCAGTACATGCGGACGTCCCTGTTCACGGTGAACGAGGACGAGCTCGTGGACCTGGTGGCGTTCCTCATGGATCGGGAGGAGATCCGCCACGTCCTGGTGGAGGACGACGAGCACCGCCTGGTGGGGCTGGTCTCCTACCGATCCCTCCTGCGGCTCATGGCCGACGGGGCCGCGTCGAAGGAGGTCCCGGTCAAGACGGTCATGGCCCGGGACCCGATCTCGGTCTCCCCGGAGACGCCGACCCTTGACGCCATCGAGATCATGCGGGACCGGGGGGTGTCGTGTCTCCCGGTGGTCAAGAACGGAAAGCTGGTGGGACTGGTGACGGAGCGGGACTTCATGCCGATCGCGTATCAGCTGCTTCAGGCCCGGCTCGAGATGGAGGAGGCGTGAGCCGGGGCGCCCTTGGGGAGGTGCGGGATTCCCGTCCCCTGCCCACGGTGACCCGGGTCCTGGGGACGGTCCGTGGGCCTCGGCCCGGCCCCACCCTCGTGGTGATCGGCGGGCTCCACGGAAACGAGCCCGCCGGGATTCTCGCGCTCCGCCGGGTCCTGGGGGGCGTGGAGCGGCTTCGGGAGCACGTGACGGGCGAGTTCGTCGCCGTTTCGGGGAATCGGGGGGCCCTGGCCCGGGGCCGACGCTTCCTTCACTCCGATCTGAACCGGGTGTGGACCGACGAGCGGATCCGCTCGCTCCGGACGATCGCCGCCGAAGAGGAGCTGAAGGACGAGGCCGCCGAGCAGCGCGAGCTCCTGAAGGTGCTAGACGGGGTCGACTCCCGGGCCCGGGGCAGGGTCTACGTCCTCGATCTGCACACCACCTCGTCGGTGAGCGGACCCTGGGCCACGATCGAGGACACCCTCCCCAGCCGGGCGTTCGCCCTGAAGTTCCCGATCCCGATCGTTCTCGGCCTGGAGGAGCAGGTCGACGGCACCCTCCTGGAGCACGCGAGCCGCTCGGGACACGTGAGCATGGTCTTCGAGGGCGGACAGCACGGCGACCCGGTGTCGGTCGAGCGGAGCGAGGCCGCGGTCTGGGTCGCCCTGGCCGCCGGGATCGTCCCCGCCGACCGGGCTCCGGGGGTGGGGAAGGCCCGGGAACGCCTGGCCCGGGACAGCGCCGGCCTTCCCCGGGTGCTGGAGATGCGCTACCGGCATGCCATCCTTCCCACCGACGGCTTCCGGATGGATCCGGGGTTCGTGAACCTCCAGCCGATCCGGGAGGGGGAGGTCCTGGGGCGGGACCGCCGGGGCGAGGTCCGCTCCCCGGAGCGAGGCCGGGTTCTCATGCCCCTCTACCAGGAGCAGGGCGAGGACGGATTCTTCGTGGTCCGCGAGTTCCGGCCCGTGTGGCTCCGGATCTCGGAGATCCTCCGCCGGGTCGGCGTCGGCCGGGTGATCCACTGGCTCCCGGGGATCCGCCGGGCCGCCCCCGGCTCCGACGTTCTGATCGTCGACCGTCGGATCGCGCGCTGGTTCGCCCTGGAGGTGCTCCACCTCCTGGGCTACCGGACGAGGCGCGCCGAGGGCCCCGAGCTGATCGTCCGCCGCCGGTCCCACGACTCGAGCTCGGTTCGGTGACCACTTCGCCCGCGGCCACGAGGGGGGCTCGTGTGCGGTAGGTACACCCTCACGACCCCCCTCGACGAGCTCCTGGCGATCTTCGACGTGCCCGACGTGGCCTTCGACTACCAGCCCCGGTACAATATCGCCCCCACCCAAACCGCCCCCGTTCTCGCCCGGGACGACGAGGGGCGCAGGGTCGGCCTCCTGCGCTGGGGCCTGATCCCCTTCTGGGCCGACGATCCGGCGATCGGAAACCGGCTCATCAACGCCCGCAGCGAGACCGCGTCCTCGAAGCCGGCCTTCCGGAGCGCGTTCCGGAGCCGCCGCTGCCTCGTCCTCGCCGACGGCTTCTTCGAGTGGAAGAAGGAGGGGGGAGGGAAGCAGCCGTACTGGATCCACCGCCCCCACGGTGAGCCCTTCACCATGGCCGGGCTCTGGGAGCGATGGGAGCCCGACGAGGGCGAGGCGATCCACACGTTCACGATCCTGACCCGGGACGCGACCGAGGAGCTCCGGTCCCTCCATTCCCGCATGCCCGTGGTCCTGGACCGGGAGCGGGGGGAAGCGTGGATCGACAGGGACCGGGTTCGAGAGGAGCTGGAGGCGCTGATCGCGACGCCTCCCGGGGAGGAGTTCTCGTGGCACCCGGTCTCGACCGTCGTGAACTCTCCCCGCAACGACGTGCCCGAGTGCGTGGAGCCCCTGAGCGCAGGGGCGGACGCCTGATGGGGCTGGAGTCGCCCTCGAGGGAGCTCCGGGAGGCGCGCATCCTCGTGGTGGACGACGAGCCCGAGAACGTCCGGGTCCTGGAGCGGCTCCTCGGGCGGGTGGGCTACCAGGAGGTGGTCTCCACGACCGACCCCCGAGACGCCGTGCCGCTCTTCGAGGCCCACGACCCGGACCTTGTTCTCCTCGACCTCCGCATGCCCCACATGGACGGCTTCGAGGTCCTGGAAGCCTTCCAGGAGCGGACGCCCTCCGGCGTCTACCTCCCGGTCCTCGTCCTCACCGGGGACCTGGACCCGGAGGTGAAGGAGCGGACCCTCCGTCTCGGCGCCCGGGACTTCCTGACCAAGCCCTTCGAGACCACGGAGGTCCTCCTCCGGATCAAGAACCTGCTGGAGACGCGGCGTCTCCACAGCGAGCTGCGGGACTACAGCGAGACCCTGGAGAGCCGGGTCCGGGAGCGTACCCGGGAGCTGGCCCACGCCCAGGTGGAGATCCTCCACCGGCTGGCCCTGGCCGCGGAGTACCGGGACGACGATACGGGCCAGCACGCCGAGCGGGTCGGCGTCCTCTCGGCCCTGGTGGCCCGGACCCTGGACCTTCCCACCGACGAGGTCCGGGTCCTGCGCAGGGCCGCCCCCCTCCACGACCTGGGGAAGATCGGGATTCCCGACGCGATCCTCATGAAGCCCGGTCCCCTGACGCCGGCGGAGTACGAGATCATGAAGACCCACACCGAGATCGGGGCGAAGATCCTGTCGGGGAGCCGCTATCCCCTCCTGGAGACCGCCCGGACGATCGCCCTCACCCATCACGAGAAGTGGGACGGGTCGGGCTACACGCCGGGGATGGCGGGCGACGAGATCCCCCGGGCCGGGAGGATCGTGAGCGTGGCCGACGCCTTCGACTCTCTCACCCACCGGCGTCCCTACCGCCCCCCCTCGTCGGTCCCGGAATCGTTGGAGGAGATCCGCTCCTGCCGGGGGGAGCAGTTCGACCCGGAGGTGGTGGACGCCTTCCTCGAGGTGGCGGAGCGGGTCGATCCCGAGGCGCTGAACCGCCTGACCGGGGTTCCCGCGACGCTGCTGGCCAAACGGGGGCTCGAGGCCCGGGCATCCTAGGAGCAGGTCCAGAAGAGCGGTGCCCTCCGGGTCAGTGGGCCGGGACGGCCCGCTCCCGGGCCCAGGACCGGAGTCGGGCCACCTCCTCGGCCCGGGTGAGCGAGAGGGGTCGGGTGCTCTCGATCTCCCCCGCCAGGATCTCCTCGGTCAGGGCGCCTCCCCGGGTGAAGGCGGTGTAGAGGGCCGAGACCACGACCTCCTCCACCTCGGCTCCGCTGAATCCCTCGGTGAGCCGGGCCAGCCGTGGCAGATCGAAGCGCTTCGGGTCCTTCTCCCGGCTCTCCAGGTGGATCCGGAAGATCTCCCTGCGGGTCTCCTCGTCGGGGAGGTCCACGAAGAAGATCTCGTCGAAGCGCCCCTTGCGGAGGAACTCCGGGGGGAGACGATCCACCGCATTGGCGGTGGCCACCACGAAGACGTCTCCGGTCCGCTCCTGCATCCACGAGAGGAAGCTCCCCAGGATCCGCTGGGAGACGCCGCCGTCCTCGGAGCCGCCGGTGGCGAACGCCTTCTCCAGCTCGTCGATCCAGAGGACGACGGGGGCCATGCGCTCCGCGGTGGCCATGGCTCGCTTGAAGTTCCGTTCGCTCTCCCCGATGTACTTGTTGTAGAGGTTCGACGGATCGAGCTTGAGGAGGGGCAGGCTCCACTCCCGGGCCACGGCCTTCGCCGACAGGCTCTTCCCGCACCCCGGCACCCCGAGGAGGAGCACACCCCGGGGGAAATCGAGGCCGAACTCCTGGGCTCGCTCCGGGGCCTCGACCACCGCCTTCCGCTTGGCCAGCCAGGACTTCAGGCTCCGGAGGTCGGCGATCCCGGTGAGGCTCATCTCCACGGGATAGTATTCCAGGAGGCCCTCCCGCTCCACGATCGCCTTCTTGGCCTCCACCACGTGGCGGATGTCCCGGGGGGTGAGGCTGCCGTCCTCGACGATCGCCTTGGTCAGGATCTTCTCGGCCTCCATGAGGGTCAGCCCCGAGAGGTGATTCACCAGGGCCGAGATCTCGTCCTGGGTCATCTCCACCTCGACGGAGCGCCGGTAGCTCAGGTCCCGGAGGATCCGCTCCAGGAGCCGCCGGAACTCCTCGGCGCCGGGCCCGGGCAGCTCCATGCGGGCCACGAGGCGCTCGAGGACGGGCGGGAAGGCGAGGTCCGCGCCGGTGAGGACGAGGGCGCCGTCCACCGCCTCCAGGGTCCGGCCCGCGTCCCGGAGATGCTCGGCCACCAGGGGGCCCCGCTCCAGCTCGGGCCCCAGGCCCTGGAAGTGGTAGACCGCGGGGTGTCCCGCGTCGGTCACGTGCTGGAGGGCGGCGGCGGGCTCCTGGGAGCCGTAGACCGATCCCTCCAGGTCGACCCGGGCCAGGCCCCGGGTGCGGGACCAGGCGAAGAGGGGGACGCCCAGGCGGTCGGCCAGGTGGCGCAGCAGGGTGCCGGCCCGCTCCTCCTCGTCGGTCACGAGGTGGATGAGGCCGTATCGCGACCGGATCAGGAGCTCCAGGTCGTGGAGGAGGTCCTGGGGTCCGCCCTCCCCGTCGTTCGGGCCGGACAAGGTCACGAGGCCCTCGGCAGGTGCTCGAGGGGCTCGGTCACCGGCGGGTCGAAGTGCACGTCGATCTGGGGGAAGGCGATCGTGATGCCGGCGTCGGCGAGGGCGTGCCAGATCGCGTCGTTCATCTCGGACCGGGCCCTGGGGGCGGTCCACGGGTCCTGCATCCACGTCGAGACCTCGAAGTTCACCGACGAGGACCCGAACTCGGTGAGGAAGACCACCGCGTCCCGGTCCTGGAAGCGCCAGGAGAGATCCTCCACGCATTCCCGGAGGACCTCCATCACCCGCTTCATCTCGGAGCCGTAGGCGACGCCCACCGTGGCCCGGACCCGGTAGAGGCTGTCCCGGAGGGTGTAGTTCTTCACCGTGGACTGGACCAGGGTCGAGTTGGGGATGATGATCTCCTCCTCGTCCCGGCTCCGGGCCACCGTGGTCCGCAGGCCCATCTTCTGGACCGACACGACCCGGCCCTCCACCTCGAGGACGTCCCCCGGCTTGATCGCCCGCTCCACGAGGAGGATCATCCCCGAGACGAAGTTCTGGGTGATGTTCTGCATGGCGAAGCCGATGGCCACGCCGAAGACCGCGCTGGCGGCGAAGAGGGTGGCGAGGTTGATCCCCAGGTTCTCCAGGGCCAGGCCGGCCCCCACCGCCATGACGCCGTAGTGGATGAGACGACGGGCGATCGCCTGGGTGCCGGTGTCCACGATCCCCCGGGCCTTCATGGCCTGGATGGCGGCCCGGCGGATGAGCTTCGAGGCCATCCACGCCAGAGCGATGAAGACGAAGAAGGTCGCGATCGAGGCCGGGGTGATCGCCTTTCCGGCCAGAGTGAAGAGCTCGTAGCTCAGGACCTGCTGGATGCCGCTCAGGATCTCGGTCGGGGTCATGGAAGGCTCCGGATGGCGTGGAACGGGATCGGGGCGACCGGCCCCCGGGGTCCCCGCCCCGGCCCGGGACCGCCGGTCCAGAGGAGGGGGGCGGCCCGGATCCCGGGCCGCCCCCCGGGGGTCAGGGGCTCACCACGATGCGGCCGACCATTCCCGCCGCCTCGTGGGGGATGCAGAAGTACACGTACTCACCCGGCACCCGGAAGGTGTGGGAGAAGGTCTCCCCCGGCCGGAGGTTGCCGGAGTCGAAGGTCTCGGCGCCCTCGGGGAGCCGGACGTTCGCCACGTCCATCGCCTTCTCCGGATCGGCGGTCACGGTGTGGATCAGGTCCGAGGTATTGCGCCAGGTCACCGTCTCGCCCACGCTGACCCTCAGCGTCCCCGGCCCGTAGCGGAGGCTGTTCGTCATCGTCACGGCCAGACGGTCGCCGGGGCCGGGACCCGCGGCCTCGGCGGCGGGACCTCCCCCTCCGAAATACCGGGAGAGGGTGACGGGGATCGTGAACTCGAAGCCCCAGACCCTGCTGTCCTCCCCGGGCGTGCGCTGGAGGCCCACCGACGAGCCCTGGAGCGTGACCGTGCGGGTGTTCGTGGTCTGGAGCGAGAAGGTGTGGGGCGTGGTGGGGATGCGGACCTGGACCCCGGCGCTCCATCCCACCTTCAGGTCGTCCGCGCGGTCGGGCACCGACACCACGTCCCCCGCCAGGGCGACGCCGTCGGCCACCTCCACGTTGGCCCCTCCGCCGAAGGCGATCTCGCCGTCCCCGGTACCGTAGGCGTCGGAGAATCCCCGCACGACCCCGAACACCGTCAGGGGCTCCAGGGGCACGCCCACCAGGAGCTCGCCGTCGGCGCTCTCGGCGGCGCCGTTGAACGCGGCCTGGAGGGAGAGGGTCAGCGGCGATCCGGCGTCTGGCGAGAGGGCCCGCCACCGACCGAAGATCTCCCACTCGTTGAACTCGCCGGGAATGACCTGGGAGTTGGACGCGTACAGGGCGCCCAGGAGGAGGTCGCCGGGGATCGGCGCGGCCAGGAGGAAGCTGGGGCTGTTGACGATCTTGTCGGAGACGTCGTCCTCCGACGGATTCGTGTTCACCGTCCAGAAACGGTGCAGGAAGTTGAACTGGATCGTCCCCGGCTCGCCCACCCAGCCTCCGGAGAGGTTGGGGGTGCGGGCGATGACCGACTGGGAGATCACGGGCGTCGGAGCGACGAGGAGGACGGCGAGGGCGAAAGCTGCGAGCGGACGGCGGTGGTCCATGGCCGGCTTCCTTTTCGAGAGGAGCAGAGAACGGATCCGTGGGACGGTTCGGCGGGCGCGCGAGCCCGACAGGAGCAATATCGGCCCGCGCCGTCAGGGTTGCCAGGCGCGGAGAGGCGTTCTTACTTGCATAATATCCCCCTCAACAGAGATGAACCCCCCGACTCCGAACGCGGATGCGCCAGCTGTTCGATCAGAAGGAGCCTGCGAGCGACCTCCTCAGGGAGCTCCGTCAGATCTGGGACACGACCTCCGAGGAGAGCGTGGCCGGAGATCTGGAGCGCGCCCGGGAGCTCGTCCAGGAGGCGGATCCCGAAGATCTGGAGACGGCGCAGGCCTACCTCGAGGCCCTGGAGCGGCTCGGGCGCTGGCTCCACGATCGCTGAAGAAGGGCCGATCCAGCCCTCACGGGGCCGCCGCGGCCACCTCGTCGAACGCCCCGGCGATCCGGGAGAGGGCCTCCCGCAGCTCGTCCTCCGGCGGGCCGAAGCCGATCCTCAGATAGCGATCCATCCCGAAGTGGGCCCCGGGCACCACCAGCACGTCCTCCTCGGTCCGTAGGATCTCCGCGAAGCGCCCGCTCTCCACCGGGGCCTCGTAGCGGAGGTAGCAGATCGCTCCGGCGTCCGGGGGGCGGTACGAGACGAGCTCCTCCCGGCGGGACGCCCATTCGGCCACCACCCCCAGGTTCCGCCGGACGATCCCCCGGGTGCGCTCCAGGATCCGCTCCCGGGTGCCGGCCTCGAGCGCGATGCGGGCCAGGGCGTCCGAAAGGGTGGCCGGAGCGATCGTCGTGAAGTCCGTGCGACCCCAGAGCCCGGCGACGGCGTCGTCGGGGCCCACCACCCACCCCAGCCGGAGGCCCGGCAGGCCGTACGCCTTGCTCAGGGAGTTGGTCACCAGGACCCGCTCGCTCCGGCCCCAGAAGGAAGGCGTGGTCTCTCCCGAGACCTCGGCGCCCTGGTAGACCTCGTCGGCGAGGATCCACGCCCCGTGCCGGTCGGCCGCGGCCACGATCCCGTCGATCGACTCCGGGCTGAGTACGGCGCCCGTGGGGTTGTTGGGGTTCGTGACCAGGACGAAGGTGGCTCCCGCCTCCAGGGCGGCTTCCAGCTCCGTCAGGTCGGGCTGCCAGCCCTCCTCTTCCCGCAGATGGAAGGGCAGGGCCCGGGCCCCGAAGTTCTCCACCAGCCCGGGCACCTGCATGTAGTTGGGGAGCATGACCGCGGCAGGAGCGTCGGGCTCGACGAGCTGCCAGAACGCCGCGAAGTTCGCCTCGGCCCCCCCCACCGTGACCAGGACCGACGCGTCGGTGGCCCCCGGGTAGAGGGCGGCGATCCGGGCCCGCAGCTCGTCCGAGCCGTTCGACTGACCGTACCCGAGGCG
>JABAHQ010008204.1_pt2 | contig 14397 bp, 17 predicted proteins | sample 7062091 | NCBI WGS metagenome assembly JABAHQ01 (sample SAMN14534359, study PRJNA622989) | marine sediment metagenome | biome: marine biome [ENVO:00000428]; feature: marine pelagic biome [ENVO:01000023]; material: deep marine sediment [ENVO:00002113] | place: India: Gulf of Kutch | collected...
CGTTCACGACCTGCGCCAGGAGCTCCGCCGGATCGAGGACGACACCGATCCCAGCTACTCCAGTCTGCCGCACAGCCAGAACATTCCCGAAGACCTTCGCGACCAGGTGGAGAAAGACTATCCCGTCTGGGCGTGCGACCGGTCGGGGAACTGCCTGGTGGGCGAGACGGGAGAGGACATCCAGCACGTGGAGGACATCCGCCGGCATTACCAAAAGAAATACGGCGGCGTCGAACAGTTCAAGGAAAAAATCCGGCAAGAGCGGGAAGCGATGGTCCGCCAGTTGAAAGGGAAATAACTTCCTGAAAAACAATCCAAACTCGGGCGCTTAACTCAGCGGGAGAGTGCTACCTTCACACGGTAGAAGTCACAGGTTCGAACCCTGTAGCGCCCACCATTTTTTCCGGGCTCGGAGAGCCCGGTTTTTTTTGCCCGCATTTTCAAAATCTTTCCCTGGTGCTCCCCGCCCCGGGCGTCCTTCCCTGAAATTTCCGAATCCCGAAAATAAACGCCACAAAGCTTCGTCAAGAGGATCATGGACCGCCTCTCCGCCAGGGTAAATTTGAGTAAAATTTAACCGCTTTTTATATACAAAGCATTGTCAATTTGATAATCTGTTTAGTATCAGATAGTTATTTGGAAATTACAAAAACGGTTCGAGTAATAATAGTGCAAACCTTAAAGCCGTTCACCATACTGATTGCCGAAGACGATGAGGACGACTATTTGTTGACCATGGAAGCCTTGAAAGAAGCCGGGGTCCACAACGACGTCCACTGGGTGAAAGACGGGGAGGAGCTGTTGGATTACCTGGACACCGCGGTGACCAATGGCAACGGCAACGGCCCCCGCCTGGGAATGATTTTGCTCGACCTCAACATGCCCAAAAAAGACGGGCGGGAGGCTCTGGGCGACATCAAGGCGCACCCGTCCCTGAAAAAAATCCCCGTGGTGATCATGACCACGTCCAAGGCCGAGTCCGACATCACCCAGTCCTACGAGCTGGGGGTCAACTCCTTCATCCAGAAGCCGGTTCGGTTCCACGATCTCGTTCACGTGATCAAGGTCTTGGCCGATTACTGGTTCGACACCGTCAAACTGCCCATTTAAATTTTTGCGGAGCAGGATCATGAACCGCGAACCCCTGAACATTCTCCTGGTGGAAGACGACGAGGACGATGCGTTTTATATCAAGGACCTGATCCGGGAGGGCATGCCCTCGCCTCTGCCGCGGGTGGATCACACGTCCACCGCCGCGGAGGCGGAATCGCGGCTGGAACGGAACCTCTACGATCTCTGCCTGTTCGATTACCGCCTGGGCGAGGTGGACGGCATCGACCTTCTCCGGACGGTGCGCGGGCGCAACATCACCGTCCCCATCATTCTCCTCACCGGGCAGGGCGATCAGGAAATCGCCGTCGAAGCCATGAAGGCCGGCGCCACCGATTACCTCACCAAGAGCAAACTCTCCACCGAAACGCTCACCCATTCCATCCGGTACGCCCTGGGCCTGCACCGGGAGGCGGAGCGACGGAAAGAAACGGAGAAAATGCTCAAGGAATCCCACGAGGAGTTGAAGGTCGCCCACGAAGAACTGCAGGCGTCCATGCGGAAACTGCAGACCGCGCAGAAGCAGATTCTCCGTTCGGAAAAACTCGCGGGCATCGGCCGCCTGGCCGCGGGCGTATGCCACGAAATCCTCAATCCCCTCAACATCATCTCCGGCCACATCCAGGCGCTTGCCATGGAACGCGAGGACGACGGCTCGCTGATGGACGACTTGAACTCCATCATGGAAGAAGTTCAGCGCATCGAAAAAATCATCAGCGGCCTTCTCAAGTTTTCCCGCAAGGGCGACATGGAACTCAAGCACATGGACATCAACAAGGAACTCGAGTCGGTGCTTTCCATCCTCGAAAAGGACATGAACCTGGACGGCGTCCAGGTCTTCCGCCAGTTCGATCCCGACCTGCCCCCCCTGCTGGCCGACGGGGACCGCATGCGCCAGGTGTTTTTGAACCTCATCAGCAATGCCAAGCACGCCATGGAGAACGGCGGCATCCTGACGGTGACCACCCAGGTGCTCCATAAAGATTCCTCCCGGGGAACCTCCTCCGACAACGGCAAAATCACCCATCTCCGCATCAAATTCCAGGACACCGGCTCGGGCATCCGCAGGGAAGACATGGGCCGGATTTTCGATCCCTTCTTCACCACCAAACCGGAAGACAAGGGCACCGGCCTGGGACTTTCCGTCTGTTATTCCATCATCGAAAAGCACGGCGGCTCCCTCGAGGTGGAAAGCGAACCGGGAAAAGGCTCGACCTTCATCATCGAACTGCCCGTCAGCCAGAAACAAGAGCTGGAGCCGATGTCTCTCCGGAATGAAGGCTGACCCCGGCCGGACCCGAAAACGCCGGCCGATCGTCCGGTGGCTCCGCATCGTCACTTACAGTCTCCTGGCCCTCGGGCTCATCGAGTACTTTCTTCTGCAACCCGCGCACATCACCGTCGACGATCTGCCGCCCCCCGAGCCGGCCCTGCGCCCCCTGGTCGAGCGGTTGCGGGGACACGTGGAGTTTCTCGCCTCGCCCGAGCTGAAGGGCCGCGCGCCGGGAACCCCGGGCAACAAACAGGCCGAAGCCTACCTTCTGGACCAGTTCGAACGCCTCGGTCTTGTCTCCCCCGCCCCGGACGGAACGCGCACCCAGGCGGTGTCTCCGGAACTGGGGAACAACGTCTTCTCGGCCCTGCCACCGGTGAAAAAAGACCGCGATTGGTTGCTCGTCGGCGCCCATTTCGATCATCTGGGAAAGGAACTCGGCCAATACCACCTGGGGGCCGACGACAACGCCTCCTCCGTCGCCATCCTCCTGGAAACCGCCCGCCGCCTGGTCGAACAGAACGGCCTGCACCGGTACAACCTGCTGTTCGTGGGATTCAACAGCGAGGAGGCGCCGTATTTCCTGACCCGGTGGATGGGATCGATCCGGTTTTACCAGGAAATCGAAAAAACCGGCATCGACCCGGACACCCTGCGGCTGGCGGTGATCATGGACCTCATGGGCGGCCTGTTCTGGGAACCGCTGAAGGACCGGATCTTCGTGCTGGGCGCCGAGAAATCCCCCGCCCTCGAAGCCGCGATCCCGGCGGTGTCGGTGCCCGGCCTGACCGTCCGGCGGCTCGATCTGTCGATGATCGAAAAGATTCCCCGCACCGGGGGCATGATCTTCAGCGACTACCAGGTGTTCCGCATGCACGGCATCCCCCATCTCTTCTTGAGCTCCGGGCGCACGCCGGATTACCACCGTCCCTCGGACACCGCGGAGAAACTGAATTATCCGAGAATGGCCCGGTCGGTCCACTGGCTCGCCCGGTTCCTGAAAGTGGCGGACGGCCTGGAATCGGGCTGGAGTTACCACCGGCGGCGGCAAAACCTGGAACAGAGTTTTCGGACCCTCGATCCCATCCTCCAGAAGGCCTCGCAGTGGAGCACGCGGATCCCGCAAACCAGCTTCATTTCGCTGTACAAACTCAAGAAAGACCGGCAACGGTTCGAGGCCATCCGGGAAAAAATCGAAGCCGGTCGCGCCCTCACCCCATCGGACGCCCGCGCGATGCAACTCGCCTCCATCCGGGTTCAATGCCTGCTGGGGAAAATGGGTCCCTGTCTCCTCCTCCCGGGAACCCCCACCGCCGAAGACTGATCCTCTCGCTTGCCTTTTCCTCCGCCCCGTCGACTCTTCGACCGGGCAAAAGGCCGCCAGGACTTTTTCCTTTTTCCGACCCACCCCGGCTCGGTGACCCGTCGACTCTTCGACAGGCTCAGAGTGACGGGGAGGTGGGGGCTCAGAGGGACGCGCGGGGTCAGGCGGGGGATGGGGTCCTGAAAGGGACGGGGAAAGAACGGCAGGGGGTGGAAGGAAACGCGAGTCAGCGGAGGAAATCGAGAAGCGACGGCTGCAGGATCCGGGCGGTGGTGTCGAGCGTTGCTTCCAGGGCCAGTTCCAGCGCGGCGAGGTCCGAAGCGCGGCGGGTCAGATCGGTGTCCTCGATATCGGACTGTTGCGCCGTGAGGTCGACGACATCCTGATCGTGCACGAAGTCGGCGGCTTCGATGCGGCGGAGCTCCGCCCCCACAATGGCCCGCGATTCGCTGATGGAATCTTCGCCCGACTCCAGGTTGTTGAGGGAAGCGATGATGCCGGGCGTGTCATCCCGGTCCAGCGCGTTCTGCAGTTGAATCAGAGTGGTGAGGACGTTTCGGCCGCCCCCCAGGCCCAGGATTTCCGCCGTCGTTCCGTTGCCCACCTCGTTGACCACGGCCACGGTGTTGGGATCGTTGGACACCACTTCCAGGCGGTTGCCGTCGGCGGCGATGCCGGCGGTGACGTTAAGCCCCGCTCCGTTGATCTGACTGATCACGTCGTTCAGGGTGCTGGCGGAACTCAGGCTCACCGTGCCCGAAGCCGCGCCGTTCACGATGCGGAGGGACTCCAGGGTGGCCCCGTCGCCGCCGTTCAACTGCCCGATCTGCAGGGCTCCGGTCAATTGGGGATCGAGGTCGGTGCCTTCCAGATTGCCGTCCCGCCGGCCCAGGATGCCCAGGTCGGAGGCCGTCGTCCCTCCGGAGACCTCGGACACCTGAAGCCCCTGGAGAATCACCGACGTCGAATCGGTGAGTTGCAACGCGTTTCCGTCGGCGTTGAGGGACGCGGTCACGTTGAGGCCCGCGGCGTTGATGGCGTTGATCACATCGCCGACGGTCATCCCCGACGTCACGGCGATCGTCGCGGTGTTGCCCGCCCGGTCCGTCACCTGGAACGAACCGGGGGTGACCCCCGACCCCTTATTCAGGTCCGACAGGGCGGTGGACAGGGTGAGCACGGGATCGAGATCGGTGCCGAACACCTCGGATCCGGGCAGGGTGACATCGGCCCGGCTGTTGCGGCTGATCTCGATCTGCACCCGTTCGGTGTCTCCCTGGTAGATGGCGCCGGAGGCGCTCGCCAGGAACGGCTGAGTGCGGGTTTTGGCGCCGGAGAAGATGAACGTGTTTTTGACCCGGGTATTGGCATCCTCCAGGGTCTGGGAAATGATTTTGTCGATCTCGGCGGCGGCGAACCCGCGGGTCTGCGCCGTGGAGGCGCCCCCCAACTCGGCGATCCCCAGTTCCCGCGCCCGGGTCAGGCCCAGCCCGGCCGACTCCAGGGCCGTGTCGGCGCTCTGGACGAAAATTTTGTTGTTGTCGATGTTCCGGGAAAACTGCTCCACCTGGGAGATTTGGGTTTTCAGCCCCAGGGTGTCCCGCAACCCGGACGGGTCGTCCGAAGGCTTGCGGATGCGCTTGCCCGAGGAAATTTCATCCTGCGCCTGGAACAGGTCTTCCGTGATCCGGAAGATGTTTCGCAGAACGGTTTCCTGGACCGCCTGGCTGGTGACCCGCGTGACCATGCTGCCTCAAATCCGGTTGATCAAGGTATCGAACAATTCCTCCACCGTGGCGATGACCCGCGCCGAGGCGTTGAACGCCTGCTGGAACTTGATCATGTTGACCATTTCCTCGTCGATGGAGACCCCGGCGACGCTCTCCCGCCGGTTTTTCAAAAGCAGCGTCACGCCTTCCTGCTGGTCCAGGCTGGAGCGGGCGCTGGCCGACTGGATGCCGATGGTGCTCACGATGGCGTTGTAGAACTCGTCGAAGGTGAACGCCCCCGAACCCGATTTCAGGGTGACGCTGTCGAACACCAAACGGTCCTGCAGGTCCGCCAGGGCGAGGGCGTTGTCGCCGTCCACGTTCTGGGTTTTGCCGGCGGCGATTTTCCGCGAATCCCCGACCACCGTGTCGGATACGGAGATCCCTTGCGCCGCCCCTTCCGACAGGGACACCCGGAACCGGTCGCCCGCCGCAGCGGTTCCAGTGATCGTAACGGCCAAACCGCCCGCCAGGTTGAACGTCGATCCCGGGGTAAAGGTGAAGGTGCCCGAGGCGAACCCCGTCGTCAGGTTGTTCAGGGTGAAGGCATTGGACCCGGTGAACGCCAATTCGTACTCGTCGATTTTGGCGTTCGCCGGGTCGGCGTTCTGGGCCGTCACCACGGCGCTGCCCGTGTTCCCCGTATCGGTGAACACCGTGGGACTCAGGGGGGTGAAGAAGTTGACCCCGGTCGATCCGTCCAGCCCGAAGCCCTCCTGGTGGACCCGGTTGAATTCGGTCACGAACGCCGCCGCCAGCCGGTCGAGTTTGTCGAGGATGGAGTCGACCTCCTGGTCGCGCATGTCCAGGTTGCCGCGCATCTCGCCGCCCTGGATGGCGCTGGTGATGTTTTTCGTGCCGCTGCCCCCGGTGGAAATGAGGATATCGCGGAACGACTGGTTGTTGCCGTTGAGCTGGGTGCTGAGCTCGAAGGCCGTGTCGCGCAGCACCAGGGCCGTGCCGTCGTCGAGGGTCAGGCTGAGTTGCCCGTCGGATTCGTTAATGAGTTGAACATCGATTTTCTTGGAGAGGTCGGTGATCAGCTTGTCCCGCTTGTCGCGAAGATCGTTGGCCTGAATTTCCGCGGGCTCGTTTTCATGGATCTGGGTATTGAGCTTGGCGATCTCCCGCAGCATGTCGTTGATTTCCACCACATCGGTTTCGAGCGTGTCGTCGATGTCCCGCTGGATCTGGAACAACTGCTCGCCGAGGTGATTGAAGACGTCGGCCAGGGATTGCCCGCGCGCGACCAGGTCCGCCCGTTCCGCCAGGCCGGCGGGGTGGGTGGCCAAATCCTGGAGACTGCCGAAGAAATCGCTCAGCTCCTGGTTCAGGCTTCGGCCTTGGTTGTCGTTGAAAAGGATCTCCACCCGCTCGTAGAGATCGCTCTGGACGGTGAACTTGCCCAGGGGATCGTTTTCGGTGAGGAACTGGCGGAGCAGAAACTGGTCGTGAAACCGCTCGATCCCCGCCACCCGCACCCCGGTGCCGATCTGCCCCAGGCCGGTGGTCCGCGGCGAGTTGGCTTCGAACACCACCTGCTGGCGGGAGAATCCTTCCGTTTGCACATTGGCGATATTGTGCCCCGTCACCTCGATGGACAACTGCTGGGAAAGCAGCCCCAGCTTGGCGGTGTTGAGGACGCTGAAAATGTTGGTGGTCATAACAGATCCCTCGAGAGTCCCTTCTCCAGGTCCGGATGCAGACCGCGTCGCCGCGGACGGGTCACGCCTCGGTGCTCAGCATCCTGCTTTCCCGGGACGAACCGGAAAGACGCCCATCGGCATGGTACGGCGAGGTCGCGGCCTCCGCAGCGGAATGAATGAACACCATCGACCGTTTCAACGACAACGCCGAAGAATCCATCAGGGCCCGAAGCCGCTCGTGCCATTGGTTGATCCGGCCGATCTGCGCGAGGAGCCGTTCCCGGCTGCGCGCCAGGGGTTCGTTCATGGAATGGGACTGCATCCGGAGCAACCGCTTCAAGGTCAACCCCGAAGGGGTCACCCCGCCGGGCTGGGTGATGGCCAGTTTCACCTCGATGCGCTGCATCAACTCCCCGCGGTCCCGTTCCAGCTTTTGCATGGCGTCCACCAGGGCCTCCTTCCGGTGCTGGATGTCTTGCAATCCTTCCAGCGAATAGCCGGTCAGGCAGTCCCATTGCTCCCCCAGCAGCTCGATGAAACGGTCGTAGAGAACGATCTTCTTTTCCAACAAGGCGTGCAGCTCTTTCAGAAGGCGGTTCATCGTTGATCCTCCGTGCGAATCGGAAAAGGCGGCCCCGAGGGCGGGGCCTTTGGATCGGTCGAAGCCCCGGATCCGTCCCGAGCGGCCTCCTGCCGGCGGACCAAATCCTGGTAAATGAGATCCGCCAGGCCAATTCCCCGGGCCGCCGCCAGGTGTTTCGCCATTTCCTGGTCAAAGACCTGCTCGTACATATCCATGGAAAAACTGTCGAAGAATCCGCTCTTGGGAATGGTCTTGCGCAGGGATTTGAGCAGGGAATGAATAAAAATCGATTCAAATTCCTGCGCCACTTTCTGGAGCTCTTCCCGGCTTTCGGTTTTTCCCGAGTCCACCCGGGTTTTCAACTGCAAAGCTTTTTTCTCCATGCCCTGGGAAACCCCGGTTTCCGGCGGGCGCAACGACCCCAAGGGAACCATGCCCGACTCCTCCGACCGACCTTCTTTCCATGTCACTGAAAAAACAAGCTGCAAGGCCCATACCAAAACAAAAAATCCGGAGGCTTCCGCGGGTGGAGGAGGGAAGGGCCTGAATACCGAGGCTTATCCAAGGCAGGGCCCGCCGGCGACCGGCCGGACGGAAGCATCAAAGGAGGCAAATTTTGCCTCCCTCGGCAGGGCGATCAGGAAAGATTTGGCGGACTCACAAGATCTCCAGCTCCGCGTGAAGCGCTCCGGACGCTTTGATGGCTTGAAGAATGNNTGAAGGATGGCGATCAAATCCCGAGGCGTCACCCCGATCGAGTTCAACCCATTCACCACATCGCCGAGCGACACGCCCCGGGGCACCACGAGGAGCCGGTCCTGGCCCTCTTCCACCGTGATCCGGGTGCGCGGCACCAGCTGCGTTTCCCCCTTCGGCGACAAGGGCGCCGGCTGCGACACCACCGGCTCTTCCTTGATGTCGATGAACAAGTTGCCGTGCGCCACCGCCACGGAAGAGATCCGCACGTTTTCCCCCATGACCACGGTGCCGGTGCGCTCGTCGATGATGACCTTGGCGACCGCGTCCGGTTGCACCTGCAAGCGTTCGATCTCGGTCACGAATCCCGACGTGTTTTCCTTGAAGAACGGCGGCACGCGCACCTTCACCGTGCGGCCGTCGACCACGTGGGCCACGACGTCCCGCGTCTCGTCGTTGATGGCCCGGGCGATGCGGCTGGCGGTGGTGAAATCGGTTTTTTTGAGGGTCAGAAAAATTTTTTCCTTCTGGTTGAACTGGTGCGGCAACTCCCGTTCCACGAGAGCCCCGTTGACGATGCGCCCCGCGGTGGGATGATTTTTCTGGACGCCCCGGGCCGCCCCCTGGACGGCGAACCCGCCGATCGAGATCGCCCCTTGCGCCAGGGCGTAAGTGCCGCCGTCGGGACCCTTGAGAGGCGTCATCAGGAGCGTGCCCCCCTGCAGGCTCTTGGCGTCGCCCAGCGAGGAGACCAGCACGTCGATCCGGTCGCCCTGCCGGGCGAAGGGCGGCAGGTCGGCGGTGACCATGACGGTGGCGATGTTTTTAAACTTGAGCTGATCGACCTCGTTTTCCGGCACCGTGACGCCCAGCTTGCGGAGCATGTTGACGATCGTCTGAATGGAAAAGAAGACGTTCGTCGCACTGTCGCCGGTGCCCTGAAGTCCGATCACCAACCCGAACCCGATCAACTGGTTGTTCCGCACCCCGCGGACACTGGTCAGATCCTTGATGCGCGCCGCAAAGACCGAGTCCGCCAAAAACAGCAGGACAAAAACCAGGACCCCCGTCCGGAACCTAAGCGATCGAACCATCATAATTCCTCCCCTTTTCCTCAGGACGCAATGAGTGTCAATTTGGCCGAGCCCGTGTCCCCGTCCTGCGTGTCCCGGACGGTGAGGGTGAACGTCTGGTTTCCCTGGGCGGAGGTGGGAATGGTGAACACCACCGTCACCGAAGCCGCCCCCGCCGTCAGCGTCGGCGTCGTGAACGTGCTGGTGGGATCGTCATTGGCGATCGAGAACAAAAACGTGCCCGAGCCGCCCGTCACCGTGAAGGTGACCGATCCCGCCGTATCGGCCACCGTCGACCCGGGCGACACGGTCAACAGATCGGGCAGCACTTCCACGGTGGCGGTGGCGGTGTCCCCCACCGCGTCGGTCACCGTCACGGTGGCGGTGCCGGCCACGGTCCCCGCGGTGAACGTGCCCGAGCTGACCCCGATGGTGCCGATGGACGTGGTGCTGATCGTCCAGGAAAACGGCGAGACGCCGCCCTGGGTCGAAAACGTCACGGTGCCGCCCTTGGCGACTTTGCCCGGGTTCGGGGTAATGCGGACGGTGCTGTTCCCGGGTCCCAGCGGGGACCCGTCTTCCAGGGCGTTGGTGCAGGCCGCCAACAGGAAGATGGCGAGGAGCGCAAAAGCCTGCCCCCCGCGCCGGAATCGTCGATAAGCACCCATCCCGTTCTCGACCTCCGGGTCAGAAGTTCACGATCGGCACGGCCGCCGTGGCGCTCACATTGTCCACCGTCGCCACCACGAACGCCGTTCCCGTGCTGGTGGACGAAGTCAGCGTCGTCGTCGCCACCCCGTTGGAGGTGGTCAGCGACGAGCTGCCCAGCGTCCCCAGCGTGGTGGTGAGCGTCACGTCGGCGCCATCCACCATTTGGCCGCTGGCGGTGAACACTTCGACCCGGATGGTGGCCTGGCTGGTTCCGTCGGCCCGGAGACCCGCGTTGCCGAACAGGGCGGAGACGCCGACGATATTCCCCGAGGAGCTGGGACCCACCACGTTATCCACCGGCGCTTCGCATCCCGCCAGCAGCCACCCGGCGAGGATCCAGGCCCCCCACGTCCACCCCGCCTTCCGGAAGAGTTTCATGCCCATTCCCTCCCTAGAACGGCCAGATAAAATCCAGAACCCGCATGCCCCAGCCCACCCGCTGTTCGTCCGCCACGACGCCGGTTCCCGTATAAGTGATCGCGGCATCGGCGATGAATTTGGAGGAGATCGTGTTGTCGAAGTTGATGTCCACCGGCCGGATCACCCCCCGCAGCACCATAAACTGCTGCTCGTGGTTCACCGTCACCGACCGCCGTCCCTCGATGGCGAAGTTCCCCGAAGGCAGGACGTCGACGATGGTCACCGTGAGGGTTCCCGTCATCTGTCCTTCACGGATGGTTTCCCCGTCCCCTTGATGAGATTTTTCGGTGGAAGCGCCGACGCTGGGGTCGAACTGGTTGCCCAACCCCAGGAAATTCTGGATCCCCAAATTGGTGGGCAGACCCAGGATGCCCTCGGTTTCAAAGTCGATGTTCGACTCCTTGGACGTATCGGTGGACGCTTTCTGAGCGGAGGTGGCGTCTTCTTCCACGATCACCGTAACGATGTCGCCCACCCGGCGGGCCTTGGCGTCGACGAACAGCAAATTGCTGGAGGTGTCTCCCGACCAGATGGCCCCTTCATGTCTTTCCGGTTCCGTTTCCTCATAGATTTTGTCCGNNTCGCCGGCGCAGGCGGCCAGAACCGCCGCGAGAAGCCAAAATAAAATCACTGAAAAAGCCTGTCTTATCAGATGCCCGTGGGCCATCGCCGGTCTCCCTCAGAAATCCACCTGGACCGTATTCTGGTCCACCACCCGGGCGAAAAAGGTTTTTCGCGACTTCAGGTTCATCACCTCGACCAGGCTGTCCTTGGTGCCGCGATCCTTGGCGATGCCCACCGCCGTGATGCGCATGCCGCCCTTGCGCAACCGAATCGTCACCCGGTCGCCCCGGTTCACCAGGATGGGTTTGCGGAGCGTGTCCATGGTGACCATCTTCCCTCTCCGCAGCGCGCGCCTCGCCTCGTACCCCACCACATCTTTTAGGCGCGTGGCGACCCGCTTATTGAGTCGCCGGGTCTTGACGGTGGACAAAGTCACATCGTTTGGAGTCAAAATGTCCCCCCGGCGGACGGGACGCACCGTCTTGACCACGTCCATCGCCACCGTGACCATCGTGTTGAGCCGGATTCGGCGCTGGTGCAGCCCGTCCACCCGAACGTCCAGCGTCAGGGGGATGCGGCCGGCCCGGGTCGGCCGGCCGGGCATCCGGTAATCCAGGACCAACCGGCCCCGGGGAAGCACCAGGTTGCCGTCGTGATAATGCACGTCGATGTCCATCGCCCGGTCCTCCCACACCAACTGGTTCAGGAGATATTGGACCGCGCCCCGCTCGATGCGGTCGGCCGTCAGGATCTGCGTGCCCGCGGCGTCCACCGGGGCGGCGGTCCATCCCGCCCCAATCACGGCCCAAAACAGTGCCTGGACTAACGATTTAACAATTTTCATGAGGCCATCCTGAAAGGAAGGGTTACCGTTTCATGTTGTTGGCGATCTGGAGCAACTCGTCCGAGGTTTGAACCGTCCGCGAATTCACCTCGTAGGCGCGCTGGGCCGAGATCAGGTTCACCATCTCTTCCACCACGCTGACGTTCGACAACTCCAGGAATCCCTGCTGAATGGTGCCCCGGTCATCGATGCCGGGGTTGCCGATGGAAGGCGTGCCCGAAGCATCGGTTTCCTGGAACAAGTTGAAACCCATCGCCTGCAGGCCCGCCTCGTTCTGGAACGTCGCCAATTGAATGGTTCCCAGAACCGTCGGCGCCGTCGTGCCCGGTTGCGTCACCGACACGTTGCCCTGCGGATCGATGGCGATGGTCAAAGCGTCCGGGGGGATGGTGATCGCCGGTTCCATGGGCAGTCCGTCCGCCGTCACGATCTGTCCCGAATTGTCCAGCTTGAACGATCCCGCCCGGGTGTAAGCGATGGTGCCGTCGGGCTGCGTGATCTGGAAAAATCCCTTGCCCTGGATGGCCATATCCAGCGAATTCTGGGTTTGCGTGAAATCGCCCTGAAGAAAAATTTTCTGAATCGCCGCCGTCTTGGATCCCAGTCCCAACTGAGCCCCCGTCGGCACCTGGTTGCCGTTGGGCGAGAGCGTCCCCACCAGCCGCAGGTTCTGGTAGAGCAGATCTTGGAATTCGGGTCGGCTGCGTTTGAATCCCACGGTATTCACGTTGGCCAGGTTGTTGGCGATCACGCTGACGTTCAACTCTTGCGCGTTCATGCCCGTGGCAGCGGAAAACAACGATCGAATCATACGGCAAGACTCCTTTGGGTTTGCGACTTGGGAAGATGGAGCGTCCGGAAAATCCGGACCGTCAGGCCACCCGACCCAGGCTGTTGACGGCCTGGTCGTCGGCGTCGTCGATGGATTGGATCACTTTCTGGTAGGCCTCAAAGGCGCGGAGGGTGGAGATCATGGTCGCCATTTCCTCGACGGCGTTCACGTTGGCCTTTTCCAGGAACCCCTGCCGCACCTCGGTGTTTTGGGCCGGGCGCAGGTTTTTCGCCGGCCCCTCATGCACAAACTCCCCGTTGCCTACCTTGAGCAGGGCCCGCGGATTTCCAAACTCCACCAGCTTGAGGCGCCCCACCGGAACATTCTCCAACCCCCGGCCCACCGAGACCGCGCCGTTGCCGTCCACCGTGATGGCGCCGGGAAGATCCACCCGGATGGGGTTCTCGTCTTGACCCACGACCAGGCCGCCGTCTTGCGTCACCAAGCGGCCCTGGTCGTCGCGGACGAAGTTTCCGTTTCGCGTGTATTGCGTTCCCTGCGGGGTCCGGATTTCGAAAAACCCTTCCCCTTCCAATGCCAGGTCGAGGGGATTGCCCGTCTGCAACAGGGTGCCCTGCGCGTAATTCGTAAAAAACCCGGTCACCCCCACGTACGAAACGTTGGGGCTGGCGCGATGGGCGGGGAGCAGAAAATCGCGGGAAAGATCCGTCCCCCCCGCCGATCGGAAAGGAGGGATCATCTCCTTGAAAACCATGCTGTCTTTTTTGAACCCGGTGTTGCTCAAATTCGCCAGGTTGTTCGACAGCACATCCAGCTTCCGTTCCTGCTTGAATGCGGCCGACGCCGCAATGTAAATGCCTTCGTTCATAGCCGGCTCACTCCCATTCTCCTGGCAAGGGAGCAAATTCTATACCAAGGAAAAAAAAACGCGAAAAACGAGCCTAATCTCTTTTAAACAAAATGCTTGTTCTTTTCTCNNCCGCGGGGAGGAAAAAATTTTAGCCATCGCGGCAGTTTATTCCCCTGATTTCCCATCGAGCCTGCTTTCCGCACCTCAGCGGCCACTCCAAACCGGCCCGCGCGTGGTATAATCGCATCGAAAACCATCGTCACTTATTTTTAGGGACTTGCGATCAAGAGGAGAACCCATGGAAACCATAACCGTCGAAGAATTTTATCAACGGATCCAATCCCTGGGAGAGGAAGACCTGGTGCTCGATGTCCGGTCACCGGGGGAATTCAAGGAGGGTCACATCCGGGGCGCGCGCAATCATCCGCACGAAGAAGTCGCCGCCATCGCCGATGAATTGCAAAACTACAAAACCGTCTACGTCCACTGCAAAATGGGCGGGCGGGCCAAGATCGCCTCGCAGGCTCTGAAAGACGCCTCGCTCGACAACATCGTCTGCGTGGGAGAAGGCGGGATGCAAAAATGGGTTGAAAACGGGTGGCCGGTGGAAAAATAAAGCCCGGGCGGAACCCGCCCTGTTTCGCCCCTTTTTCCGGGGACCGCGTCCCGGCCGGATGGGAAAACGATTCACTCGTTTTCCCATTTTTTTTTGCCGGCCGCCCGGGAATCCCCCATCCGCCA
>JABAHQ010008138.1_pt1 | contig 14389 bp, 21 predicted proteins | sample 7062091 | NCBI WGS metagenome assembly JABAHQ01 (sample SAMN14534359, study PRJNA622989) | marine sediment metagenome | biome: marine biome [ENVO:00000428]; feature: marine pelagic biome [ENVO:01000023]; material: deep marine sediment [ENVO:00002113] | place: India: Gulf of Kutch | collected...
CGCCCTCAAGACCGCCAACTCCGGGTACCTCACCCGGCGGCTGGTCGATGTGGCGCAGGACATCATCATCCAGGAGGAAGATTGCGGCACCCTGAAAGGGATCCGGGTGTCTTCCCTGGTGGAGGCGGGGGAAATCATCCAGCCTCTCAATGAACGCATCCTGGGCCGCACCGCGCTGGAGGACATCATCGATCCGTTTACCGGGGATGTGCTCGTTCGGGCCAATGATGTCGTGGACGAAAAAGCCATCGCCGCCATCGACAACGCCGGGATCGAAAACGTGGGCATCCGCTCCTGCCTGACGTGCGAATCCAAGCAGGGCGTTTGCATCAAATGCTACGGCCGCAACATGGCGACCATGGATTGGGTGGAAGTCGGGGAACCGGTCGGGGTCATCGCCGCCCAGTCGATCGGCGAGCCCGGAACCCAGCTGACCATGCGGACGTTCCACATCGGCGGGACGGCCAGCCGGGTGGTGGAGCAGACCACCCTGAGCGCCAAGAAAGGCGGCATCGTCAAGTATTCCGGACTGCGGACTCTTAAAAATCAGCGCGGAGAAATCGTGGTGATGAATCGAAACGGCCATATGATCATCCAAGACGAGAACGGCCGTGAAAAAGAAAAATACACCGTGGTGTACGGGGCCCGGCTGAAAGTGGCGGATGGGCAAGAGGTCCAGGACAACCAAACGCTGATCGAATGGGATCCCTACACCAACTCCATCCTCACCGAGGTGGAAGGCCGCATCGCGTTCGGGGACATCATCGAAGGCGTGACGATGAAGGAAGACTTCGACGAGATCACCGGTCTTTCGACCAAGGTCATCATCAGTCACCGCGACGAGAAAAAACAGCCGCGGATCTCCCTCAAGAACGACAAAGGCGAGACCATCCGGCGCTACATTCTGCCCGCCGGGTCGCACATCAACGTGCACGAAGGGGATTGGGTGTCCGCGGGCGACGTGATTGTGAAGATCCCGCGCGAAACCGCCAAGACCAAAGACATCACCGGCGGTTTGCCCCGCGTGGCCGAACTGTTCGAAGCCCGCAAGCCGCATGAACAGGCGACCATCACCGAGATTTCCGGAAAGATCAAATTCGGCGGGTTCGTCAAAGGCATGCGCAAGGTGATCGTGGTGAGCGACTCCGGAGACGAGCGGGAATACCTCATCCCCCGCGGCAAGCACATCAACGTCCACGAAGGCGACGAAGTGCAGGCCGGGGAGGCGCTGATGGACGGGGCCTCCAATCCGCACGATATCTTGAGGATCCTGGGGGAAAACGAACTCCAGCGGTACCTCGTCAACGAGGTGCAGGAGGTCTACCGGCTGCAGGGGGTGGCCATCAACGACAAGCACATCGAAGTCATCGTCCGGCAGATGCTCCGGCATTTGATCATTGAAGATCCCGGCGAGACCGAGTTCTTGGTGGAAGAGATGGTCACCAAGAAAGCCTTCAACGAAAAAAATCAGGAAATGATCCGCGATAAGAAAAAACCCGCCAAGGGGATGCCGGTTCTTCTGGGCATCACCAAGTCGTCGCTCAGCACGGAAAGTTTCATCTCCGCGGCCTCGTTCCAGGAAACCACCCGCGTGTTGACGGAAGTGGCGGTCAGCGGCAAGCAGGACGACCTGGTCGGGTTGAAGGAAAACGTGATCATGGGCCGGTTGATTCCGGCCGGAACGGGATGCCGGGCCTACAGCGGGATTCGCATCGAGGAGCCGGAAATCGAGGAACCAGAAAAGAAACCCGAAGAAGCCCCCGTGGCCGTGGAATGAGGACTTGATAAATCCGTTATTTCTTCTTGACTCGGGTGTCCTTTGTGTATAGAATTACACACTTTTCACACCCCGGATAATCAAGAGCTAACCCCTTGTATTTATTGAGTCCGAGGAGAAGGTCGGTGGCCTGCGCGCCCGGCTTTTGTAATCTTTGCATTGGGGAGGACATTTTTTGCCCACGATCAACCAGCTGGTGAGACGGGGCCGGTCGCGGCCGGCCCGGAAAACGGACAGCCCGGCGCTCCGGGGGTGCCCGCAGAGGCGGGGGGTGTGCGTGCGGGTTTATACGTCGACCCCCAAGAAACCCAATTCCGCCCTCCGCAAGGTGGCCCGGGTGCGGCTGACCAACGGCATGGAGGTCACCACCTACATTCCCGGGGTGGGGCACAACCTCCAGGAGCACTCGATCGTGATGATCCGCGGCGGCCGGGTGAAAGACCTGCCCGGCGTCCGCTACCACGTGGTCCGGGGCTGTCTGGACACCCTGGGCGTGGAGAACCGTAAACAAGGGCGGTCCAAGTACGGGGCCAAAAAGCCCAAAGCCTCCTGATTGAAAAGCTATGGCACGAAGAAGAGAAGCCGTCAAACGACAGATCGCCCCCGACCCCAAGTTCAATGATCTCTTGGTGGCCCGGTTCATCAACGCGATTCTGAGGAAAGGGAAAAAGAGCCTGGCCGAGCGGGTGTTCTACCAGGCGCTCGACAATATCGGCAAGAAATCCAAGGAAGAGCCGATCAAGGTGTTCCACAAAGCCGTGGAGAATACGGCTCCGCTTTTGGAAGTTCGGTCGCGCCGGGTGGGCGGGGCGACCTACCAGGTGCCGGTGGAAGTCAACCCCAACCGGCGGATCGCCCTCGGCATCCGGTGGATGATTCAAAACGCCAAATCCCGTTCGGGCCGGACCATGGCGGAGAAGTTGACCGGCGAAATCATGGACGCCTACCACAACACGGGAGGAGCGATCAAGAAAAAGGAAGACGTCCACCGAATGGCCGAGGCCAATAAGGCCTTTGCGCATTATCGATGGTAATGGGAAGATTCATTCTTTGTGAGTTATGAAAAAAGTTAAAGCTTCCGAAAACAGACGAAATATCGGAATCATCGCTCATATCGACGCGGGGAAAACCACCACGACGGAGCGGATTTTATACTACACCGGCAAGAGCCATAAGATCGGCGAGGTGCATGACGGCGCCGCCACGATGGACTGGATGGAGCAGGAGCAGGAGCGCGGCATCACCATCACCTCCGCGGCCACGACCTGCTTCTGGAACGACCACCGGATCAACATCATCGACACCCCGGGCCACGTCGACTTCACCGCCGAGGTGGAGCGGTCGCTGCGCGTGCTCGACGGGGCCATCGGGGTCTTCTGCGCCGTGGGGGGTGTGGAGCCCCAGTCGGAAACGGTGTGGCGCCAGGCCACCAAGTACCAGGTTCCCCGCATCGGGTTCGTCAACAAGATGGACCGCACGGGCGCCGACTTCCACGGGTGCGTGGAGCAGATGAAAGAGCGGCTCAACGCCAACGCCACGGTGATCCAGTTGCCCCTGGGCAAAGAAAGCGATTTCCGCGGGATCATCGACCTCATCGCCATGAAGGCCAATATCTACCGGGACCCGAAAGGAAAAGGCGAGGTGTTCGACATCGAGGACATCCCGGAAGAATTTCAGGACGAGGCCGCCGAATACCGGGAAGCGCTGATGGAAGCGGTCTCCGACATCGATGAAAGCATTCTGGAGAAATACCTGGCCGGCGAAGAGGTGGCCACCGAAGACATCGTCGCCGCGCTGCGCCGGGGGACGCTGGACCTGAAGATCACCCCTGTCCTGTGCGGGGCGGCGTTCAAGAACAAAGGCGTCCAGCAGCTTCTGGACGCCGTGGTCCTGTACCTGCCCTCCCCGCGGGACGTTCCCGCCATTCAGGGCGTCAATCCCAACACGCAGAAGGAAGTGACCCGCGAGCCGGAAGTCACCGCGCCCCTGGCCGCCCTGGCGTTCAAGATCATGACCGATCCCTTTGTGGGGCAGCTGGCGTTTGTGCGTGTCTATTCGGGCGAGTTGAAAAGCGGCAGCTACGTGTACAATTCCACCAAGAACCAGCGCGAGCGGATCGGACGGCTGCTGCGCATGCACGCCAACAAGCGGGAAGAAGTCGCTTCCGCCCAGGCGGGCGACATCGCCGCGGCGATCGGCCTCAAAAAATCCTTCACCGGCGATACGCTCTGCCAGGAAAAGGATCCGGTGATTCTCGAAGCCATCACGTTTCCCGAGCCGGTCATCGAGGTGGCCATCGAGCCCAAGAGCAAAGCGGAACAGGAAAAACTGTCCGACTGCATGGTGAAGCTGATTCAGGAGGACCCCACCTTCAGCGTCAAGGTCAACCCGGAGACGAATCAAACCATCATCGCCGGCATGGGCGAGTTGCACCTGGAGATCCTGGTGGACCGGATGCGGCGGGAGTTTTCGCTCGACGTGCATGTGTCCAAACCGCAGGTGGCCTACAAGGAGACGATCAGCAAGGGGGTGGAGCACCAGTACCGTTATGTCAAGCAGACCGGCGGCCGCGGCCAGTACGGCCATGTGGTCATTCGGGTCGAGCCGCGGGAAGCGGGTACGGGCTTCGAGTTTGTGAACAAGATCGTCGGCGGGTCGATCCCCAAGGAATACATTCCCGCGGTTCAGAAAGGCATCGAAGAGGCCATGGCCCGGGGCATCGTTTGCGGCTACAGCGTCGTGGATGTGGGGGTGACCCTGGTGGACGGGTCGTACCACGAAGTGGACTCCTCGGAAATGGCTTTCAAGACCTGTGCGTCCATCGCGTTCAAGGAAGCCTGCGCCAAGGCCCGTCCCGTTCTGCTCGAACCCGTCATGGAGGTGGAGGTGGTCACGCCCGAGGAATTCATGGGCGACGTCATCGGCAACCTGAACGCCAAGCGGGGCAAGATCAAGGAACTGACGGACCGGGCGGGCGCCAAGGTCATCCGCGCCGAAGTGCCTCTTTCCGGCATGTTCGGGTATTCCACCGACCTCCGGTCCATGACCCAGGGGCGGGCCAATTTCACCATGGAATTTTCCAAATACGACCAGCTGCCCGCTCACCTGGCTGATGAGTTGATCGCCAAAGCGTCGGGATCCAGTAAAGAAACTTTGACTGTCTAACAATAAAACACATTGTGGAGTGAACCAGTATGGCGAAAGAAAAATTTGTCCGCGATAAACCGCATTTAAATATTGGAACCATCGGTCACGTCGACCATGGGAAGACCACCTTGACGGCCGCCATCACGGAGGTTTTGGCCAAAAAGGGGTTTGCGGATTATATTCCTTTCGACATGATCGATAAGGCCCCCGAGGAAAAGGAGCGGGGCATCACCATCGCCATTGCGCACGTGGAATACCAGACCGACAACCGCCACTACGCGCACGTGGACTGCCCGGGTCATGCCGACTACGTGAAGAACATGATCACCGGCGGGCGCGGCGCAGATGGACGGGGCGATCCTGGTGGTGAGCGCGGCGGACGGGCCGATGCCGCAGACCCGGGAGCACATCCTGCTGGCGCGCCAGGTGGGCGTGCCGTACATCGTGGTGTTCCTGAACAAGGTGGACATGGTCGACGACCCCGAGCTTCTGGACCTGGTGGAGCTGGAGGTTCGCGAGCTGCTATCGAAGTACGAGTTCCCGGGCGACGATATTCCCGTCATCCGCGGCAGCGCCCTGCATGCTCTTGAAAACCCGGAAGACGAAGAGAAAACCAAATGCGTCTGGGAGTTGATGAAGGCGGTGGACGAGTATTTCCCGGTTCCCGAGCGCCCCATCGACAAGCCGTTCCTGATGCCCATCGAAGACATCTTCAGCATCTCCGGCCGCGGGACCGTGGCCACGGGCCGGGTCGAGACGGGAATAATCAAGGTCGGCGAGGAGGTCGAGATCGTCGGGTTCCGCGAGACCACGAAGACCGTTGCCACCGGCGTGGAGATGTTCCGCAAGCTGCTCGACCAGGGCCAGGCCGGCGACAACGTCGGCATCCTGCTGCGCGGCGTCAAGCGCGAGGACATCGAGCGCGGTCAGGTTCTGGCCAAGCCGAAGAGCATCACCCCGCACACCAAGTTCAAGGGGGAGGTTTACGTGCTGACCAAGGAGGAAGGCGGACGGCATACCCCCTTCTTCAACGGCTATCGTCCCCAGTTCTACTTCCGCACCACCGACGTGACCGGCGTGGTCGAGCTTCCCGAGGGCACCGAAATGGTCATGCCCGGGGACAACGTCAACCTGGAAGTGGAACTCATCACTCCCGTGGCGATGTCCGATGGGCTCCGGTTCGCCATTCGCGAAGGCGGTCGAACGGTCGGGGCGGGGGTCGTGAATGAGATCGTCGAATAATGAATGATCAAAAGATAAAAATCAAACTCAAGGCCTACGATCACAAGCTGCTCGACTGGTCGGTCGGCGAGATCGTGGAAACCACGCGACGCACGGGAGCCAAGGTGGTGGGCCCCATTCCCCTGCCCACCGTCCGGAATCGGTGGACGGTGCTGCGCTCGCCGCACGTGGACAAAAAATCGAGAGAGCAGTTCGAAATTCGGACCCACAAACGAATTCTGGAAATTCTCGAGCCCACTCCCCAAACGGTGGATGCGCTCATGAAACTCGACTTGTCCGGTGGCGTCGATATCGAAATCAAACTGTGAGCCGGGTGACCCGGCCGGAATGGTTCTTCGTACTATGGAAGCCCTGTTAGGTAAAAAATTAGGCATGACGCAAATCTTTTCCCCCGACGGCCATTGCGTCCCCGTCACGGTGATCCAGGTGGAGCGGTGTGTCCCGGTATTGAAGCGGACGCCCGAGGTCGACGGGTATCAGGCCGTGCTGGTCGCCTACGGTCAGCGGAAGGCGAAGCACACCAACAAGCCCCTGCAAGGGTTTTACCAGAAATACAAGCTGGAACCGGCGCGCCTGCTGACGGAATTCCGCGACCAGGATGTGGCCGAGGACGAAGTCGGCCAACCCCTGTCCGTGGAAATGTTCGGCGAGGGCGACCGCGTGAACATCGTCGGGGTTTCCAAGGGCAAAGGGTTTGCCGGGGTCATGAAGCGGCACGGGTTTCATGGGATGCCGGCCTCCCGTGGAACGCATGAATCGTTCCGCGGTGCGGGATCCATCGGCATGCACACCTATCCCGGCCGAGTGCATAAAGGCAAATCCATGCCCGGCCGGGGGGGCGCCAAAAAGTGCCAGGTCAAAAACCAGAAGGTGGTGCGGGTGGATAAGGAAAACAATCTCCTGCTGATCCAAGGGGCGGTGCCCGGAGGCAACGGGGGAATCGTTCGAATCATCAAATCCAAGAGCGGGTGAACCTAAGCATGGCGGAATTGGACATTCTCGATACCAGCAAAAAGAAGGTGGGCACCGTGAGCGTTCCCGCGGGCATTTTTGAAGCCAACGTCAAGGACCACCTGGTGCAGCAATACGTCACCATGCAGCTGGCGGCCCGGCGGTCGGGCACGGCCAGCACGATCAGCCGGCGGGGCGACATCCGCAGCAGCGGCCGAAAACCCTGGCGGCAAAAGGGAACCGGACGCGCCCGCGCTGGAACGGCGAGTTCCCCCATTTGGCGCGGCGGACTCACCGTGTTCGGGCCCACGCCGAGGGACTACCGCATTAAGATGTCCAAGAAATCCAAGAAACTGGCCCTCAAGTCGGTGTTGAGCGACCGGTTTCGATCGCAGAACATCGCGGTGGTCGAACGGTTGGAGCTCGAGCAGCCGAAGACGAAGGACGCGGTCAAGCTGATGGAGGAACTGGGCCTGCCGAAACGGACGCTGTTTCTTCTGCCCGAGCGGCACTCCAACCTGGAATTGGCCGTGCGAAACCTTCCCCACGCGAACGTGCTCTCGGTGGAGGGGCTCAATGTCATGGATCTGTTGATGCACGAAAAGATCGTCTGCACCCCCGAGACCTTGAAGAAAATCGAGGAGCGATTGAGTTAATGGACCGGTATCAAGTCATCCAGAAACCGCTGATCACGGAAAAGAGCACCGAGTTGCAGCAGGAAAGCAATTGGGTGTCTTTTCGGGTGAATCCCGAGGCCAACAAGATTCAGATCAAGGACGCGGTTGAAAAAATTTTTAACGTCACCGTTCAACAGGTCAACACCGTCAACGTGACGGGCAAGCGGCGCCGGTTCGGGCGGGCCATGGGCCAGACCAAAAACTGGAAAAAGGCGATGGTGCGTTTGAAAGAGGGTGACAAAATCGAACTGTTTGAAGGAGTCTGATCCCCATGCCCATCCGCAAGTTGGGTTCCCGGTCGCCGGGGGCCCGGTTCCAAACCATCTCCGGGTTCGACGAAGTGACCCGGAAGGAGCCCGAGAAAGGCCTGGTGCGGTCCCTGCCCCGGAAAGGGGGACGCAACAACCTCGGGCGGCTCACCGCCCGGCGCCGCGGCGGCGGCCATCGGCGGAAGTACCGGGTGATCGACTTCAAACGCCACAAGGACGATGTGGCGGCCCGCGTGGAATGGATCGAGTACGATCCCAACCGGTCGGCCAACGTCGCTCTTCTGGTGTACCGGGACGGCGAGAAACGGTATATCCTGGCGCCCCATCAGGTGAAGGTGGGGGCGACCTTGATGTCGGGACCTAACGCCGAAATCAAAATCGGCAATTGCCTGCCGCTCCAGAATATCCCGGAGGGCACCCTGGTCCACAATGTGGAGCTTCGCCCGGGCAAAGGGGGGCAACTGGCGCGCAGCGCCGGCAACGCGGTGCAGCTCATGGCCAAAGAAGGGAAATACGCCACGCTCAAACTGAAGTCCGGGGAAGTGCGGCTGGTGCCGGTGAATTGCCGGGCGACCATCGGCACGGTCGGCAACCTGGACCATGAAAACATTTCCCTGGGGAAGGCGGGCCGCCAGCGGTGGTTGGGGCGACGGCCCCGGGTGCGGGCGGTGGCGATGAACCCCGTCGACCATCCCATGGGCGGCGGCGAAGGCCGGTCTTCCGGCGGCCGCCACCCGTGCAGCCCCTGGGGCAAGATCACCAAAGGTCTCAAGACGCGGAAAGTCAAAAAAAGTTCGGATAAATTGATCCTCAGCCGGCGGAAAAAGAAATCCCGCTGAGGAAAAGAACGGAAAATTATGGCTCGATCACTGAAAAAAGGACCCTACGTCCATGAATCGCTCCTCAAGAAAATCGAGGAGATGAACCGGAAAAACGATCGGAAGATCCTCAGGACCTGGTCGCGCCGGTCGACCGTGGTGCCGGAATTCGTCGGGCACACCCTGGCGGTGCACAACGGCAAGAAGTTCATTCCGGTTTTTATCACCGAAAATATGGTGGGGCACAAGCTGGGAGAGTTTTCCCCCACGCGGATGTTCCGGTCGCACGGGGGAAAAACCAAGAAAGCCCCGGGCAAGTAACAGAAGAAACCGACGGAAAATCATGAAGGAACAAGAAAAACAGGGGGTCTGGGCGGTGCTCCGGCACACGCGGACGCCGCCGCGGAAAGCCAGGCTGGTGGCGGACCTGATCCGCGGGAAAAACGTCAACGAGGCGATGAATCTCCTCACGTTCACCCGCAAGCGGGCGGCCCGGAAGATTCAGAAGCTGTTGAAATCGGCCATCGCCAACGCCGAGGAGAACCACAAAATCCTGGACGTGGACGACCTGGTGGTGAAAACCATTTTCGTGGATGAAGGGGTGACCTGGAAGCGGACCATGCCCCGGGCCCGGGGGATGGCCACGCTGATCCGTAAGCGGACGAGCCACATCACCCTGATTCTGGACGAAAAACAATAAGGAGACCGATTGTGGGTCAAAAAGTTCACCCTTACGGGTTTCGGTTGGGATACAACAAAACGTGGACGTCGAGCTGGTATGCTCGCAGGGAATACGCCGATTTCCTGATCGAGGACGTCAAGCTTCGAAACCACATCACCACCACGCTGGCGCACGCCGGGATTTCCCGGGTGGAAATCGAACGCTCGGCCAACCGGATCCGCATCAACATCCATACCGCCCGGCCGGGGATCATCATCGGAAAAAAAGGGCTGGAGGTGGATCGGTTGAAGGACGAGCTTCAAAAAATGATTCAGGGCAAGCAGGTCACCCTGAACATCAAGGAGGTGCGTCGGGCGGAACTGGACGCCACCCTCATCGCGCAGAACATCGCGCTGCAGTTGGAAAAGCGGGTTTCCTTCCGCCGGGCCATGAAAAAAGGCGTGGTTTCGTCTCTCCGGTTCGGCGCCAAGGGAATCAAGATCCGCGTTTCCGGCCGCCTGGGCGGCGCGGAAATCGCGCGCAGTGAATGGTACCGGCAGGGCCGGGTGCCCTTGCATACGCTTCGGGCCGATATCGATTACGGCACCGCCCTGGCGCGGACGACGTTCGGGATCATCGGGGTCAAGGCGTGGGTGTATAAGGGAGAAATTCTCCCCGAAAAGAGCGAGGCCCAGGTCGAAGAACGCAAAAAAGCGGGCGCGGGCAAAGCCTGAAGTCTGTGCCCCCCGGACGGGGATGGAACCCCGGAATTTTTTTCGCCGCCGGCTGAAACGCCGGGGGGGAATTTGCATGCAGGAGGATACGCATCATGTTGATGCCCAAAAAGGTCAAGTACCGCAAGCGCCAGAAAGGCCGGATGGGGGGAACCGCCTACCGCGGGGGAACCGTCGCGTTCGGGGCCTACGGACTCCAGACCCTGGAGTGCGGACGCATCACCAACCGCCAGATCGAGGCGGCTCGGATCGCCATGACCCGTCACGTCAAGCGCGGGGGAAAGATCTGGCTGCGGATCTTCCCGGATAAACCCTTGACCAAAAAACCGGCGGAAACCCGGATGGGCAAAGGGAAAGGGAGCCCGGAGGTTTGGGTCGCGGTGGTGAAATCGGGACGCATCCTTTATGAAATGGACGGGGTGCCGGAGCCGGTGGCCAAAGAGGCGTTCCGGCTGGCCTCGCATAAACTGCCGGTGGCCACCCGGTTCGTCACCCGGAGCCGATAACCGCTACCGGGATCAGGAAAAGAGCCATGAAACCGCAAGAGATTCGAGAGTTATCATCCAAAGAACGGGAAGACAAGATCGCCGACCTGCAACAGGAATACTTCAACCTGAAATTTCAACTGGCCACCGGAAAAATCGAAAACCCCGGACGGTTGAAAGGGATTCGGCGCGATATCGCCCGCATCAAAACCATTCAGGGGGAAGAGGCGCCGAAGAGCCAGGGCGGCCCCGGTTCGGAAGCGAAAACCCCAGACAAAGCCGCCGAACCCACGGCTTGATTTGAATCAGAGGAGACGCGATTGAAACCGACGCCGCGAAGAAAAATGATGATCGGCACCGTGGTCAGCGACAAGATGGATAAGACCGTGGTGGTCGAGGTGGAACGGAAGGTGTCGCACCCCATGTTCAAGAAAGTGATCCGGACCACCCGCAAGTATCAGGTGCACGATGAGAAGAACCAGTGCAAGCCCGGAGATTTCATTCGCGTGAGCGAAACCCGGCCTCTCAGCAAAATGAAACGGTGGCGTTTGGTGGAAATCATCAAGAGAGCCCCGGAACACACTGCTCGGTGAACATGTCATGATCCAGTTGAGAACCGTTTTGGAAGTGGCCGACAATTCCGGAGCCAAGCGCGTGCAATGCATTAAGGTGCTCGGCGGGTCGCGGCGCCGTTACGCCCGGATCGGCGACGTCATCGTGGTGGCGATCAAGGAAGTGGATCCCAACAGCAATTTCAAAAAAGGCGACGTCAAGAAGGCGGTGGTGGTGCGAACCAAAAAAGAAATCCGGCGCCCCAACGGGAGCTACATCAAGTTCGACAGCAACGCGGCGGTCCTGATCGGCGATACCAAAGAACCCATCGGGACGCGGATTTTCGGGCCGGTGGCGCGGGAGTTGCGGGCACGACGGTACATGAAAATCCTTTCCCTGGCCCCGGAGGTGCTGTGATGGCGGTGTCGCTTCTGAGAAAAAAAGTGCACGTGAAAAAAGACGATATCGTCCAGGTCCGCTGCGGGAGAGAAAAAGGGAAAAAAGGCCGGGTGCTCGCGGTGTTTCCCGAAGAACAGCGGCTGACCGTGGAAAAGCTGAACATGTTCAAGCGCCACACCAAAGGAGACGGGCGCACCCGGCAATCGGGGATCATCGAGAAAGAAGGCAAAATTCATTTCTCCAATGTGCTCCTGGTGTGCGACAAGTGCGGCAAAGGGGTCCGGATCAAACGGAAAAAACTGGAAGATGGAAAACGCGTCCGCATTTGTGGCCAATGCGGCGAAGTGATCGACAAAATGTAATATGGCAAACCTGGCAATCGCTTACAAAGAGAAATACCGCTCGCAGATTCAAAAGGATCTCGGGCTGAAAAACGTGATGCAAGTGCCCCACCTGGAAAAGATCGTCGTCAATATGGGGCTGGGGGAGGCGACCCAAAACGCCAAGCTGCTGGAGTCCGGCATCGACCAGATCAAGCGGATCACCGGTCAGAAACCGGTGGTGACCCGCGCGAAAAAATCCGTCTCCAATTTCAAGTTGCGGAAAGGGGCGGCCATCGGACTCATGGTGACTTTGCGGGGGGAACGGATGTACGAATTCCTGGAGCGGTTGATTTCGTTCGCGTTGCCCCGGGTGCGCGATTTCAAGGGGCTGTCCCCGCGGGCGTTCGACGGCCGAGGCAATTACACCATAGGGATCCGGGAACAGTTGATCTTTCCCGAGATCGAATTCGACCAGGTTGAAAAAATAAAAGGGATGAACATCACCTTGTGCACCTCGGCGCGGACCGACGTGGAAGGCAAAAGCCTGTTGTCTTCCATGGGACTTCCTTTCCGGAAGTGAGACGGGATTCGCGGAGATGAAAAACGGAAAAAGTTATGGCTAAAAAATCGTTGATCGCCAAATCCCAAAGACCCCCCAAGTTCAAGGTCCGGCAATACAACCGGTGCCGGGTATGCGGGCGGCCCCGGGCCTTTCTCCGGAAATTCGGTTTGTGCCGAATTTGTTTCCGGGACCGGGCGCTCAAGGGAGAAATCCCCGGGGTGACCAAGGCGAGTTGGTAAGTCGTTAACAGAAGGTTCATTTGTAGGAGTCGCGTTCGATTATGATGACCGATCCCATCGCGGATTTTTTTACCCGCATTCGGAACGGGGTAATGGTCCGGCATGAAAAAGTCGACATTCCCCATTCCCGGATCAAGGCCCGCATCGCCGAGATTCTCCGGGACGAAGGATACATCCGGAATTTCAAAGTGTTCAAAGACGATAAGCAGGGCGTCCTGCGGGTTTATCTCAAGTACCGGGAGGAGGACCCCGTTCTCCACGGCATCCAGCGGGTGAGCAAACCCGGACGGCGGCGTTATGTCAAACGCGATCAGGTTCCCAAAGTGCTCAACGGGTTGGGCACCGCGCTCATTTCCACCTCGGCCGGCGTCTTTACCGACCAGGAATGCCGGGAAAAGGGCGTGGGCGGGGAAGTCCTCGGTTATATTTGGTGAAAGCTTATGTCCCGTATTGGTAAATGGCCCATTCCCATCCCTTCCGGGGTGGAGTGCAAGTCGGAGGGGACCCTCTTTCGGGTCAAAGGCCCCAAGGGCCAGCTCGAGCGGCACCTCCACCCCCGAATGAAGATCGAGCAAAACAACGGGACCATCCGGGTCGTTCGACCCACGGACACCCGGAGAGACCGGGCTCTGCACGGGCTCACGCGCACCTTGATCAAAAACATGGTGGTGGGGGTGACCGAAGGTTACGTCAAAAATCTCGTCGTCGTGGGCGTCGGGTACAAGGTGGACCTCAAGGGCCAGAACCTGGTTCTCAACCTGGGGTATTCGCACCCCATCGACTACCCCACTCCCTCGGGCATCGAGTTCGAGGTGGATTCCAAGAAAAACACCATCGCGGTGCGGGGGATCGATAAAGAACGGGTCGGGCAGACCGCCGCCGAAATCCGGAAATTCCGGCCGCCGGAACCCTATAAAGGGAAAGGGGTCATGTATTCCACCGAGCGGATCCGGAGAAAAGCCGGCAAAGCGGGTGTGGGTGGAGGCAAGTGATCGCGCTATGAAAACGGCAGACCGCAAACGACTGCGAGACCGGAGAAAACTCCGGATCAAGAAAAAACTTCAAAAAAATACTGAACGGCCGCGCCTGTCGGTGTACCGGAGCACCAAGCACATTTACGCCCAGATCATCGATGACCGGGAAGGGAAAACCCTGGTGGCCGAGTCCTCCCTCTCCCCGGTGTTCAAAGAACAGATGAAATACGGGGGCAACGTGAAAGCCGCGGCGCTGGTGGGCCGCTTGCTCGGACAGAAAGCCGTGGACCAGGGAATCCAGGAAGTGTACTACGACCGGAACGGGTTTATTTATACCGGGCGGATGAAAGCCCTGGCCGACGCGGTCCGGGAAAAAGGAGTCAAATTCTAAACACGGGAACTTCCCGGGCCGTGAGGCCGGGAAAGGTCCCCATCTGGGGAGGCATCGTTGCAGGAACGAGGGGAAACCAAACAGGAATACGTCGATAAGGTGGTCAAGATCAACCGCGTGGCCAAGGTGGTCAAAGGCGGCCGCCGGTTCAGCTTCAGCGCGCTGGTGGTGGTCGGCAACCGCGAAGG
>JABAHQ010020720.1_pt1 | contig 14385 bp, 11 predicted proteins | sample 7062091 | NCBI WGS metagenome assembly JABAHQ01 (sample SAMN14534359, study PRJNA622989) | marine sediment metagenome | biome: marine biome [ENVO:00000428]; feature: marine pelagic biome [ENVO:01000023]; material: deep marine sediment [ENVO:00002113] | place: India: Gulf of Kutch | collected...
GAAATAGAGGCGACTGAGGAGGATTGAGCGTTTTCCTGAGTTCCCCTCAGTTCCCCTTAGTTCCTCTCAGTTCCCCCCAGTTCCCATATCAGAAATGCTAGTAGGGTAATTTGAACTTTGATGATAAGGACAAGCAAATGTCTCAAGACTATCTCATCGGCGTTGACCTCGGCACCAGCGCGGTCAAAACGACATTATTTGACACGGACGGGACGGCCATTGCCCAGGCCACTCGCGAAGCGTCGCTATATCAGCCCGCCCCAGGGGTGGCCGAACAACGGGGCGAAAATTTCTACGATGCTACCCTGGAGACTGTCCGGGAAGTAGTTAGCCAAGCTGCTCTGTCCTCAACTGCGGTGGCGGCCATCGGCTTTGACGGGCAAATGGGCGGCGCGATGGCCATTGACCGGGCCTGGCGGGCGATTACCCCCTGGTACACCTCGACCCTGGATACGCGCTACCAACCCTACCTCAACCAGATGTTGCGAGCGAACGGCGACCGGCTGATGGAACTGAGCGGAGCGTTGCCGCTGGCCGCGCCCCGGATGCAGTGGTGGAAAACAGAACACCCGGAACTGTATAAACGCATTCACAAAGTCCTGATCCTGGCCAATTATGTGGCCGGTCGCATGGCTGACCTCTCGGGCGACGAAGCATTTATTGACCCCTCTTACCTGACCTTCATCGGCTTGAGCGACACGGCCAGGCGAGCCTGGTCCGACGAGCTGGCCGACCTGTGGGGCTTGTCGTTGGACAAATTGCCGCGCATCGTGCCCGCGACGACGATTGTCGGCCACTTGACCGAGGCGGCGGCCAGGGCCTGTGGCCTGGCCGCGGGCGTGCCGTTGGTGGCCGGGGCTGGGGATCAGGTGGCCGGTTTCCTGGGGGCGGGCCTGGTTGAGGTCGGGCAATTGATTGACGTGGCCGGCACCTTTCCCGTGTTCGGTACGTGCCTGGATCGCTTTCTGGTTGACAGGCGCTATGAGATGTTACAATCATTGGCCGGGCCGCTGTCCGACTCCCACTGGTATCTGATGATGTATATCAGCGGCGGCGGGCTGACCCACCGCTGGTTCAGCCATCAGTTTGCCGGCCTGGAAAAAGAGCGGGCCGAAGCTGAAGGGGCCACCGTTTACCAACTGCTCGACGCGCAGGCGGCCCACGTTCCCCCTGGGGCCGAGGGCCTCCTCTTCATCCCGCACCTGGTCGGGCGGGCCTGCCCCAGCGACCCGGCGGTGCGGGGAGCCTGGTTAGGCTTCACCTGGACGCATCAAAAACCCCACTTTTACCGCGCCTTGCTGGAGTCAATTGCCTACGATTTCGCCCAGGCGTTAGCGGTGCTAGGTGAATACTTTCCCCAGGTCGCTTTCCATGAGGTCAGCGTCATCGGCGGCGGGGCCAACAGCGACCTCTGGAACCAGATCAAGGCCGATGTGCTGGGCCTGCCCTATGTCCGTCTGCCACAGGCGGATCGAGCGACGCTGGGCTGTGCCATCATGGCCGGACACGCCGTCGGCCTTTACCCGGACATGGCCGAGACAGCCCGCCGTTTTGCCCGGGCCACGGATCGGGTTGAACCGCGCCCGGCGTATCACCGGCATTATCGAGGCTATGTGGCCGCTTATCGCCAGGCCTTTGATCAGTTGCGTGGGTTGTACGAGACGTTGAGGGCGCTTGAGAGTAAGGCGTTTTGATACAAGATCTCATTCAAGGTTTGAAACACACCCCCTATAGTTTTTTGACATCCCACCGCACAAGTGTTATACTCGGGTGCTAACCGGTATATACAACTTTAATTGGACGACGATTGATCCGTCTATTAGTTGATTGCTCTTATGATCTCAGCGTAGAGGCATGGATGGATATCGAGATAAACCCTAACAGTTCAGTTTCTTTACGCAAACAACTCTTAAATCAGGTTCGCCATCTCATTCTCTCCAATCAATGGACACAGGGCAGTCGTATACCGTCAGAGACAGAATTACAGCGCCAGTTAAACATTAGCCGGGGCACCATTCGCCAGGCCTTGAGTGAGGCGGAGGCCGAAGGGTTGATCGAGCGGGTGGTCGGCAAGGGGACTTTTGTTACCCTATCTCCCTCGGCTATGGAAAGTAACCGGTTGATCGGGTATATCACCTCCAGTTTATCCAATCATTTCCAGAGCCAACTCCTGAACGGGGCGGAATGCGCCGCCAGGGCCAAAGAGTATCGGCTTCTTTTTTGTAATTCGGGACAGAATATCCATGAGGAGAACAAGCTGATCGCCCAGTTGGTCGACGATAGAGTGCGCGGCATTCTGATCTGGCCGGTGCCAGGGGATGATAGCTCCAGGCAGTTATTTGCCCTGGCCCGACATAAGCTGACCCCCATCGTCTTGATGGATCGGACGTTTCAAGACTTGACCTCATGTTATGATTGTGTAACGAGCGATAATTACACCGGCGGTTACCAGGCCACCAAACACCTGTTNNATCAGCGCATCGTTTTCCTAAGTCCTCCCATCCTCGACTTGTTACCCATCGCCGAGCGATTACGGGGCTATCGGGAGGCGCTTCAAGAAGCCGGCCTCAGGCCACTAGAACCTTGGCTGGTTGGCACCATGGGCCAGGAACTGGATTTTAACTACGCTTTACGCACTTACACCGCGATGGTGGGGCCTGAAATTGCCCAAATCGGGCGATATCTGGCCGTTCGGAAGCGGCCTACAGCCATTTTTGCCGTCAATGACCCCATGGCGACCCAGGCGATAAAGGCAGCCGAACAATTAAACTTGCGCGTCCCTGAGGATTTATCCATCATTGGTTTCGATGATGATTTGGAGATTACCACAGACCTGGTCGTTTCCTTGACCACGATTGCCCAAGATAGTTTTGCCATTGGAAAACGGGCCGCCGAATTGCTCATTAACCGAATTGAGGGGTATAATGGGCCGGCATATCGAGAACTTATCCCCGTAAACTTAATTACTCGGACATCAACAGCTACGGCGTTAAAGTCTGCCATACAAGAACCTGAACAAAGACGTAAGGTGTAGCATGAGACAGGGAATCTGATCTGAAGGAAGGGTGACTTAGAAAAAATAGGAGTCCAAGGCTTTAGGCTNNCCCACGTGCCGAACGGAGCCGCACGTGGGCGTGCCTCACTCCTCGAAAATTGAAAGGGGTTGTAGTAACGACTTCAGTCGTTACCTAGCCTCATCCCGAAATTGGAAACGACTTAAGTCATTACTCCGAATCTTCATTACTTGCTAGTGAGTCTTGCTCAATATGGCATGAATCTGAGATCTCTCGGAAAGTCTTTTTCAACGAAGCAATCACGCTTTACGGAATACGCAATACGCAACACGTTCGTAGTCCGTATTTCGTATTCCGTTGTTCTTCAGATATAAATATCAGTTTCCGAGAACTCTCATCTTGGAAAGGAGGTGATGCCAGACGGAAAGAGTGACATAATTGATAAAACCTAGTTTAGATGAAGTATCTAGTTTGATTTAGTTCTTTCACACCTAAAAGGAGGAAGAAAACCTGATGAATAAGAAACTGTTCGCTATAGGAACTTTGTTGGTCCTGGTGGCCCTGTTCATCGCCGGCTGCACCGGGGTGCAGCCGGTAACGCAGACCGTGGTGGAGACGGTCGAGGTGGTCAAAGAAGTAGAAGTCATTAAAGAGGTCGAGGTCGTGCCAGAGGCGGAGGCCGAGCGACGTAGGACCGTCATCTTCGACATCGACGGCGGCCGTGTGGTCGACCCCGAACTCTGGAACCCCTTCGTACCGGGCAATCGCCGTGACCACGGCTACCACCAGGCCATCATCGAACCCCTTTTCATCCTCAACTACGAAACCGGCGAGTTTATCCCCTGGTTAGCCACAGAAATGACCAGCAATGACACCTTTGATGTCTGGACCCTCAAGCTACGCGAGGGGGTCAAGTGGAGCGACGGCGAGGACTTCAACGCCGACGACGTCGTCTTTACCGTCAATATGTTGCTGGACAACGCGCCTGAATTGGTTTATTCAGCCAGCCTGCAAGAATGGGTGGAGAGCGTGGAGAAGATAGACGATCTGACCGTCCAATTCAACCTGACGCAGTCCAACCCCCGTTTCCAACTGGATAACTGGTCGGTCAAAATCTGGGGGGGGCCTAACATCGTACCCGAGCACATCTGGAGAGATCAGGATCCGCTGACCTTTAAGTACTACGATCCGGCTAAGGGCTGGCCCATCTTCACCGGCCCCTACAAGTTGGACAGCGTCAGCCAAACTGAGTTCACCTATGTCCGTGACGATAACTGGTGGGGCGCTGAGTCTGGCTGGAAAGAGCTGCCCGAGCCGGAGAAGCTGATCTGGGTCTGGTACGGACCGGAAGAGACCCGTACGGCGGCCATGGCCAACGATGGGTTGGACAGCATGATGGACGTTACCCTGGGTGCCTTGCTGGCCCTACAGCAGCGCAACCCCAACGTCATCGCTTACTTCGACGAGATGCCCTTCGCCTGGGTGCCTGATCCCTGCTCCCGGACCTTCGAGTTCAACCATACCGTAGAACCTTGGAACGACAAGGATATGCGCTGGGCCATCAACTACGCCTTTGACCGCGATGAGATCGTGGCCATTGCCTACGAGGGCTCGACGTTTAAGTCGCGCCACTTCTTCCCCGCCTACGCGCCCCTGAACCGCTACGTGGATCTGCTGGAAGAGGCCGGGCTCTACGAGAAGTACCCGCTGATGGAGCACAACCCCGATAAGGCCAGGGAGATCATCGAGTCTAAGGGCTACGTGATGAACGATAGCACCGGCTACTACGAGAAGGACGGGCAAGAACTAACCATCGACATCACCACCCACGAAGCCTTCATCGAGAAGCAGCGCATTGCTCAGGTGCAAGTTGAAGAACTTCAGCGAATCGGCATCAACGCCACCACCCGCAATGAGGCCGGCGGTACCTGGGGCGATAACTTCGCTTTTGGTACCTTTGAAGCCAAAATGGGCTGGCAGACCTGTGGCTCTGTTAACGAACCTTGGGCCTCAATGGACACCATGAACACCAAGTGGCTCAGGCCGGTAGGTGAGCGGGCTAACGGCAACCAGTGGCGTTGGTCAGGCGAAGCAGCCGATGCTTACAGCGCCATTGTAGACGAGATTGGCGTCCTGGCACTGGGCGATCCCCAGATCGATGAGCTATTCGTCGAGGCTATGGACATCTGGTTCTCCGAGTTGCCGGTCATCCCGATCACCCAGGCCCGGAAGATCATCCCCTTCAGCAACACTTACTGGACCAACTGGCCCTCGGCCGAAAATAACTATATCCATCCACCCACATGGTGGCAGAGCACCCACCCCATCATCCATGCTCTGGAGCCGGCCAAGTAGGTTTCACCTGAAATAAGCTGACTCCAACCGAGACCTTCCAGGACCGCTCCGCGGAAACCTGGAAGGTCTTTATCAACAGGTAGTACAATCTTCCTGGGAGCTCAGAAATAAGGTCTGATTTGCCAGGAACGTTGTACGCGCTATAGTAACATGTAGAGCTTAATTGGGACTGTATCGGACAGCGTACTGCGTAATTACGTACTACGTAATGCGTAAGAAATCACATTTTACGCATTACGCATTACGTAGTACGCATAGTATCTTTATCTTTATTTGTCGAAAGGAACACCATGGGTGGCTTAACCAAAGGATATGTGCTAAGACGACTTGGCATGTTCATTTTAACGGTCTGGCTGGGGACAACCCTGATCTTCATCATCCCCCGCCTGGCGCCGGGCGATCCGGTGGCGGCGATTGTCAGTCGGTTGACAGCCCAGGCCGGCCGAATTGAGAACAGCGCTGAGATGATCGAGGCCTGGCGGGCCCGCTTTGGCCTGGACGCGCCTTTGTTTATTCAGTATCTACGTTACCTGCGTAATGCCTTCACCTTCAATTTGGGTTTCTCCCTGGCTTACTTCCCGACCGAGGTGGAGGACATGGTCAGGCGCAGCATTCCGTGGACGATGGGTCTGCTCACCCTGGCGACGATCATCTCTTTTATCCTGGGCAACGCCGTTGGCGCCTTGTTGGCCTGGCGGCGCACCCCCGGCCTGGCCAAAGCGCTGCTGCCCCTCTCGCTAATTTTTACCTCGATCCCCCCCTTCATGTTAGGCATTTTGCTCCTGGCCGTCTTCGCCTTTGGCCTGGAGTGGCTGCCCTTTGCCGGGGCCTATGGGCGCGGCGTCGATCCAGGTCTGACTTGGGATTTTGTGCTGAGTGTCCTCAAACACGGCACCTTACCCGCGCTGGCTGTGGTGGTGACCACCATGGGCTTTTGGGCTTTGGGGATGCGCGGCATGATGATTACCACCGATGGGGAAGATTATATGATCCTGGCCCAGGCCAAGGGGCTACGCCCCTGGCGGATTTTCTGGCTCTACGGCGTACGCAACTCAATTTTACCCCAGGTAACTGCCCTGGCCTTGTCCCTGGGGACGATTGCCGGCGGGTCGGTGATCGTGGAATACCTCTTCACCTATCCGGGTATGGGCTATCTCCTTTACCAGGGCATTGTCAACACCGATTTTACCCTTATTCAAGGGATTGTCTTTTTCCTGATTGTCGGCGTGGCCTTCGCCGTTTTGATCATTGACTTGATTTATCCCTTGATCGATCCTCGAATTACTTATCAGCGGGGGTAAGCTATGGCCACGACAACCGCAGAACAAGCACTTCCCCAGAAGACTGGTTTACTCAGCCGCTGGGATTCGCCCTGGCTGAACGCTAAATTTCTCATCGGCGCCAGCATGCTCCTGTTAGTAATTTTGGTGGAAATCCTCGGTCCCTTATTTTGGGATTTGAGCATGGCCACGGTGGCCTCGACCCCCTTAAATATAGCCCCCATTTGGGTCACCGGGGAGCTTGATCCTGGCATCCAGGCCCCCGACCCGGCCCATCCCCTAGGGACCGAAAGCAATGGCCGGGATATGTTGGCCCTGCTGATTGTGGCCACCCCCCGTTCCCTGCGCGTCGGCCTGATTGCCGCCGGCATCGGCATGATCGTGGGAATTATCCTGGGCTTCACCGCCGGCTTTTTGGGGGGCTGGATAGATAACGTCATTCGCACCATAGCCGATGCTTTCATCACCATCCCGGCCCTGGCTGTATTGATTGTTATTTCGGCCTACGTCCGCCAGATAACGGTTGAGAACATGGCTTTGCTATTAGCCCTCTTCGCTTGGCCCGGCCCAACCCGGTTAATTCGCGCCCAGGTCCTCAGTATGCGCGAACAGGGGTACGTCAAGATGGCCCAACTGGCCGGGGCCTCGACCATCAGCATTATGTTCCTGGAGATGATGCCTAATTTACTCCCCTATCTGGCCGCCAGTTTCACCGGCAATGTCTCGGCCAATATTTTGGCCGCCACCGGCTTGGAAGCGCTGGGGTTGGGGCCGACCCGTATCCCCACCCTGGGCATGACCATCTTTTACGCCATCCGGGGCGCGGCCTTGATCCGGGGCATGTGGTGGTGGTGGGGCTTTCCCCTGGTGATGCTCATCATCATCTTTGCCGCCCTCTTTTTGATGACTATTGGTCTAGATGAAATCGCTAACCCCCGCCTGAGAGGAGTCCAAGCGCAATGATCAAGCAAGAACACATCGTCAGCCAAACAGTTGCCGGGGATGGGAAAAGCAATAATGTTATTTTAGAAGTCAAAGATCTGAGGGTGCATTATAGTACCCCCACGGGGGACGTCATCGCCGTCAATGGGGTCAGTTTTGATGTCTATCAAGGTGAGGTCATTGGCCTGGTCGGCGAATCGGGTTGCGGCAAGACCACCGCGGCGATGGGGATTTTACGCCTGGTCCAGCCGCCGGGGCGCATTGTCCACGGTCAGGTCATCCTAGAGGGGAGCGATTTACTCGCCTTGAACGAGCGCGAGTTGCGCCAGGTGCGCTGGCAAGCCCTGTCTCTCATTCCCCAGGGGGCGATGAACTCCCTTAATCCGGTCATGCGCATCCATAAACAAATCGCCGATGGCATCCAGACCCATCTCGGCAAACAACCCCAAAAGGTCTTAAAAGCGCGCATCCTGGAGTTGCTGAGAATGGTCGGTCTGCCCAGCCGGGTGTACAATATGTACCCCCATGAACTGAGCGGCGGCATGAAGCAGCGGGTTTGTATTGCTATGGCCATTGCCCTGCATCCAACCCTAATCATCGCCGATGAGCCGACCAGCGCGCTCGACGTGATTGTGCAGCGGGTCGTCGCCCAAACCCTGGTTGAGGTGACAGAGCAGTTGGGCTCTTCGATGATCATTATCGGTCACGACATGGGCTTGCTGGCCCAGTTGGTAGACCGCCTGGCCGTCATGTACGCCGGAAATATCATGGAGATTGCCCCGGCTAAAGATGCTTACGCCGACCCGATGCATCCCTATACCCAACTGCTCATTTCCTCGATCCCCTCGATCAAAGAGCGCAAACCCCTCGAACTGACCGAGGGATTGACCCATGACCTGCGCAACCCGCCGCCCGGTTGTGTCTTCCATCTGCGCTGTCCGCACGTGATGGACGAATGTCGCCGGGTGGTTCCCCCGTTGCGGGAATTGAAACCCCGACATCACGTGGCCTGTCATTTGTACGAGTAATTTGTTTTGTTTAAGGAAGGTTATCAACCTATGGCTGAAGCCCTGTTAGAAATTATCAATGCAACCAAAGTCTATGGAGGTGGTTTCTTGCAAGGGGGCAATCAAGTGGTGGCCCTGCAAAATTTCAACTTAACCCTTCCCGAAAGACCGGCCAAAATCACTACCATTGCCGGCGAGAGCGGCAGCGGGAAAACCACCCTGGCCAACCTGGTTCTGGGATTCGTTTCTCTGACCTCAGGGCGGATTATCTTCCGGGGCAAAGATGTTGATCAGATGAACCCCCAAGAGAAACTCCAGTACCGCCGGCAGGTACAGGCCGTCTTCCAGGACCCCTATGCCGTCTACAACCCTTTTTATCGGGTTAAACACATTTTTGACCTGGCCATTAACAACTTCAAAATGGCCCGCAACAAAACTGAAGCTCGGGACTTAATCGAAGACGCCTTAAATGTTGTCGGCATGCGGGGGGAAGAGGTCCTGGAGAAATACCCCCACCAACTCAGCGGGGGCCAGCGCCAACGAATGATGGTGGCCCGGGCTTACTTGTTGAAGCCCAGCTTGATTGTGGCCGACGAGCCGGTTTCTATGGTCGATGCTTCTTTGCGGGCCATGATCTTAGACATTATGCTCCGCCTGCGGGATGAGCAAAATATTTCCTTCCTCTACATCACCCATGATTTGAGCACCGCTTATCAAGTCGGCGATGACATCTATCTCCTCTATCAGGGCACCATCGCCGAAATGGGCAATACCATCGAGGTAATTGATAACCCCAAGCACCCCTACGTCCAGGAATTGATCGACTCAATTCCGATTCCCGATCCCAGCCAAAAGTGGGACACCGACGTCAGCTTACCCGATGATGAGCAACTACGGGCCAAAGTTGAGAGCGGCTGCCGCTTCTATCCCCGCTGTCCCCACCGCATGGATCGCTGCGAGGAGAAACATCCGCCCCTTTATCTGATCAATGGTGCTATACACCAAACTGCCTGCTACCTCTATGATGAGATGCCAGTCGCTGAAGCTTAAAGGAAGTGGCAAATTTCCCCAAGGGTTGGAAGCAAGGCTTTAGCCGGTACTGACTGTGCCTCGACCGGCTAAAGCCTCGACCCTATAAAATCAGCCCCTAAAAGTGAAACGCTCCTAACGGGTGTGTCCTAAATTTTAGGTGATGAAGGATTCCAAAATGCATTTTGGAATCCTAAAATCTGGGACGCACCCCCTCCTAACCCAAAATTGACAAAGGCATTGCTTATAGCTATAATATATTTGGTAGCCTCCCGGTTCAAACATTTGAAATTGTGCGACGTTGCCAGGAGAGTTTAGTACCATTGCGAAGATCATCACATTTCCTTTGATGAGATGCTACTGCCTGGTGTGTTTTTCGCCAGGGAAGATTATGCCGCGAGAGATCAGTTTTGCCGGCGTGGTCAGTTGACGAAAATAGTCACTTTGCCGGGAAGGAGGTGATGGATCAATCAATTAATAACCAATGTATCCTGTTGATATATCACCGTGTTCTTTAAACTCCAAGGAGATGATGAAAGGAGAAACATCTCATGTCTAACTTATTCAGCAAAAAGCTCTCGCGCCGTGACTTTTTGAGAGCGAGTACTGCTGCTGCCGGGGCCTCTCTGCTGGCGGCTTGCGTGCCGGTTAGCCAGGCTCCTGCTCCTGCCCCCGCTGCTTCCCAAGCTGAAGAAGCCCCTGCCGAGGCGCCAGCGCCTGAGGGTGAAGTTCTCCAAGCCTGGTCGCGTATGACGGGTCTGGCCCAAGAATCGACCAAAGAAATCATTGACATGTACAATGAGCAAAATACTTTGGGCGTCACCGTCGAGTTCGTCTACATTGCGCAAACCGCAGGTAGCCAGGCTGATGAAAAGCTGTTGACCGCTGTCGCCGGCGGCAACCCGCCCCCACTTTACTACGCCGACCGCTTCACCGTACCCCAGTTTGCCCACGAGGGCTTCTTCGCCGAGATCACCGATTTCGCCGAAGGGGCCGGGGTCACCCAAGACGACTATTACGATTTCGCCTGGGAAGAAACCGTTTACAAGGGCGGCATCTACGCCCTTTCGTTCGATACCGACACAAGGGCCCTCTGGTATAACAAGGATATTATGGAGGAAGCCGGTTGGGATCCCGAATCGCCGCCGACCAATCTTGATGAGCTTAAGGCGGCTACTGAGGCCTTGACCATACGCGACGCCAATGATCGCATTACCCGCTATGGGTTCAACCCCATCTACGACCAGGCCTGGCTGTATACCTGGGGTTTTGGCTTCAAGGGCGAGTTCCAGGATCCAGACACCAAGCGCATCACTTTTGCCCATCCCAACAACATCGCGGCGATGGAGTTTGTGAAGGGGTTTGTCGAGGAGATTGGCGTAGAGGACATCGATGCCATGCTGGCGGCTTGTGCCGGCAGTGCCTGTAACGACGCCAACGACTACTTCTGGACGGGGCAATCGGCCATGACCTGCAGCGGTAACTGGAAAGTGGCCCAACACCACCGCTACACACCGGACGTCAACTATGGTGTGGTGCCCTTCCCTGGTCCCGAGGGCCCGGCGCCCCATGCCAGTTGGGCTGGCGGCTGGAGCTGGGCGGTCCCGATGGGAACTGAGGATGTGGCCACAGCTTTCGACGCCGTGAGTTTCCTGTGCGGCCCCGAAGGTCAATTGAAGTACAACAAAGACACCTTCCACATTCCGACCATCAAGTCAGCCGCACAAGATCCCTTCTTCCGTGAGGACCCACTGCATGCCGTCTTCATGGACTTGCTGCCCGTTTCCCATGCCCGCCCACCGATCCCATTCGGTAGTAAATTGTGGGATCTGCAATTCAAAGCGTTCCGTGACGAAATTCCACACGGCCTAAAGACTCCTGAAGAAGCCCTGGCCGATATTGACGAAGAGATCAACGCCGACCTTGAGGAAGCAGGTTTCTTCACTTAGTCCCAATCGGTTTTAGACTTTAGAAAAACCAAAATGCGCACTATACCTTAGCATAACCTAGGTATAGTGCGCACTTATGAATATACCAGGAGGTACACTCCATGGCGAGTCTGACCGAAACCGCAAGACTCCCCCGCAGACGAATTTCCCCCCAAACCCGCAACATCATCAATGGCTTGTTATTTGCCTCGCCCTGGTTGTTGGGGCTCCTCATGTTCTGGATCTATCCTACCCTGGCCTCGGCTTACTACAGCTTTACCAAGTTCAATGCTGTTCAGTCGCCCACTTGGGTGGGGTTAAGAAATTATATCCAACTATTCACCCAGGATGATGATTTCTGGATGGCAGTCTACAATACTTTATATTTTGCCGTTGTCTCAATTCCCCTGGCTATCATCCTGGCTTTTGGCCTGGCCATGATGCTCAACGCCAAGATCCGCTTCCAGACAGTCTATCGCACCATCTATTTCTTGCCCACGCTGGTGCCGGAGGTTGCCCTGGCCCTGGTGTGGGTCTACCTTTTCACCCCAGGAACGGGCCTGATCAACATTCCCTTTGACTGGCTTGGGATTCGAGGTCCCTGTTGGTTAACCTGCGAGGCCTGGGCAAGACCGACGCTTGTATTATTGGCCCTATGGATCATCGGACAACAGGTCATATTATATCTGGCCGGGCTGCAAGATGTACCGCAAGATTTGTACGATGCTGCCCAGGTGGATGGGGCTAACTTCTGGCACAGGTTCCGTCACGTCACCGTGCCGATGATGACCCCGGTCGTCTTCTTCCACCTGGTTACTTCGGTCATCGGGGCCCTACAGTTTTTCACCATTCCTTATATTATGACGGGCGGCACCGGCTTTCCCGGCGGCAGCACGCTGTTTTACTCGATCTACCTCTACAAAAATGCCTTCCAGTACTTCACCATGGGCTATGCCTCCGCCCTGGCCTGGCTGCTGTTTACGGTCACCCTGGTGATAACCCTGATCATCTTCCGTTCGGCCCGTCTGTGGGTGTTCTATGCTGGCGCCGAGGCCAATTAATATTATTATCGAGAAAGTTTCGAAGTTTCTATTATGGCTACTGACACTCAAAAAGCTATACAAGCACAAGCACCGGCCATCCGCGGTTCCTGGTTGACGAAAAAACGGGTGCGGTCCGTCATCCGCAGCATTCTGATCCATACGGCTCTGCTTCCGGTTGCCTTTCTCTTCTTGATGCCCTTCTTTTGGATGCTTTCCACTTCGCTCAAGACGGATCAGCAACTATACGCTTACCCTCCCATATGGATTCCCAATCCACTGAATTGGGCCAACTATCCAAACGCCGTTACCTACATCACCTTTTTCCTTTACCTGCGAAATACGCTACTCATCGCCGTATCCGCCACCTTAGGCGTTTTGATTTCGTCCTCCCTGGTGGCCTACAGTCTGGCCCGTATTCCCTGGCCAGGACGAAATCTCCTCTTCATCTTTACGGTCGCCACGTTGATGTTACCCTTCCAGGTAACACTGATCCCCTTGTTCATCGTCTTCAAAAACTTCGGTTGGGTGGGTGACTTTCGCCCTCTGATCGTGCCTCATTTCTTTGGCGGTGCATTGTACATCTTCTTACTACGCCAGTTTTTTATGTCCATTCCTATGGAACTCTCCGAAGCAGCTCGTATTGACGGGGCCAGCGAATTGCGCATCTACTGGTCTGTGATCCTGCCCCTGGCCAAGCCCGCTTTAGCCACAGTGGCTATCTTCGAGTTTATCGCCCGCTGGCGTGACTATCTTGGCCCTCTCATCTACTTGAATGAGCAAAAACTCTACACCCTTTCCCTGGGCCTGTATGAATACAGTTCCCAATATGGTCGTGAATGGGGGTTGTTGATGGCTGCTTCAGTCCTGATCACCTTACCCATCATCCTGCTCTTCTTCTTCTTACAAAAGACATTTGTCCAAGGTATTACCCTGACCGGCATCAAAGGGTAACTGATGCCACCTCAACATCATAGCCCAGTTTGACAGAGTCTTCGGATTTCAAACGGCACACCTTTCATTCTGTCAAGCCGGGCTATATTACTTATGCCCAACGCCTTCAAAAGCCGAGGCAAACAATATCCAATAAAGGGTGATTTCCCTACGATCGATATACCTCCGCCGGTATGTCCTGGCAGATTGTGCTATAATTCTGGAAACTATCTAAAGCCCTGATGTACATTGATGCATCAGGAGGCGTAATATTAGCCTAAGATCAGCTCTGTACCCCCATAAGTTTAAGGAAACAGCGAAACTTATTTTTTTGCCCCATAGCCATTTTGACCAATTAGTCAAAACATATTATTATCTTGCAGGTTCAGCGCTGTTAGGAGAAAAGCCGATAAGAGACATATGGAAGATAGAAACGATTATAGGCTCAGACAACAGTTAATCTTAAATCGCTACGAACAGGTCGGGGAGCGGGGCAGAGCCGCCGGCGAGGGCGTTTCGGGCATTGTGATCAAAGCACAAGATTCCTGGGGACGACATGGGTATGTGGCTATTAAGCGCCCCAACCCGATGCTATCCCTGGTTGAACGCCGCAAGAAGAGCGCCCAGATTAAGCGGGAAAGTGAAGCCCTGAAGCAACTTGTCCACCAGGTGGCCTGCCGTTACATTGACGATGGAGATTGGCAAAATTCAGGCGACCACTACCTGATCATCGGCTGGGCGGAAGGCCAACAAATAGAGGAACGCTTGCGGCGTTTAGAACGCTCAGGCAAGCTGTTACCCCTCGGCGAAGCGCTGGAAATTTTGAGTCAATTGGCTGACTTGCTCGTCTATGCCCA
>JABAHQ010022409.1_pt1 | contig 14367 bp, 13 predicted proteins | sample 7062091 | NCBI WGS metagenome assembly JABAHQ01 (sample SAMN14534359, study PRJNA622989) | marine sediment metagenome | biome: marine biome [ENVO:00000428]; feature: marine pelagic biome [ENVO:01000023]; material: deep marine sediment [ENVO:00002113] | place: India: Gulf of Kutch | collected...
GTCATGGCCACCACCTGGCCGTTGGCCTGCTGGGCTTCCACCAGGCGGAGCTTGTGCTCCGGGCTGACCCGGGCGAAGACGTCCACCCTGCGGACCGTTTCCCTCAGGGCCGGCTCATCCTGGCCATCCAGGTCCTGGCCGGTTAGCACCGTCCGTCCGTCCCCGATCCCCAAACGCTCGCCGATGGTGCGGGCCGTAATCGCATGGTCGCCGGTGATCATCTTGACCCGGATGCCCGCCGATCGGCATTCGGTAACGGCCCGGATGGCCTCTTCCCGCGGCGGGTCCATCATGCCCACCAGGCCCAGGAGGGTTAGGCCGGCCTCCACGTCACCGAACCGGAGGTACCGCTGCCCGATCCCCATGGGGCGGAAGGCCAATGCAAGGACACGCTGGCCGCCGGCTGCGGCCTCCTCCGCCCGACGGTGCCAGTATTCCGGGTCCAGGGGGCGATCCTCCCCGGCTACCCGCTGGTGGCTGCACATTGCCAGCACCCGCTCCGGAGCCCCCTTGAGGAAGACGAAGCCGTGGCCGGCATGGTCGTGGTGGAGCGTCGTAGCCATGAACCGGTGCTCCGACTCGAAGGGAATGGCATCCGTCCGGGGCCGCTCCTCCGCCTCCAGGCGGGGGTCCAGCCCGGCCTTGAGGGCCAGGGTGACCAGGGCTCCCTCGGTGGGGTCTCCCTCCATCCGCCAGGTCCCCCCCTCGTCCCGATAGACGGTGGCATCGTTGCAGAGCAGGCCGGCCCGCGCGATCTCCCGAAGCTCGGGGTGGTCCGCGGACTCCACCCGCCCCCCGGCCACCCGGAGTCCGCCATGCGGGTCGTAGCCCGCGCCGGTGACCTGAAAGATGCGATCAGTGTCCACCACCGAGGCCACCGTCATCTCGTTGCGGGTGAGGGTCCCGGTCTTGTCGGAGCAGATGACGGTCACCNNGCGGCGCGCCATGCGCTGCACGCCGATGGCGAGCGTGATGGTCAGGATCGCCGGCAGGCCCTCCGGGATGGCGGCCACCGCCAGGCCGACGGCGGCAAGGAACATCTCGGGAGCCGAGTAGCCCCGGGCCAGGATGCCGAAGGCGAACAGAGACCCCGCCAGCACCAGGATCGCCAGGCTCAGCCACCGCCCGAACCCGCCCATCTGCCGCAGCAGGGGGGTGGTCAGGGTCTCGACCTCCGCCAGCATGGCGCTGATCCGCCCGATCTCGGTGGCGTCGCCGGTGGCCACCACGACCCCGGTGCCCTGGCCGTAGGTGACCAGGGTTCCGGAGAAGGCAAGGGAGCGGCGGTCCCCCAGGCTCGCCGCCGGATCAACGGGGTCGGTTCCCTTGGCGGCCGGCAAGGATTCCCCCGTGAGAGCGGACTCGTCGATGTGCAGGTTGTGGGTGCGCAGCAGTCGCAGCTCGGCCGGGACCTTGTCCCCGGACTGCAGCAGCACCACGTCCCCGGGCACCAGGTCTTCGGCCGGAAGGGTGACCCGGCGGCCGTCCCGGAGGGCCGAGGCCCGGGGGGAAAGCAGGTTGCGTATGGCGTCCAGGGCCTGCTCGGCCTTGCCTTCCTGCACGAAACCGATGAGGGCGTTGACCACCACCACGCCCAGGATTACCGAGGCGTCGACCCAGTGGGCGAGGGCGGCGGTTACCCCCGCCCCCACAAGCAGCAGATAGATCAGGACGTTGTGGAACTGGGCCAGGAACCGGCGAACGGGCCCCCGGCGCCTGGGGGGAGTGATGCGGTTGGGGCCGTAGCGGGCCAGACGCTGCTGCGCCTCGGCCCGGGAAAGGCCTTCGGCACTGCCGGCCACCCTCGCCAGCACCTCCTCGTCGGTCAGGCTGTGCCAAGCGGGGACCTCGGTCTCCTGCATCATCCTTGGGCTCTCGGTGGAGCGAACAGGCGGATGCGCACCGCCTCCTCCTGCTCGGCCTCCTCCAGACGCTCCCCCATCCGTTGCTCGGCCTGGCGCACCTCGGGCAGAACGACCTTGTCCAGGGCCTGCGCTCGATGCTCGGTGTGCCTGTATTCGGCCAGCAAGCGGCGCAGATTGGCTGCCTCCACGGCCTGGACCGCACCCAGGTCGACCAGCTCTGCAAAGCGGTCGGCGCATGCCTCGGCCTCGGCCGAAGGCCGCGGCGGCTCTTCCGCTCCCCCGGAGCGGTGGCGGGTTTCCAGCTGGGGCTCCTCCAACAGGCTTACCCCCAGGAAGTCCCGCCGGCGCCAGTGAAGCTGGGCGGATGCCAGCGGCCGTGGCGGATAGAGCAGCAGCCCCTCCAGGCCGTGGCGGCCCACCGCTTCGGCCAAGGCTTGGCGAGCCGCAGTCTGTCGCGCCTTTAACCGCTCACGATCCCGCTCGTAAGCCCGAAGCCGCTGGAGCAGCTCCTGGGCCAGCAGCACCAGCTTTTCGTCGAGGAAGTTGTAGCCTTCCTCGATGATCTCCCGGTCTGTCTGGATCTCCATCAGGGTGGCGTGGGAGACGGGCCGGTCCCTGTAGTCCTCTGCCATGCTCAAGCCCTCTCTATATGTGACGGGCGATCTGCTCGTCGCTCAAGCGGTTGAGCTCCCCGGAGGGGAGCTGCCTGAGCACCCGCCACCCCAGGTCCAGACCCTCTGCAAGGGTGCGCCGGGCCTCCTGGTGAAGTAACTGCTGCTCGAAGTCGTCACCAAAGACCAGGTATTGGCGGTCCAGCTCCGGCAGGCCCTCCTCGCCCAGGATGCTGGCCAGTGTGCGAACCTGCAGACAGCGGGCGTATGCGGCGTACAGCTGCTTGGCCAGATCCGGATGGTCGGGGTCGGTGTAGCCCGACCCGGTTCCTTCGCCCATAAGGCGGGACAGCGAGGGCAGCACATCGATGGGAGGATAGAGATCCTTGCGGGCCAGGTCGCGGTTGAGGACGATCTGGCCCTCGGTGATGTAACCGGTCAGATCGGGGATCGGGTGGGTAATGTCGTCCCCGGGCATGGTCAGCAGTGGCACCTGGGTCAGGCTTCCCCGGCGGTCCGTCAGCCGCCCCGCCCGCTCGTAGATGGTCGCCAGATCCGAGTACATGTGGCCCGGAAAGCCCTTGCGGCTGGGTACTTCACCGTGGCTGGCGGAGACTTGGCGGAGGGCCTCGCAGTAATTGGTCATGTCGGTCATGACCACCAGCACGTGGCGCCCCTCCTCGAAGGCCAGGAACTCGGCGGCGGTGAGGGCGTAGCGTGGGGTCAGCAAGCGCTGGGTAGCCGAGTCGCTGGCTAGGTTCAGGAACAGCGCCGTCCGCTCCAGGGCGCCGCTGTCCTCCATGGCCTTGCGGAAGCGCTCGGCGGTGACATAGGGCACCCCCATGCCCACGAAGACGATGGCGAAGTCCTCGCTGTTCCCTCCCAGCAGCCGTGACCACTGGGTCAGCTGGATGGCCAGCCGGTCGTGAGGGAGGCCGCTGCCGGAGAAGACCGGGAGCTTCTGCCCTCGCACCAGGCTGTTCAGCAGGTCGAGGGCCGTGATACCGGTCTCGATGAACTCGCGGGGGATCTCCCGGTGTACCGGGTTGATGGGGAGGCCTTCGATGGGCAGCCGATCCCTGGCGGGGACTGGCGGTCCGCCGTCGAGGACGGCGCCGACCCCGTTGAAGATGCGCCCCAGGATCCCGGGCCCGACGCCAAAGCGCAGCGGCTCGCCATGGAACCGGACCCGGGCCTCCGCCANNGGGCCTACGCCAAAGTTAGGCTGGCGGTGGATTCCAGCATCTCGACGATCATTTCCTCCCGGTCCAGCGCGGCCACCCGGCCGAGCCGGGCCTCGCCGTCGGCACCGATGACCTCCACGGCCTGGTTAAGTCCTACGTCGACGTTGCGGTTCAGGTAGAGCAGAGGGCCTTCCAGGCGGTTGGCGGCGCCGGTAAGGGAGACTTCAGCCCGCATCCTGGGCGTCCTTTTCCTGATTCAGCCGGTCGAACTCGTCTTCGATCTGGCGGGTCAGCTCGTCGAAACGGTCCAGCTCCTCCTCGCCGATCTCCTGGCCCATGCGTCGCAGACGGCGCATGAGGGGCAGGCCGCTGACGCGGTCGACGGGAACGCCGTCGGCCACCGCCTGCTGGGCCCGATCCAGGAACCGGTCCAGGGTTTGCATCATGGCTGCCTGCCGGGCGGGGGAGGTGAAGCGGTCCACCTCGTGGAAGGCCGACTGGCGTAAAAAGGCCTCGTTGACCAGCTCTGCGCAGAGAAGGGTGAGCTGCTGCTGAGCGGGCAAGGAGTCCTTGCCCACGATCCGGGCCATACGCTGCAGGCGCTGGTCTTCCTCCAGCAGCCCGAGGAAGCGGCGCCGCTGGCGGTCCCAGTCGGGGTGCTCCTGCTGCCGCCACCAGTAGGCGAGGTCGGCCACGTCCTCGGAGTAGGCCTGCAGGGGGTGGATGGCGGGGAAGAAGCGCGACCGCGCACGGTCCCGGTTCAGCGGCCAGAAGCAGCGGGTGAAGCGCTTGGTCTGCACTGTCACCGGCTCCGAGAAGTCCCCGCCGGGGGGGCTAACCGCCCCGATCAGAGTGACCGAGCCGGAATCGCCGGCCAACGTCTGCACCGGGGCGGCGCGCTCGTAGAACTCGGCCAGCCGGCTGGCGAGGTAGGCGGGATACCCTCCCTCGGCGGGCAGCTCCCCCAGACGCCCGGAGATCTCCCGCAGGGCCTCCGCCCAGCGGCTGGTGGAATCGGCCATCAGCGCCACGTGCAGCCCCTGGTCGCGGAAGTACTCGGCCACGGTCACGCCGGTGTAGATGCTGGCCTCGCGCGCTGCCACCGGCATGTTGGAGGTGTTGGCGATGATCACCGAGCGCTCCAGAAGGGGCCGGCCGGAACGAGGGTCCTCGAGCTCGGGGAACTCGTGCAGGACCTCGGACATTTCGTTACCGCGCTCGCCGCAGCCGACATAGACGATGACATCGGCCTCGCACCACTTGGCCAGGCTCTGCTGCAGGACCGTCTTGCCGGTGCCGAATCCGCCCGGCATGGCAGCGGTTCCCCCCCGGGCCACCGGGAACAGGGCATCCAGGATGCGCTGTCCGGTGATCAACGGGCGCTCCAGCCCGTCCCGCCGGGTCATGGGACGCGGTTTCCGCACCGGCCAGCGGTGGCTCATGGCCACCGACCGCTCCTTTTCCTGGTGGTCCCTTAGGGTAAGCAGCGTCGCATCCTCCCGGTAGGTTCCGGCCTCTTCCAGGGCCGTAACCTCGCCGCTCCTTTCCGGCGGCACCAGGCAGTTCTGGGCTCGGTCTTGCTTCGGCTCGATGCGGCCGAAGGCCTGGCCCGGGGATAGCCAGTCGCCGATGCTCACCAGTGGCTCGAAGGGGAATTCCCCGGGCTCCGCAGAGTAGATCCCGGGCTGGACGAAGTCGGACTCGGTGCCGGAAAGGGGACGCAGCAGGCCGTCGAAGATGCGACCCAGGATCCCTGGCCCGAGGCGCACGGCAAGCGGCGATCCGGTTCCGTAGACCGGATCCCCGGGCCGCAGGTTGGTGGTGTCCTCGTAGACTTGGACCGTGATGCGGTCACCGTGAGCGCGGAGGACTTCGCCCAGGAGCTCGTCGCGGCCGATCCGTACCGCCTCGTTGATGGCGAAGGACGCCCGGGACTGGGCGTCCAGTACCGGCCCACGGATGTGGCTGATGTAGGCCTCGCTCACCCGTTTTCCTCCTCGCGGTGCTTTTGGGCTTCCGCCAGGAGCCAGGAGCGAACACGCTCCCGATCCACCAGAAGGCCTTCCGGAGTGGCGTCAACCTCGGCGTCCCCGCAGCGGATGCGGACCCCGACCCCGAGGTGCGGATGGGCCTTGGGGTCCAGGCTGACCTGATCGGAACCGATGAGATTGGAGAGCTCGCCGGAGAGCTCCTGCGGGTCCAGAGAGGAGGGGTGCTCCAGGGTCCAGGTGCCCGCAGGCAGGAAGCGCTCGGCCTGCTCAAGGGCGCCACGCACCCACTCCTCCCGGCCCTCCGCCTCGGCCCAGCGCTTTCGGAGGGCCTTCTCCAAAAGGTCCCAGGCCTCCTTCAGAGCGGCATTGATTCGCTGGTGGCGCTGCTGCCGCAGGCGCGTTCCCCGCTCGGCCTGGGCGGAGCGCAGCCGCTGAGCCACTCTTTGCCTTTGGTTCTGCACGGTCCTGTGAACACGCCGGCGGGCCCGCGAATAGGCTTCCTGTCGGATCTCCTCTGCCTCGCTGCGCGCGGCCTGCAGGATCTCCCGGCAGCGCTGCTCTCGATCCCTTTCCACCCGCTCCATCAGGATCTGGAGTGGGGATCTGGTGTCCTCCTCCTGGGGCGAGCTCATTCGGCCACCCCCACCCGGGTCCGGATGCGGGCGGCCAGGTCGGGCACCGGAACACGCCCGGCGGCGTCCTCGACGAGGTGGATCGGGGGCCGGGCCTCGCCGAGCAGGCGATCCAGCTCGTCGGCCCCCAGCTGCTCGCCGAGCTCGGCAGTGACCAGAATCAGCGGCGGTAGCTCTTTGCGGGCCTCTTCCAGTGCAGGGGCGATCTCCGAGGGAGCGGGGGTGCGTACCTCCAGACCGGCCAGGCGGTAGCCCGCCGCGGTCACCTCGTCACCGATGAACAGCGGGCGGTCCATGGAGGCTCAGCCCAGCCGGTTGAGGATCAGGATGGCGATGATCAGGCCATAGATGGCGATGCCTTCGGCGAGGCCCACCAGCACCAGCACACGCCCCATGAGCTCTGGCTTCTCCGCAAGCGCTCCGACCGCAGCGCTGCCCACCTGGGCGACCGCGTAGGCGGCCCCCAGAGCCGAAAGACCCGTGGCCAGGGCGGCGGCCATGAAGCCCCATTTAAGGGCCTCCGGGTCCAGCCCGGCCTGGGCAGCGGCCTCCTGGGCAAAGGCGTCGCCCAGCAGAAGCAGGGAGGTTCCGACCAATGCCAGCATCCCGGCCAGGGCAGTGGGGATCAGGGCCTTAGCGGGCAGTCGCGGCATGATTCTCTCCTTGGCCTTCGACAAGGGCACGGGCGGCCGGCGGGCTGACAGGGGTGAATGGGCGTCCCCCGCCGTGCAGGAAGCGGACGAAGAACTCGAACAGCACCAGACGCGTGGTCTGCACCGATACCACCAGCCCCTCCAGAGCGATGATCACGGCATTGCCCAGAGCTAGGATCAGCCCTCCGCTGAACCCCCAGCCGGCCGCCGCGGCCAGCGTGGTGACGGCCTGGGAAAGGCCGGCGTGGGCCAGGGAAAATGCCCCCACCCGGGCGAAGGAAAGGGTATTGACCAGCAAGCGAAGGCCGCGCTCCGCCAGGTCGCCGAAGGCGGCGGCCGGGGCCAGCCAGCCCTGATCGCGGCGCATCCAGCTGGCCCCGGCCAGGAACCAGGCCAGTCCGGCCAAGGCAGCCCAGATGCCAGCCGTGAGCCAGAAGACCGACAAGCCACCAATGTACAAAGCCATCAATCCGGCGTCGACGGCCAGCCAGCGGCCCAGGCGGCCCAGCCAGGCCTCCTGGACCGCCTCCAGTCCCATGCTGAACAGCAGAAGGCCGGCGCCGAAGGCAATGGGCACGCCCAGCACCGGCAGGGGATGGGACATGGGATGGACCCAAAGGGCCGGAATTAGATGCTCGAGGGAGAAGGCACTGCCGAACAGGAAACCGAAGACAACCGCTGCCCCTCCCCCGGGGATCAGCAATCGCAGCGGACGGGCCCGGTGGCGGAGCAGCCACCCGACGGCGACGAGGACCAGCCCCTGGCCGACATCGCCGAACATGTAGCCGAACATCAAGGGGACGATCAGGGCCAGGGCCATGCTGGGATCCGCCTCGTTTCGCCCTGGCATCCCGATGAGCCGGGCGAACAGCTCGAAGGGGCGCGCCCAGCGCGGATTGCGCAGCAGCAGCGGCGCTTCCTTTTCCGGCGGGGGTGTGGGGAAATCGATCAGGGCGGGGAATTGCCTCAGGGCCGCTGGCAGGGTGCTTCCCTGCCAATCGTCGGTCCAGCCGGTCACCCAGGCGAAGTGCTGGCTCATGGGGACGCTGGGCATGTGCCCCACCAGCCAGTCCAGTCGCCGGATCTCACCCAGGGCCTGAGGCAACCGATGCTGCCGGTTGAGCTCGGCGAGCTCTTGGCGGTGGGATTCCTCCCTGTCATCGAGCTCGGCGAGGTGGTCGGTGAGGACCGCGATGGCCTCTCCGGGAGCTCCGCTCATCCAATGGGGCATGTCTACCGACCGGGCCTTGCGGCCGGAGAGCTGGTCCCGAAGGGAGTCGATGGTGGGGGGGAGCCCCAGAATGAGGAGGAATAGATGGCGTGCCGTACGCGCCGTCTGGACGAGCACTTGCCGGGCCGCTGCCGGGACCTCGGCCTCCGGGGGCAGCACCAGCAGAGCCCCGGCGAGGCTGGGCCCGGCCTGGGCCACCCGGCTGAGGTCCAATAGGGACTCCTCGCCCAGGGCGCTCAGAAATTCCTGCAGAAGACCGTATTCCTCCCGGTCTCGCCGGATCTCTTCAACGGCCTGCACGTGAGGGTCGGCAGCCTCGGCCCAGGCGGACAGGCTGCGCAGGGCCCCGTCCAGAGTTGCAGCTACCGAGGCTGGCTCCGCCTCCGTGGCGAATTCGGGCTCAGGCCAGTAATCCCCGTACCGTTCGGCCAGCTTCCGGAATTCTTCCATGCGCTCCCGCAGATCCGGTAAGGCAACCGCGGGAGCCCCCACGCCTGGAGTTTCCAGCTCCACCGAGCCGGTGCGGGCCAGGGTCTCCACCACACGCGGGATGAGCTCGGGCAGGGTGAGGACCTCGAACCACCGGGCGGGGACGGTGTGCAGGCTCATGCGGCCTGCTCCGGAAGGAGCCGCCGCCGAAGGAGATCGCCGCGCAGGCGCTGGAGGTCGAGGGCGACCAGGCCCAGGTAGGCGTACGCCGCCGCCGGCTCCTGGGTGTGGCGGCGCAGGGTCTGCACCAGGATATGCTCCAGGCCGCCATCGGCGTCTCCCGAGCCCTGGGCCACCTCGCGCAGGTATCGACCCAGGGCCGCTTCCAATCCCCCCAGGGGCGGCCAGTAGCGCCCGGGACCGGCCGGGAGCAGGCGGCGCCAATGCCGGAAGGCCCTCTCCTTTAGGACCTTGCCGGCGCCGCCCTGCGGCCCAACGAGGGGGGCGGCCCTCCCTTGCGCCAGGACCCGACGGGGATCGGCTCCCTCCTGGCGGAGGACTAGGCCCGCGACAGGGAAAGCCGCCATCCAGGCCGGCGCGGGGCGGCCGGCCAGCAGGTGCCCCAGGGCCGGCAGCTCGCTGAGCAGCGCCAGCCAGTGCAGGGCTGGGCGCCACGGCTCCGGCTGCCATCCAGCCACCTCCTGGACGTGGGTGCGCCAGGCGCTGAGGAGGGCCCGCTCAACTTCGTGGCCGTCGGCGCTGCTGCTGATGTGGCGAACGAAGGGCTCAAGGCCGGTATCACGGGTGGTCTGCAGATAATGGCCGAAGTCGCGAACGCCTGCCAAGCGATCCCAGTCCTCCGCCACCGGTCGTTGCCCATGGCGGGCCAGGATGCGCGCCCCGGCGTAGGCGAAAAAGGGCGCTTGGCTCACGAGGAGTCGCCCTCTCTGGCGTGGCTCTCAGCTTCGGGCCGGGTAAGCTGGACAGCCACATCACGGGCTGCCTGGGCCAGGATCGCTGCGTCCGTCCATGGCTCCTTTTCCCCCGGGGCCTGGGCTTCTTGGGCCCGCTCCTCGGCCAGCCGGCCTTCCAAGACTTTCGCGCAGTGGCTTTGAATCCACTCGATGCGCCGGTCGGCGCGATCCTCGATGTCTTCAGCATCTGCCCGGGCACGCTCCCGAAGCTTTTCGGCCTGCGTCTGGCAGCCCTCTATGGCCTCGCGCGCCCGTTCTTCCGCTTGCAGGGCCTGCTGCATGGCCTCGCTTGCCGGATCCGGGAACTGCTTCCGTGCATTCTCGTCGGCCATGGCCTTTCCTGTCCCTGGTTGTTCTTGGAGGACACTCTCCGCAGTTTGTCAGAAGCAGGGTTGGGGCCCAAGGCCGGGGCCCTCCCTGGCCCGGGCCGGCAAACGCCTGGGCCTGGCGGACAAGCCGCTTCCGTCCCCGCGTTGGCCCGGTTATTGTTGGGCCTTTTCCGCTCGGCTCAAGCGAGGAGCCCCGTTGGCGTCCATACTGCCCGACCACGCCCGCGACTGGCCCCTCTGGGCGCGCACCCTGCAGGGCCTGATCCGTGCCTACTGCCGGCTGATGTTTCACCTCCGCAGCGGTCCCTCCCGAGTCCCGGACAGCGGACCGGCCATCCTGGTGGCCAACCACCACTCCGGCCCCGATCCCCTGTTCCTGGTGGCCACCAACCGGCGGCTGATCTCCTTCATGATCGCCTCCGAGTACTATCAGGCATGGGCCTTGCGCTGGCTTTACGAGCGTGCGGGCTGCGTCCCAGTGCACCGGGGCCGCCCCACGGTCTCGAGCCTGCGCGGGATGCTGGATCGGCTGGAGGCGGGCCGGGTTGTCGGCATGTTCCCAGAGGGGGGGATCCATCGCCCAGGGCAGAGGATCCGGGCCAAGCCGGGGGCGGCCCTGATGGCGCTGGAGACCGGTGCCCCCGTTATTCCCGCCCGCATCTCCGGTCTCCGCCAGCTCCCCGGGTCGGACTTGTGGACATTCCTTCGCCCCCGCCGAGCCCGGCTGCGTTACGGCTCGCCCGTGGCGCTGGACGATCTACGAGCCCGCTACTCGAGTGAGAGTGGCCCCCGGCTGCTGCAGGAGGCCGCGGACCGGATTCTGGAGGCCGTTTATGCCCTCCCCGAGTGAGACCGGGCCGGACGGGGAGGGGGCCGAGCGGGGATGGGCCCGGCCCGGAGAGATCCTGGCCTGGGCCTTCTACGACTTCGCCAACTCCGGTTACACCACCGTTGTGACCACCGCCCTGTTCAATATGTATTTCGTGCGGGTGGTAGCGGGTAACGCCGACTGGGCCGCCCTCCTTTGGACCGGGGCTCTGTCCTTGGCCAACGCCCTGGTTCTCCTGCTAGGGCCTTGGGTGGGCCAGTCCGCCGATGAAAGCGGGCGGATCAAGCCCTGGCTGGCCCTGTCCACCACCGTGTGCGTGGTGGGCACCCTGACCCTGGCCACGGTGGGACCGGGGGAGATGCTATGGGGAGCGGCGATCATCGTCGTTGCCACCCTGGGCTTCGGATTGGGTGAAAACCTCATCGCCGCCTTCCTTCCCCGGCTGGTGCCGCCGGCCCGGTTGGGCCGGACCTCGGCGCTGGGATGGGGAATCGGCTACCTGGGGGGAATGCTCACCCTTCTGGCCTGTCTGGCCTACGTCTCCTGGTCCCGCTCCCGCGGGGGCGGCATGCCGGACTTCGTCCCCGGCGCCATGCTCATCGTCGCCGGGGTCTACGCTGTCACCGCTCTGCCCACCTTCCTCTGGGTCCGGGAGCGGCCGGGGCCCCTGGCACGGCGGGGGTACCGCACCGGGCCCTGGCAGCGCCTGCTGCAGGCCTGGCGGGACGCCCGCAGGCTCCCGGATCTCTCCCGGTTCCTGGTCTGCCTGGGGATCTACTACTGCGGGATCCAGACCGTGGTTGCCCTGGCCGCCGTCTACGCCGATCAGGCCATGGGCTTCACCACTCAGCAAACACTGGGCATGATCCTGGTGGTGAACGTGGCGGCCGCCATCGGGGCCTTCGCCCTGGGGCCGGTGCACGATCGCCTGGGGGCGGTGCGCACTGTAGCCCTGACCCTGGTGGCCTGGACCGCGGCTCTGGTCCTGGCCTACCTGGCCCGCGGTCCGGAGCTGTTCTGGGTGGCCGCTTCCCTGGTGGGAATCTGCATTGGGGCCAGCCAGTCCAGCGGCCGGGCTCTGGTAGCCCTGCTTTCCCCCGCGGGCCATGAAGGGGCTTTCTTCGGGCTGTGGGGGGTGGCCATCAAGCTTGCCGCCATCGTGGGCCCGCCCGTATACGGGCTTCTGACCCTGCTGTCCGGGGGAGATTACCGTACGGCCCTGCTGGTCACGGCCGGCTTCTTCCTGGTGGGGCTGGTCATGCTGCGGGGAGTGGATGAGCGCCGCGGGCGGGCCATGCGGGACACCTTCGCCGGAGAGACAGGGGACGCAATAGGGACGTAATCTGTCCGGGGCATCCTCTTCACCCCAGCCCTTCCGAATCCCGTTCCGCGAGGTCCCCATGATCCTCACCATCGGGCGCAATGCCTCCCCGATCCATGCCGCCAGCCTTCTCCTCCTTCTTGCCGCCTTGCTCTTAGACCTGCCGGACAAGGCCGTGGGGAGCCGTCCTCCGGCGGTGGCCGGAGACAAGAGCGGGTCGGCGCCTTCCCTGCTGCGCCTGGCCACCCTGCCCGCCGGGGCCGAGGTGACCGGGCTATTCCTGGGCGGCGCCGGCGAGCTTTTCTTCAATGTCCAGCATCCCAGTCCCACTAACCGGCCTCCCTTCGATCGGGCCCTGGTGGGCTACATCGCCGGGCTGGACTTCCGGCGGCTGCCGCCGGATCTCCCAGCGGTGCCGGTGCCGAAAGGTCCCGTGAAGCGGAAGAAGGTGCAGGTGGCTGCGGGCGAGTACCGGATCCTCGCCCGGGCTGGTGACACCCTGGGCGGGGCCCTGCCCGATGGCCTGGGGGCCATCCTCGCCGCGGCAGGCCACGTTGTGATCAAGCGCTGCAATAATCCTGATTTCAACGGGCTTATCCTCGCCGGGGAGGGGCGGGGCCACCTCTTCACCAGCTGGGAGGACCGCCCCGGCGGCATGAGTCGTCTTCCCCTCATCCGCGACGGCGGGCAGTGGACGGTGGATCCGGAGGGAGCGCGAATGCTGGACTTCTCCGGGGTAAAGGGGACCTGGGTGAACTGTTTCGGGACGGTGAGCCCCTGGGGAACCCCCCTGGCCGCCGAGGAGAGCTACGCCTCCGAACGGGTGGCGGCCTGGAACGATCCCGATCCCGACGCCGCCTACTGGCGCCGCGGGGTGAATGACCTTGCCGCCTACCTCGGCCTGGGCGATCCCCGAAAGAGCTGGCCCAATCCCTATCGCTACGGCTACATCCTGGAGATCACCGATCCCGCGGGGGCGGCGGTAACGCGCAAGCGTTTCGCCCTGGGCCGGTTCGCCCACGAGAACGCCGTCGTCATGCCCGACCGCCGGACGGTGTACTTGAGCGACGACGGTGGCGGCACGGCTCTGTTCAAGTTCGTGGCGGATCGGGCCTCCGACCTCTCCGCCGGAACCCTGTACGCCGCCCGGCTGACCCAGGACTCCGGGAAGACGGATCCGGCCGTGGCAGGCTTCGACGTCGCCTGGGTCCGGCTGGCGCGTGCCACCGAAGACGCGATCGCCGGCTGGATAGCCCGCTTCGACTCGGTGACCCAGGCCGATTTCATCCCGGGGGAGAACAGCTACATCACCTCTGCGGAGATCGCTGCCTGGGCGGATTACCGGCAGCGGAACGGAAAGACCTTTCCGGGCATCGACGTTGATGACGACGGGCGCATCGGGGACGGGGACATCCGCGATCCGCGGGCCGTGGCCTTCCTTGAGGCCCGCCGGGCCGCCGCCGCGGCCGGGGCCACTGCGGAATTCCGCAAGATGGAAGGAGTCAACATCCATCCGCAGGGGGCGCGGGATGGTTCCGTTNNCTACCTGTATCTGGCGGTGTCCCGGGTCGGGGGCCCTATGTCCGACGGCCGCGGCGACATTCGTTTGACAGGGAGCCCGTGTGGGGTGGTCTACAGGCTGCCGCTTGGAGCCGGTTTCGAGGTCGAGCGCCTGGAGCCGGTGGTCGCGGGTGATTACACCCCCTCCGGGACAGCTCCCTGCTCCGCGGACACTCTTGCCAACCCGGACAACCTGGTGGTCCTTCCCGATGGCCGGGTGGTGGTGGGAGAAGACACCGGCTATCACCGCAACAACGCCGTCTGGCTCCTCGATCCCGGGAACGGCCAGGATTAGGGCCGCCTTCCTGCCCATTCCCGGGCTCGGTCCTCTCCCCCGTTCCCTTCCGCGAGCCCTCTCCGCCCGCTTTGGGAGGATGAGCGGGGCCGCACAATCCGCTAGCAGATCCTTGAAGCGACCGGATGGGGCTCGCATATTGAGAGGGAAAGCGAAGAGCCCGGAGGGGGTTGATTTGAACCGATTTTGATTTAGACTTGGTCTAAATATTCCTCAAAGGGCCAACCGAGGAGGATGCACCATGGCCGAGCTCAAAGGCAGCAAGACCCATGAGAACCTGAAGGAAGCCTTCGGCGGCGAGTCCATGGCCAACCGCCGCTACCTGTATTTCGCCCAGAAGGCCGACGTGGAGGGAGAGAACGACGTCGCCGCTGTGTTCCGCTCCACCGCCGAGGGTGAGACGGGCCACGCCCACGGCCACCTGGAGTTCCTGGAGGAGGCTGGTGACCCTGCCACCAGCGAG
>JABAHQ010005875.1_pt1 | contig 14365 bp, 11 predicted proteins | sample 7062091 | NCBI WGS metagenome assembly JABAHQ01 (sample SAMN14534359, study PRJNA622989) | marine sediment metagenome | biome: marine biome [ENVO:00000428]; feature: marine pelagic biome [ENVO:01000023]; material: deep marine sediment [ENVO:00002113] | place: India: Gulf of Kutch | collected...
CCTGGATTCTAACGATTCACGCTTTTGCTCCAGATTAATTCGTTTATCCTCCATTTTGGAAAGTTCGACCTGCGCGCGCAGTACATCCTGTTGTAAGCCCTTTCCAACACTGTATTTGGTTTCTGCGATCTTGACAAATTCCTCCAGAGCCCGGGTATTCTTGTCTATGGTCTCGAGTGATTTATCCACAAAAAACAGACTGTAATAGGTCGTTTTGACATTTTTTATTAACTGGGTTTTTAATTCGATATACTGATTTTCTGCAACCAGTGAATTCTCCTTGGCAATGTCTTCCTTCAGACCTTGTTTACCGGGAAAAGGAAACATTTGCATGACCGCAATTTGCTTTCCGGTCATTGGCTCCTGATCGAAGTCAAAAGAATTAACCGGCAGATTCATCAGATTAAAACTAAGAGTCGGATCCGGTAAAGCGCCTGCCTGCGGAATTTTGGCCTTTGCAGCCTGCCATGAATTTTGAGCGGACTTCAGGTCCGGATTGTTTTGCAACGCTTCATCTATTAAAACGGTAAGATCGAGATTTGATCTCGTTGATTGGGTGAATCCCGGTTGCAAAAACCATACAAATAGTAGAATGAACAAGATCAATCGAAATTTCATTATCATACGGCCCTCTTTCTGAAGTTGTTTTCCACGAAGAAATAGTTTCCGTTAAGCATTGTGATTTCCTTTCATCGAAAATTTTGATGTTGTAGCGAAAGAAGTTTCCTGAGCTCAAAGATGCTGAATGCGATAATCATTAAACTGCCCCACCACAGAAACCCGAAGGGAATTACATAATGTCCTAATGCATCGCTTTCATCTGCATACGTCTTGTCGTTCTCATTAACATCTGATTGTTGGGAGTGGATTAAGTTATTTTGATTTTCTCTCATCATCTCCATGCTCTCCTTCGTTTGATTTGAATTGCGGGGATGATGACTTTTAGTGGAAGTAAGACGATGATACAGGCAGGTATATTGATTGTTTATATTCACCGGAAAAAAGAACACCGCTCCCAAAAATCCGATGGCAAAGAAAAATATAACCCCTAATTTAATTATGCTTTTACTAAACAACTTCGAATCTTCTCCTGTTAAATTTTAAGAATTACCAGTATATCAAAATGGATGCCAATTGGGAACAATGGTCGAGGTCAGCAATTATCAACCGTTTTTACATGTTGAATTTATATGAGTTAACTAATTTTGACGGGAAAAATATTGAAACTAAATCAGGAGTAAAACGGAAAAAATTAATAGTTAAATGTAGAATATTCTACACTATTTTTGTGGAATAATCTACAATCCAAACTAACAAAACAGGCGTGAAAGGCATAAATCAGCCGTTGAATTAGGGACCTCACCAATCCCCCGTGTTCTGGTCATGAGCAATTATCTTATCATCTCATGCCAATAATGTGGGTTTGAAACCCTTGCATAGCATAAATTTTCTTTTTGAGTGTGTTGAAAATTCAAAAAAAAAGCCCACTTTTAGTGGGCTTTTTAAAAAGCAAATTACTTGGTTCTACTGGCATTGATTTCCATTACACGGATGTATCTGAACATTTCCTCCATCTAATTCACCATCTGCCAGAAATACAACAGTGTTTGTTGCAGGGTCATAAACCTCTATATGAAATTCATCTTTTTGATTGCCATTCTTTCCTGAAGGCTCACCTCGATCAATCACCCAACCTGTAAATGGATAACCATCAACATGATTTAAACGACCCGTGCCTGAAAAAAATGCCTGATTAATATCAAACCCTTTCTTGCCACCCGGCTGCCCAGGTCCAGTACCAGAAATTACGATACAATTATCAATATGAACATCATTGCTATGGAAATTATCTCCTGTATTGTGATCGATTACTTCCCATGACCCTGAAGGGGGAGGACCAACATTACCTCCAAACGTAAAGTCCTTGCTGCCAGATTGAATCCCAGCATTCTGAAATCCGCCGGTAGTTATCCAGTTTTAACGGTATTACGCGATCGATATACCCTTATACCTCTTTGGTATAAAAATTTTAAATTTGCTATAACCATAAATTTGATTTTCCGTTAAGGAAGAACCGTTTTGGGCATAGTATGTCTGTTGCGTGAAGTGAAACCTTTTTGGATATGAGCGGAAGGAACGAAAATTTCGGAATATTTTTTTCAAAACCTTTACAAGTATGAATCATCAAAAATAACCTATTCGACAGGTTAATACCCTCGTAAGAACAGCAATTGCCGCTAATAACGCAACAATTGGCCCATGCCACGCAAACTTTAACCGTACCGGAATTGATGTTAACTTATGATCTCTCCATCCCTAACTTCTTCAGTCGATAAAGCAAGACATGACGAGGTATTTTAAGTAATCGAGCCGCTTCAGAGCGATTCCCATTGGTCTTCTGCAAGGTTTCCAGGATGACGCGTTTTTCCACCTCTTCCAGGGAAAGTCCCTCTTCGAAAATATTCACGGTAGAGTTTTGCACCTGAGCATCCTGTTTGGTGATATCCGGGGGAAGATTTTCTTTTGTAATTCTCCCCGAAGTTGTGAGCACCGCCGCTCTTTCGATCAGGTTCTCCAATTCCCGGACATTACCGGGCCAATCGTATTTTTGGAGTATGGAAAGAACTTCCGTATCCACTTCTATCTTTCTATCTTTTCCGTAGCGATTGACAAAGAAATCCACCAGATGAGGAATTTCTTCTGTCCTTTCGCGCAGTGGTGGAATGGTTATGGGTACCACGCTTAAGCGATAATAGAGGTCATCGCGAAACTTTCCTTCTCGCCGGAGTTGATCAAGATCTTTATTGGTGGCTGCAATGACACGCACATTTACTCTAATCGGCTTGGAGTCACCGAGACGTTCAAATTCCTGTTCCTGCAGAACCCTCAGAAGCTTGGCCTGTAGTTCTTCCCGTAAATCGCCGATTTCGTCCAAAAATATTGTGCCGCCATCCGCACTTTCAAATTTACCTTTACGGTCTTTAACTGCGCCCGTAAAAGCTCCCCTTACATGCCCGAATAATTCACTTTCCAATAAATTATCCGGAACCGAGGGACAGTTGACTGTCACCAGGGACTTATCTTTGCGGGGACTGTTATAGTGAATGGCTTTGGCGACCAGTTCCTTACCGGTACCGCTTTCACCAAGTATTAATACAGTGGCCTCACTGGCAGCAACCTGCATGGCCATGCGCAGCATATCTTCCATTTTGGCGCTGCGAGCTACCATGTTATCAAACTGATGCTTATCCATTAATTCTTGCTTCAGTTGTGTGTTTTCCTGTTGCAGACGTCGCCATCGCATTGTTTTTTCAATGATAAACAAAAGTTGTTCCTGGCCGAACGGTTTGGTGATGTAATCGTCAGCCCCCAGTCGGCAGGCTTCCAGAGCGTTGTCAATGCTTCCGTAAGCGGTGATGATAATGACTATGACGCTACGATTATGACGGCGAATTTCTTTCAATACCTGGATGCCGTTCATATCCGGCATTTGGATGTCGGTAATGACAATGTCAAATTCTTGCTTCTGAAACTGTTCCAGTGCCTCTTTTCCGTTATGGGCTGTAATAACCTCAAAATTGTTTTTTTGCAATTGGTGGGCAAAAACTTTGCACAGGTTTACATCATCATCAATCAAGAGTACTTTCTTCATAATTCATTTTCCATTGGAATGGTTAAAATAAATTCAGTTCCTTGACCGGGCTGATTGATCACCTCAATATGCCATTGATGTTGATCGACAATCCGCTTAACAATACTCAAGCCGAGGCCGGTGCCCTGTTCCCGGGTGGTATAAAATGGTTTAAATATCTTGTTTAAGGCTTCCGGTTCCATTCCACCGCCTTGGTCTTTTATTGACAACTGCAAGCAGGGATATTCCTTTTCATGTGTCTGATTTGTATCCGGATGTCTATTGGCAAATTCCACTTTGCCGGAAACCCTAATCTCCCCGCCTTCTGACATAGCCTGAATTGCATTGAGAATCAAATTAACCAGAATTTGCCGCAAGTCATTGGGATCCCCTTTTAATACCAGCGGTAGATTGGGCAGATCGATATTAAAGCGAATATTCTCCTTCCGCGCCCGACTGGACAAAATCATGCTGGTGTTTTGAACGACTTCCCGAACGTCAAATTCTGATGAAGGGTTTTTTTGCTTGCGAGCAAAATTCAGGTAGTTCTCAACAACTTCACTTACTCTCTCTGTTTCCTTTACCAGGATTTGAAAAAATTCGGAGCGCTTATTCTCCTCCGCTAGTTCATCATTCAAAATATCAACCGTGCCACGGATGGTCCCCAGGGGATTGCGCAGTTCATGGGCCAAACTGGCCGTTAATTCACCGACGATGGCCAGCCGGTCGGTTGACCGCAATTGCTCTTCTAAATCCGAAAGCTTGACAGATTGCTCTCTCAACTTGTCAAGCGATTGCTTAAGCTCTTGCGCCGTCTCTTGATACTTGTTTTTTTCGGTTTGCTCCTTCTGAGCTTTTAATCCGGTTAAATAGCCGATGATATTAAACATCCCGATTTGTAAAAAAGCTAAAAGATTATGCTGCGCATCGCCTACCCACTGGAGCATGATATGGGGAAAATAGATAAGACTAATCGCAATGGCAGTTCCCAGTCCGCCTCGAACGCCGAATTGAAAAGCCGCGATCAGAATGGGGATAAAATAACTTTCCATGTAAATCAAATGAAAATAGCTTTTACTGGTTGGAGTTGTATAATGAAACACGGAAATCAACACAACCAGAGTAATTACTAACGCTGCCCNNATGTTTTTTAATTGCTAACATCCTTACATTAAACTTTTAATTTTTGTAATTTAAATCATTCATTTTGACTCTGCCAAATTATTTTATGCATATCTTTACCGATTATATTAATCCATTTTTCACTTGAAGATTTAAGAACGGTAAATTAAAATTCTGGTCACTAAGATCTGGCATCCATTGAGTGTAAGTTGGATCACTTGAAGTTAATGAGTTTTATACACTTTTGAACATTATAAAATACTGAGGATTAAATGCTGCAACCAGCCGTTAAAATTTATTTTGTCTTAATTGCTTGCCTCACCGGTTATTTTGGGCCTGCCGCTATTCTCGGAGAAGAACTTACAGACTCAACAACCTCACCGGTTTTATCGGTTGCTTCGTCACCAAAGTCTGCCTCGCCGGAGGCTAACCTATTTAAACCCAGTTTGGATGATGGCACTACCTGGCGAAAGAACTCCACTAAATTTAATAAAAGCCGATTTGGTGTTCTCCTTGGCGCAATTGCAATTGGCGATGCGATTGGATTCAAAAAGATTGCTGATCTTCAATACAATACCGAAACCAGTAGCTTTCATTTCCACGACTGGGATCGGGATCATCGCGAATATAAACAAATGGATAAGATCGGCCATGTAGTTGAAGCATACCACATGAGTTATCTGGCTTCCAAAGCCTATCGTTGGACCGGCCTGTCGGCAAAGAAATCGATTTTTTGGGGATCAATGACCGGATTTCTGTGGATGCTGCAAATCGAAATCACCGACGGATTTTTTAAGGCATGGGGGTTTAGCTACCTGGATTTTACCGCCAATATCATCGGCGTTACGTATTCTGCCCTTCAGCAAATGCATCCCAATACCTTAAAAGGAATTCGATTTAAATTCAGCTTTTGGCCTTCGGAAGCATATAAAAATAAAGAATACAGTACCGTAAGTCAGAGCATTTTAGATGACTATGAAGGCTTTACCTGGTGGTTGGCATTCAATTTTTATGATCTGATGCCGCAAAAATGGAAACAGTCATATCCCGGCTGGTTATCTCCGTTTGGCCTGGCAATTGGACATGGAGTTGAGGATATTGCCCAAAGTGTCTTTAGAGGCAAGCGGGAACTATTTATCGGCCTCGATTTTGATATCACCAAAATCCCCACCGGCGATAGTAATTTTCTGAAATTTTTAAAAGATGAACTTAATTTTGTCCGTCTGCCGCTGCCCGCAGTTCGGTTAACCCCCAGTGGTATCTGGTACGGATTTTATTTTTAACTCACACGTCAAGTCATGGAGGTAACTCCTCACGTTATTTTTGACAGGATGCACAGGATTTACATGAGTAAATGGAGAGTTATTATCCAACAGGATAAAATAATCCAGGTTATCTCTGCCTGCCTTGCAGTCAGGGAGGCTGTTCATCCTGTCAGAAAAATTAACGTGAAAAGTTAAACAAGGAGCATAGATTATGTCCCAATCCTCGACCAGAACTGACACATTCCCATTTGATCAGGAAATTGTATGGCAACCGAATCCCCAATGGATTGCGGAAAGCAATCTTCAACAATTCATGGATCGTCATCAAATCGCCAACTATAAGGAACTGTATCAACGCTCCATAGAGGATATTGCCTGGTTTTGGAATGCGGTGATGGACGACCTGGATATCCAGTTTTACCACCCCTATCACAGAATTGTAGATCTCTCGGACAACATCCAGTTCCCGCAATGGTGTGTGGCCGGTAAGATGAACATCATTCACAATTGTCTGGATAAATGGCAATCCACCTCAACCCGCGATCAGATCGCGCTGCGTTGGGAAGGTGAAGAGGGTGAAATAAACATCTTAACTTACGCAGAGCTCTATGCGGAGGTGAATCGATGTGCCAATGCGCTGCGGGAATTGGGTATTGGTAAAGGGGATGGGGTTGGGCTTTATATGCCGATGACGCCGGAACTGGCTATTGCCTTTCTGGCCATTATCAAAATCGGTGGAATAATCTTGCCTTTGTTTAGTGGCTACGGACCTTCCGCTATCTCTACTCGCCTGGCAGATGCTGACGCAAAAGCCTTGTTTACCGCCAATGGAATGTGCCGTCGTGGCAAAGTAATTCCTATGAAGCCCATCGTCGACGAGGCCCTGCAAAATGTGTCCTCTGTGCAAAAAGTCATCGTCGTGCAACGCATCGAGCAAATGGATATCTCCTGGAACAATAACCGCGACTATTGGTGGGATAATTTAGTGCCCTCTCAATCACCCCATGCTGAGACAGAACAAACCGATGCCGAAGACGTATTGATGGTCATTTATACCAGTGGTACAACCGGAACGCCAAAAGGTGCCGTGCACACCCATTGCGGCTTTCCTATAAAAGCAGCCCAGGATATGTATCATCCCATGGATTTAAAACCACAGGACACCATGTACTGGATGAGTGACATGGGTTGGATGATGGGCCCCTGGGAAGTATTTGGCTCTTTAGTGATCGGTGCCAGCATGGTTTTTTATGATGGCGCACCCGATTTTCCGTCCGCGGATCGATTGTGGAAATTGGTGGCGGATCACCAGGTTACACATCTTGGTATCTCCCCCACCCTTATCCGCGCCTTAAAATCCCGTGGCGATGAATTGGTCAGAAAACATAACATTTCCGGTTTGCGAATGGTCGGATCTACCGGAAGCCCCTGGGATCCGGAATCCTGGTTATGGCTGTTCAATACGGTTTTAAACGGTGAAAAGCCGATCCTAAATTATTCAGGGGGAACGGAAATTAGCGGTGGGATTCTGTGCGGAAACTTTTTTAAGCCGCTTAAACCCTGTGCCTTTTCCGGCCCGGTAATTGGCATGGATGCCGACGTGGTCGATGACTCCGGTAATCCGACCCGCGGCGAAGTGGGTGAGTTAATCCTTCGCAAACCCTGGATCGGTATGACCCGCGGGTTTTGGAAAGATAAACAACGATATTTGGATAGTTATTGGAATCGTCTGGAAAACATATGGGTGCATGGCGATTTTGCAGCCATTGATAAAGACAACCTCTGGTACATCTTGGGACGCAGTGACGATACCATTAAAGTAGCCGGGAAACGACTTGGGCCTGCCGAAGTAGAAGCAGTTGTCAATAGCCATCCGGACGTCACCGAGTCGGCCGCGATTGCGGTTCCTCATCCGGTTAAGGATAATGAGATCGTTGTTTTCTGTGTGCTAAAATCAGGGGCCTCGCCGGATGAAACACTTCGCGATAAGTTGAAAGAACTTGTCACCTCAGAATTAGGAAAACCATTAAAGCCAAAGGAAATAAAATTTACGTCTGTACTGCCCAAGACGCGAAATGCAAAAGTTATGAGACGGGTTATTCGAGCGGCTTATTTGGGAGGAGACCCGGGGGATACAAGCAGTTTGGAGGATGCGAACAGTGTGGAAGCAATTCGACAGGCCAGGTAATACAATGACGCCGTTACATGTCTTCTACCTTGAACGGCGTCTCCATAAACAAAAAATTGCATTCGGCCCTAAACAGCGAAAAGAACCTGGAAATCGGCCGATCCTGTTTACGACGTGGCCCACTTCGGCGTTCTAACAACGGATTATAGCGGGGATCGGATATGGCCATTCGCCAGGCGCGCTCTTCTGGAGATAGTTCCAGCACAATATTGTTGAGTAAATAGTCTTCGTATCTTCTGCCGACTAATTTTCTTCGTTCCATAATACTAAATTATAACGGATTTTGAGGTATGTTTCAAGTTCAAAATTTTTGGTAACGAAGTTAACAATGAATCACGGTTTATTAACAAACTCTACGGAATGACCAAAGCCGAACGGTTACTCTGGGCGAAACTACGTAATCGCCAGCCGGGGGTAAAATTCAGGCGTCAGCATCCCATCGGTCCATACATTGTAGATTTTCATTGTCCTGAGCGCGCTTTGATCATTGAGGTGGATGGAGATTTCCACTTTACTGAAGAAGCCTCTTTATACGACCGAGAGAGGACTGCATATTTGCAGGGAGCGGGCTTAAGGGTAATTCGCTTTACCAATAAACAAATATTCGATTCTCTGGGAAGCGTGGTGAAAGAGATATGGGGATATATGGGACAACCGATAAATGATTTTTCAATACCAGCTGTATGGAATAAACTTGAATTGTGGAGACAAACTGTATGACAATACAAATCACTCAAAATCAACTAAAAAGTTCTGTTGAAGGAATCCTGGAGGAACTGATACGCTTCAGAGAAGATTTACACCGATTCCCGGAATTGAGTTGGCAGGAATTTCAAACCACAGAAAAAATTATCGAGATGTTGACAAAGCACGATATTCACAATTTCTCCCGACCGCTTGATACCGGTTTGGTGGTGGATATGGAATTCGATAAAAATGCCCCCTACCTCCTGCTCCGTGCGGATATCGATGCGTTGCCGATCCAGGATGAAAAAGCAGTGCCGTATCGCTCCCGGAATACTGGCGTTTGCCATGCCTGCGCCCATGACGCCCACACCGCAACTATGATTGGCGTGGCCTGCCTGGTAAAAAAATTAGATCTGAATTTGCCTTACAATTTGCGCTTCGTCTTTCAACCGGCAGAGGAAACCATTCCCAGCGGTGGCCCAAAGATGATCGAACATGGTGTTCTAAAAAATGTCCGTTACGCCTTTGGACTACACATGGAACCTCGGCTGCAAGTCGGTACTATTGGGTTAACGCCCGGGTGGGTGAACATGCAGAGCATTCGTATTGATTTAACCTTAGAAGGACCGGGAGGACACTCTGCCCGGCCTCACGAGACTGCGGATCTGGTCTGGATCGCCAGTCGCCTTATCCAGGATAGCTATCAATTAGTCTATCGAGAAATCAATTTGCTGGATTCAGCCGTGATTCTTACTTTCACCGAAATTGAAGCAAAGAGAGGATTCAATGTTATCCCTAATAGGCTCACTATGTCGGGCACACTACGGCTAACAGATCAAGAAAAAAGAGAGGTGTTTTTTGAACGGTTCAACAAATTAATCGGATACGTCGAGCAAGAAACGGGTTCTCAAATTAAATTAGAGATAAACGAAGGCGCCCCTGCCATTTACAATGATCCGCAATTAATTGATACACTTCAGAAGAATATGCAAAATAATTTTTGGCTACCGGTTCAGGTTGTCGATGATTTCCGAACCCCTGGCGGTGATGATTTTAGCCACTATAGCAATCGGGTTTCGGGGGCAATGGTACGCTTTGGTGTTAGAAGCGAAAGCATGACCTACAGCCTCCATGAAGGCTTGTTTGATGTGTCCCCCAAAACTTTACGGATTGCAGTCAGCTTCTTCCTGCATCAAATAATAAATCTTTAGCAGTGACAAAATTTATTTTGTCACAACCTTACTCCCGCATGAAAAGGTGCTTGTAAGTTTTTGCAGCATCAACAGTCCCTTCCTTCGCGATCGTAAAAATCGTAAACCTTCCAATATCTTCACGCATTTGCACAACATTAGCCAGAAAACCGTCCACAAATTCTTTACGACTCAGCACGACAGCCTGCTGCAGCATATCGCTCATTCCCGTTCGGTCGAACTCTCTAATACCGGTATGGACAGAATATTGATTGGGTATCCGCAAATTAATGCTAACTGCGTATATATCAGGATATTTCACCTGGATTCCCCGGATGCTTAACGGAAAAGTAGGATCTAAAAATAAATATTTTTTCGGTGAAATAACGATATTTCCATCCTCGTTGTAGCCTGCTTCTTCAACTCTTTTCGCCCCGACATCCACAATTTTCCAAAATCGCTTAACAGCCTCAATGTGCGAACGAGCGGTTAAATAATGCGACAGGGTCCGATCCAGCCAAACTTCGGCTAATCCGATGGTACGAAGCTTCGGTAAGAAATAAGTTTGAATGTGCGGTAACTTATACGGAACAAAAAGAAATAGCAGTATCTGAACGACAATTATAGCGGATAGCACAATATTTCTTTCCGGTAATTTGTGCATCAACAAGTACGCGGCTAAGAGCAGCCCAGCTGCACAGATCAAATAATAACCTTTTGAATAATGAACGAAAACAAAAAAGGCAAGAATGGGAATTACCCACCAAATAAGTATCCAAATCAATAAGCCAAGAGTGGGATGATTTACATATTTCAGAAATGATTGGTTCTTTTCGAATTTCCAATATATCAGTATTGACGCGATAGCTGCGATAATGAAAGCCGGAACCAGAAAGACTGTAAATGAGGATAATCGATATACATTTTGCAAGAGGGAGATTTTTTCCACCGGGTACATCTGGTGGTAAAGATCAATGTAATTTGATATGCCCCCCACAGATTGTACCATGGGAACTAACCACCCCAAAACCGAAATGATGCCAACACCATGAGCGATAAAAAACTTGGCAGCAGAGAACGCAAATTTCCGGTAATGGTGAGACCACAAATAAATATATAGTGGCAATAATAATACTCCTGAACTGGGGCGAACGCCGGTTCCAAAGCCAACAAAGAGCGGTAGCCAATAAATCCCTTTGGGGGATAATCCCAAAAGAATTATCCCGGCACTGAAAAACAGGTCAAAAGCATACATCTCCGTGATCGATCCATAAAACCACACCAACGGATTGGATACGATCATTACGCTTAATAGGGTTGATTCAATTCGGTTGAACCATTTGCACAGTATTAGGAAAAGTAAGGCAGAGGCGAGTGCAGAGTAAATGACAGATAAAACAGTCATTGCCTCGAACTGATTGCTGGTGATCAGGGAGACCGCCTCAATCAATTTGACGTGAAGATAGTAGCCCGGCAGATGGGGACGTACTTCCTGAATAGCATACGATTTTGCTGCCAGTGCAAAGTTCCCATCGTCATAAGAAAATCCACCGGTGTCCCCCGGGCTAAACAGAAGGCGGGAAACCAAAGTAAGTAAAAACAGTACTAAAGCGAACCAAAATTCTCTTTTGATCACTAATCTTTTTCAGATTTCGACTTTTTAGCCTTGGATTCTTTTGCCTTGCTTTCTTTTGCTTTAGTCTCTTTTTTCTTGGGCTCTTTTGCTTTGGACTCTTTTGTTTTGGATTCCTGGGTTTTGGATTTCTTCGTTTTCGTCTCCTTAGCTTTGGAATCCTTACTATTCGTATCTCCGGCTTTGGCTTGCTTGGATTTGGATTCTTGCGCTTTGGTCTTTGAGGTGGTTGTTTGTTTTGACTTTTGGTTCTCTAACATTTTCTTTATGCGTTCCCGATGACGTTTGATGCGTCTTTTGCGACGCTTACGTTTTTCTCTGGGATTGTGTTGTTTGCCCATTCAATTACTCCTTTAATCTGTTTCAATGTTCAAAATGACATTTTTTAATTTCGGGTCGATAAAATAAGCTTTATCCCATTCATCACCAACTATTTTTTTCTTGTAGTCTGTTCAGAAATAACATCATTAATATAACCTAATGCATCCTGTAAAAGTTGATCGTTCGGATCATACTGTAATCCCTTCTGCACAATTTTCTTTGCCATAAAAAAATTACCTCCCCGAACTTCTCTCATCGCCAGTTCATGATAAACACGGGCCAGATCTCTTTTAACATAAATATTCTTTGGATCCAGGGAATAAGCTTTCAGTAACAGATCCCTGGTAAATTCCAGGTCTTTACCCAAATTGATGTTACCGGCAATATAGCGTAAAATGATATCCACATAAGTTTGCGAGGCAATGGGATATTCGGGGCAGTTGTTAATCAATGAATCCAATAGCGAAGTCACCTGGTTGATATGCCCATACTGGCTCAGATAATTCGCATATTTGAGCGTGATATCCACATAGTGATCTTTTAATTTCGCATCCTTGGGAAAACGCTTTTGAAGCGCAATTATTTTTTCATAAGCCGCTTCATAATCACCTCGGAATTGAAGGGTGAGAATCCATTCCGTATGCACCAGTTTTGCCAGATCGTCAATCTTTCTGGCAACCTTCTCATTCTGATCAGGTAATTTCTTTAGCTGATTAACAATCTCTACACTGGTCTTATAGTCCTTTTTTTCGTAAACAAACTCGTTTATCAAAGCCGTCATCATTTCCCAAATCGAACTGCGAAACTCGTAGTCATCCGTAAACAGGCGTAAGCCGTCCAGCAATTCGTCTAAGTATTGAGTATACCCCTCTGCTTCTGCTCTTTCCACCAAGCGATATAAAACCAGCTTGTATTGTCGCCTGTATTCCTGGTCCGAGGTATCCATCAAAATGGCTTTTCTGATTGCACAGAGAGCGGCAGCGTATTGATGATCGGACATATATTTTGCAGAAAGGTTATTATAAATAATGCCCAGCAATTGTTCGGGCAGAATCTCTCTTCGTTGTTGAATGTATTCGCCGTAAATCCGTTCCGCTCCCTTATCATTAAGCTCCTCCGGCGAGATCAATTTATATTTCAATAAATGGCGGATATATTCCTGCTGATTGCCTTTGTAATTAAACCCATCTTCCGGATCGGTTAACTCAATGACTAATTTTTCTCCATCCGCTTTAATTGCTAAGAATACGTGGGTGGGAGTGGTATATACAACCAGCGGCAGGTTAAACTGATTGGCTAAGTCATAATACAAAATGGTAGCAGTGGCACAATTATAATGCGAACGGGTGAAGGTATTATAAAGACGGGCATTTTCCAGATATTTGCGAAACACATTTTCGTGCAGGTATTCGAAAATCTTCTTGCCCTTCTCTTTTGGTGATTGATCTACTTTTATTTCGTTTTTGAGCTCGCTGAGCAATCGAGCGAAGTGTTGTTGAAATTGAGCTATTGTTGATGAATCAGTAATCCCCTCTGCAATCAGGGTGGCAGTGGTTAGTTCAATCGGTAATTTCTTTTGCTCCTCCCAGCTTTTCAAAATCCAGCTTTCCGCTTCCGATGCGCATCTGTCATAGAACGATTCGTCAAGGGTGTTACCATAACCCAGTGCAAATAAAAGCAATAAAAAAAAGCTGACATGGCTAAAATTTGATAAACGATTCATCGAAGACAATCCGGGCCAAAAAGTAATGATGTTTTACTTTAATTTATATTCATAGCTGTATTTGAATATAAACATTTGTCGCAAGTAATCAATAGCAAAATAGCGGAAAAAGTTAGTGGGTTTTTGAAATAATCCCGGAGGTCATAGACCGAATTTTAAATTTATTATTGTTTATTCCACCGCTTTTAGTTTCATTGATTTGAACTCCAAACAATATGATGTGATCGGGAAATGCCGCAGGGATGCTGGCAGTCAATTATTTTTCGATTAATGGGAGGTGTTAAAATACGTGTTCTTTGCGACGGATTCATTGTTACCGTTTTTCTTTCTTTGCCAGAGTTTTTTGCTTTATTCGGCGACGAAAGTGTACCCCCCCCGAAAATTGGCTCTAAGATTTATTCCCATGACAATATCTATTTTGTCTTTTCTCAGCTCTTTATTGGAAATTGTGGCGCATATCTATCTCCCCTCCAAACTTGGGAAGCACCTCAACGAGAGATGTTATTCGCGCCAAATGCAAGCAAGCAGAAAGGAGGTGATTAAAGTACTTGGAAGATGCCGTAGAAATTTCCGGTCTGTTCGACTTTGGACAGATGGCTCTGTTG
>JABAHQ010013226.1_pt1 | contig 14362 bp, 14 predicted proteins | sample 7062091 | NCBI WGS metagenome assembly JABAHQ01 (sample SAMN14534359, study PRJNA622989) | marine sediment metagenome | biome: marine biome [ENVO:00000428]; feature: marine pelagic biome [ENVO:01000023]; material: deep marine sediment [ENVO:00002113] | place: India: Gulf of Kutch | collected...
GCTTGTCGCCACCAGGAGCTTGCCGAATTGCTCGTAGGGGAGGTTGTTTTCCTGACAGAACGTCTTGGTCAGAGCAGCACCACGCTTGCAGAAATCAGCTTTCATGCTCCCCGGCTGATAGTAAACACCGGCATGGACGACTCCTGAATTATGTCCCGTTTGGTGGGTGGCACAGGCTGTCTCCTTATCGACCATCAAGACCGATAAAGCGGGGAAGTCCTGCTTGATGCGCAGTGCGGTTGCTGCGCCGACGATGCCGTTTCCTATTACGACCAGATCACAGTTTATTTGGTTCATCCAAAACACCTGACAGAAAAAAGAGTAGCGAAATTCAAGGTTGAATCATGTGCGTTTCAAGCCTAAAGAGCCTGCGTGTCAGCATCATTATGCCATTTAATAGCCAGTCCGGCTGCAAGGATCAGGAACGAGCTGCCAAGACCAAGATAGAGCGGTGGAATATCCCCGGACCCGGAAAAGCCGCAGGCAATTACAAGTGTGGGTGCAAGGTACGTGGAAAGGACTCCAGCCCGGTAAGAGGTCTTTTGTTTGAAAAAAATAGCAAAGAGAAGCGGAAAGCAGATTGCTGCCCCCCGTAAGCCCATGGACAGAAAACTCCAGTGCATGATTGTTGAGCCAAGGTTAAAGAGCAGCAGTACGAAGGCCATGAGTACAACACACACGGTTAACAAGCGCATCTGCATGAGGTGGCTGCCAAGGTTGAGGTTGGTTTTGTCGACGATGTCCACCTTTAAAGTCGTCGCGACCCCCAGCGCCAAGCCAGATGCTGTACCGACTGCTGCTATCAGCAGCGTGGCAAAGGCAACTCCGGCAAAAGCGCCAGGCAGCTGCTCCAGGATAAAGGTCGGCAGCGCCAGGGCGCTCTCCAGTCCCGGCTGTGTTCTTTGCATGAAGAGGCCAACGGTAATACCTAAAAAGCCCAACGGCGGAATCAACGCGGCACTTAGTAGTGCGCCGTTTCTGGCCGAACGGGCATTTCTGGCTGAGAACACGGCCTGCAGATAAGTCTGGGTTGAAATCACCCCNNGAGAAGAGGTCAGAAAAACCTTCTTGCATGCCATAGCCGAAAAGACTGAACCAGGGAAAGTCCGGATAGAAACTACGCAACTCGCTCCAGCCACCACTGTGATGATAAGCAATTGCCCCTGCAGCCAGCATCGTCAGGTAGAGAAGCAGTAATTTGACCAACCCCAGTAAGCCCGCACCTTTCATGCCACCGCTTAAAGTGAATATTCCTACCAGCACGGTTGCTATCAAAGAACTCCACAGCAGCGAAAGATCAAAAAGGACGGCGAGAATCGCACCGCAAGCCAGGAGCTGGGCGAGAATCTGTATGAACATTCCGACTGCGGAGAAGAGGCTGGCAAGGACACGCGCTTTTTCACCGTGATAGCGAGAGATAAACTGAGGGATTGTTTCTACTTTTTCATTGCGCGCCGGAACCGCGATAAAGAGCCCAAGAAAAAGGCAGGAGAGCCCTGCTCCGAGAGTAAACCACCAAGCTGAGAACCCATACAGGAAGGCGAGCTGGACAGTGCCTATCGTCGAGGCGCCGCCAACCAGGGTTCCAGTGATTGCCCCGGAAACTTGCCAGGGGCCGGACGCCCTGCCGCCCAATGAGAAGTCGAGTCCTTCCTTCGCACGGGTTTTGCCACCCAACGCCAGGACAATCATCACCAGCAGGGTGAGGGCAAAGCAGGCAAAAAAGGGAAAAGTGCTGCTCATCGGCTAGTAGGCCTTGACCATTCCGCCATCGACCATGAGCGAACTGCCGGTCACGTAAGAGCTGGCGTCAGAGACCAGGAAGGCAACCACTTTGGCAAATTCGTCCGGGGAACCGTAACGTCCCAGTGGGATGTTACGTTGGGAATCCTCTTCAACAGTTTCACGGGTGATGCCCAACCGATCCGCCTTGAGCTGATCGAGGTGGGCTGTTCGGTCTGTCCCAATTCGGCCGGGAGCGATGGTGTTGATGCGCACATTATGTGGTGCCAACTCCTCGGCGAGGCTCTTAGCGAGGCCAAGCAGCCCCATACGATATACGTTCGAGAGAATCAAGTTAGGGATCGGTTGTTTGATCGATGACGAGGTGATATTGATAATCCGTCCGGCGTTGGCCTTGAGGTCGGGCAACGCAGCCCGGATCAGACGCACGTAGCTGAGCAGGTTCAGCTCAAAAGCCTTTTGCCAGTTTTCATCATCATGCTGGTCAAAACCGCCTCCCGGAGGGCCACCAGAGTTGTTGACAAGGATATCAATTGCGCCGAATTTTTCTCGGGTTACAGCTACCAGCGCACCAATTTCTTCGGCGCGCGTGATATCGCAGGCACATGATTCGATCTGACTGGAAGATACTTCGCTGATTTCTTGCCTGGTTGCCGCAAGCTGTTCTGCGTCGCGACTGGTCAACATGACGTTGCAACCTTCCAGCGCCAGTTGCTTCGCAACAGCCTTGCCCAACCCCTTGCTGGACGCAACGACAAGGGCCACCCTACCGTGCAGGTTTAAATCCATCTGCGTTCTCCTTAGTTTTAATCGTCCTGAGCTTTGTTCGGACAGGAATCAACCAGCCTTAACCACGATATCTGCGCTGCCGTTTTCAGCCGATTCCCGGCGTGAAGTCCTGAAGCTGAAGAAAAAGATAACAGCGAGTACGGCCAGCCCGGCAATGTGTACTAATAGCGAAAACGGGTAAAGCAGGGCAACAGCACAGCCGAGTGTTAACAGACGGATCGGCAAACTCAATGCAGCCTCCATGAAACCCTGAATCCCTGCGGTAAAGGCATACAACCCGAACATGGCAAAGAAGAAAATAAAGAAGACCTCGTCCCAGGCGCCACCGATAAGTGGAGTATAAGCAAACAACAGCGGAATGATATAGAGTCCCTTGGCAACCTTCCATGACTGGAAACCTGTCTCCATCGGCTTGGTTCCGGCAATCGCGGCACCGGTGAAAGCGGCGAGGGCGACTGGAGGGGTCACGTTGGAATCCTGGCTCAGCCAGAAGACGATCAGGTGGGCCGCGAGCAATGCATATGTCATTGCCTCCGGGCTGATAACCGTTTCACGCANNTCATGGCTTCTGCATTGATTACGGAATCGCGTACCAGTCCGGCCATGTCGACCGGAATCGTATCAACGATGGCCTGCGCAGCCGCAACTGTCATCGGACTGCCTATTTCGGCAAACTTTTCGGGAACAGCAACCATAAAGAGTGCTTTAGCCGCTTCTGGAATTTGGCCGCTCGCCAAAGCCTCAACCAGCATATTGTCGGAGATCAACGCATGCAGCGCTGGTGCCGAGAGGGTTCCAAGAACGATGTAGGCAGCCGTTACAGGAAGACCCATGCCAAGCACTAGGGACGCCAGTGCGATGAGCAGGATTGCGATCACCATGCTGTTGCCAGCCCACTCGGTGATCATCAGCGAAAAGGTGTTGCCAACCCCGGCGGTGGCGATAACGTTGACGATCAGGCCGACCGAGCAAAGTAAGATTGCCGTCATGACCATGTTCCTGGCGCCAATCGCCATGGCCTCGACAATCGCCTTTGGCCCCATCTTGTTCTCTGAAAACCAGGAGGAGACAACGACAGCAATAATGCTGATGCCTGCTGCATAGGTTGGCGTAAAACCGTAAATCAACAACCCAACCAAGATCCCGATCGGCAAGAGGAAGACGATGCCGCCTTTCTTTAACACCTCAATCGCTGAAACTTCTTCAGTATCAATTGCGTGTACATGGCTCCTTTTTGCCTCGATGCGCACAAAGAAAGCGACCGTGGAGAAGTAGAGGATTGCCGGTAGGATGCTGACCAAAATGATCGTGTTGTAGGAGATTTGTGTATAGGTTGCCATAACAAAGGCACCTGCCCCCATGATCGGAGGCATGAGCTGTCCGCCCGTGGACGATGCTGCCTCTACGCCCGCGGCGAACTTGGCCGGGAACCCGGCTCGTTTCATCAGTGGGATGGTTATGACACCGGTGGATGCTGTATTGGCAACAGCAGACCCGGAGATCGTACCCATCAGGCCGGAGGAAAAAACCGCGACCAGCCCCGGGCCACCCACCAGCCTGCCGGCAACAGCACGGGCCATGTCGATAACAAACTCACCGGCACCTGAACGAAGCAAGAAGGCGCCGAAGAGCAGGAACATGAAGACGTAAGTTGCCGAGATGCTGGCTATGGTGCCGAAAATAGCATCGTCACCATAAATGCTGCGAAAAAGGATTGTTTCCAGGCTTAAGCCGCTGAACTTGAAGACACCACTGATCATGTCTCCCCACCAGGCCACATAGGATAAAGAGACGATAATCAAGAAAGGGATAAACCACCCTGCCGCACGGCGTGTAAATTCCAACGCGCAGAGGATGAGGATGATCCCGGCGGCCCATTCGAGAGAGCTCAGGGTCACGCCGCGTTCATAAATCGCGTCTTCTTGGGCAATCAGGAAAATTGCTGAACCGGCTGCGAGCAACCCAAGCAGAACATCAAGGGATTTCCAGAGCATGGATGGGTTCTTTCGCAACGGATAAACCAATGATGCAACCAGAGCAAAGCCGGCGAAGTGCAGAGAGTTCTGCCAGAGACTGGGTAAAACTGTTACAACGTTGAACCAGATATGCATGACCGAGACGGCAACGCCCAGTACGAGCATCAAGCGACCTGGGTGCAAATAGCTTTCAACATCTTTTTCCTCAGTCTCTTTTCCTGATGTATTCATCAACATTCTCCTGAATCAACTGCGGTCGTCCATTAACAGGGACGACCGCAGTGTTTTACCGGTCATATTTACTTGGCAATCAAACGTTCCGGGATTTCGATGCCGACTTCCTGGTAGTACTTGGCGGCACCGGGATGCAGAGGCATTGGCAGACCGGAAACAGCTTTTTCAATAGCCATCGCCTTGGTCGCGCCGTGAATTGCGTTCAGGAACGGCAGGTTCTCGTAAACAGTTTTGGTGATCTGGTAGACAGCGTCTTCATCGACATCGGCACGAGCGGCCAAGATGTTGGGCTGTGCAATGGTGTTGATGTCTTTTTTCTGGCCAGGGNNCCAGAGATCGAGACCGCCATCAGCTTTCTTCATCTGCTTGTCAGTAATATCAAGAACAACAATATCGTCACCCATGTTGGCAACGGCCTTGGTGACTGCGCTTGCCGGTGCGCCTGCAGGGATACCGAAACCGGAAATCTGGCCATTCTGCAGTGCATCGGCAGAAGGTCCATAGCCCACATGTATCAGGTCGTAGTCTTTTTCGATATCCACGCCCAGATTGCCGAGGAGGACCTTGTTGGAGCCGAGAGTACCGGAGTTCTTCTTGCCCATCGACATGGCTTCGCCCTTCATGGCGACAAGGTCGCTAATGGNNGCGAATTTCTTCAGGACGACATAATGCTCAACGTTCTGCCAGAGCATGGTCACAGCGCGCAGGTTCTTCTGGGGGCCGTCGTTCTTGAGCGGGCCAGTTCCGTTCCATGCGTATGAACCGTAGAGGCCCTGGAGGATAGCAAACTGAACTTCGTTGTCGCGCAGCAATTTGATATTCTCGCCAGAGCCGGCCGAGTTAATCGCCGACATGGCAATCTTCTGCTTCGGCTGGAGCTTAACCTTTACCAGTGTTGAGAGGGCGACACCAACCGGGTAGTAAGTCCCGCCGGTCGATGCAGTCGCCAGCAGGTAGTTACGCTCTTCCGCCGCGCAGACGTCAGAAGCAGCAAATGGGCCCAGCACCAGGCCGAGGGCAACGATAGATAGCAGAGTTTTCTTAAGCTTGAGCATGTGTTCCTCCTTACGAAGTTATGGTTAGAAAACTAAAAAACTTACCAGTAAATATGGCAAAGAGCATGCCAAGGAGGAATTATCTTTGTTTAGCGGGTTTGCCTTGATGAAAGGAAACTTATGAGCAAGATCTTGCGCACGGCAACACAGCTATCGGCAAGATCTTGCCGATAGCTGTCAGAAAACGAACTGTTTCCGTTCGAGACCGTAGCGGCTCATCTTTTCGTTCAGGGTGCGCCGTGGCAGACCGAGTTCATCCATGACCGCCTGAATGTCGCCCTGGTGCTTGGCGAGGCTCTGCTCGAGAATGCAGCGTTCATAGTTACGCAGCTTGTCACTCAAAGTGGCAAGTTCGGTCTGCCCGCGGAACTTCTCTGTGGCGGAGCCAATCAGCGAAGAAAGCCTTTCGTTAAGAGGCAGCGAAGAGAGCACGTAACGCTCGGCAACATTCTTTAATTCGCGGACGTTTCCCGGCCACTTATGAGTCAGCAACAAGCCGATATCGTGCTCTGGAAGAGGATCGACAGGCTTGTTGTAGGCATCAGCGGCCAATGAGGTGAAATAATCAAACAGCAGATAGATGTCGCTGTCCCGCTCCCTTAACGGTGGAACTTTCAACTCGATAACATTGATGCGGTAATAGAGGTCCTCTCGAAAGCTCCCACTGGCGCACTCATTGAGCAGGTCGCTGTTCGTCGCACCGATCAGGCGAATATCGGTCGGTTGGGGTTCGTTGCTGCCGATACGCACCACTTCTTTTTCCTGTAAGGCGCGCAGAAGTTTTACCTGCGCTGCGATAGGCATGGTACCTACCTCGTCGAGGAAAAGGCTGCCTCCCTTGGCAAACTCAAAACGGCCTATCCTGCGACGGTCAGCACCGGTAAAGGCGCCACGCTCATGACCGAAGAGTTCGCTCTCGACCATATTTTCTGGGATGGCCCCACAATGAACCGGCACAAATTTTCCTGTACTGCGGTGGCCGTACTCGTGCAGGCATTGGGCGACCACCTCCTTGCCGGTTCCGGTTTCACCGACGATCAGCACCGAAGCATCGGTACTGGCGACATCCTGGATTTCTGCGCGCAAATGTTGCATTGCATCGCTGTTGCCGATCAGACGGCGGCTGATGTCAGAGCTTGCACTTAGCTGGTGTCGTAGCTCGCGGTTCTCGAGGACCAGGCGACGTTTTTCACTCGCACGTTGGAGCCGGTCAAGCAAGTGCTCAGGAGCGAAAGGTTTCTCTATGAAGTCATAGGCTCCCTGGCGCATCGCCTCGACTGCCATTTGCACGTCGCCGTGGGCGCTGATCAGTACGACCGGCAAGTCGCGGTCGAGCTCTGTCAAGTGTTCCAGGAAGGCCATGCCATCCATCTTTGGCATCTTAACGTCGCTGACAATGACCACGTTCATATCCGCCTTGAGGACCGACAGCGCTGCAGGAGCATCTGCGAATGCGTCAACCTCGTATCCCGCCAGCTCCAGCCACTGGCAGGTGGCTTCGCGCAGATCCTTATCGTCATCGACCAGGAATACCTTGCTCCCGTTTTTTGTCATGATCAGTTCCTGTCTTATTATTGATTGTAGGCATGGAGACAATGAAGGTTGCCCCTGGTCCATCCTGATTGTTTGAGACACGAATTGTGCCACCGAGATCACTGACGATGCGGTAGCAGATCGAAAGCCCAAGGCCGAGGCCTTGTCCGACTTCTTTGGTGGTAAAGAAGGGAGTGAAAAGCTCGTCGATGTTTTCTTCTGCGATGCCTTCCCCGGTATCTGTCACCTTGAACTCGAGCATGCCATCGTTATCAGTTTGCACTGATATCCGCAGGTGACGTGCGGAAGCTCCCTGCATAGCATCAACACTGTTGCGAACCAGATTAACGAAAACCTGCTCTAGTTGCGCACTGCTACCTTCTACGAATATCGGAACTTCCGGAACCTCTTTCGCCGTTTCGACCTCGTTTTTGTCAAGGAGGTTTNNTCTTCGTCCCGCTTCGGCGTTTTATGGGCAAAACTCTTGAGCTGTGCAGTAATCTCCGACATATGTTCAGTAATGCGTGAAACGCTAGCGAGCGTCTCATTGAGTCTTTCCGGTTCTTGTCGGTCCAGCAGGAGTTTGCCGCTGGCCGCGTGGGTACGTATAGCAGCAATCGGCTGGTTGAGTTCGTGCACAATCCCTGCGGCCATCTGGCCAAGTGCGGCCAGTTTACTTGTCTGTACCAACTCTGCCTGGGCATCACGCAAAGCCTGCTCGGTGCGATAGTGTTCTTCGATCTCTTCCTGCAGGCGCAAGTTGATCTGTTTGATCGCCTCCGCTTCTCTAAGCTTTTTGCGCGACAGGCTTTTCTGCCTGCGTTCGCGCAGATACATGCCGAGCGCCATGATCAGCAAGGTCAGAATCGCCCCGATAATGATAACGGCACGGATATTTTGTTCGACCTGCTTCAGCGGTGTCAGGTAGGACAACTCCCAGTTCAAGAGCTGATTGTTATGTGCAACCAGAAGGTAGTTGTTACCGTCAAACCGGGCCACACGGCCATTCTCACCATAATCTTCTTTAAAAGTGAAGGGAGCGCTCCCCAGGGACTGATTACTGTATTGCCGGCTGGCAATAAGTTGATCCTTTCTCTCGGGAGATAGCTTCTCAACTGTCTTGAAGAGCCACTCGTCGTGACTGGAGAGGATAATCACCCCGTTCTCGTCGGTAATAAAAACTTTTTCGCGGCCCTCGCGCCAGTCCCCGATCAGAGGAGCGAGGTTGGCCTTGACCACGACGACCCCAAGGAACTTGCCTTCCCGCGAGATACCGTGAGACATGTATAGTCCGGGCTCATTTGTCTGCAGGCCGATCGCAAAGTAATGCCCCTGCTTGCCCGCTTTGGCGGCTGAGAAATAAGGGCGGAAGGCATAATTTTTGCCGATCAGGTTAATCGGTTCACGCCAGGTGCTTGAAGCGACAACGTCGCCATCTGCGTTCATGATGTAGAGTGAGGCAGTACCCGCCCAGTAGTTGAGGGACTCCAGGTCGCGGTTTAGCTGGTCTAGGTTGTCGTAATGGACCAGCAGCCGGGCGACCGCATCATTGTGCGCCATGACGTATGGCAGGTTCTCCATGCGCGTCAGTACACTTTGCAGGCTGTTGTCATAAAGAGCGAGGCGTTCGCCTGCCGTTTTACGCAGGTCGACGACCCCTGCGTCAAAAGTCAGGACACTGAGCTGCCAAATGCCGACAAAGGCAACAGAGAATATGATAAGCAGCAGCCAAAGGGGCTTGATGTCCTTGATGTCTGCCTCCACGAAATGATTTACGGATGACTTAAGATGTAAAGCAAGAACTTTGCCATACAGTCTTTTTTTAGTCGAGCTCACTTGTGCGCATCTACCGTTAAAAGCACTGGTACAATCCTTGCTGAGTCACTTATTGGCATATCATACTATTTATGGAGTGTACTGTTCATGTTTAATGATTTTCTGTTTGCCGTTCATATTACCGCACCAATCTTCTTTATTATCGGTTTTGGCATCCTCTTCAAGCGCCTTGGCTGGATCAATGACGAATTTGCCAAGATCGGTTCGGACCTGGTTTTTAAAGTCACTCTGCCGTGCCTGCTGTTCGTCAAACTGGTCGATACTGACTTCCAGAACGGGATACCCGTTCTTTTGGTGATCTATGCATTGTTCGCAACGACCCTGGTTTTTCTCCTCCTTGATAACGTGCTATGCAAAAATATCCCTGTGGGAGCAGACCGGGGGGTATTTGTTCAGGGAACATTCCGTGGCAACATGGGCATCATCGGTCTTGCGTATTGCATAAGCGCCTTCGGCGAGAGTGTTATTACCATTGCCTCGATCTATCTGGCGATTATGACAACGCTCTATAATGTCCTTGCCGTCATCACCCTGTCGCGTCACCTGGAGCAGAACAACACACCCCGGATGGGATACTATGTCGTCAAGAGCGTGGCAAGAAACCCCTTGATCATAGCTATTGCCGCCGGGGTCTTAGTTGCCCTATTGAAATTTCCTGTACCGGAGATTCTACTTAGCACAGGTGAATACTTCGCTCGAATGACTCTGCCTCTTGCCCTGTTGTGTGCCGGGGCTTCGATCAGGTTAAAGGAGTTCCAGTCATCACCTCTGCTTTACTGGGCGACCAGCGGCAAGCTTTTTTTTGTGCCGTTAATTATCACCGGCGGAGGGATAGCTCTCGGATTACGGGGTGAGAGCCTCGGCGTTCTTTTTCTGATGAGCGCCTCGCCGACCGCTGCTGCCAGCTACCCGATGGCCCAGGCGCTCGGAGCCAACTATCATCTTGCCGCGGCCATTATAGCTGCCACTTCGCTGGCGTCGATCTGTTCATCGACACTTGGAATCTTTTTGTTGCGGGTTTTGGGACTAATTTGAATAAAAATGGGTACAACGAAAAATCAAGTCTTCATTGCTTCAGTTTTTCCTCCAGTAAATCTTCCTCTTGTTTTTTCACACAAACAAGACACTTAAGCGTAGTTTCTGAAAAGACTGCCCCCCATTAGAGAAAACTATTTAGAGCCGAAACAGACACCTCGCCATTCAGGTGGAGGCATGTCATTAGGAGTACCTCTCAGCCCCGGATTTTGTTCTCCTGTCTCACAAAATAAACTGCGGATTTTTTCAGCAAAAATGGCATGGGTCGCAGTAGTCGGGTGAACGGTGTCCCAGAACAAGTATTGGCTCGGGTCTGCACACATCGCCGGTAGATTCAAGCAGGCGTCTGTAACATTAGCTAATCCATAAAATTGCGGGTTATCAACGACGTCATTTAACACTTGATACGAATCGAAAACATCTATGGTTTCAGCGCACGCCAAAGGAAGGTTGCTCAAGGTTTGATTCAACGCCACATTGAATTGAGAAATTACATGCGACATCAATTGTGGTGCGCCAGGACCCTGCTGCTTGGCAAATGGCGACAAACCAATATCAGGCATATTTCCAACAAGAAAATGCCTCGCCCCAAATGACCCTAGTTTACATATCGAGTTAGCAATATTGCTAATTGTGTCAGCAAGCACTTGATTCATAGTTGCGGGCCGGGTTAGCCCCAGGAAGAAGTCATTAGCTCCGACCCAAACGACATATAGCCCCTGAGAGTTTAGCCCCTCAGGAAAATCATTCAGCAAGCTTTCTATTTCCTCTTCAGCACCAGGCAGTGGCGGAAAAAGGGATGGATATTGGACATTGTTGAAATTAGAGACTGGAGTTCCCAAAAAGAAATGAACTCCAGAGAACGCTCCCCCGTAAGCCCTGTTATCTACAGAAACATCCAAATTGGCACTTAAGTATTCAGCCCACACAGGGCCATCACTAAAGCGCTGCGCATAAGGCGGGCTTGGAGGCCAGAATCCGGTAAGATCATAGAAATTACCTGGGTCCGAAAGACTGTCACCTATAACATAAACGACATTATGAGGATTCTTTGCAACCGCAACTCCGCTGTAAATGAAGAACATGACACATGCCCAGAGCAGAACCATACTTAGTTTTTTTATCAACTTCACCATAACTACCTCCCTTCACTTTCCCCTTAGTGCTGTTAAACAAAAAAGCCGAGCGACCATATAAAATTGGCAGCTCGGCTATCTGTTTCAGGATAAAATCAGAAAGACCCGTGGCTTTCCGTCCTTGCTTCTCAGCAAGTTTGGCTTGTGCAATTTACTATCAAGTTCAAAATAAAAAACCACCTTGATCCAAGGTGGAAGTTGTTTCTGTATACCTCCCCCAGAGCAGCATCAGAAAACGTTATCAGCCTTTATTCCACAAACGTAACAGAAGAACATCGTATGTCAAATTTGGCCTATGGTTACTTCTGTTTGCATGAATATTACAACCCTTCAGGACTCAATTTGAATATAATATTGACTCGGGGTACATGCTTTTCCAGACAAACCAGTAGAGTATGACAAATTCTAATTTTTCATTTTTTCCATCGACAACTTCAACTCGATCTGTTTCCGGTGAGTAAGTCAAGTTCAGCTTTGTACCTTCAATCGAATCGCTAATACGTTTCTTTTGTTGTAGGTGTGAAAGTGGATAGGCTGCGGCATGATCATCGACAGTCACACCGATGACTAACTGTTTCTCCTGCTCATTTGGGCCGGGCTTGAAAAAGGCCAGAAACCCCTTTTGGCTTTCATAATAGCTTTCGTAAGGGTCCTTGCTGTAATCCCTGCTGTAACCGGTATTTATTGAAAGCACTTCTGTGCCTGGATACTTTTTGAGCCATTTTTCCCATGTCGTAATCGTTGAAGGGAGAACTTCCAGCTTTTCTCCTGTCATCGGTCCGGTTACCGCTTCACGCCTGACTTGNNATACATCAACACGTTTGCCTTGTAGAGCATTCCTGAGACACCAAAGCTTAACTCCTTGTCGCCGAGATTTCGAGAGTACACGACTCCCGCAAAAGAGAGAGGTCACCAACTCACCAAAACCGGAAGTCCGCCGAAGCGATCATTTACCAGTTCGTGCCAGGAAAGAATCCGGGTCGGGTATGCGCGGGCGATTCCGTTAAGTTCCACACCGAGTACTCGCTCCCCAGGTTGCATGAAGGTGGCATTTTTAGCTGTGACATATTTCGGATCAAACAACGCAGGAATTCCGTCCTTGGGAGGGCCGCCCGACTCGATCTCTTCAAGAGGAATAGCATGTTTGTTGAAATCCCAGTTGTCATGGTTCATTCCCAGAAAAGCGACGACACAGAGTGTGAGCAAAAGGAAAACCTGTCTCTTTTTTTTGTCAATCAACTTCATTAGAATATCTCCTGTTGTGCGTTCAACGACCCTGTCCTGTTTTTTCAATTTTATCACGGATCGCCCGCTGCCTGCGACTACTTGACCATGATACTGACCAGCAGGGCACCATCACTAAAATCATCGTTGGAAAAGGGCTCCGTTTGTCGAATAATCTCTTCGTTAAATTGCTTGCCTGTTTCCTGGCAATTAAAGAAGGAAGAAGCGAGACGCTCGACACCGTAAAGGTCATTTCCTTCCCCTTCTGCCTCGATAAGACCATCTGAATAAAGCAAGAATCGGCGCCCAGATTTGATCTTCAAACTATGGTATCTGCAATTAACGAGCAGCGGGCCATTAATCCCGAGAAAGGTCGTATCCGAAGGCCATGTCCTATATTCACTTGTATCCGGTGTGCATTCTATTACGGGAGGATGTGCGGCCCCCGTCGTCAACATGGGAAACCGCATTGCTACAAGAAATGAACCAGATTTAAATCTTACTTGATCGGCCCGATAAATAACCAGTCGTTGTCTTTTACAGAAGAATGGCAGCCGATACATCCACCGACTTTGCCTTCTTNNTTTTTTAATGGTCCCATCTGGCGCGTATTTCAGCCAAAACCACTCAGCACCATCTGCTTTGTAACCGTCCTGCTTATCCATCACTGTCACTGGTGCAAGTTTCAGGATTTTTGTTTAATTGGAAGTACTGATTATGGAGTCAGTCTTGATCTCTCGACAACTTCGAATTCAAATTTGCCCCTTCATCACAGCTCTGTAATTCTCTGCAAAACAAAGACAACCTTCCATAATCTGCGACAAAACACTTGGGCTAGCTATCTAGGACNNCTAGGACAGCCCCAAATAAAAAGAACGGCCAATCAAATGACCGTTACTATTAATCCTCTCATCTCTAACAAAGGGCTGAAATACCCTCTGCCTTGATGATTCCAATAAGTGCTGGTTTATAGAAAAACAGATTTCTGCTTTCGCAGAAATAGCATGCTTGTCTTTGCTACCTTGCGTTAAGGATCTACCTCCCCTTCTCTTTCTTTTTAATCGACATCGCCGACTTGACCATCTTGCCGAAGGCTTTATCCTTGCGGCGTTTCTCGACCAGGCTCTCGTTCATCCGCTCCTGCTCGGCCAGAAGTTTCAGGTAATTCTCTACCCGTCGAGGATCGAGCTCTTCATTATCAAGGGCCTGCTTAATAGCGCACCCCGTCTCTCCTTCGTGCCGACAGTCGCGGAACTTGCACTGCCGGGCCACCGTTTCGACTTCGTCGAAGACCTCGGCGATACCGGTTTCGCAGTCACCGAGCTGCAGTTCGCGCATGCCGGGGCTGTCGAGCAGCAGACCGCCGCCGGGAAGGAAATGCAGGGAACGGGAGGTGGTCGTGTGGCGGCCTTTTTCATCAACATCCCGTATCTCGCCGGTCGCCTGGACCTCGTCACCAATCAGCGAGTTGATGATAGTCGATTTGCCGACTCCGGAAGAACCGACCAGGGCGACTGTTTGCCCCGTGCCGCACCAGTTGCGAAGCTGGTTGACCGATTGCACATCCTTCGAGTTGACCGATTCGACCAGCAGACCGGGATGTAGATTGGCCGCCTCGGCTTTATACCCATCAACATTGTCACACAGGTCGACCTTGGTCAGTACCAGAACCGGCTCGACACCGGCATCGAGGGCCAAAGCCATGTAACGTTCAAGGCGGGAAAGATTGAAGTCATTGTTGCAGGAAGTAACGATAAACAGGGTATCAACATTGGCGGAGAGCAGCTGAATTTTGACATCG
>JABAHQ010005172.1_pt1 | contig 14351 bp, 17 predicted proteins | sample 7062091 | NCBI WGS metagenome assembly JABAHQ01 (sample SAMN14534359, study PRJNA622989) | marine sediment metagenome | biome: marine biome [ENVO:00000428]; feature: marine pelagic biome [ENVO:01000023]; material: deep marine sediment [ENVO:00002113] | place: India: Gulf of Kutch | collected...
TCCAGAATTTTCTCCGCTTCCACCCGCTCCTCTTTCAGGGCAGACAGAAACCGAGCCATCACCGCTTCAGCAATCAGCGTGAGCGGCTGACCGAGTTCCAGAGCGTTAATGGCGGTCCATTTGCCGGTGCCCTTCTGGCCAGCGGCATCCAGAATAACATCGATCAGTGGCCGGCCGGTTTCTTCATCGATTTTTGCAAGAATGTCACTGGTGATTTCAATTAAGTAACTGTCCAGGACTCCTTCATCCCACCGGCCAAAGACTTCGGACATTTCCTGCGGTTCCATTCCGATGGTCTTCATCATGAAATAGGCCTCGGCGATGAGCTGCATATCACCGTATTCGATCCCGTTGTGTACCATCTTGACAAAATGTCCCGCTCCGCTGGGCCCACAATAGAGGTAACCATTCTCCGGCGCCAATGATTTAAAGACAGGCTCCAGATAATTACAAGCATCTTTGTCGCCGCCATACATCAAGCAATAGCCGTTCTTTAGTCCCCACACGCCGCCACTAACACCACAATCGATATAATGGACTCCCATATCGTGAAGCATCAAATGGCGGGTATGACTCTCTCGCCAGTTAGAATTACCCCCATCCACAATAACGTCACCCGGTTTCATTCCGTCGCGCAATTCATCTATGGTCTCAACGACCGGGTGACCGGCAGGCACCATCATCCACACCACTTTTCGTTCCGGTAATTTTGTTAACAGATCGTTTAGCGACTCAGCGTCAGTTGCTCCCTTTTTAACTGCGGCTCTTGTCCGCTCCTGAGAACGGTCGTATACCACCAATTCATGATCATTATTGATTAACCGTTCCACCATATTCGCGCCCATTTTTCCAAGCCCGACAAATCCAATTTTCATAAAGTCCTCCTTATGTTCTGATCACTCTTTAATCTTATCTCGTTAATCTTTTCTTAAATGCCTTATGCCCTTTTCACCGGCAACGATTATTTCGGTAGCTAATCCCAGAAACAAGCCGTTTTCAACAATGGCCGCCCGTTGATTTAACCTCTCCGCCAATTGACCGGGATTTTCAATCGGCCCAAAATTGGCATCCAGAATAATATTGTTCTGATCAGTTCGGAAAGGCGTTCCGTCGTGATTCGTTCGCGGCTCGACCGTCGCTCCAAGGGATTCAAGGTAACTTTGAGCCGGTTGACGAGCGAAATCAATAACCTCTACTGGCAATGCCCAATGCGTTCCCAGGGCGGGTGATAGTTTACTTTCATCAACAATAATGATATTAATTTTGCTGGCCTGGGCCAAAACCTTTTCCCGTAGCAACGCTCCCCCGCCACCTTTGATTAAATTCAAATCCGAATCCACCTCATCCGCGCCATCGATGGTGATATCAATCTGCGGGTCCTTATCAAATGTGGTGAGGGGAATACTCAGGCTTTGGGCTAATTTCTCGCTACGAACCGAACTGGAAATACCGACAATGTTATTCAACTTCCCCTTTTTTAAGAATTCGCCAATTCGTTTGATGGCAAATTCGGTCGTACTGCCAGTGCCTAATCCGATTACCATACCGGATTCTATCCGTTCAGCTGCCTTATAAGCCGCTTGCTGTTTTAGTGGATCCAGGGACTTAGTCATATCGTATCTTTTGAATTTACCATGCATCAAAAAGACTGAAACTAAAAAATTATAAGATATGACTCAAGCGTTAGTAAATAAAATTCAAACCAACTTAAGGAGAAAATGATGGGATCCGGAACTCAATCAACACCACAACCCAAAATAAAACACAAAACCTTCACTTTTCGCACTCATTCAAAACGAGTTGCTGAACGGGCCGGTATGCTCGGAGCTGATGAAAAGCCGGAATTCAGAGTCGCCAGTCCTCCTGAATTTAAGGGCGAATCCGGCGTCTGGACACCAGAAGACTTGTTTGTGGCAGCGGTTGAAGCATGTACACTCACTACCTTTTCTGCCTTTGCGCAAAAAAAGGGAATCGCCATCGAATCCTATTCGAGCACTGCCGAAGGTGTGCTGGAGTTTGTTGACGGTCGATATCGATTCACAAAAGTATATTTAAGACCGGAGATCATCGTGAGTTCCTCTCCGGCAGTCGAACAGACCGAAAAAACCATTCATGATGCACACAAAAGTTGTTTGATTACCAATTCGATTACGGCCGACGTAATTCTGGAACCCGTCATCAAGGTGTCGGAAGATGCATAGTTAAACATTGTTAAATTTTATTTAGCAGCGTCAAAATCATAAACTCGGAGAATTATCATGGCCTTTATTAAAGATGATGATCGCAAAGAAATTCAAAAACGATTTGCAGAGTTAAAACACCCGGTAAAAATCATTCATTTTACCCAACAGTTTGAGTGTGATTATTGCCGGGAAACACGGGAGTTGCTGGAAGAACTTGCCGCCCTTTCGGATAAAATCACCTTTGAAGTTTATGATTTTCAGCAGGATAAAGACAAAGCGAAACAATATGCGATTGATAAAATTCCGGCAACTGTAATTATGAGTGAGAAAGATTACGGGATTCGATTTTATGGCATCCCTTCCGGCTATGAATTCTCAACCCTGCTGGAAGATATCATCATGATTTCCAAACGGGATTCCGGTCTGTCACAGTCTACCAAAGAAAAACTTGGAGATTTAAAGCACGATCTCCATCTTCAGGTCTTTGTTACCCCGACCTGTCCATATTGTCCCAAAGCGGTATTGTTGGCCCATCAATTTGCCATGGAAACCGATCGGATTACAGCGGATATGGTTGAGGCAATTGAATTCCCACAATTGTCTCAAAAATATAATGTTCGAGGTGTGCCCAAAACTGTCGCCAACGACAAAGACGCGGCTGAAGGTGCCGTGCCGGAAGATTATCTGCTGCAGAATGTGCTTTCTTTGGCAAAATAATTTTTGGGAAATTTTTGCTTGCCAAATACTCGATTTAAATATGATAATTCCATTGGGGAGGCTTTTGTACATAAATAATTACCATGCTTTGCGTGGCTTTTTTAGAATTTTTTGAACCGATAGATAAACCTGAGACGGACTGAAGTCCGGTAATCGGAAGACTATATTGAAATTGGTGCAGTATGAAGATTGCAATACAGGGCGGACAGGCGTCTTTTCACGATATGGCTGTGAGAAAATTTTTTGCCGATCAACAAATCGGATTGCTTGAATGCCACACCTTCAGACAGGTTTGCGCTGCGCTGGTCGAAAGAGAGGCCGATTTATCGGTGATGGCGATTGAGAATACCCTGGTCGGAAGTATCCTCCCCAATTACACCTTATTGGAAGAATATCCGTTGCGAATTGTTGGGGAAACCTATCTGCGAATCGAGCACCACATAATGGCATTACCGGGTCAATCGCTGAGTGAGATTCAATCAGTCCGCTCCCACCCAATGGCATTGATGCAATGTAGCAACTTTTTGGAAGCGCACCCGCAAATCCGAGGCATCGAGACCTTTGACACGGCCGAGAGTGCCCGTGAAATTGCAGAAAAGCAATTACGAAAAACTGCTGCCATTGCCAGTCGTTTAGCTGCCGAAAAGTATAACCTGAAGGTTATTTCGGACAATATCGAAAATATCGAGGAGAATTATACCCGCTTTTTGATCCTTTCCGAAGCGCCTATCGAAGACGATGAAACACCCGATAAAGCTTCCATTTGCTTCAATCTAAGTCATCGTCCCGGATCGTTAGCAAAGGCCTTGGAAGTGTTCCATCGGCATCAAATAAACTTGACCTTAATTCAATCCGTCCCCATTATAGGTAAGCCAAATGAGTATGCCTTTCACATTGACCTGGAATGGGGCGATCGCAAGGTATTTGATGCCGCCATTGATGAGTTGCATCATTTAACTTATGGGTTGAAGATATTAGGCATCTATAAACGAGGATTACTGCCTTATGAAGATTCCGGCAGCAGACAGAGTTAATCAAATCCAGGAATATTATTTCTCCAAGAAATTGCAGGAAGTCAATACGCTTCGGCAGAAGGGAGTGGATATTATCAATTTAGGTATTGGCAATCCCGATCTCCCCCCTTCCCCGCAAACAATTGATATGTTATGTCAATCGGCCAGGTCTGCCGATAATCATGGCTACCAGCCTTATCGAGGAATCCCCGAATTGCGAGAAGCCATTGCCAGCTGGTATCAGCGTACTTACCAGGTTGTAATCAACCCTGAAACTGAAGTCCTTCCCTTAATCGGCTCCAAAGAAGGCGTTTTCCATATTTCCATGACCTTTCTCAATCGGAAAGAACGCGTACTGGTGCCGGATCCCGGCTATGCCGCTTATGCTGCCGCCGCTCGTATCGCCGGGGCAGAGCCAATCTATTACGATCTCAGCGAAGAGAATGGCTGGCTCCCCGACCTGAGTGAAATCCGGAAATTAGATATTGAGACAGTGAAGCTGATGTGGATTAACTATCCGCACATGCCCACCGGAGCCCTGGCTTCTGAGGAGGATTTTCGGAAATTGATCGCATTTGCCAGGGATAATCAAATCATGTTAGTTCATGATAATCCGTATAGTTTAATACTCAATCCCCATCCGCCATTAAGTATTCTCAAAATGGAAGATGCATTTGAGTGGTGTATTGAACTGAATTCACTCAGCAAGTCTCATCATATGGCCGGGTGGCGAGTGGGCATGGCAATTTCGCAGCGCAAATATTTAGATGCCGTCATCAAACTAAAAAGCAATGTGGATACGGGAATGTTTCGACCCATCCAACAAGCGGCGGTTCAGGCGCTTCATAATTCAACCGAATGGCATCATCAACAAAATAAGATCTATCAGCAACGTCGGGAAAGCGCCTATCAGTTTCTGGATAATCTGAACTTCAGTTACAGGACAACAGATACAGCCGGAATGTTTGTCTGGGCAAAAGCCCCCGCGAAAATTGATGACGTTGATGCCTTCATTGACCGGTTGCTGTATAGAACCGGCATATTTTTAACACCCGGCAGTGTGTTTGGCAAAAATGGCAAACGATATATTCGTGTTTCTCTCTGCGCCGGGGAAGAAAAGATCCGTTCCGCTATTGAACGAATTCACAAGTTTCAAAAATCAGATAGCAATTAGACAGGAGTACTGTGATTATTACCTGCTTTAGCTCATGCGATAAAAAAACATTAAAATCCCAATTGCTTGCGGTATGTGGAATCCGCCACCGAATTTTTGTTCCAGTAATCGGTTTTAATTTCATGGATCTTGATCGCGCGGGTCGTTAGCCACTTTGGATTGGCAAATCCGCTTTTATATTTTTCTTCCCAGGAAACTATTTTGTATGGAAAATCAGCTTCAAATGTGATTTCCAAAATCCGGGGGATGTCCGTATATTCTATTTTATAGACCTTCAAGCTGTCTTTAGATAAATTTCTGTCAAACCTTGTGTTAATTTGCGCATTTGCCTTTTGAGCTCTCATTTCCTGGTGCATTAAACGAAGATATTGTAATGCCGGAATCAATTCGATTTCCCCTGTAGGCAATTGACCGGGGTTGAGGCGAATCCGGGTCCAGATTTCATCTTCCAACAAACTTTTCCGCAGCGAAAAATGTTGATCGGCTTCTGCCTGGAAGTATGAATGGATGAGGCCTTCATACTGTTGATCGTTAGAATTAATCTGCACATAAGTATGTCCGCACCACTCCTGGCTGGAGGAACTTACTTTCAGTGTATGTTGAGGAGAGAGGTCTACTGGCGTAAATACAGAGGACATCATCGAGTAAGGATAAATGCCGGTTACGAATTTCCGGGTAAAATTCAATTTGAGCACTGTTTCAATGTCGTCCGGCTTTGGTCCGTGTTCATACTTTACTTGTGTGTCCGGCAAAAAATCTTCAGTGACAAAAATTAGCACCGCATTGCCTTGATGAATTTCTCCATACCTCGCCTGTTCCAGATGATAGCGAGTTAGTTCCGCCTGCCCCTGATACCAATAATCGGCAAATTTTTGGGTGTGAGAAAGGGATTTGAGTCCCTCTCCGCTTTCTCCCATGGTACAACTAAACACAAATATAAAAGCAATTGGTAACCAAATTCCTTTGAAGTATCCGGTTACTCGAAAAATCATACTGTTTCTCCTTTGTTTAGTAATTCTTCCATCATCGATTTTACAAATTCAATTTCTGCTTCATTAACCGTATGGCCCAAATCGGGATAAAAGCGTTTGGTCACATTGCCGCTTAATTTTTGAAACACTTTAGCAGTTTGCTGGACACGTTCTTTGGGAACATGGGGGTCTTTGTCACTGCACCCCAAAAACACTGGTGTGCCTTCCAGAGAACCGGAATAATTGCGGGGCGTATTTTCAGGCCCGATCAATCCGCCGCTTAATCCAATGATACCACCATAACGCCTGGCATTTCTGGCGGCATATTCGAGGGTTAAACAAGCTCCCTGAGAGAAACCGAGCAGAATTATGCGGCTTGACAGTAATTCGTTTCCCTCTAAGCCTGTTAGAATATGCGAAATCACTTGAAGCCCGGACGATAGGCCCGGTTCATTTTGAGCTAAAGGTGATAAAAACGTATACGGATACCAGGTATTACGATAAGCTTGTGGCACAACATAAAGAAAATCAGGTTGATTAAACTCATGGGCTAATCCTAAAATATCTTGCGCGTCGGCCCCTCTGCCATGTAGCATGATCATGGCTGCTTTTGCTTTTTCAACGCTGGCACCCATTTGAATGACTGGCTGGCTCTGATGGGGCCCTTTGCTACTTGTCGGTGATTTTTGGCTCATTAACGATTTCCTCCTGAAAATTTTGGGAGAAAAACTAAATTATCGAAATGGGAAAAGTCCAGCGATAAAAATATTTTACCGATTTTTGCCTTTCCTCCATTCAACAGGTTGGAGTTTCTGCTCGATGATGTGCCGTTTTCCTTCCAACCAGGGGGGGAGTTTAAGCTGCGTTCCCAAAGATTCCGGAGTTTCATCAATGGTAAAACCAGGGGGATCGGTCGCAACTTCAAATAAAGTCCCTCCAGGCTCATGAAAATAAATAGATTGGAAGTATTGACGATCCATAATCGGAGAGACATTGTACCCCTTTTGTAGGAGATCATCCCGTAAGGTTAGTTGACCCTCATTATTCGCAATTCGCCAGGCAATGTGGTGCACAGCTCCGATACCCATACTGCCACGCCTTTCATTCGGCAAATGCAGCAAATCCACCAGGGTTCCGGGTCCTCCATCACCCGCCTCTAACCGAACTCGCTTCTCGGACTCTCCCGATTGGCGGAACTGCAAAGCTTCGATTAACAAAGTCAATGTGGGATCGATATGGCTTAAAGAGATAGTGGCATTATAAAAACCGCGAATTGCATATTGCTTTGCAATACCATCACTCGCCCCGGCAGGGCGCTTATCGGAAGCTGACGCGACCAATTCCAGCTCAATATCATCCGGATCGGCGAAAACTATCACTTCCTCGTCAAAGCGGGAGAAAGGACCTGCAAAAGGGATGTTGTATTTCTTGAATCGTTGTGTCCAAAAATCCACGGCAGTTTCGGGAATGGAATATGAAATGGCGGTAACCTGTCCGGCACCCCGACGCCCGATAAAACCACGCTCTCCCCAGGGGAAAAAAGTCAGAATTGTGCCGGGGCTGCCGTCAGCAACGCCATAATAAAAATGATAAGTAAACGGATCATCAAAATTGACGGTTTTTTTGACCGTTCTCAACCCTAATATTTGGGTGTAGAAATCAACATTTTTTTGTGGATTTCCCGCAATCGCTGTAATATGATGAATCCCTAAAGATGTTGATGTCATATTCGGTTTCCTAGTTATTCGTTATTAAAATGGATTACCCCAGACGCCGGAGAAAAGCAGTTCTTCCAATTCCTTTCGTTTTCTTGGGGCCATTTCTCTTTTTCGCAGCTCCTCCGGTAATTTTTCAGGATCCCCCAGATAACCAATGGCTACTATCGCTACCGGATCGAATTCCTCCGGGATTTGTAAATTCTTTCGAGCAGTTTCCACATCAAACCCGGCCATCTGGTGCACATACAGGTCCATGTAAGTTGCCTGCAATATAAAGTTACCCATCGCCAAACCGACATCATGATAAGCATGCCGATTCGGTTTGTTATTCCGAGAAAAATGTGCTTTCGCAAGTGTTAACATCAATACTGGCGCATTGCCGGCCCATTTTTGATTGGCCTCTTTTAAGCAATCGAATAACAACCGGAAACGTCCAGGCTGCTCCTTGGTTGCCACAATAAATTGCCAGGGCTGTTCGTTATAGCTGGACGGAGCCCATCGAGCAGCCTCAAATAAATGCTCTAAGGTATCCCTGTCCACAGGACGATCAGAAAATGCTCGCAGGCTTCTCCGTTTTGAAATCAGCTCATGTATTTTGTTGTTCGCTTCTTGCGTTTCGATAGTTTCTTCTGTTGTTGGATATTCGGTAAACATTCTATACCACCTCTTAAATTTGAAGATTAAACACTGTTACTACGCTCATTCAGGCTCAAATCTCCAAGACTATTTGAAATTGTCATCAGAAGTCCACCGATAATTGCGATATTTTTCAAAAAGTGAATCATTTGAGCCTGTTCGGCAAAATTGGTATGAAATATCAAAGTAGTCGGAATCAAATAAATAATAAGGATTGTTGCTGTTATTGGTGCTTTAAATCCGATCAATAGCGCGAGACCGCCGCCAATTTCAATGATAATCGCAGCGACAAGGAACAAACCCGTGAGCGGCATACCAACAGACGCCATGTATTGTTGGGTACCGGAAAAATTAAAAATTTTGCTCACCCCCACTACCAGAAAAATTAACACTAAAAATAACCGTGCCAACATGGGAATATATTTCTGCATGACAAATCCTCCGTTTTGATTTTATAAGCTTAACACTTGTCAATTTGTCAATATGATTTTCTGAAAATTAATCCGATTATGAAAAACATTTTCTTTATGTAACGACAATATTTGTTTAAACATATATAGGATCAAAAAAAATTATCCTCTCAATTTATCCAGCAACCGATTCAACTGCTTTGCCTCCTCCTGTGACAAGGTTTTGAATTGTGATTCCCACTCTTTCTCGGTGCGATCCAATTCTTCCAATACACCCAATCCTTTGTCGGTAATCACCACATCAACCGCCCGGCGATCGCTTTGACATTGATGCCGCTTCACCAATCCCTTTGCTCTCAATTTTTCTACCAGTCTGGATGCATTGGACATCTTGTCGAGCATCCGCTCGGTTAATAGGTTGACAGTTGCCGGATTGGGATATTGTCCGCGCAATATTCTGAGAATATTATACTGTTGCGGAGTTATACCACACGGCTTAAATCGCTTTGCATTCAATGCATTGAGCCAGCCGCAGGTAAATAAGATATTGACCACAAGTTTGTTATATTCACTCTTAAATTGCTTTTGTTTTATTTCGTTTTCTAACCTCATAGTTTTCTGGGTTATTTTTTTGATGCAGTGAATATATGTATAAACTTCTAATGTTGCAACAATTTTTTAAAAATCGTTACTTTGATGATAAATTGTCCTGATAAGCTGGTTGGTCTTTATTCCTTCTTCCCCGGAACAGACAATATCTTCTCCGGTTTTAAGATGATTTACAAAATTCTGGATTAATCCCACATGGGTGTAGTTTAAGGTGGGTAAAGAAAAAGTTTGACGCTGATTTTGGTTTTCCAAGATCAATTGGCCGCTATTCAGCGGATTGGCCATTAATTTTCCCCTGGTTCCAAAAACTTCCAGGCTGTCAACTGCTTTGGGAAGATTCCAATGCACGTCTCCGATTGCGTGAACGCCTGAACGAAAGCGCATTTCAAAAGTAACTGAATCATCCACCGGATATTCCCACGACATACGCGCCGCATGGCCATTTATGCGGTCAACTTCCCCAAAGAGGAACAGGAGAAGGTCCAGGCGATGGCTGCCGAGGTCCATCAGCACACCACCGCCGCTCATTTCCGGGATAACTCGCCAGGGTAATTCATCTGTTTTCTGGAAATTAAATGGGGCATGATTTTGTATGCGGGCAAGAACAATATCGCCAATTGCCCCCGACTCAAACAGTTCCTTCATCTTAATCACATTGGGGAAAAAACGGCGATAATAGGCGCTCATCAATGACACCTGGTTTTTGCGGCAGACATCGATCATTTGCTGGCATTGATTAAGATCCATTCCCATCGGTTTTTCACAAAGCACATGTTTGCCTGCTTCAGCCGCAAGAATGGTATACTCACAATGTAAGAAAACCGGTGTTGCGATATAGACCGCATTGATATCATTATCCGCCAATAGACGCTCAACAGAATCATAATAACGCTGAGCGCCATGTCGCGTAGCAAAATCCCTTGCTTTGCTTGAGTCGCGGCTCATTACCGCGACTAATTGCGAATCTTCGACTGAATAGAGTGCCGGCCCTCCTTTTCTCTCCGCCACATTTCCGCAACCAATGAGTCCCCACCGTAGCATTATTCCCTCTCAGGCTCTCAGCATCTTAACTTTTGATTTCAGCCCCGGTACCCCGAATTCGCCAAATTGTCATTGGGCCTTGAATGGAATTCGGATCAAATTCGTTGCCAAGCTCTTCCGCCTCATGGGCTTTCCACTCTCTGGCCTGCTTTTCGGTAAGCTCCAGCTTCTGGACGATTCCTTCAGCCAGGACTTGTCTGCCTTTGGCACTGAGCGGAAATACAATTTCGCCATCTTTCACTTTCACCTGGATCTTGTGCGCCTGTTCTTCATCAGTAAGCTCAATCCAGCAACCCCGATTTGGACATACTTCAACTGCGGTTCCGAGAACCAAAACTCTTTGTCCTTCAAATGATTTTGGATCTGATAAAATCCGGGAGATGGCTACTGGCTCTTCAAGCGTAATTCCTTTACCATAGGTGCCGGTCGGGTCTGCCTTTTCCAACCGAGCTTTTTCGGAGGTCATTTTTTCATTCGCTGCTTGCTCAGGGGCATCGTTTTTACTGCAACTAACAACCAGTAATAAAATAAAAATTATAACAAGTAAAGCGGCTTTCATTATTTCTCCTTCATTAACTCTTAGTAAATTTGAATGAATTAATTATCACTTGAACCAAGTTCCTTCCAAAAATGAATGTAAAATTTACATCATAAAATATTAAATTCAAATAACTATGAAATGTCAGAATGGTATTTTTAGCTTGTTATCATTATAATTAGTGTTACTATTTTTTCAGGACGGTTGTTAAATATAATTAGGAGCAGGAACGATGCAGAAAGAATTTTTTCTCGATACATTGACACAATTGTTTGAGCGTGATCTGAAACAGCTTAAGCAAGAAATCCGGGCGTATGTGAATGAGTATGACTTATGGAAAACCAGGGGGGAAATTACTAATTCTGCCGGAAATTTATGTTTGCATATCATTGGAAATTTGAATCATTACATCGGAGCTACTCTGGGTAACAGCGGTTATGAGCGGAATCGGCCGGCGGAATTTTCGCAGAAAAATGTACCTTCGCAGCAACTCTTGAAAAAAATTGATGAAACGGTCGCAGTGATAAAAGACACCCTTCCCAAATTGACAGATGATGATTTACATTCCGAGTATCCGTTAGAGATGAGTGGACGCAACATGCGGGTAGGTTACTGCCTGGTGCATTTAAGCACTCATTTAAATTATCATCTCGGTCAAATTAATTATCACCGAAGATTATTGAGTGATCAATTTTGAGGATGGAGTGGCAAATTTTTGGTGACTAATTCCGGTTGCCTGTTCAAGGCCCGATAAGCTTGAAACAAGGATTGCATACGCAGTTTTTCTCCCTCTGAAATCACCCGTTCCCAGCTGCCATTAATTCCTCTGTATCTTATGGCGGCTCTTTCCGAGTTCATAATTGCTTTGACAATTACCATTTCATTCGCAGTAACTCTTGTTTGAAAAGTTTCCCAAACACCGTTGTTATCTTTACCCCGCTCAATCATTCCTTCCTGTGTAGAAATGGTATATTCAATATCATCCGCATAAATTTCAAAAGACTGAATATCGAGAATTTTATCATCATTATAGTAAATGGACAAGCGTAGCCAGGTGTTGCCGCGATCGCTGTGACCCACAGATAACTCAATGCTATTTTTATATCGATATCTGGATAGATTTTTATGATAAAACCAGGTGATCTTCTGTGATTCATCGCGTACCATGCGGGTTTTAGCCATCGCTTCTCTCCATTGTCTTTGCAGATCGGGAACTGACCGCTCCACTTCGACTACTTTTAAATCAAGTTCAATCGGAGTCCCTTTTGGTTCCGTTTCAGTTTCTTGCCTTGTAACTTGTCTGCCTTTGCCTCTATCTTTAGCAACTAACGTTTGCTCAAGTCGTCTCTTTTCCAAATCGACCTGACTGGTATATCTCGGTTCACTCAGTCCGTCCGGTTCAATTACGGCAATCAGTTTAGCCGACATCTCAGCGTGGGAAGAATTCGGATACCTGACCTGCAAAATACTGTCGATCTGACGTGCTCTATCGAAATTTTCTGCTTCAAACGCATCATAGACCAGCGCCAGGAGGCTATCAGCTTCGCGGGTTTTGTCAATGACAGTCTCTGGCTGGGATTCTTCTATCCCTGCTCGGGATTCTTTTGAATCCACACTTAAAAATAAATAAACAAGCAATCCGATATATGCAAAAAATAGCACCCAGATAATGGTCAGACGCATGGTATCACCTTATGTATTTTTAAAGAAAGGACCATTTAAAAAACTTTTCACCCCGCCCAACTCCTTGAATTTAAATGACTAACTATAAGTTCAGGAATAATTGACGCAAAATCCACTTATTTTTCATTTTTTGGGAAAATTAATTACACGGTAATTTAATTTGTCTCAGCACAATATTTGCTTTTTAGGCTTGTAATTGGATAATAATAATATTTACATTTTGAACGAACCCAGTAAATGGGCAGCAAAAAAATCGGCTTACAATAATCATCTCGTCACAATTAATCGGAGTTTAATTATCCGATTCTTTATAATTAAGTTTGCCAATATGCACTTTTTTTGCCTTCAATATTAAGAGTTGATGAAAAGAATATATCAGTGGTTAAAAATAGCAATTGTAAATATTTTAATTCTCTCTTGCCTTCTTTTTATTTTTGAAGTGACAATTCGTACTCTCTTCGGTGATCGAATTAACTTTCAAGGCACCTCCAAGAATCTTTATAGTCATTACATCTATTCCAATTCAAATGGGTGGCGACCCAATGCAGATGGAATTGTTTTTGGGCAGAAAATTCATATAAACTCTATGGGTTTAAGAGGCCCAACTCCCATTATAACTATTACATCACGTATAGTATTATTGGTTGGAGATTCGGTGCTATTTGGGGTTGGTGTTGAGGATAACGAGACTATTAGGGCTCAATTTCGAAAGAGCATACAAGATGAAAATATCATTATATTAAACACCGGAGTAATTGGATATTCGCTCTCTGATTATATGAATGTAATACAGCATTGGATTAAGAAAGTTGATATCAAAGAAGTTATTTTATTCTACACACTGAATGATATTTATCAAGATGCGCCTCAAATTATGGATCACAGAAAAATTGGCTGGTTAGAATATGCTCTCGATCTCTTAAGAAGAAACTCTAAAAGTTATTTGTGGATCAAAAATGTTTTATTTGATCGAGCGAGAAAATATTTCTTACATGACTATAAATACTATAAAGACTCGATGGAGAGGCTGAATACAGTAGTTGAACAGCTCAAAACTATTCAGCAAGTATGTGCAAGGGAAAATATCAATTTTTCAGTAGTCCTTTTACCTTATTTGCATCAATATAAAGACGTTGTAGAAATACCTTGGCTACCGCAAAAATTATTGCTAACAAAATTGAAATCTACTGATTTAAGCATGATCGATGCTCGTTTTGCATTTAAGAATTCAAAAAAAATAGATACAAATTATCTTTATGGGGATACGATTCATTTTTCTTCACAAGGCCATAAAAAGATAGCTACTTATTTATTAAATCAAGGATTGCCAAAAATCTACTTGCAGAACAACTGATGATCATTTTGCAATCAGAACACTATCATTTCAATCGAGAACCAAATTATTCCTTTACCACCATAACCTTTCCTGCTTTTTGTTGTCCCTCTTGATTTGTAATTAAATATAAATATACTCCTGTCGAAACTAATCGCCCATCCAAATTACGCCCATCCCATTCCGCTACTCCACCCTTAACTTCGTTAAAATTATCAGGATTCAAGGTTCGAATTAGCTGACCGTTGGCAGTTAATATTTTTACCTGACTTTCAGGAACCAGGTTATAAAACCTCAACATATTACTTCCATTTTCATTCAGGAT
>JABAHQ010004566.1_pt4 | contig 14347 bp, 16 predicted proteins | sample 7062091 | NCBI WGS metagenome assembly JABAHQ01 (sample SAMN14534359, study PRJNA622989) | marine sediment metagenome | biome: marine biome [ENVO:00000428]; feature: marine pelagic biome [ENVO:01000023]; material: deep marine sediment [ENVO:00002113] | place: India: Gulf of Kutch | collected...
CGCGCCACCTTGAGGATGCGGTGATAGGCGCGCGCCGAGAGCCGCAGCCGCTCCATCGCCGCGGCGAGCAGCGCGCGGTCTGCGGAGGCGAGCGCGCAGGCGCGCTCGAGCTCGCGCGGGCCCAGCGCGGCGTTGGGCCTGCCCTGGCGGGCGAGCGCGCGCTCGCGGGCGGCGGCCACCCGGGCGCGCGTCCCGGCGGAGCCCTCGCCGCCCGGCGGGCCCTGCAGCGTGCCCGGCGCCAGGGCGGGCACCTCCACGTGCAGGTCGATGCGATCGAGCACCGGGCCGGAGATCCGGCCGCGGTAGCGCCTGACCTGCTCCTCGGTGCAGCGGCACCGGCCCCCGGGGTCGCCGAGCCGGCCGCACGGACAGGGGTTCATGGCCGCGATCAGCTGGAAGCGCGCGGGAAAGTCGACCTGCCGGGCGGCGCGCGAGACGGTGATGCGCCCGGACTCCAGCGGCTCGCGCAGCACCTCGAGCACCGGTCGAACTCGGGCAGCTCGTCGAGGAACAGCACCCCGTGGTGGGCGAGCGAGACCTCGCCCGGGCGCGGATGGCTGCCGCCGCCCACCAGCGCCACCCCGGAGGCGGTGTGGTGGGGGGCGCGGAACGGCCGGCGCCGCCACGCCGCCGGGGTGAACCCCTGAACGCTCAGCGAGGCCACCGCGGCGCTCTCCAGCGCCTCCTCGTCGCTCATCGGCGGCAGGATCCCGGCCAGCCGGGCGGCGAGCATCGACTTGCCCGTCCCCGGCGGCCCGATCAGCAGCAGGCTGTGCGCCCCGGCCGCCGCGACGGTGAGCGCGCGCTTGGCCCGGGCCTGGCCCCGCACCTCGGAGAGGTCCTCCGCCGCCGGAGCGCGGTTGGCTGTGGCCGGCGGTGGGTGAGGAGCCAGGGGGCGCTGTCCGGCGAGGTGGGCGCATACCTCGAGCAGGTGCCCGGCGCCGAGCACCGTGAGCCCCTCGGCGAGCGCGGCCTCGCCGGCGTTGGCCGCGGGGACGACCACCGAGCGCGCCGCGGCGCGGGCGCGCAGCGCCAGCGGCAGGACGCCGGTGACCGGGCGCAGGGCGCCGGTGAGGGCGAGCTCACCGGCGAACTCGTAGCCCTCGAGCGCCGCGGGGAGCTGCCCGGATGCGGCGAGGATGCCGAGCGCGATCGCCAGGTCGAACCGCCCGCCTTCCTTGGGCAGGTCCGCCGGGGCGAGGTTGACGGTGATGCGCCGGGCAGGGAACTCGAAGCCGGAGTTGAGGAGCGCGCCGCGCACCCGGTCCTTGGCCTCGCGCACGGCCGCCTCGGGCAGGCCCACCACCGAGAGGCCCGGCAGCCCGTTGGCGAGGTGGACCTCGACGATCACCGGCGGGGCGTGGATCCCGAGCGCGGCCCGACTGTATACGACGGCAAGCGCCATACGCCCGTCCCTGAGCGTCCAACCCCGTGCGCCGCCCGCCCGCGGCCCCCTTGCCGCGGCACCGCCCGCCGGCGCTCGTCGCGGCTCGGCGCCTCAGCGCCGTGCGCGTGTGCGCCCCTCCGCCCACGGGCAATCGTGGCACTGATCGCTCCCCGGGCAGCGGCCCTGGCGCCGCGCCAGGCACACCGCGCGGGTCATCAGCCCGCCCAGGTGACCGAGCGCACGGGCGAAGGCGACGGTACCGAACTCCTGCACCACGGGGGTGCTCCAGTCATGGCGGATGCCGGCTGGCGTAGACATGGTTCCTACCTCCACAAGCCTTACGTGACGGCCTCACGCCTTCCTGTCTAGCGCACGCGCGGCGCCGCGGCCTTGATATTTGTCAAGTGCCGCCCCTCGCCGGCCCCGCGACCTACGCATCGCCGGTCTCTTCACCGCCGGGCGGTGGCGTCCCCCCGCCCCCGGGCCGCTGCGCCAGCATCTGGGCCTCGAGCGCGCCCACGCGCGCCTCCAGGGCCTCGACCTTCGCGCGCGTGCGCGCCAGCACCTCGCGCTGCACCTCGAACTCCTCGCGCGTGACCAGATCCATGCGATCGAATGCGCCCTGCAGCACCCCGCGGAAATTCTTCTCGAGATCGTGCTGGAGCTCGCGCACGCCCTGCGGCACCGCCTCGGCCAGGCGGCGGGCCAGGTCGTCGAGTGTCTTCGTGTCCATGACTGTGCCCTTGAGATCGCCCTGCGCGGACGCGGCCTAGTGTACGCGATCCGCGCGGCGGGTGCCCACCGTCCCGCGCACTATAACCGTGCGCGCGCCGCCGGGGGGCGTGCCCAAACGGTGCGCGCGCGGCTCGGTTCGCTTCCGTCGTTTGCGCTAACCGCTTGATCACATGCGCCAAAACGTTTTGGCACCGTTTCTGCAATCACGGAGCCGCCACGGTTCGGATTCGTTCACCCGACTGACAGATAGAGGAGCACAGCGATGAGAAGGCACGTAAGTATCTCGTTGCTCGCCGCCGGTCTGCTGGGCGGCGCTGCGGCGCAGGCGGCGGAGGTCGCCGGCAACGTAGGCGTCACGAGCAATTACATCTGGCGCGGCGTCACCCAGACCGACGACGGCGCCGCGATCCAGGGCGGGCTGGACTACGCTCACGAGAGCGGGCTCTACGCGGGAACCTGGCTGTCGAACGTCGATTTCGGCAGCCCCGATCCCAACGCCGACCGCAACGAGATCGAGCTCGATCTCTACGGCGGCTACGGCGGCGAGGTCGGCGAGCTCGGCTACGACGTCGGTCTTATCTACTACGCTTACCCGCTCGCCGACGACGCCGACTTTCTGGAGCTCGCCCTGGCGGGCAGCTATCGGATGCTCACCGCCGGCGTGAGCTACACGATCTCCAGCGACGTCGAGGACACCAACGCCGGGGCCGAGGCGTTCATCGAGGACGACCTCTACTACTACGTCTCGGCGGAGTTCGCGCTGCCGCAGGACTTCGGCCTCAGCGCCACGGTCGGCCAGTACGCCTTCGAGGACGACGGCGTGGCGGGCGCGGAGCTCGACTACACGCACTACCGCCTCGGCATCGGCAAGGCAGGGTTCGAGCTCGCCTACGAGCAGAACGACCTCGACGGCGTCAGCGCCAGCGGCAAGGACTTCGACGATCCGCGGTTCGTGGTGAGCTACACCAAGGAGTTCTGAGCGGATGGACACGGCCGACGGGGTTCAGCAAGACAAGGGCCGCCCGCCGGCGGCCCGCCTTCAGGAGGGCATCCGATGAAGATGGTAACCGCAATCATCAAGCCGTTTAAGCTCGATGACGTGCGCGAGGCCCTCTCCGAGATCGGGGTGCAGGGGATCACGGTGACCGAGGTCAAGGGCTTCGGTCGGCAGAAAGGCCACACCGAGCTCTATCGGGGCGCCGAGTACGTCGTCGACTTCCTGCCCAAGGTCAAGGTCGAGGTCGCCGTGACGCGGGACTTGGCCGATCGTGTCATCGAGGCCATCACCAAGGCCGCCAACACCGGCAAGATCGGCGACGGCAAGATCTTCGTCTTTGACCTCGCGCAGACCGTTCGGATCCGAACCGGTGAGACCGGCGCGGACGCCCTTTAAGTCTGCGCCAGGCTCATGCGGAAGCGGAGGGTGCGAAAGTGGAAGCAGTCCAAGAGCTCAGTTACGCGTTAGATACGTTTTATTTCCTCGTCATGGGTGCGTTCGTGATGTGGATGGCGGCGGGCTTCGCCATGCTCGAGTCCGGGCTGGTGCGCTCGAAGAATACGGCCGAGATCCTCACCAAGAACATCGCCCTCTACGCCATCGCCTCCATCATGTACATGCTGGTCGGCTACAACATCATGTACCCGGGAGAGGCGATGAGCAGCTGGTTCCCCGGAATCAGCTTCCTGCTCGGGGCCGACAACACCGCCGAGGCGGTGCTCGCCGGCGGCGAGGACGCGCCGTACTACTCCAACATGGCCGATCATTTCTTCCAGGTCGTGTTCGTGGCCACGGCGATGTCCATCGTCTCCGGCGCGGTCGCCGAGCGGATGAAGCTGTGGGCGTTCCTGCTGTTCGCGGTCATCATGACCGCCTTCATCTACCCGATCCAGGGCTTCTGGAAGTGGGGCGGCGGGTTCCTGACCGCCGCGACGGCGGGTATCGGCTACGTTGATTTCGCCGGCTCGGGCACCGTGCATCTGTGCGGCGCCTCGGCCGCACTCGCGGGCGTGCTGCTGCTCGGACCGCGCAAGGGCAAGTACGGGCCGGGCGGGGAGGTGCACGCCATCCCCGGCGCGAACCTGCCGCTCGCGACGCTCGGGGCCTTCATCCTGTGGCTCGGGTGGTTCGGCTTCAACGGCGGCTCGGAGCTGATGGTCTCCAACGTCGCCGAGGCCAATGCGGTCGCGAAGGTGTTCGTCAACACCAACCTGGCCGCGGCCGGCGGCGTGGTCGCCGCCCTGGTCACCGCGCGCGTGATCTTCGGCAAGGCGGATCTGACCATGGCGGTCAACGGTGCCATCGCGGGGCTGGTGGCGGTCACCGCCCAGCCGCTCACGCCGAGCCCGCTGCTGGCGGCGATCATCGGGGCCGTGGGGGGCGTGATCGTCGTGCTCTCCGTGGTGGGATTCGACAAGCTCAGGGTCGACGACCCGGTCGGGGCGATCTCCGCTCACGGCACCGTGGGGATCTGGGGATTGCTCGCCGTCGCGCTGTCCGATGACGCCTCCTCGCTCGGCGGCCAGATCGTGGGCGTGCTCGCCATTTTCGCATGGACGTTCGTCGCGAGCCTGGTCGTATGGGCCGTCATCAAGGCGGTCATGGGCATCCGGGTGAGCGAGGAGCAGGAGGCCGAGGGAGTCGATCTCACCGAGTGCGGCCTGGAGGCCTACCCGGAGTTCACCGGCTCAGCGAAGTAACCGGTCACTGCGATCACTGCCGCAGGGCAACGGGCGCTCGCGCGCCCGTTGCTTTTTTGTGGATAGGAGATCGGGCGCTGCCCGGCGCTCGAGCCGCGGTCTCTGCGCGCCCGCCGTTGCAGACCGTGCGCTAGAGGCTCGAGTGGGTGCCGTCGCAGAAGGGCTTGGTGGCGCAGCGCTTGCAGCCGCACAGCGCCACCTCCCGGCGCGCGTCCAGCGTGAACGGAACCGGCTGCAGGCCGGTGCCCTCATGCGAGCCGTCGCAGAAAGGCTGGCTCTTAGAGCGCCCGCAGGCGCACCAATAATACGTCCCGGGATCGAGCTCGAGCGCATAAGGACCCTTCTGCGCGATCATCGGTTCTGCCATAATCCGCTCCTTCGGGCGGTCGCGTGGAATGGGGGAGCAGGCTAGCACGCGGTCGCGGGGTCGGCCACCGGGCTGAGGGGCCCCGTCTGGAACGTCTGCGCGTCGACACGCTCACCACTCGGGGGCTCGGGCCCGTCAGCTTCACGCTCGCGCCCGGCGAATGCGCCTTCCTGTCCGGCCCCTCGGGCGCCGGCAAGACGCTCCTGCTGCGGGCGATCGCCGACCTCGACCCGCACGAGGGCGACGTGTACCTCGACGGCGTGCCGCAGGCGCGCTTCGCCCCCACGGAATGGCGCCGTCGGGTCGGCATGCTGCCGGCCGAGAGTCGGTGGTGGGACGACCTCGTCGGACCGCACTTTCGCGAGCCCGACGAGGCGGGTCTCGCCTCCTTGGGGTTCTCCCCCGAGGTGCTCGGCTGGAGCGTCGTCCGCCTCTCGAGCGGGGAGAAGCAACGGCTCGCCCTGCTGCGCCTGCTCGCCAACCGGCCGCGCGTGCTGTTGCTGGATGAGCCGACGGCGAACCTCGACCCGGCCAGCGCCGCCCGCGTCGAGGCGCTGCTCGACGACTACCGTCACGCGCGCGGCGCGAGCCTGCTCTGGGTGAGCCACGACCCCGCGCAGATCGAGCGCGTGGGCGGCCAGCGCTACCGGTTCGCCGACGGCCGTCTTACGCGCGCCGGGGGGCGCTGATGCGCGTCATCGCCCTCACCCCGCTCGACCTCGCCACCGGCGGCGTGCTCGTGCTCGTGCTGGCGGGGCTCTCCGTGCGCCTGAGGCTGGGGCTGGAGCACGCGCTCGTCATCGCCGGGGTCCGCACCACGGTGCAGCTGCTTCTCATCGGGCTCGTGCTCAAGGCGCTGTTCGCGCACGTGCACCTCGGCTGGGTCGCGCTGATCGCCGCGCTCATGCTGCTGGCGGCCGGCCGCGAGGTGATGGCGCGTCAGCAACGGCGGTTCACGGGGCTGTGGAGCTTCGGCGTCGGCACCTTCTCGATGTTCCTCTCCTCGTTCACCGTGACGCTGCTCGCGCTGCTGGTGATCATCGGCAACGAGCCCTGGTACACGCCCCAATACTCGATCCCGCTGCTCGGCATGATGCTCGGCAACACGATGAACGGCATCGCGGTGGGCCTCGACCGGCTCACGCAGACGGCGTGGCAGCAGCGCGCGGAGATCGAGGCCCGGCTGATGCTCGGGCACGGCTGGAGCGAGGCGATCACCGCGATCCGTCGCGACAGCATCCGCGGCGGAATGATCCCGAGCATCAACGCCATGGCCGCCGCCGGCGTGGTCAGCCTCCCCGGGATGATGACCGGTCAGATCCTCTCGGGCACCGCGCCGGTGGAGGCGGTGAAGTACCAGATCCTGATCATGTTCCTGATCGCCGGCGGCACCGGCTTCGGCACCATGGGCGCGGTCTGGCTCGGCTCCAGGCGGTTGTTCGACAAGCGACAGCGCCTGCGCATCGAGCGCCTGCGGGAGGCGCCACGCTGACCGGTCGGGCGCGCATCGGCTATGCTCCCCGCAGGCACGGAGGGCGGAGGGCGCCTATGAGTGTGCGAGGCATCGCGGTCGCGGCGGCGCTGTCGCTGCTCGCCTCGACGGCGGGCGCCGGGGTCTACCGGTGGGTCGACGACGCGGGCAACGTCCACTACGGGGACCGGCCCCCGCCCGGCGCCGAGGCCGTGGAGGAGGCCGAGGCCCCCGCCGCGCCGGCCGGGTCCCGGGGCGGGGGCTCGGCGGCGGAGCGGCGGGAGAAGCGCCAACGGTTGCTGCGCGCGTGGGAGGAGGAGCGCCGCGCCGAGGCGAAGGCGGAGGCCGAGGCCGAGCGGCGGGCGGCCAAGCGCCGGCGCAACTGCCATCGCGCGCGCGACCGGCTGCGGCGTTATCGCTCGGCCGGCGCGCTCTATGACCTCGACGAGAACGGCGAGCGGCGCATCCTCTCCGACGAGGAGCGCGCGCGCGCCGAGACGGCGGCCCGCGCGGCCGTCGAGCGCTGGTGCGAGTGAGGGGCTACTCGGCCGTCATCGCCCGGTAGAGGAACTCGGGCGTCGCCATGCAGGCGCGGTGGACGGCCGCATTGTAGTAGCGAGTGGGGAAGGGCTTCTCTTCGGCCGCCTCCTCGCGGAACCCCGTCACCGGCAGCGCCTTGCTCGCCATCGAGGCCGACCACCACCCGGACGGATAGACCGGCTGGGGGAAGTGGATCGTCAGCACGTCGAGGAACCCGGCCGAGCGCATCGCCCCCTGCATGGATTTGAGCAGGTCGGTGTGCACGAGGGGGGACTCGCTCTGGTGCACGAGCAGCCCTTCCGGGCCCAGGGCGCGGCGGCAGTGACGGTAGAAGGGCTCGCCGAAGAGCGCCTCGGCCGGACCGTAGGGGTCGGTGCTGTCGACGATGATCACGTCGTAGCTCTCGGGCGCGGCGTCCTCCACCCAGCGGATGCCGTCCGCGAATTCCAACTGCGCCCTGGGATCTCCGTTGGAGGCGGTGAGCTCGGGAAAGTACCGCTCGGCGACGCGCGTGACGCGCTCGTCGATCTCCACTTGCCACGCCGCCTCGATCCCCGGGTGCTTGAGCACCTCGTGCAGCACGCCGCAGTCGCCACCGCCCACGATGAGAACGCGTCGCGGGCGCGGGTGGGTGAAGAGCGCCGGGTGACTCAGCATCTCGTGATAGAGGAAGTGATCTCGCTCGGAGAGCATCACGAAGCCGTCGATGGTAAGCAGCTTGCCCCACTCGACCGTCTGATAGACGGCGATCTCCTGGTAACGGGTCTTCTCCTCGTGGAGCTTGGCCTCGATGCGCAGCGAGAACGCCGAGCCGGCCTCCTCCGCCACCTCGGTGAACCAGTGCTTGTCGTCCAGCGCCATGGGCCGCAACCGCGTGCCGATCGAAGGGCGGCCCCGCCGGGCCGCGGTCAGGAGCGGGCTAGTCTAGCCGAAGCCGGCGAGCCCGGACAACCGAAGGATTTTCAAGCGGTCGCCGGATCTCGGATAATCTACGGTCTCGAGCGAGGCAGCCGGAGCGATCATGGCCGATTGGGACGTCCAGAAGGCGCGCGAGGCCTATAACATTCCCTATTGGGGCGAAGGGTACTTCGACGCCGACGACGCCGGCCACCTCGTCGCGCGGCCGAGTCGCGACCCCGGCGTCCCCGGCGTCGATCTCCACGCGCTGGCCGCCGAGATCAAGGACGCCGGGCTGTCCCTGCCCGTGCTGGTGCGCTTCGCCGATATCCTTCACGACCGCATCGACACGTTGTGCGACGCCTTCGCCGCCGCCCGCGAGCTGGAGGGCTATCACGGACGCTACACCGCCGTCTATCCGATCAAGGTCAACCAGCAGCGCAGCGTGGTCGAGGAGATCCTCGCCCACGGCGGCGAGCGGGTCGGGCTCGAGGCCGGCAGCAAGCCCGAGCTGATGGCGGCCGTCGCCATGCTCTCGCGCCGGGGCGGGACGCTCGTGTGCAACGGCTACAAGGACCGCGAGTACTTGCGCCTCGCCCTGATCGCGCGGCGCCTCGGTCTGGAGGTCTACATCGTCGTCGAGAAGCTCACCGAGCTCGAGCGGATCCTCGCCGAGGCCGCCGATCTCGAGATCGCGCCGCGGCTCGGGGTGCGCGTGCGCCTCGCCTCGATCGGCGCCGGCAAGTGGCAGAACACCGGCGGGGAGAAGTCCAAGTTCGGCCTCTCGGCGATGCAGTGCATGGCCGCCGTCGAGCGCCTGCGCGAGGCGGGTAAGCTCGAGTGGCTGACCATGCTGCACTTCCACCTGGGCTCGCAGGTCGCCAACATCCGCGACATCCAGCGCGGGTTGTCGGAGGCCGCGCGCTACTACGCCGAGCTTCATCGGATGGGCGCGCCGATCGAGGTGGTCGACGTGGGAGGCGGCCTGGGCGTGGACTACGAGGGCGCGCGCACGCGCGCGCCCTGCTCGATGAACTACACGGTCACCGAGTACGCCAACGACGTGGTCCACACCCTGTGGCAGATCTGCGCCGATCACGAGCTGTCCCATCCCGACATCATCACCGAGGCCGGCCGTGCCATGACGGCCCACCACGCGCTGCTGATCACCAACGTCACCGACATCGAGCACGCGCCGGGCGACGGCGAGCTGGCCGCGCCCCCCGCCGGCGACCCGGGCGTCATCCAAGACCTCTGGGAGGGCCTGAACGCCTTGCCGGGGCGCTCGCCCACCGAGGCCTATCACGACGCCGCCCACTGGCTCGCCGAGGCCCATACGATGTACGTCCACGGGCTGATCGACATGGGGCAGCGCGCGCGGGCCGAGCAGCTGTATTTCGCCAACTGTCGCAAGGTGCTCGGTCTGCTCGACGATCGCTCGCGCGCCCATCGCGAGGTCCTCGACGAGCTGCACGAGAAGCTCGCCGACAAGGTGTTCTGCAACTTCTCGGTGTTCCAGTCGATGCCCGACGTCTGGGCGATCGAGCAGATCTTCCCGGTGGTCCCGCTGCACCGGCTCGACGAGCCGCCCACGCGGCGCGCGGTGATTCAGGATCTGACCTGCGATTCCGACGGACGCATCGACCGCTACGTCGAGGGGGCGGGCGCGGGCGCCACGGTGCCGCTGCACCCCGCCCGCCCCGGCGAGCCCTACCTGCTCGGCTTCTTCATGCTCGGGGCCTACCAGGAGATCCTCGGTGACATGCACAATCTGTTCGGCGATACCGACTCGGTGAACGTGGTGCTGGACGGCGGGGGCGGCCATCGCCTCGTGCAGCCTTTGCGCGGCGACACGGTCGAGGCGTTGCTCAAGTACGTGCACTTCGACACCAGCCAGCTGCTGATGGCCTATCGGCGCCGCATCGGCGAGGCGCGGCTCTCCGACGCCGGGGGCAAGGCCTATCTGCGCGAGCTCGAGGCCGGGCTCTCGGGCTATACCTATTTGGAAGATTGACCGCAGGGGGTGAGCCATGAGCACGCGCCGGGCGAGCGTCGGGGTGTTGGGGCTCGGCGCGATGGGCGCGCCGATGGCGCGCAATCTCCACGCGGCCGGGATGCTCGGCGCGGTGTGGAACCGCACCCACGCCACGGCCGAGGCCCTGGCCGCCGAGACCGGCGTGGCGGTCGCTGCCGATCCCGCCGACCTCGCGCGGCGGTGCGGGGTGATCGTCACGAGCGTCTCGGCCGACGATGATCTGATCGAGGTGATCGAGGCGCTGGCCCGCGGGGTGACGCCGGACGCCGTCGTCGTCGATACCTCCACGGTCGCGAGCGAGACCGCCCAGCGCGCGGCCGCGCGCCTGGCCGAGGCGGACGCGCAATTCCTCGATGCGCCCGTCTCCGGCGGCGTCGAGGGCGCGCGCGCCGGGACGCTGGCGATGATGGTCGGCGGTCCGGCCGCGGCGCTGGAGCGTGTGCGGCCCGTGCTCGAGGCCGTCGCCGGGCGCGTCGTGCACATGGGGCCGGTGGGCGCGGGACAGGCCACCAAGGCCGTCAATCAGATCATGGTGGCCGGCATCAATCAGGCCGTGACCGAGGCGCTGGCCTTCGGCGAGGCCATGGGGCTGCCCCTCGAGAAGGTCATCGACGTCGTAGGCGGCGGCGCGGCGGGCAACTGGTTCCTGACCCACCGGGGTCCGACCATGATTCGCGGCGATTTCCCGCCGGGGTTCAAGGTGGCGCTGCACGACAAAGACCTCTCGATCTGCCAGCAGATGGCGCTGCGCTACGACGTGCAGCTTCCGATCGTGTCCATGACGCGCGTGAACTATCGTCGATTGATGCAGTCGGGGCACGGCGACGACGACATCTCCGCGCTGTACCTGGAGAAGCAGAGGTTGTTCGACGAGAGCTCGTGAGACCGCAGGCGAAGGCCCGCCCGCGCGGCGCGCCGCGCGGGCACGGGCTCGACGGCCGCCGGCCACTCAAAGGCGACGAGCGAAACGCGCATTCGCCGGCATGCGCAGGCGGGTGGCGCCCCGCTCGCCCGCAGAGACATTTGACAGGAGGCGACCATGGCCGAGATCAAAGTAGAGCGTAATCCCGACGACGCGCGGCTCAGCGAGCTCGGCGTGCGGGGGTGGCCCGTCTGGTCGTGCGAGCCGTCGACCTTCCCGTGGACCTATGATGCCAACGAGACGTGCTACTTTCTGGAGGGCGATGTCACCGTGCGGCCCGATGAGGGTGAGCCGGTGACCGTCGGTCGTGGAGACCTCGTGACCTTTCCGCGGGGAATGTCGTGCACCTGGGAAGTTCGACAGGCGGTGCGCAAGCACTACACGCTCTTCTGAGAAGCTTCCCATGCGACCGTAGCGACCATGCGCCGACCGGCTGCGCATGCGTCTGGGCGTATAAAGGGCGGCGCTCACGCGCCGAGGCGCCCGGCGAGGAGATAATAACCGGCGCCGAGGACGAGGGCCGGCGCGATGATCGGCGCGAGCCACGGCGCGAGCCCCACGACGAGGATCCTGGCGGCGCGCCGGCGACGGGCGCGTGTGCGCGGCCGCCGGCTCCGGCGCGTCCGCGCCGTGACCGCGGACCGCGAAGAACACGTCCGGCCGGAGCCGTCCGCCAGTAGTTGAGCGCATGGAGAAACCGCTGCTCGGAGATCCGGCCCCGCTCATCGGCGAACACGCGGTGCATGACCGCGATCCGGCCCGCCGGGCCGCCGAAGCTGTTCAGCGCGACCTTGATCCACGCGCCGAGCGCCTCTCCGAGCGGGACGGTGGGCGCGGCCGTGCGCTCGGGCTCCAGCGTCTGCGATGGGCTTTCGGTCATCCGCCCGATGGGCTGGCGTGGAGGGACGTGCGGCCCGCCGTGCGGGGCGGCGCCGGGCCCGCGTGCGTCCGCGCGTCTCCCGGGGCTGGCGGCGTCCGGCCATTCCACCCGCCGCGCGCCTGGCGGTCAAACGGCGCGACCGGGCCGGCCGCGCTCAGCCCTTGACCTTGAGCAGGAGCGCTTCTATGTCGTTCTCGCGCAGGCGGGCGCGCACCTCCTGCAGGCTCGAGCGCTCGGTGAAGGGACCGATGCGCACGCGGTGCCAGGTCTCGCCGTCGTTGATGGTCACCGTCTGGATGTCGGCCTCGATGCCGAGCAGCGCCAGATTGGCTTTCATCCGATCGGCCTCCTTGTAGTGTTTGAATGACCCCGCCTGCAGCACGTAGGTCTCCGAGGGCTCGGGCGTCGCCTCGCCCGCGGGGGAGCGGGGGTCGCTGACATCGCTGTCCGGGACCACGACCTCCATCTCGGGCAGGATCGTGTAGAAGTCGAACTTGGGCCTGGGCGGCCCCGGCACGGCGTCCTGGTCGGCCTTGTCGACCTCGCGCGTGTCGCGCCGCGTGGCCTTGCCAGTCTCGCCCGCGAGCTCGGGGAGCGCCTGTGGCGGGACGCGCTCCTTCAAATAGACGAGGAAGGCGACGAACAGGCCGATCGCCAGTCCCGTCAGCAGCCAGGCCCATCCCGGCAGGCTGGAGCCGCGCCGCCGGCGGCTGTGCTTGTAGTCGCGCGCCATGGCTACATGCTCTCCGGGGCCGAGACATCGAGCAGCGCCAGGCCGTTACGGATGACCTGTCGCGTGGCGAGCACGAGGGTCAGGCGCGCGTCGCGAAGGGTGGCGTCCTCGGCGACCAGGAAGGGGTGAGCATTGTAATAGGTGTGGAAGTCATTGGCGAGCTGGCGCAGGTAGTGCACGAGCTGATGCGGGGCACGCCCCGCGGCCGCCGCCTCCACGACCTCCGGATAGCGCGACAGGGAGCTCATCAACGCCTTCTCGTGCGCCTCGGTGAGCCGGTGCATGGCCGCCCGCCCTCGCGCCTGGTCCCACGCGAGGCCTTTTGCTTCGAGCTGCTGCATCACGCTGCAGACACGCGCGTGCGCGTATTGAATGTAATAGACGGGATTGTCGGCCGATTGCGATTTTGCGAGATCGAGGTCGAAATCGAGGTGCTGCTCGTTGGAGCGCATCACGTAGAAGAACCGCGCGGCGTCGCGACCGACCTCGTTGCGCAGCTCGCGCAGCGTGACGAACTCGCCGGAGCGCGTGGACATCGACAGGCGCCGGCCGCCTCGATAGAGGATGGCGAACTGCACCAGGAGCACCTCCAGGTCCTCGGGCGCGGCGTCGAGGGCCGCCATCGCGGCCTTGACGCGCGCCACGTAACCGTGGTGATCGGCGCCCCAGACGTCGATCAGCCCGCGATAGCCGCGCTCGCGCTTGTCGATGTGATAGGCGATATCGGCCGCGAAATAGGTCGGCTGACCGTTCTCGCGCACGAGCACCCGATCCTTCTCGTCGCCCCATGCCGAGGAACGGAACCACAGCGCCCCATCCCGCTCGTAGGTGTGCCCGCGGCGGCGCAGCGCGTCGATCGCATGTTGGACCGCGCCGCGCTCGCTCAGGGAGCGCTCGGAGAACCACTCGTTGTACTCGACGCCGAAGGCGGCTAGATCGCCGCGGATCTCCTCGAGCATGACCGCGAGCGCGAGGTCGTGGACGCGCCGGTAGGCCTCCTCGCCGAGCAGCCGCCGGGCGCGCGCGATCAGGCCGTCGATGTGGGCCTCCTTGTCGCCCCCGGGCGCGTCGGGCGGCAGCTCCGCGCCGACCTCCTCTGCCGGTCGACGCAGCGCCTCGCCGGCTTCGCGATGCAGCGCGGCCGCGATGTCGTAGACGTAGTCGCCTCGATAGCCGTTGCTCGGAAAAGGCACCCCTTCTCCGCACAGCTCGAGATAGCGCAGCCACACGCTCACCGCGAGGATGTCCATCTGGCGGCCGGCGTCGTTGACGTAGTACTCCCGCTCCACCGCGTAGCCCGCCGCGGCCATCACCCGGCCCAGGGCGTCGCCGTAGGCGGCGCCGCGGCCGTGGCCCACGTGCAGGGGCCCGGTGGGGTTGGCGGAGACGAACTCCACCTGCACCTTGGCGCCAGCCCCCTGCGCGCCGCGTCCGTACTCCTCTCCGGCCTCGAGGATCGCCGGCGGGATCCGCTGGAACGCCGCGGCGGCCATCCAGAAGTTGATGAACCCCGGGCCGGCGACCTCCACGCGCGCGACCTGATCGGAGGCGGGCAGGACGGCGACCAGCGCCTCGGCGAGGTCGCGCGGCTTGCGCCCGGCCGCGCGCGCCAGGGTGAGCGCCACGTTGGAGGCGAAGTCGCCGTGGCCCCGGTCGCGGGCGCGCTCGACGGCGATCGTCGGC
>JABAHQ010013762.1_pt3 | contig 14346 bp, 9 predicted proteins | sample 7062091 | NCBI WGS metagenome assembly JABAHQ01 (sample SAMN14534359, study PRJNA622989) | marine sediment metagenome | biome: marine biome [ENVO:00000428]; feature: marine pelagic biome [ENVO:01000023]; material: deep marine sediment [ENVO:00002113] | place: India: Gulf of Kutch | collected...
TCAGGCAGGGAAAGGGGCAGGCTGGGGCTAGTTGGCGGACGTTTGAAGGTCAGGCTGTAGCCTTTGGCCGGTTGAATGGGTAGGCGCAGTTTGAGACTGCGAGCTACATTTGGCGACCAGGCGCCGGTAGCCAGTACCACCTGTTCCGGTTCAAACGTGCCCCGGGTGGTCGTCACTGCTGTAATCCACCGGCCAGATGTCTCAAAGCCCAACACTTCGGTGCCTGTTTTTATACGCGCTCCGCGACGCTCGGCCAGACGGGCCAGTTCGTGGACAAAACGATCGGGAATCATGTGGGCATAGTTAGGATAATAGATCCCGTTGGTGACGGACGGTGATACATTTGGTTCCATCTGCCGTACACCGGCCGAGTCAAGCACCACCGTTTCCACGCCAAATTTTCGTAACAGGGCCGCTTCTTCAACGCCTTTCTTAAACTTGGCTTGATTCTTAAAGAGGTGTAACAATCCTGGACGCTCGTAGCCAAAGTTTAAGTTCTCCTCGGCGACCAGTTGCTCAAACAGGTCAAGGCTGGTTTGGTTCAGGGCCAACAGCACCGGAATAGCCCGGACCATTCGCGCTTGATTGCAGGCAGCCTGAAATTGCCACAGCCAGCGCAGCAGGTCGAGGTCTAGACGCGGCTTGATGTAAAAAGGGCTGCCCGCATCCAGCAGCCATTTCAACCCCTGGGTCAGAACGCCGGGGGCGGGTATAGGGATGGCGTGTCCGTTGGCAATCCAGCCGGCATTTCCATAGGAACTGCCCGCGCAGAGGTCATCTTTTTCAACCAGCGTCACCGGCTGGCCTTGCTTCGCCAGGTAATAGGCCGTACAGACCCCGATGACGCCGCCACCAATGATGAGAATGTCTTCTTGGTTGCTCATGCTGTCTCCACCTAAGGGGATTTACTTTTCAGTCACTTATTAAAGCATGAGCTCTATTCAGCGTCAAAAGCTGCTGTTTGCTTAAATTGGCAGGCTTGACGGTTGGGATTATCATTCAGCCAGGCTGTTAAATAAGCCAGTATTTCCCGCATTATGCACTGAGAAAGGAAAGCCCCATGAAAATTACTGCAATCAAGCCCTTTATCGTCGATGGCGGCTTCCGGCCATGGACTTTTGTCAAAGTTGAAACCAGCGACCCGGGCCTGGTCGGCTGGGGTGACTGTACCGACTGGGGCTCTCCTGGCCCCGTGGTAGCCACTGTTGAGCGCTACGCCGAATGGGTGGTTGGCCGGGACCCCATGCAGGTCGAAGCAATCTGGTGGGATCTGGCCGCGGCCTCAGTACGCCACACCGGCGGCATTGCCTGGAAGGCCATGGCTGGCATCGACTCCGCCCTGTGGGACATTCGGGGCAAGGTCCTCAACGCGCCGGTCTGGCAGTTGCTGGGGGGCCAGATGCGCGACAGGCTGCGCCTCTACTGGTCGCACTGCGGCTCGACCAGGGCCCGGCACGCCGAACGCCTGGGCCTGCCCAAGGTCGAAACCAGCGACGATTTACGGCGGCTGGCCGAAGAGGTCCTTGAGCGCGGCTACACGGCCATCAAAACCAATCTCTTTCCCCTCAAGGACCGCCCTGACGCCACACCCATTCGCGCGGCTTTTTCTCCTCACGCCGGTGATGCGCCCCCGGCGGCAATCCGCAACGCCGAGGCCATCGTCGGGACCTTTCGCCAGGCGCTGGGGCCAGATGTCGGCATTGCCCTCGATGTAGCCTTTACCTTCAAGTTGGGCGGGGCCATCAAGTTGGCGCGAGCACTGGAGCCGTATGATTTAATGTGGTTGGAAACGGAAACGTTTGATCCCGAAGCCCTCAAACTCATTCGGGAGTCAACCAAAACCACAATTTGTACCGGGGAGAGCCTCTTTGGGACACAGGGCTACAAACCGTACCTGCAACGCCACGCCCAGGACATCATTATGCCAGACCTGGCTTGGAATGGCATCACCATGGGCAAGAAGATCGCCGATATGGCCCAGGCCTACGACATTTTGGTCGCCCCGCACAATTGCCACAGCCCGCTTAACACCCTGATCTCCGCCGCCGTCTGCGCCACCATCCCGAACTTCTACATCCAGGAGTTTGACGTGGATGACGCCCCCTGGCGTGACGACCTCATGACCCACCCCCTGGACATCGAGGAGGGTCACCTCAAACTTAGCGACCGTTCCGGGCTCGGCTCGGACCTGATCGAAGCAGAACTGCGCAAACACCCGCCGGTCTCCTATCCCGGCGCTCGTTGAGGTATTCATTTTATTAAAAGCATCCACTGGCTGACCGGCAAGGAATTTGAAATTGTCGAAGATGCCCTTTGGGGTGAAGAGGTTGAATGTCGGGCCATGGGGCACCGGCGTTGGGTGTGGGAGGTCAGCAAGAGACCCAAAGAATGATCCGTATCGAACGGCAGATAAAAACAGCCGGCCGCGATCGCGGCCGGCTGAAGGAAGATGATGAATGAAAGTGCGTGCCCTATGGACAAAATGACCAGGCGAAACTCCGGAAATTCTCCGCCAATACAGTTGGGGAATTATTCGGCGTAGAAATATTGTTCAGGATTAGAGGGGCCAGGCGTTGGCCAAGTCCAGGAACCAACCATTACCGGGACATTGCGCATTTTATTGTTAACAATGCGATAGCCGGAAGTCGGTGTGCTGATACCTATGAGGTAGAACTGATCTGCCGCTATTTCAAGGACCTGCTTCATCAGTTCTTCCCGCTCAGCATCGGAAGCGACGCTCAAGACCTTTGCGTACAACGCCAATTGTTCCTTCACCTCGGCAGGGGGCTCTTCCGCATTTTCCGCGTTGGGGTTGTTAAACCAGTAGGCCCACTGCAAGGCAAAACGGCTGCCGTTGTTATGCATCGGCAAGACATTCTTGGGTGAAATGTAAACGTCCCAGCCGACGCCTCCTTCACCACCCCAGACGGAGCCATCGTGTTCGTTCGCCCCGTGACGCTCGTAGAAGATAGAGCGATCCTCTACCTTGATCTCCATATTGATACCGACGTCCTCCCAGTACCCTTTAATCAGTTCCAGGGTATCAATGAAGGAGGTATTAACCGTGATGGCTTCAATGATAATAATTAGAGGTTGGCCGTCCGGTCCCAGGCGAAAACCCTCTGCGTCTCGCTCGGTCAGGCCGATTTGGTCCAGGAGTTCATTGGCTTTGTCCGGATCATATTCGGTGTATTGCTTGGCCAGGCGCTCGTTGTAGAATGGCGTGCCCGGCAAGGGTGAGGGTTGATGCGGCGTGCCCTCGCCCACCAGGATCAAGTCGATGATCTCCTGGCGGTTGATGGCATGGGACAGGGCAATGCGGAAATCTTTGTTCTGGAAGAGTTCGCGCTTGACCGGGTCTTTATTGAGCAAGTTCAGGTTGAGGACCATGAAGTTGCTGGAGGCGGGCAGTTGCTCGACGAGCCGGTAGTTGCCCGCTTCTTGATTGTCGAAGAAGACCGCTTTATTTTCGTTGGTCGCAATATGACGACCCTGGTTGTCCACTTCGCCGTTGAGGGCTTTCAGCACAAGCACGTCGACATCGTTGCCTACCTCATAAACGACTCGATCGATGTAGGGCAGTTGGTTACCTTCGGTATCCACCTTCCAGTAGTAAGGGTTGCGCTCGGCCGCAACTAAAGTTGAGTTGCTACCATAAGGCGTCACGATCACCCAGGGGTTCAGCGTGGGACGATTGGCGTACTGCCAGCGCGCGTCACCGCCCGCCCGATCCTGGAAGAGCGCTATCCAATCGGCGAATCCCTCTTCTTCAACCAGCTTGTCTACATCCGGGTTGAATTCCGGATGGAACTGCTTCATCCAGTGTTCAGGCAGGGCTCCCATTTGCCACCCTTCGGGCGCAGCTAACTGGGCCAGGAAAAGCCCATTGGGACTGGCAAAGGTGACCTTAACCGTGTAATCATCGATTTTCTCAAAAACGGCGGTCTGTATCTCCCCCTCCACCTCTGTGCTCAGAAACTTGGGTGGAGCGGGAGTCACGTCCTTGTCCATAATTACATACTGATACCAAAACATGATATCATCGGCGTTGAAGTCCTCGCCATCAGACCATTTCATTCCTTCACGGAGCCCGAAGATATACTCTGTAGCATCCTCGTTGACTTCAACCCTTTCGGCGATGTTGGGCTCAATCTCCGTCCACGCCAGGTTCCAGCGCATCATCTGCTCATAGCCAATGGTGCGGTATAGCAGGGCTTCGTCGTCACCGCCCCGTAGGCCCAGCCGCCAGGAACCGCCATATTGACCGATTTCTTCGTGCGGGGTGACGACTTTAGGACTCGCGGGTAGGCGTTCTTCCAGGGGGGGCAACTGGCCGCTGGCGACCAATTCGGCCAACTGAGGGGCTTCATGGACAGAGCCGCTCACCATTTCTTCTTTTTCGGCCGCCGCTTCTTTAACGGCAACGGCCTCGCCTTCCGCAGGCGCTTTGACCACCCCCGTTTCCCCGGTCGTCTCCGTCGCGACCCCACATGCAGTCAATATCAGAGCAGACAAAGCAAATACAATGACTAAGCGGTACAGTCTGTGGCGCATGGAATTTCCTCCTTCTGTGGATCAGCTATTAAATTGGCCTGTGAAAAATTATGGAGGGATATTATAGTTTACTTTCGTTAAAACCGCTATTTTGGGGCCTCCCGTTTGCGCGCCTAAAAGAGTGATTTTTTGGCAGGTTGAACTTGCCGATATCAGTCGCGACAAATTAAACAACTTGTCCTAAGTTCTTTCGGTAGAGGAAAGTGATTTTTGTAAGACAAACGCTTGTGCCCTCCGGGGTATTAGTTTGTCATCCATCGGGGATACAAAAAATTTTCTTGCTGCGCTGCTCACCGTGCTGAGACACTATAGCGAGCCAGATGCTGCCAGAAGGGAAGATTAGTGGGGGGTTGATTCCAATCGGCGTTTAAAATACCTAGGTCGGCCAGGACCAGCACCTGGCCCCCGGCCTCGCCGTAGTTGACCAAAGCCACCGCCGGGTCATCGCCAACCCAGGCTTGGACTTGAGACTGTTCCTGAATCGCCTGGTCCAGAATAAAAGCCACCCCATTATTTTCGGCCATATTTAGACTGGAGAGGCCATCGCTCAACGGGGTTTCCAGCGTAACCTGAGCGACCCGGCCGGACAAGGCCCGGCCGTAATAGGTGACTCCGAAGCGGGTCGCCAGATCGTTCATGTCTTGCCAGTCTTCGTTGGGGTCCTGGGCCCAATTGCCGTATTTAAGCCGGTGGGCGCTATTGGTCAGGACCAGCAGTCCCCCCTGCTTGACATAGGCTTCCAGCAGGGCAATTTCGGCCTGGCCCCAGGTGGTGTCATATTGGCTGGGATCACCGTTCGGGCTGGGGTAGTCAACCGAGGGCAGGACGATCACTAAGTCGGCATCGGCCAGCTCGACCGGAGTCACCGGCTGGCCAAAGGGAAGTAGATCAAGGTCAAAGCCCTCCATAGCCAGAGCCATGCCCAGGTCGGTGAAGGCGGCCGGAGTCATGTGGATGGCTTCGGTGTGGGTGCCGATAAACAGGGCGCGGTGTCTGGCCGGGGGGGTGACGCGCAGGTGGGGCTTCTCCTGGCCGGGGTTCAGCACAGCGGTCAGGGCGATCTGGGTTATCTTTTCCAGCAAATCGGCTTGTTCCATAACCAGTTCGGCGGTGTCATACGGGTCGTGTGAATGGGCGGCATAGTGAAAGCCGCCGACTTCCTCCATGTGTGACCGGTTGAGGTAAATCAGATTAGCGTTAGGTACGTCAAACGCGGTAAAGGCCGCGTTGTCTGCCTCCAATTCATACAGGTTGGCCGGCTCGATTTCCACCCCGTGAGCTCGCATGGCCTCGGCCAGATAGTTGGGCCAGGTCAGGTCACTGTTCCCCAGTCGGCCGTAGGACCAGGTGGTCAGATTCAAATTGGCCGTAATGCCCTCGAGGGGATAGCCCAGGCTGTCTACTTGCAATAAGGCCAGGGTGCGATCTAACAACTCCTGGTGGTGGGCGGCAAAGTTATAAGAGCCGTAAAAGCCCAACGCCTGGCTGCCGAACCAAACCAGGTAAACGTCAACCTCAGGTTGGATAGCGGCCTCATCTAGGATGCGGGCTACCTCCAGCAAGACCGCTGAGCCGGCCGCGTCGTCCAGGGCACCGGGGGTGTTGGCGCTGTCTATATGGGCAGTTAGCAAGATGGCCTGTGAGGTCTCAATGCCTGGAATCCGGGCGATCAAATTATACGAGTGGCTGGGGGAGAAGACATCGGCGTCCCAGTTCAGGCGCGCTACCTCAACCCTGGCCAGGTCTTCCCAGGTGTTGATGCCCGCCGGGGCCAGGTCCTCCAGGCGTACATACAGGGTGGGGGGATTGGCCTCGCCGGTGACCCAATTGAGGGCGCTGACATCCCCAATGAACGTACCGTGACTCTGGCTGATTTCATTGGAAAAACGGGTCACCAGCACCAGCCCGGCCGGCCCTTTACCGACCACTTCGCTGGCCGTGGTGACCGTCGCCGGGATGCCTGATAGCGCCCGGTCGATGACTGTATAATCCAGGAAGATGATCTTGTCATGGACCTCAGCCGGACTGAGGGCCTCGATCTCCTCCTGAGTGCGGACCAGGATAATCGGTCCCCTTACTTCCACCGGGTTTGGCGCGGCATCGTTGAGGGTGCCATCAGAGTCGAATCGCAGGGCCTGGGGGATGTTATCCCGGGGACCGCGCAGGCCGTCGGCCAGGACTTCTGTTTCCTGGCCATTCACGGTCAGGTAAAGATGCGTTTCCCACAGCTCGGTGGCCAGAAAGACCTTGAACCTCTGGGTTTCTGTGGTCAATCCCAGCCTGTTCAGGTTTTCTAGCTCGCCTAACCTGTCTTCGAGATAGTAGATCGCTTCGCGTTCCCCCTGGGAGGCCGAATTTCGCCAGCCGGAGTAGGCTTCGATCTGGGTCAAATCAACCAACGTATCGAACATCCTTTCCAGGGAAATAAGGCTGAAAAGGTCAGAAGCGAGGCGGGGCTGGCTAACAAGGGGGAGTGGGACCGGCGTTGGTGTGGGGGAGCCATTTGGAGCCAGGGTCGACAGCGGAGCGACGTCAAACTGGGTTCGATCCGGGGTGACAATCGGTGCTGGGGGTGAAGCGGGAGACATCTTCCAGCCGGGGGCGCAGCCTGCCAAAACGAGCCAGGCTGTAACCGTAAGTAAAGTGTGTAAAATGAATTTCATAACGTGAAGTGTGAAACGTGAAACGTAATAACGTACTGCGTACTGCGTAAAGGGTTCTGGGTTCCGAAACTCTGAACTCTTTACGCATTACGTATTACGCAGTACGTTTCTTATATATACAGACTGAACAGAAATAGGTTCAACGATCAAAATTCAGTTTTGTCATAGCTGCTTTCCTTGTTGATAAGAGTCGTCTATCTCAACTGTACCCGCTGCGCCATCCACGGTCACCCAGGCCCCGTCAGGGATGCATCGGGTGGCATATTTGGCCCCGATAACGGCCGGCACGCCGTACTCCCGCGCTGTGGCCGCAGCGTGCTGGCCAAGTGAGCCACTATCCAGGACCAAACCACCCAGAATAGGAAAAATGGGTGTCCAGCGTGGACCGACATTCCAGGCAACCAACACATCGCCCGGCGAGAGATCAGGGAGGGAGGCAGCGCTGGTCATCACCCGTGCTCGTCCTCGATGGCGTCCGGGGCTGGCCCCTTGCCCGGTCAGGTGGTTGGGGTCTGCTGGCCTCTCCGAGGTTACTTCGTCCTGCAGGGGTGGGCGCGCAGGTAGGGTGGCCTCAGGCGTGCCCAGGATGGGAGGTGCTTCTAACTTCGCCCATTCACGATATTGGGCCTGTCGTTCGACCACCGTAGCGACAAAGGAGGAAGGTTCTGGAGCGCGTAAAGCAGTCAGAATCTCGTCGAACCTCAACCAGAGCACGTCATCCTGGGTAGTCAGAGCCCCCTGGGCTACCAACCAGCGCGCGGCAGCCATGACGGCCTGGCGCAGTTGTCCCGTGCCCAACTGGTCGATGTAGTGGTTGTGTTCTTCCAAAACGGTGTAGGCTTTGCGGGCATAGGACAACTGGCGGCGAAATTCGGCCACGATTTCTTTATCCTGGCAGGCATCACATAATGCCTCAAGCCGGGCTTCACGCGCCTGTTGGGCGTGGCTTCGAACCACAGCCGGGGATTCAACCTTAGGGTCAAGATAGGGAGCGATCAAACGTAACACCTGGACTGGTTGTTCTTGCCAGGTCGGCGTGCCGAGCGTGGTCTCAGACCCATAACCGTCCCCTGTACGCGCGCCATAAATGGCCAGGAAATCGTCGAACTGGGCCCGGAAGGTGGTTCCTTGGGGTAGTAGCCTATCTAATTGGCTGATGATATCGGTTGGGGGATCAGCCCCGCCACGCGAGGTGTCTTCGACAACCAGGGCAGTCAATCTGGGATCTTGTCGGGCGATGTAGGCCAGGTCGTATAAACCATCGATGATTTTTGTCAAGGTCGTTTCTTCGCCCTCAAGGAGGCGGTAGGCCATTGCTTCGGCTTCTGCCTCGGGTAACCCTGAAACGGCCGCAAAGGCGTCAAAGAAAGATGGGCGCGGTTTAAACCAACAGAGTGGATGGAGCATATAGTGACGGCGGCGGACGGCCAGGGCATCCTCAAGATGGTCAGCCAGGGTAGGACCAGCGGCGCCAGCTGGGTCAAAGGCTCCCAGGCGCTCTGTCGCCTTGACGATCTCTGGCCCCCAATAATCCCAGGCAGTCAGCCCCTCATTGTGGAGACGATCTTTAAGGTCTGCCATTGCGGCTCGCCGAATGCGGCGGTCGCCAGCCATCCAATCGATTGGGATGGGACGGCTATAGCCACGGCCCTGGCAAAATTTTAGCTTCCTGTTACGCTCCGCCCCCATAAAGCGGCAAGTTTCCTCGCGCGTACTCTCGACAGTTGCCCAATGATCCTGTTCCAGCGGGAGCAAGATCGCCGATTCTTGGCCGTCGGGCTGTATCCGCGTCCAAAGGTGACGGCGGTCTTCCTCGTTTTCCCAGGTGACGGCAAAGGAAGGCCGTTGGGCCAGCTCGGGGGGGAGGGCCGTGATGGGGCGGCTTTGCAGCACCCAGATTTGCCCATCGGCGATGGCCCACTCTATATCCTGGGGACGTGCCAGCAGGACCTCGGCGGCCACCCCAAACTGGGCTATCCGCTGGAGCCATGATTCTGGCAGACATGCGGATCGGCGGTGATCGGCGGGCAAGGTCAGGCGCTGTAAGCCGCCGGCGGGATCAAGCCTGATCTGCTCCTCTTTCTCTACGACCTGCTGTTTGTCGAGGTGGAAGTCAGCGCGGCGGACCCAGGCCGTGTCGGCCGCCACCGTGCCATCTGCCACGCCCGCCCCGAGACCCCAGGCCGCATTAACGACCACCTGATCGCGCCGATGTTGCACTGGATCTACCGAGAAACAGACCCCGGCACATTCAGCGTTAACCATAGGCTGGATCAAGACGGCCATCCTTTCGCTATCTCCCAAGGCGCTGTGAGTGGCGCGAGCGATCAAGGCGTTGGGGCTGAAGAACGATCGCCAACAAGCCACAATCGCGGCCTGGATGGCCTCAAGTCCATAAACGTCGAGCAGGCTGCTATATTGACCGGCGAAACTGGCCTCGGCCCGATCCTCGGCCGTGGCTGAAGAGCGGACAGCTAGCAGCGTCTCCGTATCGACAAGGGCCGGCCATGCCTCGTGAAGCGCTCTTATGGCCGGCTCCGGAACCGTCAGCTCAGCCAGGGTCCTGGCGATACGTTTGGCGGCGGCCTCGGCCCCGCCACCTGTGCCCCCTGTGCCCTCCTGGGTACGCTCAGGGGGGGTACGCGAAGCGTCTTCGACCCTCCCTCCCCCCTCCGGGGGGCCGGGGGGGCCGGCAGGTTGTGTTCGCGGATAATGGCCTTGATCTGGCCCCAGTGCGCCTTGAGGGCTAACCGAAAAGCGGCTGTGGTGACACAAACCCCCTCCGGGACGGGAAACCCCGCTTCTAAGAGCGTGCCTAACACCGCCGCTTTGACCCCAACCTGGTCAGCATCCGTTAGCCGGACGGTTGACAGGGGGATGACAAGTTCATTCACCATTTTTCAGTGTCGTTCCTTTGGGAACTTTTTACCCATTCTCTTGTTGTATAGGAAAGTGCTTTTTGTAAGACAAACGCTTGTGCCCTCCGGGGTATTAGTTTGTCACGCATCGGGACAAGCTAAAGCTTATCCTACAACAACCTTTCTTGGTGTCCTTGGCGTCTTTGCGGTTAATTCTTGGCCCCCCGGCAGAGTCTTTGTTATTTTTCGTCGCCGGCAAACCGGTTGGGCGAAAAGGGGGCCACATCGAGGGCGGGGGGTTTACCCGTAATCCACCCGACGACCAGTTGCGCGGTGATCGGGGCCAGCAAAATGCCTTTGCGAAAATGGCCCGTAGCGATGATCAGGCCCTCATAACCGGCCATGGGGCCCAGGATGGGCAGGTCGTCGCCGGCGCGGGGGCGCAGGCCGGCCCAGGTTTGGCGGAGCGTCGCCGCTTTCAAGGCCGGCAGGAACTGGATGGCCTGGTCTAACAACTGGCGTACCCCTTCCGCGGTCGAGCGCTTATCAAAGCCGGCCTCCTCGACCGTGGCCCCGATTAACAACCGCCCGTCCCGGCGCGGCGCAATGTAGCCGGTCGAACTCTGCAGGACGTGAGAGATGACGAAAGGGGCCTCCAGGGCCAGGGCTTGCCCTTTGGCCGGGCGCACCGGCAGCGATAGCCCTTCTATCATGCCGGACCAACTCCCGGCGGCAACCACCACCCAGTCCCCTGAGTAGGCTTGCGCGCCGGCCAGCACGCCGGCGACGCGGCCTTGCCGCCGGATGAGGCCCGTGATCGCCTCGCCGCTGTGGAGGGTCACCCCGGCCTGCCTGGCCGCCAGGGTCAGCGCGGTGCACAGGCGCGCGTTGTCAACCTGCCGGGCGGCGCTGAAATGCAAGGCGCCCCGGACCTGCGGATCGAGGGCCGGTTCCAGTTGGCGGACTTCCTGGGAGGTCAAAAACGTCACCGGGATGCCGGCGGACTGTTGAAAGGCCAGCTCCTCCTGGAGCAGGGCCAGTTCACGGCTATCCAGGGCGATGTCCAGCACGCCTTCGTCGCGGAGTTCGACGTCAACCCCGGTTTGGTCGTGCAATTGCGCCGCCACAGCGGGGTAGAGGTCCAGGCTGGCTTGGGTCAGGGCCGCCCAGGCGTTCTCAAGCCGCGAGCCCGCCGACCCGCCGGCCAGTAAGACCCCCAAGGCCGCCGAGGAGGCCTCCGCCCCCGGCCGACCTCGCTCAAAGAGCCTCACCCCCAGTCCCGCCTGGGCCAGCCGCCAGGCCGAAGCCAGGCCAATCACCCCCCCGCCGATAATGATCACGTCTGATGAGGTCATACGTCGCTCCTGATTGCTTCTACTACCTACTACGTACTGCGTACTGTGTAATTACAATAAGCTGTCAGCCAGTAGCACCCCGGAGGGCATCTTCGACTTTCAGAATTCGCTGACCGCTGATGGCTGATCGCTAAAAGCTGATCGCTTTATCGTTGCGGCTTGCCGAGCTACACAATACGCAATACGCAGTACGCATTACGTTAAGTATGCGCCCAGACGCGCCCAAAGGCAAATTTTTTGGGGAGGTTGATTTTACAGTCGAAATATGATATTGTGTTAACATAATCAATCTACATAACAATACAGCCCTGTACTTTGACAATTGAAAGTGATGAGAAAGCCGGTAAAAGGTTCTCTCTGGCCTTTATATAACTTCGTATAGTAAAAAGGGGAAAATAATATAAAATGTCTGAAAATTCGATGGAAACAGATCGACTCATCAATGGCTTGATACTATTGATTATAGTCGTTATAAGTGTGCTGGGGTTTACTTTTAACTATTGGATAGGCTTCAGCCTACTATTTTTGAGCTTGCCCATTTTTATCGCCTTCCGGTTTAGAGAATTTGAAAGGTTAACTTTATTACTCCTGGGCTATCTGTTTCTGTTGATGACGCTTTTGGTTGCCAGCCTGGTGCAACCTTCGCTACTGGATAACCAGGCCCGCAGCCGGATAGCCATCATTGATTCTCTGGCCGGGGCTGTTTCAGGCAGTTATGGGGGGGCGATTTTAATCTCTCTGGTAGTTGGTATCATTATGGCTTCACTCATCGTGGGGCTCTTTTTTTTGCTTTTAGTGACGGCCGTGGCTGCCGGTTTGCATAGCGATGATGAAGTTTCTTTCGGAGAGGCGTTATTCTATGTGGCCCGGAGCACGTTGGGCCTGCGGCTTTTCTCGTTGACTGTGGAGGGAGGAGAAACAAAAGGCAAAGACAAGGACAAAAAAATTTTGGAGAAGTTCGGTGGGCCGGGGCGGCTCAGAATTTACCCAGGGCAATTGGTGGCCTTGCATAAATATGGTCAAATCACCCGTATTGTTGAGGCCGGGACGACCATGGTGAAGTCGAAGGAAAGGGTCAAAGCCATCATCCCCTTAAGAGGTAATACGAATGTTCAGGAAATTGATAATGTGTTGACTCGCGATCGAATTGCGGTCAAGGTTAAAGTAGCCCATAGTGCACAAATTGAAAATGCAGAAGGGACTCGAAAGCGCCTGGCAGAATTAAAAGCCAAAACGAAACCGGACCAAAAAACAATAGATCAATTGCAAGCGATTGTGGCTAGTAAACAGATTATTGGCCAGGAACCCAATGCCTATTACCTGGGCATTGCCAAAATCGTGGCCAATGAAGCCCCCAATGCCTTTGAGGCGACCAAGAACGCGGTAATGAGCAACCTCAGAGATGTCTTTATGGCCTATAATTTTGAGGAGTTGTTTCAGATTGAAAATATAGCTCAAGCGCAGACCGATGTATTGCAGGCCAAAATTGACCACCGCACCATCGCCAAAATTGAAGGGTTTATCCTGGAAAAGACGAAGGGATACGGTTTGGGCAAGGGGGTGGTGTTGAAGTTTGTTGACATTAGTGAGGTACGTTTTCCTGAAGAGTTTGCCAAGAAAGCCCATGAGAGCTTAAAAGCCTTTTTAGAGGCTAGGACCAAGATCGCTCAGGCTCAAGCTAATGAACGAGCAGCTCAGATTGATGCACGAGCCAGAGTTACAATAGCTAAGTCAGCGGAGACAGAGGCATATTATCAAGGTAGGGCAGTAATAGCCTTGGCCAAAGCTAAAGCAGATGCAGACGGACTACGAGAGGACATAAAAATTAAGGGCAGGGCAGAATATTTTAGACGGGTGTTAAAAGTTCTAATGGAGGAGGAACAATCTGAAGAGACTATCAGAGCAGTAATGCAAAATTTAGCTTCTGCTGTTTCCGTGGAGGATGAATTCAAGCGATTATTCCAACTCATGGACTATTACTTAAGGAATGGACATAGGAGAAGCCTGGCTGAAGTTACTTTGGAGCGCGATTAAATCTTCGTGATTATCTATAGAGGGCTCTCTACTTGGCAATAGATCAAGCATGATCTCGTAGTCTACCTTCGATAAGTTTAGCGTTGGTATTAATTTTGGCCTTGAGTTTAGCTTGGTAAGTTGATTTCCCTGCTTCAAAGAGGTCGGTTAAGCCTGCTATTTGAGCAATAGCATCTAAACTTGCTTCAAAGCCGAGGGTATACATCTGAAAAAATTCATCTTGATGATATTGGTCAACTATATTTTGTTGTGTTTTCCATAGCGCCAAGAGAGCATTAAGTAGTTCATCATGCCGAATCATGCCAGGCGGATCATTTTGCCAATCCATTTATTTTACCTCAGGTTATTGATACTTGCATCATAATAGAACTTTTGTTCTTTCGCAACTCTATAGGTTCAAAATTTGGGCATGGTTCATTCGCTTAAAAAACTGCTTTACAAATTTAGGTTGTTCGTCATAAATTGTGACGGGACGTCAAGTTGTTATGACAAGTTATCAGGTTCCTTCCAACAAAAACCGACGGCGGAGATTTGAGAAATTACGAAACCCATAAGCCCGCCTTTTGACCGCGCCAACCACATTGTTTTTGCCTTCGGTGAAGCCATTGGTCAGCGGCCAATAGAAGTAATTGATAATCTGAGGTTCCCAGTTACGCATAGTCTGGAGGGCCTCTTGCCATTCTGAGAGTTGGCTCTCCTCGACCTGCTGATACCAAGCAGACAAGGTTTGGATGGCTTCTTCAGGGATGGTCAGCCGATACCAAGCGCGAAAATCTTCCTTGAGTTGATAAGCGGTGGCTAAATCGGGTTCGGCCGTCAGGATGGTTTCCAGGTCCCTTTCTCCGGCCTCATCCAAGGCTTCACGCGCTTTGCGTAACAGTT
>JABAHQ010022971.1_pt1 | contig 14346 bp, 7 predicted proteins | sample 7062091 | NCBI WGS metagenome assembly JABAHQ01 (sample SAMN14534359, study PRJNA622989) | marine sediment metagenome | biome: marine biome [ENVO:00000428]; feature: marine pelagic biome [ENVO:01000023]; material: deep marine sediment [ENVO:00002113] | place: India: Gulf of Kutch | collected...
GTTCAGGACCTCGACATTGCGGTCCGGCGTCGGCCGCCAGTCGATGAACGGCATCAACGGGCCTGAATGCGCCTGAAGCGTGGTCCGGTAATCGTCGATGCGATCGAGCATGACCGAGGACACCGGAAAGATCACCCCCGGCGGCGTGAACTTCCGCTCGGCGAGAACGTGATGGATCAGGCAGCGGTGCAGCCTTCCGTTGCCATCCTGCAAGGGATGGACATAGACGAAACCGAAGGCGGTGGCGGCGGCATGCAGGACGGGATCGAGACTGGCCTCGCCCATCCGGTCGTTAGCTTCCAGCAACCCCTCCATCAGGTCCGGGAGATCCACGGGCCGCGCGCCGATAAATTCCGGCAGGGGGTCGCCGTTATGATCGCGCTCGCCGAGAAACACGCCGTTCGGCCGGAGGCCGGGCGTCACGAAGCGCGGGTCTTCGACCAGGACGCCATGGAGGCGGACGATTTCATCAAGAGTGAGCTTGTGGCGGCCGGCCTGCATGACGGCGCGGCCCCAGCGCTCCAGCCTGCTTCGCGGCGCGCGCTCCCCCTCGATCTCGAAACTCGCCCGGCTGTCGGCCAGCAGCAGGAAGCTGGCGGCGCGCGCCACCAAACGGCCGCCGGCGCGGCCAACCGTCTCCCGCGCCTTTTCCGCCAGCGCCAGATCGACAAATTCGGTCAGCGCCGTTGTCCGGCGGATGACGGGACAGAAGCGCCCGGTGCCGAGCATGTTGTCCCTCACGCGATGGCGGCGGGAAAGACGCGGCGTCGCCGCGAAATAGAGGCGCGGATCGAGCGCGTCGACGGCCGCGACGTTCCGGGCGTCGGGCACGTCGAGGGTCTTTCCTGTCAGCCACTCATAGAGGAACCAGGCCCGCCGGGAGGGTATGCCGATCGGCGCGGCGCGGACGAGATCTTGCAGCACCTGCGCGGGCACGGCGTCGAAGACGCGCTTGAGAATGAGGAGGTCGAGCTCCTCATGCCGCAGGGCGAACGTCAGATGGCCGGCGAAGCTGTCTCCCGGCCAGTACCGTTTGTCGAAGACCCGCCATATACCCTCTTCGCGCCGGCTGCCCCTTACGTGCTTTTCCGAGACGCAGCTTGGCCGGCGCACCGGCGCCTGAATGGACAGGGCCTGAATCAGCGCGGCCCAGCCCGCGAGCCGCGCGCCGTCGGGGATGAGACTCTCCTGAAAATGGTGGACGGGGGGCAAATCAAGGCGCATATGTCGAGAACTCCTTCACTATAGTCGAAAATTATACCTGAAACAACGATCCGGTCGAAAATAACCTTACCAGGGGCCAACGTCGAAATCCACACATTTCTGTCGAAAATGGCACTTAGATTATGGATAATGTCGAAATTAGCTCCACTTGGGCTATCGAGAGGGATCGGCGGAGGCCGCCAGCCGCTCATAATTGCGCGTAGGCTCGCAAAGTTGCGCAGAAGGCCCTACGCGCAATTATGAGCGGCTGGCACGGGTGGAACGGCAGCCGGTCAGGATGAAACGATTAACCCTTTGAAACCGCCTGACTAATTCCTGATTTAAGCGCAATCGGGTCACGAAGAATGAAACGATATAGGCCTCGCGGCGGCTCCGGCAGAAGGTCGAATCCGACTGCGGAAAGTATCGAAAAACGATACTTTATGCGTGCGAAATCGACCTGCGGAGGCCATGAGACGCGGCAGCGGAGAAGCGGTTTGCCCGCCTTCGCCGAAGCGGCCCTTTTTCGGGACGTGCGCCGCGCCTCAAAACGGAAAAAATGTAGGCCACGCCTGCGCTTATGAGCGCCTCTCATGCGGCCATGAAAGAGGACGACGGGAAACGAATATCAGATCAAGGCGTGGAGTCGGGAAAGGCCGCATGCCGTCGCTCAGTACCGCGTGCCGAGATAAATGGCGGTGCGTCCGGGGCAGCGGTAGCCGCTCCTGCCCTTATGCTGATTGAGCCGAGACGTACGGGTTTTCCTGTAGAACCTCTTGCCGCAATAGGAGCACTCGTAAACATGGCGGGGACCGGTTCTGCTGGCGCGTGGCCCGGCGCCGCGGGGCGCGTACGGCGCCGGACGAGCCGGACTGGCGCGCCGTCGGCGGAACCGATACTGGCCCCTGCGGGCTGAGTTCCACCGCATAGCGCGGCACGAAAGTCTGGCTGGTGATGCGGGCGCCGGCAATGCGATCGACACGGTAGCTGCAGTGGGCGGCCTTGTCGGTGTTGAAGGCGTGCAGGACAATATTGCCGTCACGGGTCCGCCGCAGGGAATAGGGCTCTATGCGCCGGGTCGAGGCCTGATAGTCGAGATCAACGCACAAGCGGTTGGTTGCAGCGAACCGAATGATCTCAAGATGGGACTGCGCCGGTTCGGAAACCGGCAGGCGGAATGTGCGCTCCCTGAGGACGGTTTCGCCGGCGGCCATCCGGTAGGCGGCAGGCCGGGCCGGCGCCATGCCGGTCTCAAGCCAGGCAAAAAACTCGGGAAGCGCGCCCCAGAAGGATTCGACGGGCGGCAAGGCCGGGAGCTGGTGGCCCAGCATCGGCTGCCAGGCGCCTTCAAGGGCGGTGCGGTGCTCTTCGAGAGCGGCCAGTTGCAGTACGGGGAGTCCCTTGAATTCGCATTTCTGGCGGAGAACGTCGTGGAGGACGGCGGGAGCCAGCCGAGCACGTAGTCCTTCTCGATGACCTGGGGCAGCAGGCCAAGCGCGGCTGCGGTGTCGAGGACCTCGCGGCGGTCAATCATGAGCGCCTGCCCCGGCCCAGCTTTCGGGCACCCAAAGTCTCCAGCGGGAAACGAGCCGGTTGCACGGCAGCGCCGGATCAAGCTTGGCGTTGCCTTTGGTCAGGCGCGCGCGGCAGGCCTGAATGAGGGACTCGCCGGCCGCGCTCCGTTCGGCAAGAAAGCCGAGGCGTTTGAACACCGCGCCATTGCCAAGGCGGTCGCCGTAGGCAAGCAGCGTCTCATCATTGCGGTGGGACCGCTTGAAGTACGCATCGAGGCAATCGGCAACGTGCTGAATGCCGCCGCCTATGGCGGGATCATCGAGCATGTCGATGATGGTGCGGTGAAGATCGGAGACCGCGATCCTGGTCCTGCCGCGCCAGACCGTCCTGGTGCCGAATATGGTCTCCGGCTTGACCTGCTTGAGGGTGAACAGCGTGCCGTGCCGCTTCTGGCGTCTGGCGCGCAGCGCCTGGGCCGTGACGACCACGATATCGTTGAATATCTGCTCGGTCAGGTCCCAGTGTTCGGCCGCGGTCCGGCCGCCAATGTAGGCGGGAGCGAACAGAGCCGGGACCAGGACCCAGGGATCGTCAAGGACCTGCCCGCTGACGAGCAAATCGAGGGGAACCGGCGCATAGGCGCCGCGGCCCACGCGCCTGAGCCAGCCCTGCGCGGTCCATCGCGACAGCAGTTTGGCCGCGTCGGTCCTGGATATATTGAGGGCGGCGGCGGCGTCGCCGATGCGAATGATGTCGCCTGCGGCCCGCACCACGGCGGCAAGCTTCCGGCGTCCTTTGGGTAAGTGGGCTTCTGTGTCCATCGCCTTGTATCTCATGTACGCGGCAATTCCGCGTTATTGAGAATTTCTGCACCCAGAATATAGCACATCGACACGGTGTGCAAAAATATTTTGCCTGCGAGAATTCGCATATTTTGCGACTTTTCGCATACATAATATACTACTTTCGAGATCGCCGCCGACGGGCGGCAAGGCGGAAGTCCCGGGATGGCACAAGTGAATTCTGCCGTGCCGCTGCAAGTGTTTCATGTCGGCACACAAAAAAATACGAATATTCAGTACGTTAAGATCATTCCGCCAAAGCACGGACGCTACGCCGATGCGCGTGAACACGCGGGCTTCAAACGGCGTCCCGGCCGCCGCCATCAAGGCCGGCTCTTGCCGCTTCGCTCAGGATTCGAAACAGCAAAACTTCGAAACGGGGTGCCATGCACCCCTGCCCTTCCGGCGCGGAACGGGTGGGTGTGGGTCGGCGCGGGTTCGTGGCCGGCCGGGTTGCAGCCGGGGCGGGCCTCACAGGTCTGCGCCGGATGCGGCCCTGCCGGACCAAGAGAAGACGCGCCAAGGGAGGGAGGGCGGCGCCCTCCCTAACCCCTTCTGATTGGAACGGATGACGGCGCCTGGCCGTTTGCGAGCGGCCAGGCGCTGTCCTTAGCCGCGCCAGGGATCGTCACCCGGATGGGCGGAAACCGCTGCGGGGGTTCCGTAGAGCTTGGCGTTGCGGCCACGCTGCGCTGGCCGGAACGCCTAGCGGCATAGAGCCCGGCCCGGCGCCTGCGCCGGGGGCGCCAGTATTATGCGTGAATGCGTTCTCATGACACTGCTTGGGGCGGCGGTGGCAGAGTGATGCGCGACGGTAGCCCGGCGCCGGGGATATCGGACACCAGAACAAGGCCGGAAGCTTTAAAGCTCGGGGGTATAGCGCGCGACCAGAAGGCGTGTTAGCTGCTCGCCTCGTAAGGACAGTATGTTGATGGTCTTGTCGCTCATGGCCGAAAAGTCTGTCGGATAGGTGACAACCTGCTCTCTCGGGACGAGATCGGGTGGCCGGAACGGGAGTCTGTCGTCCTGTTGACCGAGATAGGGCATGACAAAGCCCGCCAGTTGACCGGTTTCAACATGATTGTGGAGGCGGGCATAAGCGGCCGTTTGGACGCGCCTGTGAGTTGTCTCGAAGGATTGCTGCATGCGCGTGCGCCACCAGTAGGGCCTGATTGTTCCTGCCGGCTGGCCGTGACCCGCGTCGCAGCAAATGATGTAATCGACAGGAGATACGTTCGTACTGATGTCCGGCGAGCGGCCGGGCTCGAGGCAGGTGACGCCTAGATTGTCGTAAACGCCGCCGTCGGTAAGGATCACACGTGCGGGGCGGGTTGCGCCGTGTCTCTCAAAAATTAGCCGTTCATCCAGGGCCGGAAGAAGAACGGGATAGGCCGCGGAGGCCGCAACAGCTTTGGCAACGGTGAGGTCGTTATGCGCGATACGTCCAAAGCGCCATGATCCGGAGGACTGGGAACCGAAACGGAAGGCGGTCTGTGTGCGCAGCTCAGTAGCGTTGATGACAATACCAAGGCCCGGGCGGGCGACCTGGGACATGGTGGTCGAGGCGAAAAGGTTTTCTCCAAGTACCTGCTCGAAAGCGACTGTCCGGCTGGAGAAACGTCTGAGCGGGGCGTGTAGCCATTGCCTGTCGGCGCGCAGGTCCAGGCCCGTCATGTTTACGAGCCCTATGAGGCTCCGGGCCAGGTCGCAGACCAGCGCCGTCACGCCGGATGTGGCCAGCGTCAGCAGCGATTGCGGCAGGTTTGCAGAAAACAGCGCCTGGCGGGTGATGGTCCAGACCAGCCCGGACCGCAGAACGGCGGTAACGCGGGCGTCGAATTGATCGAAACCCTCATCGCTGTAGGCATACATCGCCGCGATGACCGAACCGCCGGAGACGGAAGACATCACGCGGACGTTCGGCAAAATGCCGCGGTCGTTCAGCGCGCGCAGACAGCCGAGATGAAAGGCGATGGCGCGCGAGCCGCCGCCGGAGAGCGCAAGCCCTATGCTGGGGCCGTTCTCATCGGCCATCGGAGTCGGCCTCGCGGCGGCGCCGGATCAGCACGAAGTCATGACGAGTAAAAACATACGCTCCCATCCGGGGCGCGGCCGACAGGTCGCCGGCGATCAGCATGAGCGTATACCGTGGGCTGTTCTCCGCCGCGACCAGCAGGTCGAACATGGCGTCAAGATCAGTGGTGCTCGGGATCGGCTGGGAAACCGGGTGGGTGTGCCACATGCCGATAAAGCTTACCGAGCCTTTGGTGCGGGCCTTGCGCTCGGCATTATCCTCCTGCGTGCCGGCGACGCCGCAGATAAAGCCCTCCGCGGAAGCTTCGCCGTCCGGCGGCGGGCCGGAGACTTCGGTGACCCAGACGATCTTTGCCGGTTCGTTGAATTCGCCGAACAGCAGGCCGCCGGTTTCGATATCGCTCCCCTGAACGCGGGCATTGCGGCTGATCCAGGCCCGGATTTCCCGCAGCGCGGATGGCGCGATTCGCACCTCATAGCCGTGATGGGGGTCGCGCGCGATGTGATCCGGGCGCCAGATAAATCCGGCGCGCGCCGGGGAGCGGCCCGCCGGCGCCGCATGCGGCAGCTCGATAAAATCGGCGCTGGCGCTGTCCGGCTTCAGGGCCGCCAGGCGCAGGGCGGTGATGTTGAGCATCGAACCGGCGAGCGCGGCGATGTCTGCCGCCGAACCGATGAAGGTGGGGTTCGAACAGCCGGGCTCAGGCTGAAAGAGCGGGCGCGTGGCCGGATCGGGCCAGAACTCATCACGAAAAACGGCGCAGCGGGACCGGTTGCAGGCCTCGATCTTCGCCCGGCGCGCGATGTCGAAGGAACGGCCCGTGAAGCCGGGCCGGCAGACGGTGACCAGGCCGCGCTCGGCGCGATGGCCGATCGCCATCGCGGCAACGGGGACGGCTGCCTCCCCGCAGACGCACTCTAACTTGAGGGCGACGGTGCGCGAGGCGGTCGCGTCGATCACAAGGTCGGTCTCGGCCTCCGCCTCACCGGCCCCCTCGGTCGCCCAATTGCCGCCGGCCAGCGCCGTGCGCATAAGGTCGCCGGGATTGACGGTGATCGGAAGGTCGGGGTTGATGCGCTTCAGGCGGCCGGCCAGCGCGTCGGCCTTGCCCCGGCCGATATCGGCATCATCGAAAAGCTGGCGCGCGAGAATGCCGGGCGAGACGGCGCCGTGATCGTGCAAGGCGATTTTGGCAATGCCGGCACGAACCAGCGCTTCGCCGATATGGGTGCCGAGCGCGCCGCAGCCCCACAGCGTAACGGCCTTGCCGGCAAACCATGACAGCGGGGAGTCATGGTCGCGGCGAATGGTGACGGCAGGACGCTGCTCGTGCACGGTGCACCAGTTGACCTTGGCGGTGTCGGCCCATTCGAGCATGATCGCCTCGGCCCGCTCGTTGATTTCGGGAAACCGGGTCACCGTAAGGTGAAAACCCTTGGTGGCGGTCGCATCCAGGGACCAGACGGCAAGATGTTGTTCCCGGCGATCGGCTCCGGCGATGCCGCGCATTGGCGCCCCGATAACAAGAAACAGCGGCTTGTCTTCGGCCGTTGCCAGGGCGGCGAGTTTGAGCGCCGCGAACAGCGAGCGCTGGGCGATGCTGTGCCTGGTCAGTTCGGCAATCAGGGCGCGGACCGTGCCGGGGTACTCAAAGGGCATGGGCTCGTGCAACAAGAGCGCCGCTGCGGTCTCGCCCTCCGGGGGAGTCTCCCCGAGCGGCACCCAGCCGGTTATATGAACGCGGTTTTCGGCTTTGCGGTCCAGGACCGCATAACCAAACCAGGGCTGTTGTCCGACCGCCGGCGTGTCGGCCTGCACGACGACGTACTGGTCACTGGACGTATAGGCGACGGGCGGATGCAGCGGCGCACCGGCCGGGTCCAACTGGTTGAGGGCGCCGTGGCGCAGCCAGTCGTCAAGGCGCGCGATCGCGCCATACATGCCGTCGCTGGCAACCCATTCGGTCTCCGGGGCGATGTAAAGGCAAAGATAACGTGCCCACTGAACATGCGGATGGCCGGCAAACCGGCAGTGCGTGGCCCAGAAGTCGGGCCGGCGGAACGGAAAATCAGGGGGAATGTTAAGCCGGACGCGCTCTCTTTGCCGGAGCGGCAGGCCGCCGGCGGCCCTGGGCATGCCGGCGCAATTGACGGAGACCTGAACGCTCAGCCAGTCCCCGTCCTTCTCCGGTTCTTTTACCGAGACGATCTCGAAGGCGCCCGGCCCGAAGCCTTCGATTTCGCGGAGCTGGCGCAGCGCAAGCTGTTGACCGTCTGTCAGGCTCACGTCCGGCCGAAGCCGACCTTTTCCTGCGGCGGCTCGTCGGCGCCCCTGGCGGCGGCGATAGCGGCGGCAAGATCGGTGTCTAAGTCAGCATCGGCGTCCGGCCCGGCATAGGCGATGCCGGCATCGGTATGGTCAAAGACGACAGGAACGGGCGCGTCTACCGAGCCGTGCTCCTGGGTGCAGATAAAATCGTTGTTGACGATCTCTTCGTAGCGGGCTTTGGCCTTGGCGTGGGGCGGGTTGTCGCCGGGCTGGTTGCTCGCCGGGACGGGATCGGAACTGGCGATGACATAGCCGGAGGCGAGCTGCGCGGCCTCCAGGTCGTCAAGGATGTCCTGCTTGAGATGTTCTTCGTCCGCGCCCTGCTCGCGGTGGTACATCACGGATTTGGAGCAGTGATGCGGGGACAGGAACAGGTTCCACGCAAGGGCGGCCTCGTTGCCGGCTTCCTTCGAGGCGTCGAATATCCTGCGGATGGTCGGGTAGCTGAGATCGCCGAAGAGCAGCGCCCTGCTGACGGAGGCGCCGGAGATCAGGTTGACCTGCATGGCAAGGCTGGTCTCGTTGCGCTCGCCGGCGGAATCGTCCTTGAAGGGCGCGTGGATGAAGGCCGCGAATTCATGCGGAATGACGGCGCGGTCGATCTCGGTGATCCAGTTGCCCGGCACGGTGAGATACTCGGGCGGAAAACCCTCAAACGCGGGGTCTTTCAGCAGGTCGTCGTATCCGATCAGCCGCACGCGGTCGCCTGAGCCCACCTGGCCGTTATGTTTGATCATGAGCGCGGTCCGGCGCATGGCCTCGTCCTTGAAGGCTAGCGCGTCATCGCCAAGGTCCTTGCTGTACTCGCGGAAGATTCGCGGCGTGAACCAGAGCTCGCCGATCAGGACCTTCTTCTTAAGATTGATGAAGCCGCGGATATGGTCGGTGTCCGGGTGGGTCAGGCCAAAGCCGGCAAGGTAAGGCGCGCCGCCGCGTTGCGGGAGGCCCTCAGCAAGAACATCAACGATAGGCGTATGCGGGTCGCCAGGCTCGCTGGCGCAATCGAGATGCCGAATATCGACCTGCAACACGATGTCGTCATTTACGACGACCGTGGTGCTATCGCCGGAGCCTACCGGCCAGAATACGAAGCGCTTTCCAGACAGAATACCGGTCACGACACCCTCCAGGTCAGGCGGGAATTATCGGGACTTCAGGCCCAGATGGTGAAGGGGCTGGGCCGGTTCAAGCCCAAGACTGCTATATTTTGTGGGTGACCATATATAGCCGGCTACAAGTGGTGTGTCGGCGAGGCAATTACTCGTTCTGGGAGAGCAACTTATTGACCGAATCGCAACGCTGAAATGAGGAAAGAGCAGCTCAGCGGCGCAAATCGGTCAGCAGTCCTGGATAACCTGACCAGCCGAGAATAGTCAGGGACGCTCACGCGACTCGCGGTGGACTGGCCAATATGTTAATTTGAAGCAACTTAAAACCCCTATATGATGCCTGAAATCTACAATATCGCCCTCGGTGCATTGACAAACAGGTCAAAGGATGTTAACTTAAATCAACATAAAGCATTTAAATGTAGACGGAAATCAACATGACCCGCCGGAGCAAAATTGCAGATTCGCCGCCGGCCGCCGTCCGGGAGATCCTGGAACGGCTGGGCCGGAATATCCGCACGGCCCGCGTGCGGCGCAGGCTGCCGCAGGAAGAGCTGGCCCGGCGCATGGGCGTCTCCCGCTTCGTCGTCGCCGATATCGAGAAGGGCAAGGCGACAACCGGGATTGCGGCCTATATGGGCGCGCTGTGGGTGCTGGGCCTGCTCGGCCACATGCGCGAAGTCGGCGCCCCGGAGCGCGACGAGGAAGGCACGATTCTGGAACGCGCCCGCAGCCCGAAGACGGCGCGGACCCGCAGGAGCCTGAGCGATGAATTCTGAGCGGGAATGCTTCGTCTATATCGTCCCGCCGGGCGCGACCGAGTTTGTCACCGCCGGACGGTTCCGGCTGTCTGAGGACGGCAGTCCCCAGCCGGTCGGCGCCTTCATCTACGGCCGCTCGTACCGTGAACGGGCCGATGCGGTCGAGCTCGATCCGGTCGAGCTCCGCCTTTCGAGCCAGGTCTATGAGACCGCGCGCATGGGCGGATTCTTCGGCGCCATCCGCGATTCCATGCCGGATTTCTGGGGCCGGCGCGTGATCGAGCGCAACGCCGGCCTCACGCAGCTCGAGGAATTCGACTACCTGATGCAGGGTGCGGACGACCGGGCCGGCGCGCTCGGCTTCGGCCTCAATGTCGAGCCCCCTGCCCCGCGGCGCCGTTTCAACCGGACGCTCGACCTTGAAAAGCTCCAGCGAGCGGCCGACGCCATCATGGCCGACGATCCGGCCCTTGCCGGATCGGCCGGCAGACAGGTCGAAGAGCTCCTGCTGCTGGGTACGTCGATGGGCGGCGCCCGGCCCAAGGCGGTGGTGCAGGACGATCATGATCTCTGGATCGCGAAATTCGGCCGTCCTGACGACCGCTGGAATCATCCGCGGGTCGAGCACGGCATGCTGAAACTGGCGCAGGCCTGCGGTCTGAAGGTGGCCGACAGCCGCATCGAGACGATTGGCGGGCGGGATGTGCTGCTCGTGCGCCGCTTCGACCGCGACTGGGCGGAAACCGGTTACCGGCGCCACCGCATGGTCAGCGCTCTGACATTGCTGCAAACCGGCGACAGCCCCGGCGAGCGCGGGGACTGGTCCTACCTTCGGCTCGCCGATGAAATCCGCCGGGTCAGCGCCGACCCGGAAGCCGACCTGCGCGAGCTGTTCGGCCGAATCTGCTTTAACGCCGCGGTCTCGAACCTGGACGACCATCCGCGCAATCACGCGATCCTGGCCAAAGAGAAGGATTGGCGTCTGAGCCCGGGCTTCGACCTGACGCCCTCGCCCGCGGTGGCGCGCGAGCGGCGCGACCTTGCCATGACCTGCGGCCGTTTCGGGCGCTACGCCAACAGAACGAACCTCCTGAGCGATCACGGCCGCTTCCTGCTTGGCGACGACGAAGCAAAGTCTCTGTTTGAGCAGATCGCGGCAACCGTGCGCGAGCAGTGGCGCCCCACGATGCGGCGTGCCGGTGTGAGCGAGGGCGATTGCGAAGCGATCAAAAGCGCCTTCATCTATGACGGTCTCTTCTACGAGAATGCGGCCTAGTCGAAGGAGCGCCCTCAGTGCGCTCTAAGCACTGCCATGAACGGTATATGGCTATTCAGAGTCGAACGCCGATGATAGCTGTAAAATTGGCAAGCTTGCGTGGTCCAAGGGAACAACAAAGTGTCCCTTCAGCCAACCCAGGAGGTAGTTATCCAACAGTTTATTTCGGCCAAATTTTTTAATATAGATAGCTCTCAGGAGGGCTATGACCTCTTCCCAGTCCGGACGCCCCTTAAGCAGCAGGTTTTCGACTATCAAGCCAGTCTGGGCGGCGGTAGCCAAATCTGCTGGGCGATCGCGCCAGATAGTACTAAGAAACTCTGCGGCCACACCGCTGTGTGACAGCATATCCGCCTGTGATCCTCCCAGCGTCGCAGCAGCGGGTCGAAATACATCGCCGCCACTCGCGTCCCTTTCTGCCGCCGCAAGCAACACGCCCCGATCGATAGCGATCGTTTCGTCACCAAACTCGATCATAGACAACACGGCGCTGTCGTACCTCTCCCGGGATAGCAGTCCATCATCGCGTGCGACCATCAGAACCGGTTGGAGCCAACTCGTTGGGACACCTAGGTACTGCGTTGCGAGAGCACGGTAGGCTTGATCTTGACACAGAAGAAGCCGGCCACTTCCGTGTGCGGCCAACAGGTCGTCGATAAGGTTGTTTCCAATTGCCCGATTTAGTCGCTGAATTTCTTCAGGCGGATCGGCAGGTCCAGCCGCAGGAATGATCTCGGCGTTTTGATCAATCCAGGCTAAGTCGCTTTCGCGAATCTGAAGCGCGCTGTCCCACTCCTCCTGAGTGAATTCCTGACGATAATACTGCCCGTCTTTCCAAAATAGGGTGCCTCGGGGCTTTGGCATGCTTTTCATTTCATCGACGCGCCGCCAATATATGTCTCTCGTTGTGCCGGTCAGGCCAATCGGTCCACAGACCTCTTGAACTGCGTCCTCTAACTCTAAACGTCGCACTAAGTTGAGCGTCATCGCATCAAGAATACAGCCTCGTTTCCCGTTTTGGCGCAAATTACTAATTGCCGTCGCTCTCTCTGGCGCTGTCCCCTGGCATACGCGGTACTTTCTCCCGGACTGTCGCAACCCATGGCGCGCCTCAATGATGTCAGAGCTCAAGGCGCTGGCCGCCACGTGAATCGGTATCAATCCTTGATTGAGACCGTCAAAAACCCTCTCGACCCGGTCGTGGCGCTGCCTGACCTTCTCAAACACCTCTGCAAGAGGCTCGGCCGACTCCTCGTCTATTTCGATGCGCTGAAAACCGCCCTCTGTGGGAAAGCGTCGCTCAAATCTATCCATTGATTGATGAAGGGCATGGAGCCATTTGTGCTTGACCGCAATGATTGTCCATTCATCGCCGCGCTCTTGTTCGTCCCATTTAATCTTCGCGGCAGATCCCAAGCCACTTGCCCGTTTTGCGATCTCACTATCTACGGCAACGAATGTATCGTATTTCCGGAGCGCCGGATCCGGTTCGACGACAAACCACTCCGTTTCCCCGCGGGCATTTTTAATTTGAAACGCTGTGTCGGGTCTGATCGTATCCACCTCCAGCCGCAATCCCTCCGCTGAGGGCCGAAAGAGAAGACCGGTGTAGAGAAGATGGATGTCCGGATCGTCGGAGTGGGCCAGGAGTATTTCGTAACCGAGCTTCAGACCACGCTCAACATGGCCAAAATCAGCGAGCAAATGTGCGAGCTGCATCCGGCGCTCTGGCGTGCCCGCGAGACTCTCTACGTCCCTGTCTAAGAATGAAGCAACCTCGTCTTCCCTCCCTTGGCGAATGCACAGGCTGAGCCAATGCAAGCGTATCTCAAGATCGTCAGGCCGGGCTGCCAGGTACTGTTCGGCCGTGTGCAGTGCGGCACGGAAGTCCTTTCGATTGACGTTAACTGCAACAAGTGCTCTTAGATAATGCGCCTGACGGCGTACATCATCGGGAAGGCCACTTATTAAAGCATAGGCGCCCGCGCGCTTATCGGCGTTGATATACGCGGAAACCAAAAGTCTTAATGCCGGACTGTCACGGGTCCGATCAACGAACCCGTCGAGTACTGAGATCACATCATCGTGTCTTTCAACCTCTTCTAGAAAAAGAGCAAGCTGAAACCGTTCGAGGAATGGCGTCTGGGGAATGAGTTTCTCCACGGCGCGGCCGAGCGTCTCATGGGCGTCTTCTAGGCCAAGCAGCCGCTCTACGCGCGCAAGTTCTCGTAGCGGTTCAGTGCTCCCCTGGTGCTCCGCTGCGAGCTCCCTTGCATACTCTAGCGCGTCTTGGTTCGCTCCTTCGCGTAAGTAAGTCTGTACGGCCAGCAGCTTCGCTGCGATCTTCTGCCCGGTCGGCGCGTTCGCAAATGCATCACCCAACAACAGATCACGCGCCTGCCGCGGATCTGTTTCCAACAATGCATGGGCCCGCAGAAAGACTAGAGAGGGACGTTCTGTGTCGCGTGGTATGCAAGCTAGGGCCGCCTCCGAAGCGCCCATGTCAAAAAGAAGTGCAGCGCGAAGTTCGAGTAGGTCTGCGGAGTCGGGCTCCCTCGCGAGCGCCTCCTCGGTTACAGTCGCGGCTTTATCGGTTTGATTAAGTGACCAGTAGGCTCGTGCAAGATTCTGTGGGAGTGCAATCTCGCCGCGAAATCCTTCAGACTCCTGTACGTCATCCCACAATTCCTGCAAGGTTTCCGTTGCGCGCCGAACGTCCTGGAGCGTGAGACCGCCAGGCAGCCGTCCCCCGATCTCAAGGTGTTCCGACGAAATGGCCTCGTCCAGAACAGCCTCTGCATCAAGTCTTCTCAGAAGCTTGTTTCCTGGAAATTTTTCAACAGACTCTCGTGCCAATCTACGCCAACCTGTGTCCTCGCGCTGGCGAAGAAAATTCGTCGCGCTTGCGCACACTTCCTCGGTGTCACGCAAGGCCTCTGGCACAAGGAGGAGAGGATCGGCGACGCTTTCATCATCCCTGTGTGCTGAGATCAGGTGGGCGGCGGCCGCCGCATTCGTTGGGTCCTTCCGTAGCGCTGCCTCGGCCGCAACAAGGGCCTGGTTCAAATCTCCCTGTATAATGTGGGCGAGCGCCACATTGGCCATGCCAATCCGATCATCTGGGTCGAAATTGGCGGCTTCGAGAAAGGCGCGTGCTGCAAGCTCCTCTTCCTCTAGCTCAAGACGCGCTGCGCCAATGTTCGTAATGATCCGAAAACGCGCTCGTGGGCCGGCCGTATCCCATACCCGCGTCTTAAGGTCCTTAAGGAGAGTCTCT
>JABAHQ010044471.1_pt3 | contig 14343 bp, 10 predicted proteins | sample 7062091 | NCBI WGS metagenome assembly JABAHQ01 (sample SAMN14534359, study PRJNA622989) | marine sediment metagenome | biome: marine biome [ENVO:00000428]; feature: marine pelagic biome [ENVO:01000023]; material: deep marine sediment [ENVO:00002113] | place: India: Gulf of Kutch | collected...
GTTTATGGATTCAACCGGTATCAGTTTTACTGCTCTGTTCACAGGCCATGTATGGTATGAAAACGGCATGTCCGCGCGCTTTTTCACTTCACCCAAGGGCCGCCTGCTGCATCAGAGCATGCAACCGGTGGAAAAAGCGGGACAGCGCCTGCTGGGTACCACCCTGCAGGACATGCTGCTGCAGCGGCACCATATCATCGATCATCGAATCGACTGGCTGGTGAAACACGAAGGGGTCTCCCAGATACTGGAAATCGCCTGCGGCTACTCCCCCCGGGGGTACAAGCTGTCGCGCAAATATCCGCAGCTGAAATACGTGGAAGCAGACCTGCCCCATATGGCGCAACGCAAACGCACACTACTGCAACTGCATCGCGGTTTCGGCCCCGACCATCAGGTAGTGGGCTGCGATGTATTTGACTCCGGCCCGCCCCACGGCCTGGACTATATAATGAATGAGGTGCTGGACCCTTCGCGCCCCACCCTGATCGTTACCGAAGGGCTGGTGAATTATTTTCGGCTGGAGGACATCAGCCAGGTATGGCGCCGCATTGCGGAACTGGGGCGGGTGTTTCCCAAAGCCTGGTACATCACCGATCTGGTGCCGACGCCGAACCGCACCTGGAAACCGGCAGTCCAGCTGGCCACCCGCATGCTGTCCCTGGCGACCCGGGCCAGCGTCAATCTGCACTTCAACGGACGTTCCCAGATCGAACAGGGGTTACAGCGATGCGGCTTTGAACAGGTTAGCGTGCATCGCCCCGAACAATTCCGCGATGAGCTGCCCATTCCACTGGGGGATGCCTCCCATAAACCCACCAGTGTGGTGCGGGTGGTGGAATGTCGAATTCATCCCCACTGATCCATTTCGTACCATAAAAGCGCACGAATCGAAAAATGGGCCTGTTTGTGGCCCATTTTTGTTTCGTAATTTTTTATTAACGTCCCACAAGCAAGCATTCTATTAGTGCGCCGCCCAGAATTTCTGCTCCAAGATAAAACAAAAACATAAAATCACTCCTTTCATCCCACCCAAACCAGTCATTTACGTAACTTGGCATGCATGTTGAAACCTTCACCTGCAGGAGATTCGGTACTTTTTGATTTGGACCATTTTCGTTATTGGAGTAAGCAATGAGAAATTCCGGAAAGAAATGGCTGCAGGGCTTCTCCCTGAAGTCCATCACCAAAACGCTTTTGATTGGGGCTGCTGCCGGNNATTCGGTTTCATCAAACTGACCGACATGGCCCCTCTGGCCATCGCCTATGAAAAGCAATACTTTGAAGACGAAGGCCTGTATGTAACCCTGGAAGCTCAGGCCAACTGGAAAATTCTGCTGGACCGGGTTATCACCGGCGAGCTGGACGGTGCGCACATGCTGGCAGGCCAACCGCTGGGCGCAACCATCGGCTTCGGTACCCAGGCCCACATTATTACGGCATTCAGTATGGACCTGAACGGTAACGGCATCACCGTTTCCAATTCCGTGTGGGAAGAAATGAAGAAGCACGTTCCCCACAAGGATGGCAAGCCTGTTCACCCCATCAAAGCCGATTACCTGAAACCCGTAGTGGACAAGTACAAGTCCGAAGGCAAGCCCTTCAAAATGGGCATGGTGTTCCCGGTTTCCACGCACAACTATGAACTGCGTTACTGGCTGGCTGCCGGCGGCATTCACCCCGGTTACTACAACCCCGCCAAGGGCGACACCTCCGGCACCCTGCAGGCCGATGCGCTGCTGTCGGTTACACCGCCACCGCAAATGCCCGCCACCCTGGAAGCCGGCACTATCTATGGCTACTGCGTAGGTGAACCCTGGAACCAGCAGGCTGTATTCAAAGGCATCGGCGTTCCCGTTATCACCGACTATGAAATCTGGAAAGACAACCCCGAAAAAGTATTCGGTGTTTCCAAAAAGTGGGCGGATGAAAACCCCAACACCCACCTGGCGGTTGTAAAAGCGATGATCCGTGCCGCCAAATGGCTGGATGAAGAAAACAACAAGAACCGCGAAGAAGCTGTGAAGATTCTGTCCCGATCCGACTATGTGGGCGCGGACTACGAAGTAATCGCCAACAGCATGACCGGCACCTTCGAATACGAAAAAGGCGACAAGCGTTCACTGCCTGACTTCAACGTGTTCTTCCGTTACTTCGCCACTTACCCCTACTACAGCGATGCGGTCTGGTATCTGACGCAAATGCGTCGCTGGGGTCAGATTCCCGATCACAAGCCGGACAGCTGGTACATGGATATCGCCAAGAAGGTCTATCGTCCCGACATTTATATGAAAGCCGCCAAGATGCTGATTGCTGAAGGCAAAATGTCACCGGAAGACTTTCCTGCAGACGATGAAGACGGTTTCCGTCCACCGCAAACCGAGTTCATCGATGAAATCACCTTTGACGGTACCAAGCCCAATGAATACTTGTCCAAGTTCCCCATTGGCTTGAAAGAATCCGACAAGCTTTAAGTCACCACCCGCCGGAGCCAGCAGTACGGCTCCGGCATATTTAAGAGGAGGCACATGCAATGACTGCTCGGGTAATGAATCTGTTTGAATCAATCGGTTTTTCCTGGCTGGTGTCTATCATGAAGTTATTTACACTGCAAAATCCCAAAGAACAGATCGAAAACCTTATCCGCACCTTGGGCGTTCCACTGTTTGCGTTCGCTGTGTTTCTCGGGGTCTGGCATATGGGTGCCTCGCAGATTGAAACCAGCCTGGGTAAAGTACCGGGGCCCGCAGCGGTTTGGGAACAAACCGTCGGCCTGTGGGAGGAGCACAAGGCAGAACGGGTGAAAGAAGCCGCGTTCATGGAACGACAACATGAACGTAACGCCAAGAAGCTGGCCAAAAACCCGGACGCCACAGTTAAAATCCGTGACTACACTGGAAAACCAACTTATATCGACCAGATTTTTACCAGCCTGAAAACGGTGTTCGCCGGTTTCCTGCTGGCTAGTGTGATAGCCATTCCATTAGGCATCATCTGCGGTTTAAGCCAAACCATGTATACGGCCATGAACCCCATCATCCAACTATTCAAACCGGTGTCGCCACTGGCTTGGCTACCCATCGTTACCCTGGTGGTGAGCGCGCTGTATGTGAGCGATGACCCGATTTTCGCCAAGTCGTTTGTTGTCTCCGCCATCACCGTTACCCTGTGTTGCCTGTGGCCTACACTGATCAACACCATCGTTGGCGTGTCTTCACTGGATAACGACCTGGTTAACGTTTCCAAGGTGCTGAGACTGAACTGGTACACCAAAATCGTAAAAATCGTGCTGCCCTCTTCCGTTCCCATGATCTTCACCGGCTTGCGCCTGTCACTGGGTGTNNAATGCTGGCGCAGAACCCCGGCCTGGGCAAGTTCGTGTGGGATGAGTTCCAGAACGGCAGCTCCCAGTCACTGGGTCGAATCATGGTTGCAGTCATCACCATCGGCTTTATCGGCTTTCTGCTGGATCGCCTGATGATGTCGCTGCAGAAATCATTCTCCTGGGATAAAGACGCGGTTGTTCGCTAATCGGATTGCAGGTAAGAGGATCGAATTATGAAAGGCTATTTAACCATCGAACAGGTGCACATGGATTTCGACACCCCCAAAGGCACCTTTAAAGCGCTGGACGATGTCACATTAACCATCGACAAGGGGGAGTTTGTCTCCCTGATCGGACACTCCGGTTGCGGCAAATCCACCGTGTTGAACATCGTTGCCGGTTTGCTGGTTTCCACCCAGGGCAGCGTGCTGCTGGACGGCAAAGAAGTGAATGAACCCGGCCCGGAACGGGCCGTGGTGTTCCAGAACCATTCCCTGCTGCCCTGGCTTACCGCCTACCAGAACGTGGAGCTGGCGGTGAAACAGGTATTCAAGCACTCCATGAGCAAAAAAGAGATGGATGAGTGGATCAAACACAACCTGCATCTGGTGCATATGGATCACGCCATGCACAAACGTCCGGGGGAAATCTCCGGCGGCATGAAGCAGCGGGTAGGGATTGCCCGGGCTCTGGCCATGAAGCCCAAGGTGTTGCTGATGGACGAACCGTTCGGCGCACTGGATGCACTGACCCGCGCTCACCTGCAGGATTCGGTTATGGAAATTCAGGCAGAGCTTAACAACACTGTGATCATGATTACCCACGACGTGGATGAGGCTGTGTTGTTGTCTGATCGGATCGTGATGATGACCAACGGCCCGGCTGCCACCATTGGTGAGATTCTGAAGGTTGACCTGACACGGCCCCGCCATCGCCTGGAACTGGCTGATGACGCAGACTACAACCATTACCGTGCGGAAGTACTGCGCTTCCTCCATGAACGCCACTCCAAACCGGACGCGGCGTAACACTTTCCTGATTATCCTTTGGTGTTCTCCGAACCACAAACGCAACCAAATTTCACTTCGGTTGCGTTTGTTTTTTTCTGTTTTAACGCTTGTTCAGATTAATGTTGTGCTACCTGATCAGGCTGCACCAGCTGATGTAATACCAACGCCAGCTCCGCCACCTTGGTAACGGCATTGACCGACAACGTGGCTCCGGTAATACCATCAATCGACTTGGACAAACCGTCACCTTGCAGGGTTACATTGGTAAACTGACGGGTAAAGCTTTCCTCATGAACTTCGCCACCCCGCTCTTCCCGGTATACCAGGATTTTAATATCCACAATGGCATCGTTTTCCACCACGATTCCCATGGTAATCGGTTGATCTTTACCAATTTCATCAATGATCCATGCGGTACGTGACCCCTGATGCCAATAGCGGATACGGCCTGCGGGATAGGGATGAGCAAGAATTTCTTTTATCTGCTTTTTCAGCTTTCGGTTCAGGCGCAGCATATTCCAGTCGGGCTCATCGGCAAACGCCTGAGCCAGAAAGTCTTCTTTGCTGAGATGCTGAATTTGAGGAATCCCCAGTGCATACGCACCGGGGATTCCCATGATCATGGAGAGAACAAAAACGATTACTGCTTTTTTCACGTTAGTTCACCAGTCGTTCTACACCGGCTGCCTCAATGACCTTACGCTGGTACCATCCTACACGCTCCCCACGCAGACGAGCCTGAGCTTCATGGTAAACCGGGTTCACCGCAACCGAATCAGGCATTACCCAGTTATAAACCTTGGATGCCGGCCTGATCCAGCCATAGTAGTTGACGGAATACCACAGCCCATAATCCATGTCGTATTGCTCACGAATCGGCGCCGGCAGGTTAACTGCGGTAGCCACTTCCTGAACCCAAAGCGGGAAGCCCAGGATGATGGAATTCTGATTGAACAGGTCTTCCTTCAGCATTTTGGCATTATCGGTTACCGTCAACTGCGGGCTGTGAACCATGGTTTCAACATAATCCTGGAATGCTGTCCAGTTCGGCGGGTTAGCACTTTCGGGAATACCAAACATCATATTGAACAGTTTGATTTCCTCGTAGAACTGATCCTGTTCCGCAGCGGTCAGCGGCCCCTCATATTCTTCGTACATTTTTGCCAGGGTGTCCCACAGGGTGGCGGATACCCAGATCATGGCAGATACTTCGTTGGCACCGTAGTGACTGTCTCGCTCAAATGCACCGGCTTCATAGGGGATCTGACCTTCAATGGCATTGTGGATCTTATGTACGGTGTTCGACGCTTCCATCACCTGAGGCATGCTGCCATACACGATGGTGGAGATATAGATAAAGGTACGGCGTGCACGCTCCAGGGGATCATAACGAACGATGGAGTGCTCATCGATACCGGCGGTAATCCAGGGGTGAGCAGTCTGCATCAACAGCGCTCGACCAGCACCCATGGCTGCAGGGGTTACCCGCGAGGTCAGCCGCCACATCATGGAATCAGGGCCATACAGGCCGACACGGGCATCCGGAATGGCGCCATGCACTTTATGAAGCTGGGAACAGAAATCCTGATCGTCAATCCAGCGCGGCAAGGGTGCCTCACCATTTCTGGGTACAAGCTGGTCAATGGTGGAACCATACTGGTGACCATTATTGCCCTGGGTTGTGCTGGAGACTGCTTCTACGTCGAAATCTTCAGGACACGGAGTATTCAGGTAACCAGTTTCCGCCCGCACCATCTGCATATCAACACGGGTTTTCTGCTTTTCCAGAGACATTTCGTCCGGTAAGCGATATCGACCGACTTCCATATAGTTGTCGTATTCGATATCCCAGTCGGCTTCCTTGATCTTTTCCACCCGATCTTCTTCGGTGTTGATCTCGGCCCGGCCGGTGGCAGGCAACGCCCGCAGCCAGTAACCCAGATTATCCATGGGCAGGGTTTCCCGCACAGCCTGTGCCAGCTCACGGATCTCTGGGTCCTTAACCTCTACCTGAACGTCCGCTTCCCCCTCATAGCCGGAAATCACGGCTTTGGCTTCGCCAACAGGAGAGTCAGGACGCAGGGAAAGTTGGAATTCACCATCAATCTGGCGATATTCAAACCAGGTTTTCTGTTTACCGTCGGAATTTTTTATGGAAACTTCCCCTTCTACAGACCATTCAGTCATGGTCTCGGGGTCAGCGGGGACAAATTCTTTCTTTGGTAATATTGAAGAACACCCCTGTAATACGAGTCCGGAGAGTAATAAACAAGGTAGTGCGAAGGTACGAAGGGCTTGCATAGAGCCACCTCCATTTGTGGGTACATCAGTTCTATTTGTTATCTGTCCACTATCTTAACGATGGCGAGACATATTATCAATATTGTCCCAGACAGAATATAGGCTACCACTCAAAAAAACATGGCCTATTCGCTCATGATGGGTGAGCGTTTTGGCCAATCACAAAAAAAGGGCAAGTATACTATACCTGCCCTTTTCAATCGGCGCGCGAAGCCGATTAGCTTATGACTTTATCAACCTAAATAGTGCCATTGACGACACTGTTAAATACGATCAGATTATCCCGCATGCTGGCGTTCCCCAAACCATGATTGGGGAAATAGCCGCTGTTGGTGAAAAGACTCTGCTCCCCGTGCAGCGCCATGTAATTCAGCACTACGGTTTCCACCAGCAGGTTAGGGTTGTTAGCCGCCGGGCTGGAGGCGGTTTCCACTGAACCATCCGCCCGGAACCAGCCGATCTGACGGCTGTTACCGGCCATGGTGGCGCGACCGTTGGGGTTGTACACCAGGAAGAACGAGGCGGCGGTGGAGGAGTTATCCCCGGTCCACACGCCCTTGCCACGGCCGTCCATGGAGTCATCGATCATGCCGTTACTGGCCACCGAACCATCGCTGAATACATACAGGAACAGCGGCACACCGACCCGGTGGGCGTATTCAATACAGGCCCCCATACAGCGCCCGGCCCGCAGATCACGGATTTCGCCGGTGGAGCGATCCCCGGTGTGGTAATCAAAGCCGCCCATGGTAACGGTACCGGCACCGGCGAAACCGTTCACCACCAGCTTCATCACCGAGGCGGTTTTGCGGAATTCACCATCACCGTTGAACTCGGTGGAGCTGAAGATACCTGCCGCACCCACGATGTCAGGATCACCTGCCGGGTTCAGGGTAGTGGGATCGCCATAGCGGTCCGCCAGATCCGCACTCTTTACATAGCCGCAACGGATCAGGTCTTCAATCACAGCTTCCCGCGTTACAATACCCTGGTTCGCCAACTTCTGATCACTGACCCGGGCGATGGATTCCATAACACTCACCACGTCCGCCTGGTCCAGCAGCCCAACCAATTTACCGGTGTCCACCAAGCCGGTTACGTCGCTGGGACGATCCACCTTGGTAGGACGGATACCGGGATCGATCATCATCGGCGGAGCCATGGAGTTACCCCCGGACTCCGAACTGCGAGACCCGATCAATGTCAGCAATTCACCGTCCGACCCGGCACGGCCGATACCGTACATGGGGTTATGGGGATTGTTGCCGGTGTCGTTCTCAGAGCGGGCAGGAATCACTGCGCCATCCACATTGGCCAGGGCCGCCGCCGAGGCCTTCTCACGAATGCCACGACCGAAAGCGCTGTCGGTATGAAACAGCAGCCCCATTGTGGTATCGATGAAGTCACTGACGCTGGTATCCGGGTTCATGATGCTGGGCACCATATCCCCGGGCAGGCCCATTTTGTTGTAGCCGGCAGTACTGATGAAGTCTTCCTGACCGCCCTGCTGACCCACCAATACGTTGGAACCGGCAATATTGGCACCACCGGCCAGGTCAAAACAGATAAACGGTATCTTGCCCGCACCCTGCACCGAGATGCCGCAGGAATCCCTCAGGGTGGCGATGTCACTGGACAATTCAGCGTAAGCCGCCTTGGGATTGGCAAACATACCCATGATTCCAGGGCCCAGCACACCGGCGGCACCACTCATCAATCCCTGACGAATGAAATCGCGACGGGATTTGGGGCGCTCATGGTCCGCATACAGCAGTGGGGTGTTGGGGTCTAAGGTGTTTGGTTTCTTTTTCATATTACTACCCTCACTGTACCAGTACGACGGCCGAGCCTAAGGCGGCGGCACAGGTTGCTTTGACTATTTTCTGGGTTTGGTCAGATCCGGTTTGTCCCCGTGACTGAGCGTTACCCACCAGCACTTGTATCAGTGAATCAAGTTCTGCCTGCATATCCAAATAGGCGGGCTGAGACACCAGTCCGTTGCCTACCACATTGGAATACAATGGATCGATGATGGCATCCCGTTCCAGGGTACTGTCAAATGCCGAACTCACCCCGACATTGAAGTTACCGAAACCGGGGAAGAAGGCATCCCGCATAGTGGTGTTGTCCACCATCTCACTGCAGTACTCAATGGCCATCTGGGCGATCGCCATCTGATGGGACGAGAGGAAGGTTTCCGCCGACGTGGTGGTGGGCAATTGCTGCTTCACGGTTTCGTAGGTGGAGGCCACATTGCTGTTGGTCACCGGCACCCCGGTGATCTTGGACATGGAGGCGTTGATCTCGGCAAAGTTGCGCAGGCCCACATCCGGCTCCAAGTCAGACACGGCAGGCGCCGTCGGGCTCACCACAGCTTCCACCCGCACGTCACTGTTACCACCGATCTGCTCAAAGGTGAGGAAGAACTCGTCGGAATTCGAGCCCCCTTCCATCGGCAGAATAGTACCGATACTGGACAGCACCTGGCCTTCCTCCTCGGTATACAATGACGACTCCAGTGTGGTGGCCAGCTTGGCGTAAGCCTGACCCACGGCGGGTTCCTTACCGTTGATACCGATGCGCATGCCCTCAAGCGGAATGGAGTTAAAGCTGGACTGGGTGGCACCAGGGTCGGTGCCGTCTGCGCGGATGCGATACAGGAACGGGTCGGTAAACAGGTAGCTGTAACTGTCGAAGATGGCAGCCTGGAATACCAGATAGCTGTCAAAGCCGTCATTGATGCCGGTCAGGTCAGTGCAGCTGTCAACGGTTTCACAATGTTCCAGCTTGAACAGCAGGTAGTATTTCTCACCTACTCCGGCTTCGAAGTTGGTGCTGATTTCTTCCTGGGTCAGGGCCCGGTCATAGATCGCGGCAAAGCGGATGATGCCTTCCCAGGGGTATTCCCCGGTAGCTTCGTTGCCGAGAATGAACACAAAGCTGTCGGACCAGCCACTCAGGCTGCCCACCGAAGACGGATCGGCATCGCCGGTAAACTCACCGTTAACATAAATGCGGCGGCCATTGATGGGGTCGAACGTCATCACCACGTGCTGCAGGGTGGCCTGCAAACGCTCATCCGCATCCGCCGTGGACAGGGCCGGTTGGCCGTTGAAATCGGTACTGGAGCTGCGATGCAGGAAGTCGTAGTTATACAGGGTCTGCCCCATGGTGAAGTTACGACTGTTGTTGCCGTCGGAATAGGTCATGATGCGGGCCGGACCTTCCTGGGTCACATTGGCCGGCGCCACCCAGGCTTCCAGTGTATAGGCGTTACTGGACTTGATCCGGCTGGCCAGTTTGCTGCTGGATACGATGCTGGCCTGAGCCTTGCCACCAGGCAGGAACTGAATGCCGTTTCCACCTACCCAGTTAAAGTCGCCTTCCAGGTCCAGGTTCATGGCGGGCTCCACATCGCTCTTGTCCAACACCAGGTTGCCGTCGCCGGAGGAGAATTCCCACATGGCAATGGCGCCGGTATCGATGCGGCCACCACCGCTGGCCAGGATGCCGTCCCGCTCCAGAATCAGGGCACGACTGGTAACCCAGTTGTCCGGTACTTCTGTGGGCGCGGAAATGGCGGCTTCAAACATCTTGATGGCGTCCAGCATTTCCTGGGCGTTGGCCATGCAGGCTTCGCCACAGTTGTGGAATTCGCTGCGCTGGCGCACCACGAAGCGGGACAGAGCATCTGCCAGTACGCGATTCTGCACGCCGTCTTCGATATCGATCTTGCTGCGGGACAGCTCATAGGCCTCATCAATGTCATCACTGGCGAAATACGGCTGCTGGGCCTCGGCGGTGTCCGCCCGGTGGCAACTGTCGCAGTTGTAGTCCGCAAACAAGGGATAGATATAGGTCTGGAACGCGCTAAGGGCCGCTCCATAACCATCGGTACCGGCCACCGGGATCTGCTTGGTAACAGTAATGACATGCTCGTCCGGGGCCGACAGCTGAATCTCCGTGCTGCTGGAGGCCACGCCGTTCACCCAACGATCGATAAAGTCCGTCATTTCGGAGGCACAGGCCGCCGGGCTGGACAACCAGCACCCCTGCTGGTGATTCGCGGCTACGTAGTCCACAAAGGTGGAATCACCGGGGTTGTTGCGGTTGATGTAGTTGCGGGCCTCGTTGTAGGCAGCATCCACATTACCGGAATCAAGGAAGTACGGTGCCTGGTCACTGCTATGGCAGCCGGCGCAATCCTTGCTGCGAAGCTCGTCGTAAAAGTACTGCTTGAAACGACAGACTTCAGCAATGGTGTCCGGGTCGGAATAGCTGTTGCCGCACTGGGGACCGGTATAGGGGCTGTCATCCACCACTACCGTGCCACCGTCATCTCCCACCCCATTATTGTATTGGGCATTGGTTTCCGTTGATGCTCCGCCGCCACAACCGGCCAGCACCAGAGTCAATGCCGCCAACAGGGGCATCAACCAGTTTCTTACATTCAGTTCGCTTAACACATTCATTTTAATTCTCCACAGTATCCTGTCAGGCCTTCAACACGGGCTCAATCGCCACGGCAGTACACTGCGGCATCGGTAAACGCAGTCTGCAGGTTGTAGTTGCTGGCTTCGAAGTTGGTCACCATGGACGACACTTGCGAGTGATCCGCACTGGTGGTGGGAGCGTGCAAGCAAACGGTCTGGAATACCTGTTTGACCTGGCATTCCGCAAAGGCATCGGTGTGGGACAGTTCGGCCCCCATTGATTTGGCACCGCTGCCGGAACCGGCATTACCGGTAAAGGGATTCGAATTCCATCCCAAAGCAGAGTTGGGACCCGCACGCCAGTAGTTCTCCCAGCTGTCATCGGGAGTTACATAGCCGTAACGGAAGTTATCCTCATTGATATGATACTTGGGCTGCACTGAACCGGCGGTGTATTCCAGGCTACCGTCTTCGGTGCCTTCTTCTCCGGTCCAGTTGTAATAGGCAAAGGCCTGGGCCAGGGGGTCCATACCGGCGTGACAACCCACACATCGGTTGAGGAAGATCCGGCTGTCACCACCGGGGCTGCGGGATACATCCTGGCGAATGCGATCCGGGGCTCGGGTGGTGTCTTTCACCTGCTCCAGGTCGCGGCAGAGGAAATTCATCATGGTGAACCGGAACATGGCCCGGTTGGTACCCGCCACGAAAAACGCCTTGGCACCGGCCCGTGTGGTCATCACCCCGGCAGTGGCCCCTGCACTCAATCCGGTAACGCTGGACTGGGTGGTACGTTCCAGTACCGATTCCAGACCCAGGTTTTCACCACTGTCTTCCAGGGCGGCGTAGTGGTCGTTGTTGGCGTTGGAGTATGCCGGTAACGAGCCGTTCACACCGACATACAGCACGTTGTCATACAGGACCTTGCGGAAATCATCCCCATCCCGCACCAGCCCGATCACCGTTGCCGTGAAATCATTTAGGTCGGCGAACATGGTCTGTTCTTCGTTGGTCCAGGGGGTCACCATATTCTTGAGGGTGACGTTGTAAAAACCGGATGACTCCAGCGCCAACTCAGCAGCCGCTTTGGCTTCTGCCTCACCGTCGGTGATGTCGTCATTATTGGCGTCCATGATCGCCAGCATGGCGCTCAGTTCGCTTTCGGTTGGGGGTACACCCGCAATGCGGTCGTACATTCGCTTGGCTTGATCCCGTGCCCCGGCCTGGGCCAGGCTTCCGGTCATGGCCAAAGCCACTCCCAGAACCATCGCACCGGCTTTCAGCGCTCGGTTTTCTTTTCTCATTGTTAACATGGTTCTACACCTACATTCCTGGCTAATCCAAACTGCGACAGCGCATACAGACCATTTCCATCAAGCTTAAGCATTGTGTCATTGTGCTGGTTGTTTTTTAGACAAACGGGCCGTTTCGACGACTTAGTGTTGTTGTGTACCGAATTGCCTTCAACCATATTTATTCGTAATGACGCAGATATACGGATGCTACACACCCAGTTTAATCAGCACTTCGGAGAGTAATGCGTGACCGGTATCGCAAACTGACAATTCGCAGACAGGGGAATAACCACATTGTGATTCAGTCCAAATTTAGACCAACGAATACCGTGCCAAACTTCGCATATAAGAATGATTTTTCCTGCGTGGAACCAAGATGAGTAACTTTCTGAACCGACACAATTTACCGAAGCTGGCGCTTATAGCACTATTAAGCGGAATATTCCTAAGTGGATGTGGCAGTGATGACAAGCTACCCGGCGGCACCAACCCGGGTGACCAGGATCCGCTATCCCAGGGCACCCCGCTGTTTTTCATTGAGCGCCAGATCACCGATGAGGCAAGCAGTCTGAGGGACCCTCTGGAGTTCATCGGCGGTGGTCGCCTGATCATGAAGGCCAGGGCCGACCTGAGCGCACCTGAAGAAAACCTGGGCAGACGGGCCTGCTCAGGCAACTGCGATTTTCGCGATCTGGATGTGTCCTATGACGGTCGCTTCGTGGTGTTTGCCGCCCGCGAGGAAGATCCGGACGAAAACGATAATGTGCANNNCCCCCGTTACCTGCCCAGTGGTGACATTGTCTTTGCCTCCACCCAGCAAAAGAAAACCCGGGAAATCAACCTGGAGACCAGCGGCGGCGGCTCTTATTCCGGCCAGGAGGAGGATCGACGCGAACCGGCGCTGAACCTGCATGTGATGAGCGCAGATGGCCAGAATATTCGCCAGATCACCTTTAACATGAGTCACGATGCCTATCCCGTGGTGTTGCCAAGCGGCAATATTGCCTATACCCGCTGGGACAACTTCACCCGCAATGCCATGAACCTGTATCAGGTAAACCCGGACGGCACCGAAAACCAGATCCTGTACGGCATGCACAGCCACGACACCGGCAGCGGCGGCTCCGATCTGCAATTCGTGAAATCCAACATCCTGCCGACCGGGGAACTGTTTGTGCTGGCCCGACCAATGGAGAGCGACTTCTACGGCGGAGACTTCATCACTATCGATGTTGATAACTACGTGGACAACACCACCCCCACGGCCCTGACCAACGGCAGCGGCCCGGCCCAGGAAAGCATTACCGACACCAATGTAAACACTGGGGCAGAATACTCCGTGGGAGGTTACTACGCGGATTTCCACCCCTTGTGGGACGAGACCAACCGCGCTCTGGCCAGCTGGAGCCTGTGCCGGGTGCAAAACGACGAGTTGATCCAGCCCTGCAACAGCGACACCATGAACGAGCCCGGCGCCACCCCGGCGGAACCCGCCTATGGCATCTGGATGCTGGATTATGCGGAAAACACCCAGACTCCCATTATTCCGGGGCGGTCCGGGGTAGTGATCACTGACGTAGCATTAGGATATGCGCGCACTCCACCACTGACTTATTTTGATGATCAGCCGTTCGCGGAAAACAACTGCCTTGACCCCAACTTCAAACTGGCGGGCACCACCCAAACCGAGATGTGCCAGGGCCAGNNCCCCGGACGCAGTGGAGTCGTGATTACCGATGTGGCGTTGGGCTATCAGCGTACAGCGCCATTGACCTTCTCGGACGATCAGCCGTTTGCGGATGAAAACTGTCTGTTCAGCTCAATCAGCCCCACTTCCAAACTGGATATCGACACCCGCAGCGAGATGTGCCAGGGCCAGGAAGGCATCATCCATATCCGCAACATCTACGAAACCGATGGTGCTCTCAATACCAACTTTGCCGGTTATAATATGAGCACCACCTATGGTGATGTCTCCA
>JABAHQ010002826.1_pt3 | contig 14331 bp, 10 predicted proteins | sample 7062091 | NCBI WGS metagenome assembly JABAHQ01 (sample SAMN14534359, study PRJNA622989) | marine sediment metagenome | biome: marine biome [ENVO:00000428]; feature: marine pelagic biome [ENVO:01000023]; material: deep marine sediment [ENVO:00002113] | place: India: Gulf of Kutch | collected...
ACCTGAACTCGGCGTGACGAGCGCGCACGGCTTCCAAGCCCGGATGCGACACGTCGGCGCCGGTCACATGGCCGATGGGCTTCGTTGTGGCCGGCAGGAACGACTTGGTGACCCCGAGGGCGGCGTCGGTCCTGGCGATAGACTTTGATGCATTCTTCTCGATCCCGGTCAGCGCGCGGATGCAGTCCACCGTCTCCGGTATGACGATCGCCTCGTTGTGAACCTGGTAGCTGAGGTAGACCTCGCGCTCGTCGGCCGCCAATGCATCCTCCCAGACGGCGACCTCCCACATGTCGCCCCGCGGACGATCCAGGTCGCGCATCAGCTCGCTGACGGAATTGAGCGCCACGATCCCGTCGCCGGCTCGCACAAAGGCAATGCGCGGCGCGTCCCACAACGCGTCGCGCAACTCGTCCAGGCTCACCGGGCGGGTGGTCTCGATCATCGTGAAGTGGATATGGCTCAGATTGTACGGCCCGGCGCCCGCCATCGTGGTGATGCCCAGGTCGGGGATGACGGTCTGAGCGTCCGGCCCCTGGTGGCTGGGGACCTTCGTCTCCGGCAGCACCGTGTTGATCATCCCGTTGAGATGCGATTCCCACGGGTCGGTGCCGCGACGGAACAGCACGGCCCGGACGCGCTCGATCCAGCCGTGGCGGTGAAGGGCGTGGGCCACACGGCTCAACGCCGTGGTATTGCAGGAAACGACCCGGGCGAAATGGCGACCGATCGCGCCCTCATAATTCACCTGGGCGACGAAAGAGTAGCCGGCCAACTCGTGCTTCTCCCCGCCCTGAAAGATGGCCTTCACGCCCGCGTCCTCATAGCGTGCCTTGTTGGCGGCGCCCAGCTTCTTGGGCGCGCAGTCCACCACGATGTCCGCCGCCGCCAGCAGGTGGTCGAGGGTGCCCGCCACAGGGATCCCGGCGGCTTCCATCTCCGGCCACTTCTCCCGCGCCGCGCAGTAGACGGGGTAGCCGCGCTCAACGGCAAGGCGGACACGATAATCGGAGACCACATCCGCTACTCCGACCACTTCCATATCAGGCTGCAACCTGACAGCATCGGCCACGCGCTTGCCGATGACACCATAACCGTTTACCGCGACTCGTACGTTCTTTGACATGACAGCTCCTCAAGAGATTCACGGAAATCCAGCAAGCCTTGTTGTCGGCCTCCTGCAAAGGCCGACTACAACGCTACTCTCAGCGTACCGACGCGATGTCTCAGGTGGCAGCGTAGCGAACCGCGCTCTAACTTGTTCTGAAGAGAGCGTTAAGATTTCTTCTGACCCGAGAATTCACCAGACGCTCGACCCTGCCTGGGCGCATCAGCTTCAGATATCAGCGCTGGTCGATTTGGGAGACGGGTCTCGAGAGCAGCTGAACCGCGCGCTTGAGAGATCAAAGACGAGATGAACGGCAGGATGGGGGAATCTCACCCTCACCAGACTGCGTTCGCTCCGCTGGAGCGTTCCGGCTCGCAGGGCCGGGACATGACCATTCCGCGAACGAAGACCTGTTCGAAGCGGGAGATGAGCGCCCGGATCTCGGGAAGCTTCTGGCGTGCGGCGCGCTCGCCCGCCGCGATGCGCTCCTCCGGGTGCGAGAAGTCGGTCCAGTCGATGGACTCGACCTCCGGCATCACGATGACCTCCGCCTTGGCAAGGTGCTCTCGCTCCAGAGCGTGCCGGGCGACCTGATCGGCCCGCATGATGACGGCCAGGCTGCTATCCAATTCCCTGGCTGTCGCCGGTCGGCCCAGCACGTCGACGGCCAGCACATGCGCGGCGCCCAGATAGCGACAGGTGTCGACAGGTACAGGCTCAGCGAAGCCCCCATCAATGAGGCGGTAGCCTTCGAGCTCCAACGGCGGCACGATCCCGGGAAGCGCGGCGCTGGCGTAGATGGCATCCACCAGCGACCCGGCGGCGAATACCAGGCGCCGGCCGCTGTTCAGGTCCACGGCCGTGGTGGCGAAGGGAATCCGCGTCTCTGCGAACGTTTGGGCTCCGAACAGCTCCTCGAGGATTGCCCGTAGATCCCGAGCCTCCCCCATAGAGGGGCTGCTAAGACCGCGACCCAGGGCCCAGAGGTAGCGCAGCCGGTCCACCACCGAATGATCCACGTCGGGGCCCGTTCTTCGTGCCAGCGCCCGGAAACTGCCGAAGAACGATGGTCGGCCCGTCTCCTCTTGGCGCCTCAGATACTGGAGCACCCGCTTCTCCACCTCGACGGCCCGACCGGTGAGGGCGTACAGCCCACCGATTATGGCTCCGATGCTCGTTCCCGCCACATACTCAACCGAAATCCCTTCGGACTCGAGCACCTTCAGCACACCGATCTGCGCGATACCCCGCCCGCCTCCGCCAGCCAGGGCAATCCCCAAGCCGGGGCTTAGACAGATACAGCGTGCGTCGATCGCCGCCGCGCCTTCCTCTCGGGCCGGGTCCGAACGGTACGGATCGGCGTGTTCGGATGGCTTCTGCGCGAGCCGGCGGCTGGTGTCCTTTCTGCTCATTCCTTGTCGCCTCCTTCTCAACTTGTCCTGGCCCCGAGCAGACGTGGCCTGCCCCGCGAAGCGGTCCGGGTCTCTCATGATGGTCGGCCAAGCAAGGCCGGCTCAACAGGCCGACACGACGCCACCCGAGGCCACCGGGGCCATCCCATTCTTGCTGAGCCAAGCCTGCACCGCTCGGTAACCCGTAGCCGAAAAGAGGTCCGGTCCGCTGGCGAGGCTCCGGACCGCGGCCGCCCGGCGCACGCCGAGGGCGGCGCTCAGGAAGTGGGACACTTCGCCGGTCTGATAGGGAAACCAGGCTGCGCTGGCCAGATAGGCGGCGTCCAGCATCTCCTCGACCGAGGCGCCACGATTCGCCAGCAAGGTGAAAAGTCCCAGCATCGCCATCCCGTGGTTGCAGTCGGGTAAGGCGGTCGGATTGTTGCAGCAGGGCCGGTAGACCGCGAAGGCCGCGGTGCCCACCCACGCTTCCTGCTCCGGGGTGAGCGGGACGACAGCGAAGCCCCCGTAGATTTCCGATAACGGCCGCCGAGCGTACCGCCAGCCTCCGGTGGATGCGTACCTATCCACGCGCCCACCGCCAGCCTCCATCATGGGGCCCTCGTGCAGCAGTCGGTTGCGGTTCGCGAGGCCCAGGCCCCAGAGCAGATCGAGGAGGAACCGCGCGTTCCCGGAGTCGAGCACGACAGTCGTGTCAGTCCCCTGCTCGAGAATCTCTCGTTCCTGCGGCGCGAGGGGATGCCCCTGCCGGGTGTAAACATCTTCGAGTCGCTCCAGATCGATGACACCCGCAGTCAGCAACGCCGGCCCGATGGTGCCCAGATCGATCCGCAGCATGTCCTCCGCCCCCGACGCGGGCTGGTCGGGCTCCTCAGAGATGGCGGGTTCCAATAAGCCGCCCCAAGCCGTGTAGACGCGTGTGGGAGCCCCGCTCAGGCGAAAGAGCACACTTCCGTCACGGTACAGCAGTTCCGTCCACCCATGGCCGGGGACCGTGAGCAACTCGGTCTCCTCAGCAGCCAGCCGGCGGACCGACAGGCGCGAATTGTCATATCCGGCCGGAACCTGGCCGTCGACCAGTTCACGCGCGACTTCCCGGCTCACGGTCGAGGCGCGGTATACGGTGAGTCCGCCATCGCCGTACTCGGCTCCCCAGGCGGCACTGAGGGACGAGACGGGCGCCCCGATCAGGCGGCGCAGGCTGTCCCGCGCCTCGGTTTCAGGGATTCGCCGACGTAGGCTCGAGCCCGCCAGTCGCGTGGGTGGACCTTCGTCGGCGGGTGGCGCCGGGTCCGCGCAAGCCGCGAGGAGCACGAGACCGACGATGGGGAATGCACGACCGATCATAATGTTTCCGTCCTAGGCTGCCTGTTCAACGGAAGCGCGGGCCAACGCTGCCGGGGTAGATCGCGACGTCAGGAATCGACCGCATCGCCAGCCGGCAGATCCTCCTCCGAACTGCGGCCTGGAGCTTTCAGTGGGACGTACCAGTCGGGGTGTTCCTCGAACTTTCGTCGGCAGCGAACTGAACAAAACCGATAGGTCTCACCCTGGAACTTGACGCTGGTCACGGCTTCCGCCCTTTGCAGGCGCATTCCGCACACTTCGTCTCGAACTTGCACGGCCGAACGCTCCTTCGTCTCTATTCGGTTGGTTGGGGCGGCCGCGGAGCACCACGGCTGCCCTGGCTATCGACTCGCAAGATGGACTTTGCGGGCTGAAGCGGCCGTGAGTTCTTGGTTAAGAAGCCTTAAGCCGGTGGGGTGCGCGTCTTGAGGCTTCTTTTGAGCAAGACCGTCGCCAACTGCCGCCATCGAAAACGCGCTCGTCGACATCGCCGCGCTCGTCAGAGGACCCTCGTCCGATGGAGTCTGAGGCTGTTCGTCACCACGCTGACGCTGCTGAAGGCCATGGCGAACGCCGCCACGACCGGATGCAGCGCCCGCAACAGCATGGGCAGAAAGCGGAGAGGGTAGAAGACTCCCGCCGCCAGAGGGATCAGACTCACGTTGTAGAAGAACGCCCAGAAGAGGTTCTGCTTGATGATCCGCATCGTGGCCTTGCTCAGGGCGATAGCCTGCGGGACCGCGCGCAGGTCGCCGCGCATGAGCGTCACGTCCGCTGCTTCCATCGCCACGTCGGTCCCGGTGCCGATGGCGATCCCCACATCCGCCTGAGCCAGTGCCGGGGCATCGTTGATCCCGTCGCCTACCATCGCCACCAGGCCCAGCCCCTCCGCCTGCAACCTCTTCACTTCCTCGACCTTGTCTCCCGGGAGCACTTCGGCCAGAACCTGCTCGATCCCCACCTGGCGGGCGATCGCCTCGGCCGTCGGCCGATTGTCTCCGGTCAGGAGCACTACGCGCAGACCCAGCTCGTGCATCCTCGCCACCGCCTCCCGAGAGCCCTCCTTGATGGTGTCCGCCACCGCCAGAACACCGACCGCATCGCCATCCACGGCCACCCACATCGCGGTCTTGGCTTCCGCTTGCAGCCGCTTCGCCTCCCGCTCCAGCCCGTTCAGCCGAACTCGTCGTTCGCGCACGAGCCGGAAACTACCGACGGCGACGTCGTGTCCCTCGACCCTGGCCACGATCCCGCGCCCCGGCACCGCCTCGAACGCCTCGGGCTCGCAAAGGGAGAGACCCCGCCCCTCGGCCTCGCCAACGATCGCTTCGCCCAGCGGATGCTCGCTGCCCCGTTCGGCGGACGCGGCGTGTCGCAGAACCCACGCCTCGCCGTCGGCATCGTACGCGCCGTGCGCGCCGCTCCCGCCTTCGACGAGAGCTCGGTCCGGCAAGCGAGCCACAATATCGGTCACGGCCGGCTCGCCCACCGTAACGGTCCCGGTCTTGTCCAGAACGATGACGCTGAGCGAGTGCGCTCGCTCCAGCGCCTCGCTGTTCTTGAACAGGATACCGTGCTCCGCCCCTTTCCCGGTCCCTACCATGATCGCTGTGGGCGTGGCCAAACCGAGGGCGCAGGGACAGGCGATGACCAGTACCGCCACCATGCGGATCATGGCCGGCGTGAATCCGGCGCCGACCCAGAACCACCAGATCAGCAGGCTGATCGTGGCCACCACGATCACGGCGGGGACGAAGACCGCAGATACTCGATCCGCCAGGCGCTGGATTGGCGCCTTGCTCCCCTGCGCCTCCTGGACCAGCCGGATGATCTGCGCCAGGGTAGTCTCGGCCCCCACCCGCGTCGCCTCGAACTTGAGCAGCCCCTGTTTGTTGATCGTAGCCCCCACAACTTCGTCCCCGGGACCCTTTTCAACGGGCAGGCTCTCACCGGTGAGCATGCTCTCATCGACGGCGGACCGACCCTCGGCGACGATCCCGTCCACCGGAATCCGCTCACCCGGCCGCACGAGCACGAGGTCGCCTGGCACCACTGAATCGATGGGAACGTCGACGGCATTCCCGTCGCGGTAGACCCGGGCCGTTCTCGGTCGCAGGCCCATGAGCTTCTTGATCGCCGCGCCCGCCTGCCCCTTCGCCCGGGCCTCCAGCAGCTTCCCGAGCTTGATGAGCGTGATGATGACGGCCGCCGTCTCGAAGTAGGTGTACTGGCCGAGAGCCGTGCTCCCCAGGCTCAGCGCTACGGTGACGGGGAGACTGTAGAAGTAGGCGGCGGAGGTGCCCATGGCGATGAGCACATCCATGTTGGCGCTGCGGTTCCGAAGCGCCTTCCAGCTGCCCACATAGTAGTCCCAGCCCACATAGAACTGGACCGGCGTCGCCAGCGCGAGAAGGAGCCAGTTCACCCATGGGCGGTGCGCCCACGCCCCGAGCAGCGAGAAGTCGCGCGCCATGCTCAGGGCGAACAGCGGGAGCGAAAATACGACGCCGACCCAGAACTTCCGCGTCTGGTCCCGGATCTCGCCCTTCCGCGCTTCTTCCTCGGCGTCTGTCAGTTCCTCGGGGGCCGCCTCCACCACAGCGTAGCCCGCGTCCTCGATCGCCTTCACCAGGTGGGCGCTGCTCACGGTTCCGGGGATGTACTCCAGCACCGCCCGCTCGCTGGCCAGGTTCACCGCTCCCGAGACCAGCCCCGGCGCGGATTCCCTGAGGACGCGCTCGATGGTGGCCGCACAGCCCGCGCAGGTCATACCGCTGACCGGAAGCTCTAACCGAGCGGTAGCGACACCGTACCCCGCGTCGCGGACCGTGCGGACGATCTCCGCTTCGCGGGCGCGGGAGGGGTCGAAGGCGACCGACGCCCTTTCCGAGGCGAAGTTCACGGTCGCCTCTGTCACGCCCTCCAGCTCGGCGAGACTTCGCTCAATGGTGGCGGCGCAATTCGCACACGACATCCCCGATACGGGGAAGTCGATCCGTCGAGGCATCATGGCTCGCTCCCGATGCGGATCCTGCCAGCCAGGAATCTCATTTCATCCAGAGCCGTCTCCCACTCATCTCCCAACGCGAGCTCCAGTTCCAGTCTTCCAGCGCGTCGCGCCACCCGGCACTGAGCGACGCAACGCAAGCTCGACAGCTGGCGGCGCAGCTGCTCGAGATTCGCTGGCGCACCGGGGAGGCGTACCGTGACGGCCACGTCGTTCGGGTCGACGGAATACCCGCGCCTGACCAGAAGCCGCACAGCGCCTTCGAGTTGGGCGAGACTTTCCACCCTCAACCAGACATACTCCAGCAGCGGGTTGACGGTCGCCGCGCTGGCCCCCTCCAACCTCTCGAGCGCCCGTTCGAGAGGCACTGCTTCCGAAGCGCAGCGGATCCCCGAGATCTTCAGACGGACGTCAGAGGCCAGTGGTTCCACGGCCCCGGTCCGCCGCCCCTCCTGTTCGGCAGCACTGCGGCTCATCGTCGGTATCCTCCCGTTCGCAAAGGTCCCCGCGCCAGTACGTTTGGGGACGGCAAGCTACGTCGAAGCGATCGCGATCGTTGATCTCAGTCCCCCGGATGGGGTCTCCTCCCTGGCTCCAGGCCGGACGAGGCCGTTCGACCGACAGGCCGGGTCCATGCGCTCCCCGATCGCGTCCGTCGGCGCGAGAGCGACGCGGGGCAGCAGGTTCCGCTGGATGATCTCCGACCACTCGTAACGCCGGGCGGTGGCGAGCGCGCGACGGCGCAAGGCCCGTTCCTCGCCCGGCCTCTCCAGCAACGGGCGAAGGAAGCCCACGAACTCCCGAGGCTCCGATGTCTGGAGGACCAGCGCGTTCCAGCCGGGAACCGCGTACTCCTCGCCCGTTCCGCCGACGCAAGCCACGCCGCCAGCCGCCATCGTCTCGAGACCGACGAGGCCGAACGGCTCTCGACCGCTGTTCGCGAGCACGGCGGCCGCGCCGTGGAAGAGAACGCGGCACATCTCGGCGGTGAGCGGTGAGCGGAGATCGAGGACATCGACCGCTCCGAGCCCGCCGAGAGCCTCGAGGAGACCACAGAGCTCGGGAATCGAGGTCGCACGGCTGGCCACCCGCAGACCGACCCGGCTCGCGCCAGAACCTCGGCGCCGTGCGGCTCGATACCGCCCCGAGCGATGAGCAGGGGCCGCCAACCGCGACGCTTGAGCTCCGCCACCGTGTCCACGGCCAGCAACCACCGCTTGTCGGGGTCGAAGCGTGCCACCTTCGTCAAGACCAACCGACCGCGCAGGCGCCACCGCAACGCCTCCACGGCCCGGCGGTCGGGCGGCTCGAAGGCGTCCGGTGACAAGCCGTTCGGGATCACCAGAGGGTCCACCCCGACACTCCACATCTGGTGGCGCATGTACCGGCTCACAGTGGTGATGGTGGCCGCCCGGGCCAGCGCATGCCAATCGATGCGATCGAAGCCGAACGTGTTGTTCGCGTTCCAGAACCGGGCGACCCGATCGCGAAGCCCCGCGACCCGGAGCAACCCGTCCAAATGTTGCACGCAATCCACCGTCTGCCACTCCTCGGCGAGGACAACGGCGAGGCGACCGTCGCGTTCCACAGCCAGTCGCAGCAGCTCGCGGACGAGAACCGGCGGGAGCGAGGCAGCGAGATCTCTGCGCTTCACCTCCTCGCCGTCGTAGACCCCGCCCGGGTGATGGCGGCTGATCCACTGACACCAGCGGTGAAGATGAAGAAGCTCCGAAGTCTCGTGCCCCGGCAGGTCGGGGTCGCCGATGAACCAGAGGTGGGTCTCGAATCCTACTCGTGCCAGACCCTCCGCCAGGCTCGTTACCCGACTGGCGATTCCTCCGGCTCGCGAGTAAGCGTCCGGCCCCTCGAACGAGATCAGGTGAAACTGAACGGGACTCACGTCCCGCCGACGCATCACGGTTCTACTCCTCCTCCGGAATGATGGATGCGCAGGGGCAGCCAGCACCCTGCCGAGCGCGGCATGTCGACCCGTACTCTGCCGTTCCCTCTAGCAGTCCCTTTCGCTGGTCTAACACCCCGCGTTGCCGCCGAACACCCCCGAGGGATTCCGCGGCTCGTGGCCATCCTAAGGGCTCGCCGGTGAAGCGGGGGTCAAGATGGTATTAAGGTTTCTTAGAACTGGACTGGTCATTTCCGGGGCCATCGGGAGAATCCAACCCAAGCGGCCGGCGTTGGCGCCGGATGTCGTGGGTCTCGTCCACCAACAACAAGTCCACGGGCCGGTCACCGGAGCCGCGATGGCCCCGGCAGGCGCTGGAGCTTCAAGAAATCTTACGATGATCTTCATGCCAGCTTGGCGGGTCAGCTACGATAATACCGTCCGATGCTCGCGTTTCAGTGAGCCTGTCTTTGGTATTGCGGCGCGGCTTCACTCCGGCAGAACAGCGGTGTTGATTGGCCCGAAGCGTTGTCGCGGTGGACCGAGCCAAGGGGGGGAGAGCGAACGTGAACCCGCGCATCGTCGCTATGGCAGCAGTGGGGTTGGCAGCGGTCGTCGGATGGGTTCTGCTCCGCGACCCGGGCGCACCGCGGTTTCCCGAGCCTGGGAAGCCAATGCCCGACTTCGCCTACCCCTCGCTCGACGGGGACACCGCACGGCTCTCCTCACAGCGAGGCCGGGTCGTGTTAGTGAACGTATGGGCGACCTGGTGTCCGCCGTGCCGCGAGGAGATGCCGTCGATCCAGCGGCTTTACGACGCCTATCGGGACTCAGGCTTCACCGTCCTGGCCGTCAGCATCGATGTGGACACCGCTGCGGTTCGGCCTTTCGTCAAGGAGCTCGGCCTCACCTTTCCGATTCTCTTCGATCCCGCAGGATCGATCATCAAGCTATACGGCACCGTCGGCGTACCCGAAAGTTTCGTGGGGGACAAGGAGGCGACTCTCGTGCTTCGGCGAGTGGGGGCCGACGACTGGTTCTCAACGTCGAACCAGCGGCTGATCGCGGCACTCCTGCATGTCCCGTAACACCGAGATGTGACCCATTCAGCTCAATTGATCGTGATGTCAGACGTTGGCGAGTGGCTAACCCTGGGGATCCGGGCTCGCTCCTTCGAGAGCGGGGTAGCGTTAACGGCGTGCCGATCCCTGAACTCTCAGAACGCCGGGACCGGGATCGTACCCCAGGTATGCCGTCGCGGCGTCTCCATCACCATCGTCACGTGCTCGTCCTCGATATCCACGAAGAAGAGCGGATAGCGCAGGACGCCTGCATCGAGTGCCCGGTCAGCCGACGCCGGCCGGCCCTCCGGGGTGAGCGCCTCGGTGACGATGACCCGAGTCGGGGCGGGCCCGCCGCCCTGCAGCTGACGGAGCGGCCGCAGCGCGTACATCTCGGCGAGATGCTTCAACACCGCGACCGCGCCGCCGCTTTCACCCCCGCCATGGTGCGCCTCGTGCTCGCCCAGGTCCGCGATCAGATGCTGCATCATGTAGTCCTGGGGGAAGGCGTAGGCTACGAGCGTGGGCTCGCCGTCGAGCGCCGACAAGCGCAACCCGACCCGCGCGTCCTCCTCCACCAGATCGAGCAGTCGATGTATCTCCACCGCCGATGTCTCGCTCAGCGACACGACCGACATCTCGCGACCCGCGATGAAGGGTACCCGGGCACGGGAGTAGGCGCGCAGCCCGGCGGCGGTCAGCAGTCCCAGGGCGAAGACCGCGACCGCGAGCGCCGCCATCGCCCCCGCCCGATCGGGAACGACACGCCGCAGGGCGGAGAATAGCCGGCCGCCGGGGTTCCCGGGCACGAACATCGGCGTCCGCTCGAGATAGCGGCGATAGCCCTCGCCGTAGCGGCTCGTCATGCGCCGTTCCTCGTGCCGCGCCAGGCCGTAGTAGACGAAGAGCATCGCCAGGTAGAGCACGAGGATGATGAAGCGCGGCCAGTAGAGGAGAAGCCCCAGCCCGGCGATGGCCAGACCCAGGTACTGCGGGTGCCGTATCCAGCGATACAGCCCCCCGCTCACGACACCCCAGCGAAAGAGCTTCGCGAAGTAGACCTGGAACGCGCAGACGAAGAAGATCGCCAGCCCCAGGCCGAACAGTACCGGCGCCAGATACATCAGGCTCGCCAGCAGCGGGTCGCCCGTGTAGCTGATGTGCGGCAGGAAGAACGCCGTCAGCCAGGCCGTGACCGGGCTGGACTCGAGCCAGCGCAGCACCGGTGCGTACACCGAGTAGAAATAGACCGTGAACGGCGTGATCATGATGATGACCTCGAGGCCCGCCGCCAGGTAGATCAGCGCCGCCGCCCATGGAGCCGCCCGGCCGAGTGCGTTCTTTTTCATGATCCGCGCCTCCCCCACTCGAAGACCCGATCCACGCCGCCGATCCCTTCGAGCGTCAGCTTCATGTATTGGCCGCCGTCCACGGGCCCAAAAGTGAGTCGGCCCGACCGGTGGTGACCGCCGGGGGAGCTCCCTTCCCAGGCCACGGGGTCGTACGTCTTCCCGCCGTCGACCTCGAGCCGGGCGATCTCCTGAACGTCGAAGCCGAGGTCCACGGAGTGGGTGTTGAAATAGACTTGGAAAACTAGCGGCTCCCCATCGGCCACCGGGCCGGGGACCACTTCCACGCGCACCCCGGCCTGCTCGTCGACTCGCGGCTCCAGCTCGGTCGAATCGTTCTGCGCCCAGGCCGTCCCGGCCACGAGCGACAGTGACAGCAGAGCCGCCACCATCGCCAGGCACTGGATGCATCGCGGTTGAGCTCGCATGCTCCTCCCTCGAGGTTCAGCGGTTGGCAAGCGAATCGCACTCGGCCACGAGTCATTGACCATGGAGGCGAACGTAAGGCCCGCAACGTGAAGCTTCCCTTAAACAGGTCTGAAGATTCCTTAGGGTGCGGCCGAGGATCCCGGAAGCGACAAGCGAACGGGCGATCGGGCCGTCACGAGTCCCTCGAGCGCTCAGCCGGCCCCCTCGATCGGCGAATCGCTGGCGTCGGACCCGCCCTGCGTGGGGAGCAGGGCGAACAGGAGCCCCAGCGCCAGCGTCGCGATCGCCGCGCCGGCCAGGAAAGCGCCCTCGGGACCGATCCAGGCCCAGAGGAAGCCGAACCCAAGGCTCGCCGGCAGGGCGCCCACGCCGACCGCCAGCTGGTACCCGCCCATCGCCTCACCGAGCCGCCGGCTCGGGGCGAGCCCGGCGATGAGGGCTCTCTCCGGCCCCTCGGTCAGGCCGAAGTAGAGGCCGTAAGCGACGAAGAGCGCCCAGACGTGCCACTCGACGCCCGCCACCGCGAACCCGACGTAGACCGCGGCATAGACCAGCCAGCCGCCGGCGATCGTGCGCCGCGGCCCGAAGCGGTCCGACCAGTCCCCGCCCGCGAACGACCACAGCGTCTTGCTGGCGTGCAACGCCGACCACAGAAACGGCAAGATCGCCGTCGCTACGCCCAGCTGTTCCGCACGCAGCAACAGGAACGCGTCGGTGGAGTTGCCCAGCGTGAAGACGAAGAAGACCACGAGGGCGCGTCGCAGGCGCGGCTCCCGCAGTCCGGCCAGACGCGGGCCCGGCCGGGTCGGCGGGATCGGGACATCGGCCACGGCGCGCCACAGCAGCAAGAGAGTCAGCGCCGCCGGCACCCCAGCGAAGAGGAAGATCAACCTGAGATCGGAGGTCACAAAGAGGACGAGCACGCCAGCGACGAGCGGCCCGAAGAGGGCACCGGCATGGTCGAGGGCCCGCTGTACACCGAACGCCAGACCCATCGCATCGGGCGACACCGACTGCGCCAGGAGCGCGTCGCGGGGCGCGCTGCGGATCCCCTTTCCCGCCCGATCCGCCAGGCGCAGGCCCAGCACCTGCCACACAGTCCCTGTCACCCCGATCAGAGGCCGCGCGAGGGAAGCCACCCCATAGCCGAGGGAGACCAGCGGCTTTCGCCGGCCCAACCGGTCGGAGAGTCCGCCGGCGAAGAGCTTCACGAAGGCGTTGATCGATTCCGCGGCGCCCTCGATGAGGCCGACCGCCGGCATGCTCGCCCCCAGCACCCGGACCAGGAAGGCCGGCAAGAGCGGATAAATCATCTCGCTGGAGACGTCGTTGGAGAACGAGACGCCGCCCAGCCCGAGCACGTTGCGGGGCAGGGCGAGGACTCTTCTCAGCATTTTCGGCCGCTCGCTCACTTCTCTCTCATGGAGTGATGTCGTCGATCGACGGTCACCTCGAGTGTCACTCCGCCACCGAAACTAGCCGGACCCACGGCGTTCGACCCGCACGCCGCGCAGCCTTCGGGACGCGGCACGGCCGATGGAGACGCCGTCGTTGGTTCAGCGTTCCGTAACGTGGATGGAGGTCAGTCGGCGGAGCGGCGAGCCCGCGCCGTCACCGTCCCGTGATCTGTGCGCTCGCCGCCTCGCACACGCGCGCCTCGATCCAGCGGGCCACGGCCGGGTGAGGCAGAAGCGGCTCGCCGCTGTAGGCGACGGGAAGACCCTCCAGATCGCGCGGGATCTTCTCGTCACTGATCCTGCCACTCGAGATCAGCACGGGCACCACGACCACATCCTGGCGGGTCAGCTCGTGTTGCAGCGCTATGACGTCCCGGAGCCCCCGGACAGCCTCCGCGCGAACAGGCTCGGGGGCGTCGTCTCGGATCAGCCCGACCTTCACATCGCGGAACCCGGTGCGCTCCTCCACAAGCTCGGCGACACCGCGCAGATTGTCCATCCAGCGAGCATGGTCCTCAGCGGAGTTGGGACCGTGACCCACCAGGAAGAGGGCCTGCTTCGCCGGGCTCTCGGCCAATGAGAGGGCGCGGTCGGCTACGACCTCAGCCAGTTGAGGCGCGCCATCGAGGGCCGGTGCCAGCCTCATCGGCACCTCCAGGTCCGGACGCTCGATCCCCGCCCTTTCCAGGTGTTTCCTCATCACCTCCGAAACGGAATCCGTTTGCCCTGACAGGTAGCGGATCTGCTCGTAGTGCCCGCTGTGGCTCGACACGAGGAGCGGCACTACGACGATCGCCTCCACCCCGCTCTCGGCCAGCCGGCGCGCGGCGTCCTGGAAGCGGTGCGTCGCCACCCCACCCCCCATGAGGAAACTCACCTCCAGCGGCCCTTCCGTATCGGCCGCAGCGGCGATGCTCAGGACATGCGCGTTCCACTCTTCGCCGGCGCCATGAGCGACGAGGATGGTGCCGACAAGGGGCCGACAGCCGCGGCGAGTGCGAGGGTAAACACGGCGGATTGGAATATGAGTGGCATGGTCTGCGCCCCTCTCGGTTGAAACGTCACAGCGATATCTCCATAGGCGTCAGGAAATTGATCCCCGGCGCCAGATTGGCGTTCAGGGGCTCGCGGTACGCCTTCTCTGTCACCTTTTCGATCCCGGCCCTGGGGACCAGCGGCCGACCCGGGGGCGCGACCACCCGGACGGCGTCGTGGAAGTCGAAAACGGCAAAGCCCTCGGCTTCCTCGACGCGGATCGCGA
>JABAHQ010004977.1_pt2 | contig 14325 bp, 12 predicted proteins | sample 7062091 | NCBI WGS metagenome assembly JABAHQ01 (sample SAMN14534359, study PRJNA622989) | marine sediment metagenome | biome: marine biome [ENVO:00000428]; feature: marine pelagic biome [ENVO:01000023]; material: deep marine sediment [ENVO:00002113] | place: India: Gulf of Kutch | collected...
TCATGTTAAATGCTGTAGTGTCTGCATAGACCTGCAATTGTTCTTTCGATTTGTCGGAAACACAAATGAGGACGAGTCCTTTCCCTTGGTATTTGTTTGTAAGTTTGTCGAGGTCTGGCATTTCTTTGAGACAAGGGATGCACCACGTGGCCCAATAATCTAGCAAAATGACATTCCCTTCAAATTGTTCGAGCTGACCCTGGGAATCATCCGAGACGTAGCGAAAAGTCAACGGTGGTGATTTTTGACCTACATATTCTAAGGGTGCTGCATTCACACCTTGAATGTAAGTCACTATGTAAAAAGAAAAAGCTGCCGCGACGATGACTAATAACGAGCCAACGGCCCCTACCATTGCAAAACGGTCTTTGGCAGTATTCGACCATTCCTGCGTGAAATGAGCACTAAAGCGAACATTGCACCTAAGGCAACTACCGCGGCAACAGTTTTGCCGATTAGAAACAAGCTTGTGGTCATAATTTATCCTCTCCTTATTCTTAAATTCGCTATCCTGAGCAGATTCAGGTTTCCGCTTCTAACGATTTGAGCATATTCTCAGCACTTATAGGATATGCAATAATAACCCCTTGCGAATGACATTTGAGATGATCTTTCGAAATGATTATGTGACTGGTAGAGGTTTCATATCCGTTTCCGAATTTCGACGGAGGGAGACGTCGATTCCGTAAGTCGATATGAAAGTATGAAAAAATTGTTACGATTGTCAAACAAAAAATATTCTGAAGAGCAAAATTTCGTTTCGACGCCAGCAAGGGGCAGCGACCTTTTCGAAGCGGAGCTTCTGAGGTAAGGGCGTGCCCGGGCAGAATCCCGAGCACGCACACCTTATTTGGGTTGGCCGCAGCCTTTATTAAAGGGGAATGGGTAACCTAACTTCTCTGGAGAATAATCAACAGTGTGGCCGGATCGTCCTGCCCATCATCGTCAAAATCGATTTCGGCATCGTCTGCACTGATGGTAAGTGTCAGCGTGTTTCTGGAAAGTGTGAATTCTGCGGTTACATCGTCTGAACTGTCGTCATCGAAGAAAAGTGTGCCGTTCTGAATGCGAAGTGTCCCGGATGAGGTATCGGGGGATTCCCCGGGTACCGTCAAAATGGCCGAGAATTCTCCATCGGAATTAATGTTGAGGATGAATGATCCGCCCAATTGGATCAAGTCGATTTTTTGATCGGGATCAACTTCATTAGTAAATTCAAATTTTGTCGCTGTCCAGGTACCTACCAGATCTGTGATTGTAACGCCATTCGAACCGGTCGAGTTGTCGCCGTCACAACCCATTATCACCGTAAATGAAAATATAAGCGTTAGAACGAGTGTGTTTATATTCATACGTAACCCTCCTTTTTGTTTTGTTCATATAGGGTTTCACGAAACTCTAAGTTATTGATTTTATTAAACGAAATTCACTGCATTCAGGACTTTTTCCTCCTATACGGAAAAACGTATAACATATGGTTTATTTGATGGTTATGGATTTTTTCTTATTGTTCATGAATGGGTTTTGGCGCTTAAGAGTGAAATATTTTGCCCATTGAGGGAAGGTACTTGGCTATTCAACCCGAAAGCTTTTTAAGACGGCTTCTTGCTTCGTATCGAAGAAACCAAGCACGTCCGGACCGTCTTCGCTTGTCAAGGCCATATCCTTGAACACAGTCGTGCGTTTTATCAAACCTTGAGCGCTGATGAAGTCGAAGAACTCAATTTGTGCATTGGATTGTCCGTCGAATAACCACTGAATCTTGAAGCATTCAAATTTACCAGCAGGCACCGTGACGGTCTCTATCCCAACCACTTGCTTTTGAATCTTTCCAGCGATGTCAACTTGCCACTGTTTGCCCACCTCAAGCGGATAACTTAGAATGAGTTGGGCGTTTGTAGGATCAAATGGTCGGAGGCCAGGCATTACGTTTTGCGTCCCCAGGAAGTCTCTAATCTCGGTCAGGCTGTCAAAATACTGGCCGAGGAAGTGAATTCGATAAGGTGCCGTAAGTTTGGGTAGCGGTACATTCCCCTGAACCTGTGATACGCGATGCAAAAACAAGCCGTTCTCACGATTTTGGTAAAAAGACTCTGCCTCGAGAGGAGGCTGCTTCCCTTCGATTAGGGCGGCGTTGAACACGAATGCTTCAACTGTGTCTTCCAGTATCGCTGTTCGAACAATCTCGATATCGGACGTCAATCTTACAGTTGTTTCCGGGGACTGCACTCCTGGCATTCGAGGTCTGAAGTTGAAGACAGAGAATTCCAGAGAATAATTCCAGGCGTTCCCAATCTTGAGGGGATAGACAAAATTCTGATCCACCGAACCGATTGGATTGTCGTCAGAACATGCAAACAACATGATGATAACGAAAGAACAAATAACTTTTTTCATTTTATCCTCCTTTGCTTTTTTTTTATGGTTAATGCACAAATCCTTTGGTTAACCTAACCTGGCCAAACCGGCAACCAAAAAGGAAAGCCTTTCAACACGGAGAAACGGAGTTTGCGGGTCTCATGGAGAAAGTACGTGTGTCCACCATCGACGATGGAATCAACCCGGTACCTCTCTTATCGGCGAGAACGGCACCTTTGTATCGAAGTGGTTGCTCAATTTCCTTTTTGAAAGGAAAGGCCACGAAGATTAAATCCATGACCCGCATCAATAGGTCGATTCCAAAGGTCCTGGGCCAGGATGGCGATGCACTTCGATGGCGGCGCCGATGATCTTTTCAGTCAATTTTTCATGACCTATATATCCGTTCGCTTTCCGCAACATAAGACTAGACAAAACCTCTGTGTTTTTCGGAGTGGTCAACGACTCCGAGTTCAAACCAGACCACAAATGCAAAGTCGAAACGCAACTTCCAGAATAAGATTTGTCCAAAAGTAACGAATACAGCCTTAACTTATAACCTTTTTTTAAAATGGATGACTTCCGATGATTTGTTCCGTCTGGACAATTTTTATGATACCAAATGTCTCGTCACTTTGAGTGAGATTCAAAATTTCAGGAATGTGGATAACCTGAGCGGTTCGTTACATACCGTTATTGAATAGGCCAATACGATAATGCAATCATTTTATTAACAAATTGATTTTTCTGCAAAACTTCTTAAAAGGAGTACGAACATAATACACGTAAGGTTTTGATAAATTCCTTTAAATCTTACTTTGAATAGTGGTTAATATAAGTTATATTTAAACAAATAATTAGGGCACGGTTTTCGTTAGTAATTTTGTGGAAACATTTGGATAATCAGAGATTCGCAGTTGCATCAGTTCAGGCAGCCCGTCGTGCTTGGTTGCCCACCACGACATAATAAGTCAAGCATAATCTCATGATTTTATACGATATAAACGTTGTGTGTAACTTGTTGATAACTTGTTGATAAATTTCTGCGTTTGAGTAAATCGCTGATTTGTGTTCGTGTACCATTGGCTAATTCTAAATTTTAAATACCTAGTAGAGCGCCGCAGGGCGAATCAGATATTTCAGGCTTGGAAAATAAAAAGGAAAGGCGAAAATGGCAAGCAATAATGGGAAAACCGCATTGGTAGTTGATGACGAAGTGACAATTGCAAGATTGCTGAAGAGGATTTTGGGAAAAAATGGGCACACTGCGATGGTTTGTGGTTCATCTCTCGAAACCCTTGCGGCTACCAAGGTACGATTTCCGAGCTAATTTGCGGTGGCGTAGAATTGTGCACACAGATCAGAGCGTTGACCGACAGCAACATCCCTGTCATCATGATGAGTGTGCGTACAGAAAACAAAATCAAAAGCCTGGGAGCGGGGATTTCAATTTATGGATAAGCCATTGGCACCGGAGGATTTACAGGCGTGGGTGAAAGCGTGTTTGAGTTATTCCTAACTGAAACAAGTTAGGCGAGCAAATTTGAAACTTTGAGGAGTTACTCCCCGATTTGTTCGTACAATACATTTGTTCTTGTGTCTTGTAAGATCAATCGTACTTTGGCAATTCTCTGTCGGTCAATGGCTTCAACGATAAACCTTCCGTGATGAAAGTCAATGTGTTCCCCCGGTTTGGGAATGCTGCCCGCCAGACCGAAGACCACGCCTCCAATTGTCTCCACATCAAAATCCGGGAAGGTGATGTTTAACTTCTCTTCACACAGCTTCACAGGGCACAGACCGTCTAAGATGTAATCATTTTTTCCCACCTGTCGAATGAAGATCACCGGTTGATCAAATTCATCATAGATTTCCCCTACCAACTCCTCCAAAACATCTTCGAGTGTAACGATCCCGGTGGTACCGCCATACTCATCAATTAAGATAGCCATATGCAGCTTCGTCCGTTGAAATTCTCGAAACAACGCATCGAGAGGGATGGTCTCGGGATAAAATACCACATCCCGTTTCAGTTTTATCATCCGCAGGCCTTTTTCACCGTGGATGGAAGCCGCCAGGATGTCTTTAATGTGGACCATGCCGACAAGATGATCCAAATCCCCTTCACAAAGCGGATAGCGTGTATGCTGAGTGTCTCTGATGATTTCGAGATTTTGAGCAAAGGTGTTGGTGGTGGAAAGATAAGCAACGGCGGTCCTCGGAATCATGATCTGCTTTGCGATTTTGTCATGCAACGCCAGCACATTTTCAAGAATTTCGGCTTCCCGTCCCGTAAGATGACCTCCTTCGGCCGAATGCATGAAAATCTGCCTTAGCTCTTCTTCGGAATGAGCCGCCTCTTTCGCATCCGCCGGATTGATGCCGACAACCTTCAGCAATATCAAAGCGGATTGATTTAATAATGCGATAAACGGTTTGAACAACGTGTAGAACAGATAAAGCGGAATCGCAACCCACAAGGCGGTTTTTTCGGCAAGCCGAATCGACAACGATTTCGGCGCCATCTCCCCGACCACGATGTGAAGATAGGTAATGATTCCGAAAGCAACGCCAAAAGCAAAGCTGTGCAGCACGGCTTCAGACTCAATTCCAATTGCTTTGAAAACGGGTTCAAGCTCGCGGGCGAGGAAGGGTTCACCAATCCAACCCAACGCAAGGCTCGCCAGGGTAATTCCAACTTGACAAGCAGAAAGGTAGGCGTCTAATTCATCCAAAATCTTTCTGGCTATTTTGGCGGTAAAGATGCCTTCCGTTACCTTCTGCTCCATTTGCGAGTAGCGAACTTTTACAATAGCAAATTCTGCGGCCACAAAGAATCCGTTGAGGAAGACAAAAAAGAAGATTAATAGTATCTGAAAAAATTGTTCCATTTAACAACGGGCTGGAATAGACATTTCTCTAAAAATCAATATATCTACAATAGGAACAGAAAATCAAACGGAAATTCCCGAGGCGCATCGTTCATGAGGTTTGCTTCAGGTCCACAGCCTTTTGACCGCGAGCGCGGATGAAGGAATCGATCAGACCTCGAAGACTGTAGATGAACAGCACAAAGAAGAAATAGGTTGGAGTGAACGTCTCCGGGAGATGATCATGATAGAGTGTATTCCAAAAGATGATTGCCAAGATAGCCCAAACTAAGTGTCCAAGCAGCCTTCTAATCTTGAGATTCGGCATCCAACGTGTTAAAAACTTGCCATACCACGCGGTAAAAAAATCTATAAACCCGATGAGCAAAAGTGACCCAATGGAAACAACCAACAATTTAGAACCCATTATTTTCTCCTCGTCGTTTGAGTTTCACATCTCACTTTAAACCAAAACGGCATCAGTAGTTCCATTGCTGTCGTTTAAACCTTAATTATGACTGAACGAATCTGGCCGTACGCTTCATTCTGTGATGTTTTAGCCGGAATCTCGTCCATGACGGAATTAGGCCGTTTTCATTCAGTCTCTAATGAAGAATTTAATGACTTTATGTCTATTCTTCAAGCCTTTTCCGCTGCTGGTTAGTTCAGTGTCTGAGCGAAAACGGCCTGAAGCTATCATTTCCGAATGTGCCAAAATCCAGGAGATTCCGGCCTCTGCCTTTGCAGGGACAAGCTCAACACCATACCGGAATGAGATGCCTGGTCACAAGTTTTCGGTCAGACATTCAGTTTCTAACGATTTGCCGTTTGGGCAACAACAAGATCTCAATCCTGCGATTTCTGGCTCGTCCTTTTTTGGTTTTGTTCGAGGCAATTGGGCGATAGTGAGCATAGCCTGCTGCCTCCAAGTTTTTTGCGTCGAGCCCGACTTCCTCGTGCAGAAACCTGACCACATTCGTCGCTCTGGCTACCGAAAGCTCCCAGTTGCTTGCAAACTTGTCCTGCAAATTGGGATGTATCGGAACATTGTCGGTATGTCCCGCAACTTTGATTTGCTTGTCCTCCGATTGCTTCAGAATGTCGCCAACGCGTGTCAAAACGTTGATACCTTCTTCAGAGAGTTCTGCTTTACCGGAGGGAAAAATGATCCGATCCACGATGTTTACTTTTAGCTGGTCAGCAAGCCGGGTGATCGTCACCTCGCCCTTTTCTACCTGCTCGTTCATTTCCGAGATCAACTTCTCGTAGGTGGCTTTTAATTGGTTGATTTCTTGCTGTTTTCGTTCGGAGAGTTTTTGCACTTGCTCTTCGAGTCGAGCGGCGAGCTCGGCGTTCTTTTGTTCGAGTTGTTCTACCTGTAGGGCAAGCGCTCGGTTTTCTTGTTTTAGTTCTTCGATATCGGCTTTTAACGGCAGAATTTCATCCAGGTAGTAGTAACCGGCGAATCCCAGGAGAAAGACCATGGCGATAATAAGGACGGTGGAAAAGGTTGACATTGGAGCGTTCCTTTAGAGTTGACTTTGTGCTTTCACAATTTCATAGACCGCAATTCCATAGGCGACGGCAACATTCAAGGAGACCTTGGAACCCTTCATGGGAATATCGATCACCAAATCCGCGTCTCGGAGCGTCTGTTCGCTGACACCTTCATATTCATGTCCAACCACCAGACACAAAGGAAAAGCATAATCAGCTTCATGATACGGAATGCTGTTTCTTGTTGATTCCAGCACGACGATTTGAACGCCTTGTTGCTTTAGTTTGCGGATAATGTCTTCACTCTTTGGATAGTATTTCCAGGGAACCGCTTCCTCGGCCCCTAACGCGACTTTGCGAATTTCCCGTTGCGGCGGTTGGCCGCTTATTCCGGTCAGGAAAAGCTTAGATACACCGACGCCGTCGGCCGTTCTGAAGATGGCGCCCACATTGTAAAGGCTGCGAACATTTTCCACGACGGTATAAAACTCTGAATGGCTCAATTGAATTCTTCGCTCCGAACAGATAGAAAAACGTATTGTGCGTTCATTTTGAAAATGATGACTATGTAGAGCCGAGTGTATTAACCTGCCATGACTTCGTTCAAAACTTTGCTCAGTTCGTCGGTCTTGCAGGTTTCGCGATGATTTCTCGGAAACCGAAATGCTTCAGGTCAGCGGTATCGATATCATCGAGGTAGCCGCTCGACAAAATGGCCTTCACATCAGGGTCGAACTCGGCCAATTCTTTCATGGTTGCTTTCCCATCCATTCCGCCGGGCGGCTGCTTGCCCAATTCTGCCAAATGCTCGCGGTCCGCTTCTTCTTTGCTGATTATTTGAAATTCTGGCCAGAAGAACAACGAATTCGTCGTCTTGAGTTGCCAGGCTTGACATTTTGATTTCCAGTGGCACGATCGAGCCATCTTTACATTTACACACCACCTCAAAGTCGAATGACTTGCAACTTTTACTTCTTCTGCAGGATTCTTTCCCTTTGCCTCTTGAAGATTCTGTGCGACGTCGATTATCTTTTCGGACATCAATTCTACATGAGCATACTGAAGAAAATCACACTCAGCCCGATTCACGTACAAGATCCAGCCGTCCGTATCCACGATGAATGCAGCCTCTGATGTAGAAACCAATACAGATTTAAAGAGCGGAAATGGCTGCTGTAAGTTCTTGATGTTCAAGATATTATAAAAGCAAGTTTTATGACTGTCGTTATGGTAATAAATATTTGCTTTGTTGTCAAGAATTAAAACGGGTGATTCTCAACCCTTTTGAACAGCATGGGGGACTAAATTCACGGTCGAAAATGTTACATTCATCAGAAGGTTAATTGTCCGGCAACGGTTTTCTGTATGGGCAAGAAGAGTCTATTTTATCCGTGTGTGATTGCCCTTGCGCTGTTATTGCTCTCCTGGAATTCAGGCGAGTGTAGACCAAAGTGTCCACAGGTTCTTCCCGGGAACTACGGCGGAGTTTTTGGTGGCAACGGTCAGAAGTTTGGCTACGCACGGAGTTCGCTCTGGTCTTACGCATCGCAATGGGCGTTCGTTTTCGTATTCAATCGCTGGCTTGGACGTGAGATTCGCAAATCGAATTTTAAGCACTGGCTTGAACATGTGACAACCTTCCCAGAAATCCCGGACGGGGATCATTGGACGACGAATTACATCGGCCATCCTTTGTTGGGGGCAAGTATTTATGCTTTCTACAAAAACCGAGGATTCTCGGACAAGGCCAGTTTAGTGGGCACGCTTTTGCAAAGCACCCTCTTTGAATATACTGTCGAAGCTTGGGAAAAACCTCCGAGTGGTGTGGATTTAGTGGTCACCCCCATCATCGGCAGTTTCATCGGCTCTCATGTTGGCATGCGCTCCTTCATTTTTTCCTCCACGTTTGTTCTGACGAAATACATATTTCGTATTTTCTAAATCTGCCGGTTTAACTCCTGTTCTCTCCGCAAAATCACCTCTCTAAACCACCTGCGATAACACTTCGTAAGGTTGCATTTTAGAACTATTTAATATATATTGGCTGTGAATGTGTAGGCCTTAAACAACGAATTTTTTGTAACGGAAGGAGGTAGGCTATAGTGAAGAAAATTTTACTTCTACTCACAATGTCTATGTTTGTTCTCGGCTGTGGTGAAAAATCCGAAGAGACAACTCCGGAAAATAATGCTCAGCAAACGCAAGAAAAGGACGGTGGTGCCATCAGTTGGCAGGCCCCGGATGGCTGGATTGAGGAAACTCCGAAATCGGGATTTCGTAAAGCTCAATATAGGCTGCCAAAAGCTGAGGGCGACCTTGAAGACGCATCCTGTGTGGTTTTTTTCTTCCCGGGAGGCGCTGGCGGTGTCCAGGCAAATATCCAACGCTGGTACGGTCAATTCGTACAACCTGACGGGAGACCCTCAAGCGAAGTCGCAACCGTTACCACTAAGACCGTAAATGGACTCAAACAAACACGAATCGATTTGCCCGGTACATTTCTGTCGAGGCCAACGCCAGGATCTCCGCAAGTCACGGAGAAATCAAACTTTCGTATGCTAGCTGCCATTGTAGAAACCGGCGGCGAATCCTGGTTTGTTAAACTCGTGGGACCCCAAAAGACGGTGGCGAAGTGGAAAGAAAGTTTTTATGATTTTATGAATTCTTTTGAAGAATAACCTGTCTACTCTGGATGAATCTTGACAAAAGATTTTTGGCTATCCTGTTAGCCCTCTTTGGGTGTCTCTTGATCGCCCTCTATTTTTGGATAAGCTCTCATTCCAAACCCACACAGCTTTTGCATCAGCATGTGCCCAAAGGTGAGATTCTCGCAAAAGCTGAGGATGCTTACTACAAGTCCCCCTTCGTCGACTACAATTTGCAGCAGGACGTTGATTTGAGTATCGATGATGATCTGATGCATTACGCTCAGCTTCATTTAAAGGATACAGATAAGTTCTTGCCGATAGGCCGCTGGGAAATTAGCTGGACGGGAGAAATTCAAACCAAAAAGGAGGGCGCCCAGGAAGTCAAATTTTCGGTGAGCTATGATTTCAGAGGTAATTTGATCGAATTGGAGCAAAATAGCCCGGAATTGAATAACCCTCCCAATTTTAAGGAGTCCGAGGCAATCCTCGAAGCCAAGCGATATTTGTATTCCTTTGATATAGACACCGCGACTATTTCTTTGAGAAATAAGATTATCAATAAGGAAGATCTGACCTTAAAATATGATTTCCTATTTACCAAACGTTCCTCAGTTTCCCCGGATCTGATCGAGGATTATCACATCACCATTTCTGGGAGGAATATTACCAGCTATCGGGCCAGGACCATTATCGACCGCGACCGTTACAACTTTCCCGAATCCGGACATGATTTTGAAGTCGCCGGCATCATCACGTCCATGAGTGTCTGGTTTCTAACCGGGATTTTCTTAACGGTCCTACTTTTAAAACGTCTCAAACACGACTTACTGGAATTTAAACGCGGTCTTTGGGTAGGAGTTGTGGTCCTGGTTTTAATGTGGCTCCGCATCGCCTTGGAGGATTGGGCTGAGTGGCAAGCGGTTCTTATTGGTGGCGGATTTGCGGGTGTGTTTTCCGGCTTGGGATTTGTCTTATCTTACTCGGTAACCGAATCCCTCAACCGGGAAGTCTGGCAAGAGAGACTGGTTCTAACAGATGTCCTGTTCAGAGGGACGTTTCGGGTGAAAGAGTTTGGTGCCGCCATTCTCAATGCCTTATTTATTTCCGGTGTGTCTGTGTTCTTTTTTGCAGCGCTTCTTTTGCTCATCTCCAATATCGGGTTTGGCTGCTACCTTACCTTCGATGAGGACGTATTATGGATTTTTAAAGACGAACCTGCGCTGTTGGCTAACATTTGTGAAAGTTTGTCATCCAGCCTGTTCATTGGGGTGATGATTTTCTCTTTCTGGCCGGTTTATTTGCGGTCAAAGATTCGCAATAAAGCCTTGCTGGTAGGTATCGTGGCTCTATTAATTAATCTTGCCGGTCTCGATTTGTACTATTTTCGTCCCACTCATCTGGCGTTTTTCCTGCTGCTGCCATTAGCTGCTTTTTGGGCGTATGCCGCCCTTAAATTTGACATCATTTCAATTTTTTTGGCGGTGTTCGTCACCAGTTTTTTCTTGGAGTTACCTCTCATTAACTTGTTGCCTGATGGGTTTTGGGGGACCCCGGGCTTGATTGCGTTCTCTGTTGTGTTTGTGATGCTGGCCTCCGGTTCCTATTGTGTGTACAGCAAAACCTCGGCTCAGGACTTCAAGGATTACGTACCAGATTATGTTAGTCGGATTGCCGAGCGCGAGAGATTTTTAAAAGAACTGGAAATCGCCCGCAGCGTGCAAATGCGGTTTTTGCCGCAGTCCATTCCAACATTTCCGAATCTGGAGATAGCCTGTATCTGCCGGCCTGCGATGGATGTAGGAGGAGATTATTACGACTTCATATGCGATGGCAGTCATTCCATCGGGGTTATTCTGGGGGATGTCTCCGGGAAGGGGGTCTCTGCGGCGTTCTATATGACTATGGTGAAAGGCATCGTGAAAACGCTGACCAAAACCACGAAAACTCCCAAAACGATTTTAACTGAAATGAATACGATATTCTATGAAAATGCCCCCAGAGATACATTTATTAGCATGGTTTACGGCCTCTTTGATATGCAAAACAGAATGTTGACTTTTGCACGTGCTGGCCACAATCCAATCATCGTTCGCAAGGGGACTCGAAATAGGCCGGAAATGTTGAATGCCAAAGGGTTGGCGATCGGTCTCGATCGTGGCGACGTTTTTTCAACGACGATTGAAGAACTCTCATTACCCGTCGAACCCGGCGATGTTTTTGTCTTTTTTACCGATGGAATTACCGAGTCCATGAACAAGGGCGGTGAGGAATTTGGTGAGGACAAACTGCGCGAAACCATCAATCAAAATGCAAATCAGTCCGCGCAGGAATTGCTGGAGAAAATCACTTTGGAGGTCAACAACTTTAGTGGTGCAGGCCCCCAACACGATGACTTCACCATGGTTGTCGTGAAGGTGTGTGGTTAGGCGCTTAGTAGTTAAATTGTGCTTCTTCGGCAAAGATTTTTTAAAGGTATTTTTGTTTGATATTAATGCTTTAGTTTGAATATGGAGTCACCGAGCACCCGGAGGAACACGGAGTTTTTATCTCTTCTGATTTTGCCGAAAGAAGCCGGGTTGTGCTTTATAAAGATTTGTCTGAAAGGACCATCGGCGACGCAATTGCAGTGCACCCTCATCTTGGGCCAGGTTTGGGATCTACTTATCGTTCGGCACTGGCCCATGAATCTAATCTTGATGGCATTTTCTCCAAAAGGAAGTTGAGCAAGCAGTTCGATACAAAGGTCTCGTACTCGGCGACGAGAAGTAAGAACGTTTGAATGACGGGCACAAATACTTTCTCCGTACCACAAACCAGCAACATCGTGTTTTTTTGGCAAAGTTTTTAGCCACGGATTTACACTGATGAAACTGATTGATTGAACCGGATTTTGCACTTCAATTAAGTGACGAATTCAAGGCTTAAATTTACAAAACAGGGTCAGGATTCATGGGGTATTGTAGAAAAGTGAAGAAATCAACGCAACACGATTAAAGGCAAGACAATTGTTCTTGAGATTTTTATAGATTTTAATCGTTTTGCCCCAAATTGTTTTGCCTTACCAAAGCCTGAATAGTTATAAAAACAGGCACTTATGTTTAATTCGCATTGTGAGCGGCTTCCCCCTCTAACCACATTTATCCGTACTACAAACCTGCAACATTGTGTTTTTTTAGCAAAGTTTTGGAACTAATGGAACTATGGCAGAATAATTATACGGCAAAATGATTAAGGGCAAAACAATTGTCCTAAAGATGGCTTGCCACAAATCGTCTTGCCTTTTTGAATAGCTTGTTTTATTATTCTGCCAAAAAATCATTCTGCCTTTGATCTTTAATCTTTAAACCGACACACCTTTCGGTTTTCCTCCAACTCTAATCGGTGTGAATCCGTGGCTAACGCAACTCCCGAAGTGGTTTGATATTTGGTTATTTGGGTTTTGAAATTTATTTGTTATTTGTCATTTTTGGATTTGTCATTTGCGGCTCTGCCGCGCTGTGTACATCAGTGTGAATCCGTGGCTTAATTTAAATGTATTTTGATTGCGGCTCCGCTGCGCTATGAGACTCCGCGAACTCAGTTTCTCCGTGTTGAAAGAGTGTCCTCGCCTGACGGAAAAATAATAACTTGAGACACAGACGAGGACGCTTGCTTAACCAATTGGAGGTTCTGTTCAGACATTCCGCTCAAATTTCAATTCCGATATTGTTTCTTTCTCGCTCTACTTGCGCAGCTTCTTGATATGGATGTCCCCGTTGGTCGTAAAAAGTTCGATGACGTCGCCGCCGCCGTTTATGTCGCCCTCGTTACGAATGAATCTGCGACTGCGATATCTGCGTCCACGTTCTTCACCGGGCTCCTCGGTGCTGGTCAATGGGAAGTCGGAATAAATATTGTAGTCTCCCCAACGATCTGTGATTTCGATCTCAGCTTGGATGGTCGCCGGCAGTTTTTCCGGGATAAAGAGCTCCAATTCGCCGCCCGATGACCGCATATCGACACGGTGGTCTTTGCTGAAATCCGTCAGCATGATTTCCACTGAAATATCGCCGCCGGAGGTTTTTGCGCGCACGCCGCCATTAACTGCCGTCAACTCGATGTTGCCCCCAGAAGTAGAAACTTCGGCACCTCCTTGAATGGTGCGACCTTCGACATCACCGCCGGAGGTTGATGCCTCCAGGGAACCGCCGATATTACCAAGCCGAATGTCTCCGCCGGAAGTGTGAACCTCTGTGGCTCCCTTGGTATTGCGGACGTCGATGTCGCCTCCTGAAGTATGGGCGCGAACCTCGCCGCCGACATCAATGATGTCGATATCCCCGCCGGAGGTATGCAGCTCAACCCGGTTGCTGGAACCTTTCAAGGTAATGTCTCCGCCGGAGGTCTTCGCCATGAGTACGCCCCCGATGTTTCGGAGGTCCAGGTCTCCACCGGAGGTTTTCAAATCAACGCGTTGCTTGGAATTGTTGACCTCAATGTTGCCACCGGAGGTCTTGGCCTCGACATTTCCATCGATGTCATCGAGGATGATTTCGCCGCCTGATGTGTGCAGGTCGACGTCGCCCATTAATCCGCCGACACGCAGATCGCCGCCTCTGGTTTCAACATCGACATTGAATTCCTTCGGGACGGTGACCACAAAGTTGCTTTTGATCCAATCGCGGGAGTAGTATTCACCGCCAATTTCAACCACATTGCCGCTTTGCTGATAGCTCGATTTCGATCTTTCGAACACAGTCCTGGCTTCTTTCTCCGTAAACACATCCATTCTCTTGACTTCGTTGACCTTCACTTCGTTCTTAGCCCAGGTCTCGATGCGAACATCTCCGCGCACATCGTAGACTCTGAGCGTACCGCCTTTGTCTACCTTGAAAGTCTCGGTTATTTCAGCGACAAAATAGCGGCCTTCTTTTCGCAACTCTTGGGAAAAAATTGTGCCTGAAAACAATATC
>JABAHQ010004874.1_pt1 | contig 14307 bp, 14 predicted proteins | sample 7062091 | NCBI WGS metagenome assembly JABAHQ01 (sample SAMN14534359, study PRJNA622989) | marine sediment metagenome | biome: marine biome [ENVO:00000428]; feature: marine pelagic biome [ENVO:01000023]; material: deep marine sediment [ENVO:00002113] | place: India: Gulf of Kutch | collected...
AGGATTTGATTTGAAGAAGGTTTATCGAAATGCGGTAGCAGAATCGAGGAAAATAAAGCCTTCCATCCCTCTGTCAGGGAATCATGGAATACCGATCAAGCATGAAATTGAGTTTGAATTGATCTTATCATAGAATGGATGCCGATTCTGCTCACAAGAGCCTGATGGAAGTCCGGGAAATTGGGAAAATGAACACAAGACTGTTAAGGCACAACATGTAAACGAAAGGAACACACCATAAAAAATCTGAAGACACAAATACGTTTGACAATGGGGCTGGGGGTTTTGGCCTTGATTGCAGGCGTGTTGAGTCATTTGGCTTTAACCGACATTTACCACGCTGAGGCAGATGTATCACTGGAGTGGCATGTGGTGCGCATTGGCACTTTGGCGTTCCCGGTCTTTCTTGGCTCGGCGTTCTTGACCCTTGGCAGGATATTGCAAGTGCTGCAATGATGTCGGGTTGGTCATAGAAAATATAAGGCAAGAATAGGGGGATATTATGATTGAAAAAGTTCATCAACACATCGTGAACGAGCTACAACAAAGCTCGCGGACCGACACTATTTTTCTTGTGACTGCCGTGCTCTTTAACCTCATCGTATTGGGGATCAACTCTGCTGTTGCCGGAGAAGCAGTTTCTGAAAAGCCCAGTTCAAGTGCTGATTTTGTGCTTATGGTTTTCATAGTTATGCTCATCATTGTAAACAGTATAGCAATCGCTGCATTGTATACTGGAAAAAACACCAGGAACAAACTACTACAAGGGCTTCTATCAATGTATCGGGATAACGAGGTGGATAAATATTATGACTCTTCACTGTTGACCAACTACGGCAAAAGGTATTCTCTCTTCACAGCAGTCTTATTATGTCTTGCGGCAACATCAGTTATAGTACCCCTGTTCATTCGTTTCTTATAATAGCGGAGGCGCGTGGGAGTCGAACCCACCTGCCCCGGTTTTCCGGGACACGCGCGGCTTTGAAGGCCGGGGAGGACACCGGTCCCCATCCACCTCCAACAACAGACAGTTTTATAAATCGTTTTTTAGAAGATCATTAAATCGCTTTGCTCTCTGTTTATCCAGACAGACAGGGAGAAACGGTAATTTCTCCGCTTCTCCCGCTCTCCGATTCATTCTTGCCAAATGGTAATCGCGATCCTTAATTATTGCTTTCACTCAATTTTTGTTTCAGCAGATCAATGCTATCAATCTTTATCGGATCTTTTTCATTTAGCATGGCTAAATAATAGCTTGCCCAGTCGCCGACATAAATCAGGGAGAAGAGACGGGCCAGGCGGGACTGGCCTTCGGAGAAAACTTCGCCAAGCTGCACCCCCTGATCTTGAATAATTTTTTTGGTAATGGAAATTCGTTGTTGCATTCGCCGTGATTCTTCAGTGTCTCTCAGCAAAAGCACTCTTACATAGTCTCGGAGTTTTTTAATTCCTTCCCAGCCCATTATTTCATTATGATTCAATTCCGGGAATACATTGCTGAATGCCAAAATCTTGGAATTTTCATTAAATTGATTGCGCCAACGAACCGGAAGAACATGTAAGAAAGGGGCACCTGTATAGATTAAGGGGATTGAATTATAAACGCTTTGAGCGATTTGATTGGCCACGTTATTGGTAGAATGAATTGCCATATTATATCGGCCAAGCAGTTCTTGCAATAGTTTTTCGGTTTCGCTTACTTCCGCTTTCTTGGAGGAGATAAAGCCTAATCGTTCAAACAGAAACACTAAGGGGAAAAACAAAAATCCCAATGCTTGTCGCGGCGGAAGCCCGGAGGGAACTTTGATAAACGTATAATCATTTTTGCGGCAAAATTCTTCTAATTCGCCATCAGATGAAATGCCGACAATGGTTGCCTTACGTTCATGTGCTTTGTTAAGCGTAGAAAGTGCTTCTTCCGTATTTCCGGAATAGCTGGTGGCGATGAAAAGTGTATTTTGATTGACAAAATTCGGAATGTTGTAATCCCGGTTGACCAGGGCGGGGAGTTTTAGTTCATCCTGAACATATCCCAGAAATAAATCACCCGCGATTGCGGATCCCCCCATACCTGTAAAAACAATGTTTTGAATGTTAGATGTATCCAGTTCAATCGGTTGTTCATTCATGATTTCTGACACAATCCGGGGTTGTTTGGGAAATTCCTTTAAAAATTTGATAAAATTTGAGCGATCGTAATCAAACATTATTTACCTCACTTTTGCTTTTTGATTGATCTTTTGAGAGGATGTGGAAGAGCACCATGAGATCCGGCATTAGAAATTGAGGCCTTCTTGTCAGGGGATCGGATAAACTGGACATTTTTTCAGTCTTCACACTTCCTCAGGTATCGATTTAAATTGATGAATCACTTACTCCTTATCCACGTACATATCCGGGAATTTATACCGATAAAATCCCTGAACTTCCCGACGGATTTCATCGGTTAATTTCATTTTTAATAAAGAGTTGTATAACTCCTGACACTCATCAAGTGACAATTCTCGAACAATCTTTTTAATTTCCGGGATAATCATGTGTGAGGCGCTGAGACAATCAAATCCCATTGCCAGTAAGATGGGGATTGCCAGTGGGTCTCCGGCCATTTCTCCGCACATACTCACCGGAATTTGAGCGTCTTGGCCAGCGTCTAATGTCATATTAATCATGCGCAGAACCGCCGGATGGAAATGGGAATACAAATTAGCCACCATCTCATTACCCCGATCTACGGCCAGTGTATATTGAACCAGATCATTGGTGCCAATGCTAAAGAAATCGACTTCGCTGGCCAAAATATCCGCCATTACGACTACTGAAGGGATTTCAATCATGATGCCCAAATTGATCTTGCTCCCGAAGCGCTTATTCTCATGTTTCAAGGCTTGTTTTGCATCATCCAATAAGTTCTTGACCTCATTAACCTCATCTAACCCGCTCACCATCGGCAACAAAATTTTAACGTTGCCTCTGACATTTGCTCTTAAAATTGCTTTTAACTGGGCCAGGAAACCAGGCTTATGATCCAGCCAAAAACGAATTGCACGCCAACCTAAATAAGGATTCTCTTCTCTAGTGCTGATCAGGCCGGGCAATATCTTATCACCGCCAATGTCAAGTGTTCGGATAACAACTTCCTGTGGATACATCTTCTCAGCTATTCGCCGGTATAATTGGGCTTGTTCGTCTTCAGAAGGAAGCACTCTGCGATTTAAAAATATTCCTTCGGTTCGAAAGAGACCGATCCCGTCCGAGTTGACAGCAAGTACATGGGATAGTTCATTCTCAAACTCAATATTTGCATGCAAGCAAACCCGCTTACCATCTCTGGTTTTGGTCTCCAGTCCACTTTCCTCCAGTAATCGCTTTTCGATCCTTTCAAAAATGCGTTGCTTTTCCTGGTAAGTATCGATCGTTTTCGGTTTCGGATTTAAAATCATCTTGCCGTGAGTGCCGTCCAGAATAACGGTATCGCCTGTCTGAATAGCGCTGGTTACATTTTTCAAACCCACAACCGCAGGCACGCGGAGGGCGCGGGCAACAATGGCAGTATGCGAATTTTTACCCCCGGCATCAGTGGCGAATCCCAAAACTTTCTGTTCGTGCAGTTGAACTGTATCGGTCGGACTTAAGTTGTCGGCAATAATGATAGAAGGATTTTCCATAGTGACGGATTCTTTTTTGCCAAGAATATTTCTAACGATCATTCGCTTCAAATTTTGTATATCCACAGCGCGATCACGGAAGTATTCATCCTTTTGCTTTAAAAAATGATCCATCTTTCTGCGGAAAACGACAAAGGTGGCGTAAGCAGCGTCGTATTTTTCAGTTTTAATAAAATCTTCTACTTCCTGTAGAAAAATTTCGTCCTCCAGAAATGCCATTTGCATTTCCAGAATCTCGGTTAAATCCTTTCCATATTGATCGAGAGTATTTTGGTAAGTTTTTTTAATATGGTTGTGGGCTTTATTTACGGCGTGGTTAAACCGCTTAATCTGTTGATTGATTTCTTTATGGGTCTGGAGTTCCTGCGGTTCCGGTTGCCCGGAAGGCTCTGAAAATAAAAAACAGGGACCGACAATAATACCAGGAGATGCGGCTACTCCCTTTAAAATGACCTCCCCTTTTGTAGTGGAATGATCCTCCTCTCGACTACTCATAAATAGTTAAGTTTTTTTTATTTTTTTGACAAAAAGATAAAAATTAGTGGCGCTAATTTCAATTTATTCTTCATAAAAATTATTACTTATCAGGTCCTCAATCGCTGTCATGGCTTCTTCTGCATCTTCACCGTCAATCGCTATTTCTATTTCACTGCCAGGTTCCGCTGCCAGGGTCATTAATCCCATAATACTCTTCCCGTTTGCGGTCATCCCGTCCTTATGAATTTCAATATTCGACTTAAATTTGCTTGCTGTTTTCACAAATAAAGCAGCAGGTCGGGCATGCAAGCCAAATTTGTTATTAATTTTTATACTTTTCTTTATCACGATTTCATTGATAACAATTTAGTTACAAAAATAATGTTCCAATCAAAATATTGATCACTACCGTAAGCAGAACACTGAAATAGAAATTCCGACTATAATAGAAACTTAGAGTGGTAATTAGAATGGAGCTACCCACTATAAGAACAAACAGCGAATTCACCTGTATTAGTTTACTAATTAAAATTGCCAAAAACAACAAAAAGGCAGTAACTCCTATATAAAAATAGACTTTTCCCAATCGGTTAAATCGCTGGCTGTTAAAACTTTTATAAATCTCTAACCCAAAATTATACCCTTCCACAATTCCTTTATAACGCAGGTAGATATGAGGAATGTTATAAATGAGAAAGGTGATGATCATGCCGATAACCGTCTGTTGAGGTGTGATCGAGACGAATAGCACTATTACGCCAATGATCAATGAAAACGGTTTGATGGTATACCAGAACAGATTGTCTCCTACCGCTCCCAAAGTACTAATTAGTAACTCTTTTACCCTGTTTAATTTTATCTGAGCATCGGATTCACCGATGGCCGAGGCTTCTTCTAATCTTATGGAAACTCCCAACGCATAAGAGGCCATATATGGATGGGCGTTGAAAAACTTTAAATGCCGTTTTAAAAATGACTGCCGTTCACTTGGATTCGGATAGAGCCGTTTTACAATAGGAAATAGACAGACGCTAAAACCAATCGAAATTAAGCTGCGATAGTTCCAAACCGATTGGATAAAGAAACTTCTCAGAAAAACATTGAAGATATCCCAACGTCTGATTCTTTTCTTTGGCGGTTTTTGTATGTCTTCGTGGGTCATTTCTAGGATTATCTCTTTTTTTTATAAGATTGATATATCATAATTGACGTAAATGAAATTCCGATTCCCCAAATCGCCGGCTTTACAAAAGATAATTCCTGTTCCCAGGTGCTTAATGGGGTGTCGTTAAGAAAAGGAATAAGAATCCCGGCAGCTTCTAAAGCAATCAGTGCTAAAGTACTCATAATCAAGAAGTATATTAAAATCCCCACAAAATCCAGTAGCAGGAATTTTTTAAAACTGCCTTTAGCAGCGGCGGAAAGGGTTAAATCCAGGATATTGCTATTTAATTTTCGATCCAGCACTGTTAGCCAGGCGCCGATATAACTTACTCCGATACCAATTACAAAAGCGATGGTGAAAACCAGATTGGGTACGCCGATAGAATCGAAGTAAAGAACAATGGCGCAGGTGACCATCGAGGCGACGTTTCCTTCCGGGAAAACGCTTGCACCGGCCGGCACAATATGCAGCCACAATAATTGCATCATCGTGCCAATTTCAACCCCCAGGGTGAAATTGCCTAAAAGATATCCCAGTATTGTACAGGAAAATATGGGTTGGGCAATTAATACTTGAAAGGCAATTGTAGTATCCAATGCCAAAAAGCCGATTAATAGAGAGGTAAATATTGGCGACATAGACGATTCCACGCTATCGAACAACCATTATCTTTCCACTTTCCGAATGGGAGGGCGAGATGACTCTATAAATATACACACCACTGCCTACCAATTTATTGTCAAAAGTGCGTAAATCCCAGGAGGCGGTTAATCCAGAACTATTCGGATGTAATGTATTGAGATGTAATCCATTGCTGGAGAAAATTTCTATCCTTGCCTCGGGGGGCAGATTGGTGAAGGAAATGGTTAATATCCCCCTTTCCGGTTTAATAATATTGGGAGCGACAATCACTTTGTTTTCAAATTCGGTATTGGTAATTTGCAATTGAATTTCATACTCCGTGGTACTATTCACGTTGCCGGTATTCCAGTTCCCGCTAAATACAATGAACTTCATTTGAAAATTAGTAGCGGACGGATCCACTTTGGTAAAAGTGTTCGAGGCAAAATTAAAAATGTAGGGAGGTGAAAAACCAAAATATGTGCCCGACCAGAATTCAGGATTCTCATTCGGCGCCAGAAAAAAGCTCTGTCCGCCGGAAGGCATTGTTGCCGTTAAATATTGAAAGGAGAGAGGGGGTAATTCTCCGCTGTATCTTTGTTTAGCCGGATCAACTTGCCCCGTACTGATGTCAATCGTTTTTGGCGTCGGATAGTCCGCGCCTTCGGGGAAAAAATTGTCACCAATAGCATTGGGTCCGCTATAAAACATCCAGCTGGCCAGTCTTTGTAATTCCGTATCAAAATCGCTTCCCTTCTGGATGAGTACTCTGTCCAATGCCTGTAGGGCGGGACGATTTCGAATTTCCGTCCAGACCTCCCGGGTAATGGTTTTACCGTATAATTGACCGAGCATAATATCCAAAACCACTTCCCCAAAAATTCGAAGTTCGGGAAAGGTAATGGCAATGTGCTTGTCGGTATGGTTAAAAAAGCTGGGCAGGTATTGATAATAGTCATCTACTTCCTCCGCCACCACTTCTTCCATATACACAGCAGAGTTTTCGATAAACCACAGATCGCTGACCGGGCCGTTGGGATTGTTATTATCAAACCAGATCCGATATCCTAACTGGATGGCGTGATTAAATTCGTGGGCAGCGGTAACCGCGATAGCGAGGCTGTCTTTTACAATGGGATCATTTGTGATATGCGCATATAAAGTGTCCGGGACAAAAGCATAATTGGTGGAAATCTCGATACGACTGGGGTAATTGAAACCCGGATCGGGCAAATCATCACCCGAATTCCAAAAAGTGATTCCGTATTGGTTAAGACGACTGCAGAACACGGAGTAGGTTTGCACCGGGTTGCCGTTTTGGTCCGGCGGCGGATCAAATCCCAGGCTGTCGATTTCGATTTCCCAGGCCCGGTCGAAAGATTTGGCCACGAATTCCAAATAATCCGGTGTCCCGTTTTCATTCCGGTCGTAATCGGGAATGGCATCAAAACCCGACGTTTCATAATGAATCAAAAAATGTCCGGAGGGACTTAAATAGGTATCGTAAGTTTGCTGCATCAATTCCAGATGATGTTGAGAAACAATTGCCTGGCGTGAAACATCCTCCGACATCATCGCTTCCAGAACCAGCGGGAATCCACATTTATGATAATCTTCACTTTTGAAACCTGCAAATTGCGATTTTTCCTGTAACCGATCAATCCAGGATTCTTCTGCCATCGCAGAATTACTGATCAACAAAAATAGGATAAGCAAAAATAAAAGATAAGTATGCAAACGACTATAGCGCATCATTCATGTCCCTGTAACTATTTCTTGAAGATTTGATTAAAAATTCGCTCTTCACTTTTTGCTCCTCGCTCTTTCCTTCTCCGATCTATCTATGTTTCGATTTCAAGGCTATCGTAATCGGCACTCCTTTAAATTCCCAAAAACTGCGAATTTGTCTTTCCAAAAAGCGGCGGTAATTTTCCGGAATTAATTCGGGATGATTCCCGAAAAAACCAAATACAGGTGGCGCGGTTTGCAATTGGGTAATGTAATTGATTTTAATCTCTCTGCCCTGCACCGCCGGTGGCGTATTTTCTTTTATGATCGGCAGCAAAACTTTGTTCAGGTCACTGGTGCGAATTTTTTTATGATATTCTTCGTAAACAAAGGTTGCCTCATCCAAAAGTTTATAAAGCCGCTGTTTTTGTAGCACAGAGGTGAAGACTACCGGAATGAATTTGAAGGTGCCAAACCTTTTTTTAAGTTCTTTCTCCCAATGATGTAGGGTGCGCTCGTCCTTTTCAATTAAATCCCATTTGTTAACCACTGCGACCACTCCTCGTTTTGCCTGCACAGCTTCCGCTAAAACCCGCATATCCTGGCGGGTTAGTCCCTCGGTGGCATCCATAAAATAAAGCACCACATCCGCGCGTTGAATACTGCGCATACTCCGCAACTGGCTATAAAATAGAATATTTTCTTTCACCTTAGCACGACGCTTGAGTCCGGCGGTGTCGATGAGAAGATAGTTTTTTTGTTTGTACTTCAATGGGGTGTCGATGGGATCGCGGGTTGTGCCCGGAATAGGCGTGACTATAATTCTCTCTTTACCGATTAATGTATTTACAAATGAAGACTTGCCCACGTTCTCTTTGCCAATTACCGCTAATTTAATACCTTCGCTTTCTTGCTGTAGCTGGCCATCCCCAATTTTGGAAATCATTTGGTCCAGCAAATCGCCGATCCCGCGTCCTAAGGATGCGGATACCAAGGCCGGATCCCCCAATCCTAAATTGTAAAATTCAAACGCCGCTCCCTCGTGGCGAAGGTTGTCTACTTTGTTGACCACCAGAAGCGCTGGTTTATCAGAGCGCCGAAGTTTTTGAGAAATTTCTTCGTCGATATCGGTAATACCGGTGGCTTGATCGACGACGAACAAAATCAGGTCGGCTTCCTGAATTGCAATCTCCACCTGTTCCCGGATGGCGACATCCATGATTTGTTTTGAGTCGGGCATATAGCCGCCCGTATCAACCATCATAAAATATTTGCCGTTCCAATCAGCAATGGCATAGTGACGGTCCCGGGTCACGCCAGGCGCGTGATCGACAATGGCTTCTCGCTTTTTGAGAATCCGGTTAAAGAGCGTTGATTTACCCACATTCGGCCTACCAGCTATAGTGATTAAAGGATATTTCATTTATAATAGGTTGCTATGTAAGACTTCATATTTTCGTCAGATTGCCACGGTTTAGCGTGTCAGTTCTGATTAAAAAGTTTACTTTCAGGCACAACGGAGTAAAGTCCGGCGATCACTTTATTTCGCTGTGACGGCAGAATGGACAAATGCCGCATTTTTTGCACATCCATTGATCTCGTCGAATAATTGGCTAAAACTTTCCGGAAACACAATCAGCCTTTTGCCAAGTTTGTCTTCAAGTTCTTGCAAACTCCAATCATCTAAAAACAAACCGTCATCATTCAGGCAACGCGGCGGCAAGACGATAAAATCTCCGGTACGTTGTGTGTTAAGGGTATCATAAATATCCTCCCCTACCAGCAGTCCCGATACAGTAATGCTGGGACCGTAAAACCTGTTTTGCACCGGATGCAATTTAAAATAGGTGTTCGGTATCTGATTTAATTTACGCATGAAGTATTTTTTCAATACTTTGCTGCCCAGTGTTCCGGTAACCAGGCTAATTTCCAGGGGGCGATTGCTCCGATTCTTTAGCTGCGAGAATTCTTCCTCAAATCGATCTATAAAATCTCGCGTTAAACCGACCCCGTTTTCCAATTGATAAAATCCTTCGTAATATTGATTTTCCGGTATTGGCATATCAGTGCGGATATAAAACTCATCGGAAAGGTAAACGAAAGAACTGCCCAATTCCCTTCGCAATTGTTGACGTCGTAGATCGGACTCCTCAATCACCTCCAGGCTGTATTGATGGGTCACCGGTTTGATTTTGTAAAGATTTTTGCGATGCTGGGTTAAACCAACCGGCACAATTGCCACTGATTTGATCATCGGGTAATACTGTTTTAAATCTTCGATGGTCTTATCCAGGTATTTGCCATCGTTCAGTTCCGGGCATAATACAATCTGGCAGTTTAACTCGATGCCGTTTTGAGTGAGAAATTCAATTTTATCAAACAAATGATCGTCAAACTTAATGCCGAGCATCAATTTTCGTAATTCCGGTTCGGTAACGTGAACAGAAATGTAAAGGGGAGAGAGGCGCTGTTCGACGATGCGTTCCAAATCCTCACGAGTAGCATTGGTCAGGGTGGTATAATGGCCATACATGAATGAAAACCGGTAATCTTCATCTTTGAAATACAGGCCTTTGCGCAGTCCCTTCGGATTTTGGTAAACGAAACAAAAGATGCAACTATTCCCGCAGGAGCGCATCTCCAAATCCTCTAAAACCAGACCCAGATCATCATCATAATCTTTTTCGATGTCAAAAATAAATTGCTGGGCTTCTCTCTGGATAACCAGTTCAATCTCTTCATTGGTTATATAAAACCGATAGTCGAGGGCATCGGTAATTTGGTGGCCATTCACAGAGACAACTTTATCGCCGGACTGCAATCCCAAATCTTCAGCAATGCTGTTTGCATTTATGTGTAGAATTTCTACCATATCTATTCGGTTTTAATTTTTATCAACATCTAAATTGCTCTAATACCCAGGCGGCGTTAATTTTTAAACTCAAACTAATTAAGTTAATCAATAATTGCTGCTAACCCAAAGCTGATATTAATTGTTTTGTCTTTGCTAAGCCGATATTTTGGCAAAAGTTCCATTTGGAAAAGCATACTTCTTAACCGGACTCCAAATCATCAAAAATTTGCCTGGATTTTAGCGGCGGGATCACCTGTGCAAAGTGTTCAGCCCTGGCAAAATATTCATATCCGCCCTCTATTGCCTGAAATCGTTCCCACAACTCTAACTGGGAGACATGACAATGGATGGCTGCCTTTTTTATCCGGAAATATTCCGAAGCGTCTATGATATGCGTAACTTCCGAATCCTCGAAAGGAATGATTTGACGCTGATTTCGGACGTTTTCAGCCTGTTCTTTGTCAATCCCGTAATAAACCAACCGTACCGGTAAGCTGGTTGATTTTACAGCGTTAAGGCACCAGTCGCTTGCAGCAATGTGATCGGAGTGCCCGGATATACCCCCGGGATGAAAAGTCAACAATATATCGGGTTTCAACTTTTTGATTGCTTGAGCAACTGCTTCAATCCCTTCTTGTTCGGGATGTTTCATCAAATTACGATCAGGGAAATGGTAAATTTTAAGGTAGTCAATACCAAGCGTCTTCGCCGAGCACTTTAATTCTTCGCTGCGCATCCTGGCAATCTCGTCCGGCTTCATTGTTTTGCAGATTCCCAGTTTACCATCTTCGCCGTGGGTTAGTGTGATTAACGATACGTCATGTCCGGTATGAGCATATCTGGCCAGAGTAGCACCGGGCCCATAAGCCTCATCGTCCGGATGAGCAAACACTGCTAATATATGCATATTCAAAAAATCCTCAGCTTTTTTATTCCAGTAAAAAACTCATCTTATAATTTAAAATTGAATTTGAATTTCTCCACACCAATTTCTAATTTTTGAATTTAAATAACCAATTGAGAAGAGAGGATACAATGGAAGAAACAACCGGACAATTATCAGGCGATTCCCAGTCCCAGGCAGTACTTCAATTGAAGCGAAGCGCCGGGACAATGAGCGCCTGGCTAAAATTTTTGGGAATTGTGTCTATTATATCCGGGGCCGTAGTTGCCATTACGATTGTGGGGATTATTATTGCCTGGCTGCCCATTTGGCTGGGGGTATTGCTCTTTCAAGCCGGAGACAGAGCTTACCAATCTCAATATTCGGAGAATTTAAAAGAAATCGTGCAAATGGTTGACAAACTCAGAATGTATTTCATCATTTACGGTGTTCTGACTATTCTGGGAATTACATTCACAGTTTTAACCATCATTTTTACGAAAGCATTTCTTGACGAATTTTCCAGGAGCGTTCAGGATATGTTAATTTATTCATTTTAACTACTGAAAGTCCCTCGGTAGCAAGAGCATAATCTGTTTTCACCCTAAATATAGCGAAGACCGTAGTATTTATTTACATTACGATGGTTGTCTAATTATATTTTAATAATTTTAAGCAAGGAGTATCGATCAAAATGATTGTTCAACCGGATGTCGATAACTATCTGAAAGAATTTGCGCCAGTTCCGAACCCGATTTTGGAAGAGATGGAGGCGTATGGCAAGGCCCGAAATTTCCCCATTGTCGGTCCGATGGTGGGACGTTTGTTAGTGTCACTTATTTACTTTGGACACGTTCACACCATCCTTGAATGCGGCAGTGGTTACGGTTATTCGGCAATGTGGATGGCCCTGGCTCTACCGGAAAACGGGCGGATAACCTGCATAGAATATGATGAAGACAATATTGATAAAGGGAAGGAATTTTTTGAAAAAGCAGGATTATCTCATAAAGTCAATTTTATAAAAGGTAATTCATTGGAGATCGTTCCCGAACTATCGCAAACATTTGACCTGATTGTCAACGATGTAAACAAAGAACAATATCCGCGCCTGCTACCCATTATGATCCGCAGGCTGCGAATCGGTGGTATGTTGATTAGCGATAACGTTCTTTGGAAAGGGAAAGTCGCCCACCAAGCTGAGGATAAAGCGACCGAATCCATTCAGGAGTTTAATGAAATGCTGTATAACGAAAAATCATTGTGGACAACATTGATCCCGCTGAGAGATGGTCTCTCGGTGAGCATAAAACTAAGAACCAGCGCTATTTAATTGTAACTGTTAAAACAACTTTGCAAACAACGCCAAATAGTAAAAAACCGACATCTTCATTTGTTCCCCAGGATAAGTCACTACCATTAAAAATTGGACTTGCCTTAAGCGGCGGTGCTACCCGCGGCATCGCTCATATTGGGGTTTTGAAAGCCTTCCATGAAAATGATGTCAAAATTGATATGATCTCTGGCACCAGCATTGGTGCATTTGTGGCCGCTTTTTATGCATTTAGTGTGTCTATTGAAGAGATGCATCGACAGGCGGAGAAAATGAGCTGGCTGAGGATTTCAAGTTTGGCTATTTCAAAGAGCGGATTTTTGTCTAACAGGATCATTGGGGATATAGTAGAAGAGTACATCGGCGAGGTGACTATCGAAGATTCACCGATTCCGCTCGCCATCATCGCTACCGACATTGCCACCGGTGAGAAGATTGTTTTAAGACGCGGAAAACTTTCGCAAGCCGTAATGGCCAGTACCTGTATCCCCGGCATTTATACACCTATAAAATTCGATGGCCGATTGTTAGTGGACGGATTTATCACTGAAAATTTACCATTAAAGCCGTTGAGAGAAATGGGCGCTGATGTGCTGATTGGCGTAAATTTGAGTTGTCGGAGAAGATACCGTGAGCCGGAGGGCATCATCAATATTATTTTGAATGCTTTTGAAATAGCCATCGATACCGGTACTATTGCCGAGCAAGATGAGGCGGATGTGTTGATAGAACCGGAGTTGTTGAATATTGCCGATTCGGTAGAAGAGTCCAAGACATTATTTGAACGCGGCTATACCGAAGCAATCAATGCTTTGCCCTTGATACAAAAGGTAGTGAAAAAAGAACGCAGACGAAGAGCTTCTCTTTGGGGGAAATTTAAAAGCCTCTTTCACTTTACCACATAAAAAAAGCGGCACAGGGCTGCGCCGCTTTAAACTCGGAATCTATAAACTCAAATGATTATTCTATACTGGTGAGGGCAACTTCCTTATCTTTATCGGGTGCTTCCTTTTTTGCCATTGCTGCGCGCGATTTATTTTGTTTGTAGGGGCATGAGCCACAATCCTGGGAAGCCTGCATTAATTCGGCTTTGTTCTCATCACAGCCATGAGCTGCCCGGGCTGCGGCTGTTTTGGATTTATCATAAGAGGAGAGGTAAGGGCACTCTCCCTTTGAATTCGCTTTGGCAGTTCCGGTGAAAACCGCCTTATTTGCATTTTCTTTATCAACCGAACAGCTATTACTGGCATTCATTACACCTGCTTTTTCGGCGCCATCACATAATATTCCGGTGTTGCTAATAACAACGCCGGATAATAGTGCAATCAGTACCACAACGCCTAACCAAATATAGCCGGATTTTTTCATACAGCGACTCCTTATAGTTTATGTTAAACATTTAGCAATTAGGATAAGACTTTTGTGAAGCAAACGCAAGGGAAAATGCTCGTTTGTTTGGTAGTTTCGCTGGAAAGGTAAGTAAAACGCGGTTACGACAGGGATAAGTGTTCCCATCCCAAAGGGACGCCTGCCCCATCGGGGGACTATGTTTTGGCGCGGGGATGCCGGTGGCAAAACAGG
>JABAHQ010001148.1_pt1 | contig 14303 bp, 17 predicted proteins | sample 7062091 | NCBI WGS metagenome assembly JABAHQ01 (sample SAMN14534359, study PRJNA622989) | marine sediment metagenome | biome: marine biome [ENVO:00000428]; feature: marine pelagic biome [ENVO:01000023]; material: deep marine sediment [ENVO:00002113] | place: India: Gulf of Kutch | collected...
CCAGTGCCGCCACAGCTCGCGTTGGAAGGGCGCGGGCGTCCAGCCCTGGTCGGCGAACCAGCGCATGAGAGCGGCGGTGGCGGCGGTGGTGGACGTCGAGGTCGACTTCGAGGACGGCATGGCGCGGATCGCCGCAGTATCGGTGCGCCTGCCCTGACGCGGGCGCCCTGAAGGCCACGACCTTCATCGGCGACGGGGAACGGATCGCGGAACGGCCCTGGCTAGACTCGCGGCCATGTCCCAGAACCCCATCGCCTGGCTCCGTCGGCACCCGCGCTGGCACCGCACCGCGGAGGTGGCGTTCTGGGTCGCGGTCATCGGCCTGCACGCCCTGCTGAACACCGCCGTGGCACGCGCCGACATGCGCGAGGCCGGCCTGCCCTGGGGCTGGTGGGAAGCGGCGGTGTGGGAAGGCACCAGCCACGCGGTGTTGCTGGCGCTGATCCCCGCCATCGCCTGGTGGAACCGGCGCTTCCCCTTGCACTGGGACACCCTGGCCCGCCACCTGCCCTGGCACCTGCTGGGCAGCGTGCTGTTCAGCCTGGCGCACGTGGCGGGCATGGTGGCGCTGCGCCACGCCTTGCATGCGGCGGCGGGGCAGGCCTATGCATTCGGGCCCTGGTGGTCGGAGTGGGGCTACGAATACCTGAAGGACGTGCGCGCCTACGCCGCCATCGTGGGCGCGCTCACCGTCTACCGCGTGCTGCTGCTGCGCCTGCAGGGCGAGGCGCGGGTGCTGGACGCGCCAGAGCCGCCCATGCCGGCCCCAGCGCCGCTGCCGGTGGATGCGCCGCCCGCGCCCCCCGCCCCGGTCGAGCCCCCACCCCCCAGCCGCCCCGAGCGCTTCCTCGTGCGCCAGTTGCGCAAGGAATTCCTCATCGCCGCGAACGACATCGACTGGGTGCAGGCCCAGGCCAACTACGTGGGATTGCGCGTGAACGGGCACGACTACCTGCTGCGTTCCACCCTGGCCGAGTTCGCGCGCCAACTGAACCCGGCGCGATTCGTGCAGGTGCACCGCAGCTACCTGGTGAACCTGGAGCGCATCGTGGCGATCGAGCCGCTGGACAGCGGCGACGCGCGCCTGCGGCTGCGCGACGGCGGGGTGGTGCCTTGCAGCCGGCGGTACCGCGCGGCGCTGGACGCCGCGATCACCGGACCCTAGAGGTCCAGCGTCAGCTCCGCCGACTGCGAGCCCGAGCAGCAGATCATCATCGTCCGGCCCGCCGCACGCTCCTGTTCCGAGAGCACGAGGTCGCGGTGGTCTGGCACGCCGCCCAGCACGGCCGTTTCGCAGATGCCGCACACGCCCTGCTGGCACGACGAGGGCACGGCCACGCCCTCGGCCTGCAGCGCGTCCAGGATGGTGCAGCCGGGCGCGATGGGAATGGTGCGCCCGCTGCGCGCCAGATGCACGACGAAGCCGCCCTCGGTGGCGGGCGCTTCCTTGGCCGCGAAGTACTCCAGGTGCACGCGCGCCGCGTCCAGGCCGGCGCAGGCGGCCTCGAAGGCCTCCAGCATGGGCACCGGCCCGCAGCAGTAGAAATGCGCGCCGGCCGGCGCCGCCGCCACGATGGCGGCGAGGTCCAGCGATGGCGCGCCTTCGTCGCTGAAGCTCAGGTGCACGCGCCCGGCGTGGCCGGCCAGTTCGTCCAGCAGGGCCGCGCCACGGCGGCTGCGCGCACGGTAGTGCAGCGTCCAGGGTGTGCCCAGGCGCTCCAGGCGCTGGACCATGCTCCACAGCGGCGTGATGCCGATGCCGCCCGCTATGAAGACCGCGTGCGGGGCGGACTCGTCGAGGGCGAAGTGGTTGCTCGGGCCATCCACTTCAATGAGCGCGCCGACGCGCGCGTCGGCGTGCAGCCAGGCCGAGCCGCCCCGGCTGTCGGGCTCGCGCTTGACGCCGATCACGTAGCGGTGGCGCTCGGCCGGGTCGTTGAGCAGGGAGTAGCTTCGGGTGATGCCGCGGGGCAGGCGCAGGTCGATGTGGGCGCCGGCGTCGAAAGGCGCCAGCCCATCGCGCGCGGGCGCGCGCAGGTCGAACAGGAGCACGTCCTCGGCGCCGTAGGCGATGGCATGGATGCGAAGGGACACGGGGGCCATGGTCGCGGTGGCGCTCACACCTTCTCCAGCCCGATCGCGCGGTCCAGGATGGCACCATCGCGGCGCAGTTCCTCGACGGGCCCGTGGAAGACCGGCACACCGCGCTCGAGCACGATCACCTCGTCGGCGAAATCCAGCACCACGTCCACGTGCTGCTCCACCAGCAGGCAGCCCACGCCGGTGCTCGCCACCAGCGCCGAGATCGCATCCATCAGCTCGTCGCGCACCTTGGGCGCCAGGCCCTCCAGCGGCTCATCGAGCAGCAGCAGGCTGGGCCCGGCCATGAGCGCGCGCGCCACCGCGAGCATCTGCTGCTCGCCGCCCGAGAGCTGCGTGCCGCCCTGGCGGCGGCGCTCGCGCAGGCGCGGGAACAGACCGTAGACCCTGTCCAGCGCCGGACCGCGCGGGTGGCCCTGCAACGCGGCGATGAGGTTCTCCTCCACGCTGAGCGAGGGAAAGATCTCGCGCCCCTGCGGCACGTAACCCAGGCCGGCGCGGGCGCGCACGTGCGTGGGCCAGGCGCTGGCATCGCGCCCGTCCAGCAGCACACGCCCGCCCTGCAGTTGCGCGTGGCCCACGGCGCTGGCCAGGGTGGTGGTCTTGCCCGCGCCGTTGCGGCCGATGAGGCCCAGCTTGCGGCCCTGGCGCAGGGTGAAGTCGACGCCGTGCAGCACGCGCGCGCCGGCGTAGCCCGCGCTCACCCGCTCGAAGCGCAGTTCAGTGGCCGGCTGCATGGCCGCTCCTTCCAAAGTAGATCTCGCGCACGGCCTCGTTGACCGCGATCTCGGCCGGCGTGCCGCGCGCGAACACGGCGCCCTGCACCAGCACCACGATGTCGCGCGCGAAGCGGAACACCAGGTCCATGTCGTGCTCGATCAGCAGCACCGCCAGGTCGCCGGGCAGGCGCTCCACCGCTTCGAGGATGCGCCCGCTCTCGCTCTCGGGCACGCCGGCGGCGGGCTCGTCGAGCAAGAGAACGCGCGGTTTCATGGCCAGGGCCAGCGCGATCTCCACCAGGCGCTGCTCGCCCAGGGCCATCTGCCCGGTGATGCGCCGCGCCTGGCCCTGGATGCGCAGGCTGCCCAGGGCCTCGTCGACCTCGGCGTCCACCTGCGCGCGCTGGGCGCGCGACAACCACACGCGCCGCGCCAGGCCGTGGCGGTGCAGCACCGCGCAGCGCACGTTGTCGTGCACGCTGAGTTCCTTGAACACGCGGTTGATCTGGAAGGTGCGCACGATGCCCGAGCGCGCGCGCTGCGCAGGGTTCCACGCGCTCACGTCCTCGCCGTCCAGGCGCACGTTGCCGGCCGATGCGCGCAGCACGCCACCGAGCAGGTTCACCAGCGTGGTCTTGCCCGCGCCGTTGGGGCCGATGAGGGCGGTGCGCGCGCCCGCCGGCAGCGCGAGCGACACGTCGCGCGTGACCTGCAGGCCACCAAAGGCCTTGCACAGGCCCGTGGCCTCCAGCCGATGGGATGTCGCCTCAGTGATTGCCATGGCGGGCCTCCTTGTCGCGGCGCGCCAGCGCCACCAGCCGTTCCCAGGCATCGAGCAAACCACCCGGCAGCACCAGCATCACGCCCACCAGCAGCACGCCGATGACCAGCAGCCAGTGGTGCGGGTTCAGGCCCGAGGCGATGTGGTGGATCAGCATGTAGGCCACCGTGCCCAGCAAGGCCCCGGTCAGGCGGCGCGTGCCGCCCAGCACCACCATGATCAGCACGGCGGCTGACAGGTGGAAGTCCAGCGTGCTCAGGCTCGCGACCTTGGTGGTCTGTGCCGAGAGCGCACCCGCCGCGCCAGCCACCGCGCCACCCACCACGTACACCGTGAGCCGTTGCGCGTACACGCGCCCGCCCAGCGACTCGACTCGGCCGGCGTCCAGCCGCACGGCGCGCGTGGTGAGGCCGAAGGGTGAGTCCACCAGGGCTCGCAAGGCCGCGTGCACCAGCAGCAGCACCGCCAGCGCGTAGAAGAAGCCGGTGTGACCCATGAAATCGAACTCGAACACACCGAACAGCGGGTCGATGGAAAAGCCCGAGAGGCCGTCGTCGCCACCGGTGAGGTCACGCCGCCAGTTGACGAGTTCGAGCAGCAGTTGCGCGGTGGCGATGGTGAGCATCACCAGCGTGAGGCCGTGCGCGCGCAACAGCACCGCGCCGCTGAGCCCGGCCACCAGCGCACCGGCCAGCACCCCGCTGCCCAGTCCCAGCAAGGGCGACGGCGAGACGTGCAGCGCGAGCAGGCCCGCCGCGTAGGCACCCGCGCCGTACAGCGCGGCCTGACCCATGGACGCGATGCCGGCCTGGCCGAGCACCAGGTTGAGCGAGAGCGCCAGCATCGACATGATCANNGCAGGCCCACGTCGTCGGTGAAGAGCCAGTAGGCGCCCAGAGCGACGAGGCCGATGAAAGCCTCGGGCAGCAGCGGCACGCGCCAGCGGCGCGCGGCCGGCGCGGCGGGCGCGAGGGAAGAAGCGAGTGTGTTCATGCGCGGCGTCCGAACAGGCCCTGCGGTCGCAGCAGGAGCACGAGGAACATGGTGAGGAAGAAGGCCACGGACGAGAGCTGGGGCACCAGGTACTTCATGGTGGTCTCCACGCCGCCCAGCAGCAGGGCCGCGACGAAGGAGCCCGCCAGCGTGCCCTGCCCGCCCACGGCCACCACCGCCAGGAAGGTCACCAGGTACTTGCCCGCGTAGGAGGCTTCCATGGGCAGCAGCTCGGCGCCGACGATGCCGCCGAGCGCGGCGAGCGCCGCGCCGGCCGCGAAGGCGACGGCGTAGAGGCGCGCGGTGTCGATGCCCACGGCCTGCGCGGTGGGCGCGTTGTCCACCGCCGCGCGCACACGGATGCCGAAGTCCGAGCGCTCCACCGCGAACCACAGCAGCACCAGCACCGCCATGCCCAGCAGCATCACGAACAGGCGGTGCTTCTGCACCAGCCGGTAGCCGATGTCGATGGAGCCTTGCAGGGCCTCGGGCAGCGCGACGCTCTTGATGGAGGAGCCGAACACGATGTTGGCCAGCGCCATGCAGATGAACATGATGCCGATGGTCACCAGCATCTGGTCGAGTTCGCTGCGGCGGTAGAAGCGGCGCAGCAGCCAGCGCTCGATGGGCAGTGCCGCGAGCGCCACCAGGGCGATGGCCAGGACCATGCCCAGCCACACCGGCAGGCCGAGCGCGCCCGGCAGCGCGGCGGCCAGGAAGCCGCCGGCCATGGCGAAGGCGCCGTGCGCGAGGTTGACCACGCGCATCAGGCCCATGGTCATCGAGAGGCCGATCGTGATCATGAACAGGACCATGGCGTAGGCCACCCCGTCCATCAGGATGCTCCCGGCGAGTTCGAGGGACATCGGGGTCTCCGTGCTCGCGCGCTCACTTGGCCTGAAGCGCGGCCGAACGGCCGTGGTCGGGCTGCATCTCGTAGGTCTTGATCTCGCGGTTGCGCAGGCGGCCCGAGGCGTCCTTGTCGACCACGCGCACGTAGACGTTCTGCACCAGCTCGCGCGATTGCGCGTCGATCTTCACCGGGCCGCGCGGGCTTTCCCACTGCCAGCCCTTGGCCGCCGCGAGCGCCTTGGCCGGGTCCCGCTGGCCCTTGGTGGCCTCGACCATGCGGTAGATGACCGCCATGCCGTCGTAGGCACCCACCGACACGGCGTTGAGCACCACCTGCGGCGAGAGCTCGGCCGCCGTCTTGAGGAAGGCCTGGTTCATGGCCGACTCGTGCGCCGGCGAGTAGTGCAGCGCGGTCTCCAGGCCCAGCGCGGCGTCGCCGATGGCGGGCAGGTCGAGCTCGCTCGTCTCGCCGGTGCCGATGAAGCGCACGCCCGCCTGCTTGAGGCCGGCCTCCGAATAGGCCTTGATGATGGCATAGGTGGGCGGTCCGCCGGGGCCGAAGACGAAGACCGCGTCGGGCTTGATGGTCTTGATCTTCTGCATGAAGGGGCCGAAGTCGGAGGTCTTGAGCGGTGCGCGGATCTGCTCCAGCACCTGGCCACCGCCAGCGGTGAAGGTCTTCACGAAGGCGTTCTCGGAGTCCAGGCCCGGCCCGTAGTCGCTCACCAGCGTGACAACCGTGCGCAGCTTCTGCTCCAGCGCGTAGCGCGCCGCCGGCACCGAGACCTGCGGCAGCGTGTACGAGGTGCGCAGCAGGTGGTCGGATTTGTCGAGGATGGACGAGGTGGCCGCGTTGAAGATCACCGTGGGCACCTTGGCTTCCTGCGCGATGGCGCCGACCGCGAGCGCGTCGGGCGTGAAGTACAGGCCGCCGAGGTACTGCACCTTCTCCTTCACGATCAGTTCCTGCGCGAGCGCGCGGGCCTGGGCGGGGTTGATGTCCGCCAGGTCCTTCCACACCACCTCGACGGTGGCGTCACCCACCTTGGTCCCGTGGATCTTCTGGTAGGCCTTGACGGTGGCCTCCCACATCTTGCCGTTCGACGAGAACGGGCCGGACAGCGGCGCAATGATGCCGACCTTGACGGTCTGGGCCAGCGCGGACGCGCCGCAGGCGAGCGCGAGCACGCCCGCGAGGATGAGGCGTTTCATGGGGATGTCTCCTTGTCGTGGGGTGGGAACGGCCGGTCGGTGCCGATCAGGCCGTGGCGGTTTCGGTCGTGTCCGAGGTCGAATAGAAGTTGCCCGAGCGGATGCGGACCAGGGCGTCGGCCTCGTTGAAGTGCACGCCCGCGGGATCTCCCCCCTGTTGAACGATGGCGATCTGCTGCTTCATCTGGCGGCGCAGCAGCGCGATGCCGCGGTCGCTGGTGGCCAGGTGCTCCTCGCCATGCAGCGTGACGCGCCCCTGGCCGTACTGGGCCTCGAAGTCGCCGGGGAAGTCCTGCTTCTCCTGCTCGCTGAGCTCCGTCCAGGATTTGCCGTTGTGCATCTTGAAGGGCGCGAAGTTGCCCGGCGTCTTGGTGCGCGCGGCGAAGAAGCCGCGGAAGTGCTGGTCGTCCACCGCCACGTGCCAGCCGATCCAGCGGCCCTGGCCGGGCGAGAGGTCGATCATGGGAATGGCCGAGATGTTGGGGAACAGCGCGGAGTTGATGCGCTCGAGCTTCCTGCCGTCCTCCAGATCGCGCCAGGCGTGGTAGATCACGCCGCCGTCCACGGCCTCGAAGTCCACGCGCGGCAGGATCTTGAAGTTCTCGGCGAACTGGATGCCGCTGAACGTGGAATGCAGGATGTACACGTGGTACGGGTCCATGATGTTTTCCCAGTTCTGCAGCCAGTGGTAAGGCACGTTCGGGTCTTGCACATGGTCGGCGTAGCCGGCGAAGCCACCGCCCTGGACCTCGATGAACTCCCCCTCTTCCAGGTCTTCGAGGATGTCGTAGCGCGGCAGCACGGGCTTCTTCTCGGGCGGGCCCATGTAGGCGAACACCAGGCCGTAGCGCTCTTCCACCGGGTACCAGGGCTGGCGCGCGGCCTCGCGGCGCAGGCCGCCCTCGGGCTCGCAGGGCTGGTTCAGGCAGGTGCCGTCCACCGCGAACAGCCAGCCGTGGTAACAGCAGCGGATGCCCGCCTCTTCCACGTGGCCGTAGTAGAGCGAGGTGCCGCGGTGCATGCAGCGCGGGTACAGCAGGCCGGCGCGGCCGGCCTTGTCGCGGAACAGCACCAGGTCCTCGCCCAGGATGCGCACCATCTGCGGGCGATCGGTCACGTCGGCCGACAGCGCCACGGGCTGCCAGTAGCGGCGCAGGTACTCGCCGGTGGGCGTGCCCTTCGCCACAGCGCTGAGCTGCGGGTCGGGGTGGCCGGGCACGTGGTGGTAGGCGCTGCCGGCGTGCTGGGCCGCGTCGACGATGGGAATGGTCTTGCTCATGGGGTGGTCCTGTGCGTGTCGGTGGGAGGGGTCGCTTTCTGGATTGGAATAATATTAAGTATCTTGAAAATCAAGATAAGTGAAAACCCCGATACTCGAGCCTCAAAGCACCAGAGCCCTTGTCCGACGATGAGCAAGAACCCGCCCAAAACCCGAACCCGCGCAAAGACCATTCGCGCGCGCGCCGACGCCCCCGCGCAAATGCTGCTGGACAAGTACGCCGACGCCCTGCCCGTGCCGCAGGAAGCGCCGGACCTCAATACGGTGTGGGGCAATGCGGATGTGCTGGTCGGCCAGTGGCGCCGCGAGCTGGGCGACGAGGGTTCCGAGGGCGTGCTGATGGGCATCCGCATCCGGCGCATCGGCATGCTGCTGGACGAACTGACCATGGCGCACAGCGAAGCCGAGGGCGTGAAGCACACCGACTTCCTGCTGCTGATGGCCCTGCGCCGCCTGGGCGACCCGTGCGCCATGCGGCCCACCGACATCCTGAAGATGCACAGCGTGACCTCGGGCACCGCCACCTACCGCATCGACCAGCTCGCCAAGCAGGACCTGGCGGAGCGCCTGCCCGACCCGCGTGACCGGCGCGGCTACCTGGTGCGGCTCACGCCGCGCGGCAAGGCCATCGTGGACAGGGTGATGGCGCGCATGCAGGCCGACTTCAACGAGCGCCTGGCGCCCTTCGCCCAGGTGGCGGGCGGGTACGACGCGCTGGAAGCGGCGCTGCGGCTGTTCGAGGCCTGCATAGAACCGCGCGGCGACTGAGTCGCCACGCCCTCCCCGAAAACCCCGCCTGGAGCGGGGTTTCGCATTTCATGTACTCTTCAAAGTTACATGAAAGACAGCAAGCTCTCCTCTGTCCTGCACGTGCTGCTGCACATGGCGCACAGCGGACGCCCCATGACCTCCGATGAACTGGCGCGCATGCTCGGCACCAACCCCGTGGTGGTGCGCAAGACGCTCGCGGGCCTGCGCGACGCGGGCTTCGTCGTGGCCGGCAAGGGCCACGGTGGCGGCTGGGCCATCGCCGTCGACCTGCGCCGCGTGACGCTGCGCGATGTGTACGAGGCCGTGGGCGCGCCCACGGTGTTCGCCATGGGCCACCGCAGCGAGAACCCGGCCTGCCTGGTGGAGCAGGCGGTGAACGCCGCGCTGGACGACACCCTCGCCGCCGCGCGCGCGCTGATCGACCAGCGCCTCGCGGCTATCACCCTGGCCGACCTCGCGGCCGACTTCGACCGGCGCTTTCGCGCCCACCCCCACCGGGAGCACTTCCATGAACACTGAAGCCTTCGACGCCGCCATCGTGGGCGGCAGCTACGCCGGCGTGTCCGCCGGGCTGCAACTGGCGCGCGCGCGCCGCCGCCTGCTGGTCATCGACGCCGGCCAGCGCCGCAACCGCTTCGCGGCGCATTCGCATGGCTTCCTGGGGCAGGACGGCCGCCCGCCGCAGGACATCGCCGCCGAGGCGCAGGCGCAGTTGCGCGCCTACCCCACGGTGCGCTGGGTCGACGCCAGCGTGACGAACGCGGCGCGCACCGGCAAGGGTTTCGAGCTGCGCACCAGCAGCGGCGACACACTGAGCGCGGCGCGCCTGGTGCTGGCCACCGGTGTGGAGGACCAGCTGCCGCCGATCGACGGCCTGGCCGAGCGCTGGGGCCGCGCCGTCTTCCACTGCCCCTACTGCCACGGCTACGAGCTGCAGCAGGGACGCATCGGCGTGCTCGCGCGCAGCGAGCTCGCCATGCACCACGCCCTGATGCTGCCCGACTGGGGCCAGGTGACGCTGTTCCTGGACGAGGCCTTCACGCCCAGCGAGGAGCAAGGGCGCGAACTGAACGCACGAGGCGTGGCCATCGAGCGCACGCCCGTGCGCCGCCTCGTGGAGCACGCCACGGTGGAGCTGGACGACGGCCGCCGCCTGCCCATGGACGGCCTGTTCACGATGAGCTGGACGCGTCCGGCCACGCCGATCGCCGCGCAACTGGGCTGCGCGATGGAACAAAGCCCCATGGGCGAGTTCGTGCGCACCGACGCCATGAAGGCCACCACCGTGCCCGGCGTGTTCGCCTGCGGCGACCTGGCGCGCGCGGCCGGCAATGTAGCCCTGGCGGTGGGCGACGGCGCCATGGCGGGCGCGGCCACGCACCGCTCGCTGCTGTTCCCCCAGGGCTGACGCCCTCAGCGCCCGCGCGCCAGCGGCACCGTCATCGGCCGCACCACCTCGGCCAGCCATTGCATGAACACCTGCGCGCGCCGCGGCAGGTGGCGCCGGTGCGCGTACAGCAGGTTCACCGGCATGGGCGCGGCCTTGTGGCGCGGCAGCAGTTCCACCAGCTCGCCCGCGCGCAGCCGCTCGGCCACACCCCAGCGCGGCACCTGAACGATGCCCAAGCCCGCGAGACAGGCGCCCATGTAGGCCTCGGAGTTGTCCACGGTGAGCGCGCCGGCCATGGGCAGGAACTGCGTGTGGCCGGCATCGTCGACGTATTCGAAACCCGGCGAGCGCGCGCCCAGCGTGGTGACGTAGTGCACCAGCCGGTGCCCGGCGAGCTGCTCCAGCCGCGTGGGCTTNNGTAGGCGGGGCTGGCGACGTTCACGAGTTCGCAGCCGCCGATGGGCCGCGCCACCAGGCTGGAATCGCCCAGCGGTCCGATGCGCAGCACGCAGTCGAAGCCCTCGCGCACCAGGTCGACGCGGCGGTCGGTGCTGCTCAGCTCGAGGTCGAGTTGCGGGTGCGCGGCCAGGAAGTCCGGCAGGCGCGGCAGCACCAGGTGGCGCGCCACGCCGATCGGCATGTCCACTCGCAGCCGTCCCCTGAGCACGGCGCCCTCGGGCTGGAACAGGGTGCGCAGGTCCTCCACGTCGTCCAGCAGGTCGCGGCAGCGCTCGTGGAAGACCTGGCCGTCCTGCGTGACGCTCACGCGGCGAGTGGTGCGTTGCAGCAGCCGCGTGCCCACCATGGCCTCCAGTTGCTGCACGGCGCCCGACACGCTGGCCTTGGGCAGGCCCAGGCTGTTGGCCGCCTGCGTGAAGCTGCCCAGCTCGGCCACGCGGGCGAAGACGTGCATGGCGTCCAGGGTGTTCATTGGGGGTTTCCTTTGTTCGGAAATGACGAACAGATTGACTGGATTCTGGTGATTTATCTGCTGATTGTCGATCAATAGGCTGCCTTCACCCTCCACTTCTGCTCAGGAACCTCCATGAACACGAACCCCATTGCCCTGGTCACGGGCGCCAGCCGCGGCCTGGGCCGCAACACCGCCCTCAAGCTCGCCGCGCGCGGCGTGGACGTGCTCCTCACCTACCGCAGCCGCGCGGACGAAGCGCAAGCGGTGGTGGCGGAGGTCCATCGCCTGGGCGCGCGCGCCGTGGCCTTGCCGCTGGACGTGGGCGACAGCCGCACCTTCCCCGCCTTCGCGCAGGCCGTGCAGGAACACCTGCGCGCCACGTGGCAGCGCGAGCGTTTCGATTACCTGGTGAACAACGCCGGCATCGGTGTCCACGTGCCCTTCGCCGAGACCACCGAGGCGCAGTTCGACGAGCTGATGAACGTCCACCTCAAGGGCACGTTCTTCCTCACGCAGACGCTGCTGCCGCTGATCGCCGATGGCGGGCGCATCGTGAACATCTCCACCGGGCTGGCGCGCTTCGCGCTGCCGGGCTACGCGGCCTACGCGGCCATGAAGGGCGGCGTCGAGGTGCTGACGCGCTACCTGGCCAAGGAACTGGGGCCGCGCGGCATCGCGGTGAACGTGGTGGCGCCGGGCGCGATCGAGACCGACTTCGGCGGCGGCACGGTGCGCGACAACCAGGCCGTGAACGACTTCATTGCCGCGCAGACGGCGCTGGGCCGCGTGGGCCAGCCCGACGACATCGGCGATGCCATCTCCACGCTGCTGCTGCCGCAGAACCGCTGGATCAACGCGCAGCGCATCGAGGTGTCGGGCGGCATGTTCCTGTGAACCGCCGCCCGCGCCCGGGCCTCACTCGCTGGGGATCTCGGGCTCGACCAGCTTGGCCAACTGCTCGAGCGATTCCTGCCAGCCCAGGTAGCACATCTCGGTGGGGATCGCCTCGGGCAGGCCCTCCTGGACGACGTTCAGTTCGGTGCCGCAGAGCGCTGCCTTGAACGTGACCGTGACGGTGATGGTGCCGGGCAGGTTCGGGTCATCGAAGGTGTCGGTGTAGCGCAGGCGCTCACCGGGCACGAACTCCAGGTACTCGCCGCCGAAGCCGTGCGACTGGCCGGTGCCGAAGTTGGTGAAAGACATGCGGTGCTTGCCGCCCAGGCGCGCCTCCATCTGCTGCACTTCGGCCGTGAAGCCGTAGGGCGGCAGCCAGCGGCACATGGCGGCGGGCTCGGTGAAGGCGCGGAAGACGCGCTGCGGCGGGGCCTTGAGGACACGGTGAAGGCGGACGGTTCCGGTGGGCATGGATGACTCCTTTCAGTGAAGACGTGATGAATTCTTGAGATCACACCGCCCTCCCGGGCGGAGGACAGTGCGGTCGCCGGCTTGGCTCGCCCAGCTACTGACTCGACGGCCCAGGGGACGGGAAATCGACAACCGCTTGTCGGCGAAAAGGATCAGAATGCCACGCCTTGCGGCGCATCTTCCGACAAGCGCCGTGGCCGGCGTGACCGTTGTCGGACCCCTCAGGAGCCTTCGACCATGCCCCTCTCACGACGCACAGTGCTTCATGGTGCTGGTGCCGCAGCGGCCTGCGTGGGCCTGCCGCGCGCCGCCCTGTCGGCCGCCCCCATCGTCTTCGGCTACACCGGCGTCACCGACTTCGCCTCGGTCTTTGTCGCCGCCAGCGAGGGCTTCTTTCGAAAGCGCAAGCTCGAGGTCGAGCTGCGGCTGATTCCCCTGAACCCCACGATTCCGGCCGCACTGCAATCGGGTTCACTGCACATCGGCGGGCCCACCGCCTCGGTCTTCCTGCAGGCCGTGAACGGCGGCCTGGACCTGGTGGTGGTCTCGGGCGGCGCCGTCACCGCCAAGGAGATCACCCACGCCGGGCTGGTGGCCGGCGCCGGCTCGGGCATACGCACGGCCGCGGACTGTGTGGGCAAGAAGATCGGCGTGCCGGGTCTGGACGCCTTCCTGCACATCACGTTCCGGGCCTGGCTCAAGCAGCAGGGCGTGGACCACCGGCAGGTCCGGTTCGTCGAGGCGGCCTTCCCCTTGCACGCCGATCTGCTGCGCGGCGGCTCCATCGACGCGGTGCTGACCGGCGAGCCCATGATGGCCCGCATCATCAACGCCAACATCGGCCAGGTCGTGTCCTACTACCTCACCTTCCTGCCCGACAACCGGCCCACCGTTCTGCACGCCGCGCACCGCGACTGGGTGCGACAGAACCCCGAGGCGGTGCGCGCCTTTCGCGAAGCGGTGCAAGAGGGCGTCCGCTTCGTTCGGCAGCCACAGAACGACGCCCGTGTTCGCGCGGCTCTGGCGCAGTACCTCAAACTGCCCCTGGAGGTGCTGAACAACATCCCCATCGTTCGGCCGAATGCGAGCATCGACAAGGAACAGTTGGCCTATTGGGTCGACATGATGCGGGAGCAGAAGATGCTGAATGCTGTGCCCGACCTCGACCGCCTCATCGTCCGGTGAGCGCCCACGGCCCCGTCGCGGGTCCACCGACCCAGGCCTTTCTCCGGTTCGACCGCGTGGCGATCCGCCTCGGCGGCAAGGATGTCGTCTCGCTCGCCCGACTGGACGTCGCGCGCGGCGAGTTCGTCTGCATCGTCGGCCCCAGCGGCTGCGGCAAGACCACGCTGCTGCGCATGGTCGCCGGGCTGCTGCGCCCCGACGAAGGCGAGGTGCACCGCAACGGCCGCCTGATCACCGAGCCCTCCCGCGAAACGGCGATGGTGTTCCAGGACTACGGCCGCGCGCTGCTGCCGTGGCGCACCGTCGACGGCAACGTGGCGCTGGCGCTGGAAGCCGCCGGTACGCCGCGTGGCGAGTGGCCCGGCCGCATCGCCGACGCGTTGCGCAAGGTGGGCCTGCAGGCGCATGGCCAGCACTTCCCAGCGCAGTTGTCGGGCGGCATGCAGCAGCGCGCGCAGATCGCGCGCTGCCTGGCGCAGCGGCCCACGCTCATGCTGATGGACGAGCCCTTCGGCGCCCTGGANNGCCTGGCGCGCGAGCAAGGCCTCACCGTCCTGTTCGTGACGCACGACCTGGAGGAAGCGATCTACCTCGGCGACCGGGTGATCGCGATGCGGACCCACCCCGGCCCGGACCGCCCCAGCCTGGCGCACGCCATCGAAGTGCCGATCGATCGGCCCCGCCACCAGTTGGCCACCCGCGAGGACCCGACCTTCCTGCGGCTGCGCCGCGAGCTGTTCGAC
>JABAHQ010028237.1_pt1 | contig 14292 bp, 20 predicted proteins | sample 7062091 | NCBI WGS metagenome assembly JABAHQ01 (sample SAMN14534359, study PRJNA622989) | marine sediment metagenome | biome: marine biome [ENVO:00000428]; feature: marine pelagic biome [ENVO:01000023]; material: deep marine sediment [ENVO:00002113] | place: India: Gulf of Kutch | collected...
CGGTCAGCACCTGGGCGACAGTAGTGCACCGCTGCCAGCCGACGCGGATGACCCCGTAGGTCTTCAGGTGTTCGTAGATCTCTCGGTGCAGGGCGAGGCGATTCAGATGCTTCTGATCGCTGGTCTTGTGCCGCTGCTTGAATCGAACCCGCGGCGTCTTCTTCTTTGTGCTCATGCTTCCTGCGCTTTCTCNNTATGCGAGCCCTGCTCGGTTTTTGGGGTCGGCCAACACCCGGCGCACCCCTTCATGCATGATCTGTTCTTCTTCTTGTTCCAGCGTTCGCTTTGCGAGGCTGATTCCCAGACCTGCCCATGCTGCCCCAAGCAGCGTGAGTCCTCCACCTACGTAGAGGCCTGCTGCAATCGATATTGCAGCTTTGAGTCCAAACTTCGTACGTGGTTCCATGTTTGCAATCAGCCTCTTAGATTGATGTCCGCGGCCCAATCCCTCTTAGATACACCCCTCTGTCCATAGATAGAGCAAGAGCATCCAGAGGTAGAACAAGAGCGTTGCTCTTTCTCTCAGACTCATTCCCTGGTACCCCCTCAGGGGTACCCTCGGTTCCCACTCAGACGTAAACCCAGTGATACTGGAAATATCACTAGGTACTCGACNNGGTACTCGACGAGGGGGAGAGTGATTATTTTGGGTATTTAGAGGACTCGAATTCACCTCATGTAATTTATGAAATGGTTTATTCGATTTATTCGATTCCTCAGATTCCTCAGACCTCTCAGCGGCAGCTTTCCTGGAACAAGCCCCGTCTCGTGATGCCTCCATCACAGCGGCGGGTTACCTGTAGGAGCGTTTCTGGCTGAGGGCGGCCTGACCGGCGGTAGGAATGACGCAGCTCCACATCGCCAGGATGCAGCACATCAAGAGGATCCCTGCGACGGGGCTCATGATGGCCATCCAGGCGAGGCAGGCGGACATCCACGCGATGAATGTAGCGCCGATGTCGTCCTGCGTAGCCTCGGTCGCCTTAACATAGCGCCGGTGCATAGCAATACGCACCCGCTTCATGGTAGCGAGCATGGGTCTTCCTTCCTGTGTCGGTACCCGTGTTCTGCCCACTCGTCGAATGAGCAGAAGACGGGCCAGAGCCCTCGAGAGGAGGAAAAGGGCTCTGAACCCGAGGGGAAGACTACGCCGGGGAGGGCGCAGTCGGGGGATCGGCGGGCTGGTCCTGCGGACTGCCGTTGGACGTGGTCTTGCCACTGCCGCGCCAGATCTTCGTGGGATTCAGCTTCGAGCCGAGGTCCTTGGACTTGGTCCAGAGACTCTCGAGGAAGCCGGGTCCGTCGTCGAAGGGGATCTGTCCCTTGCGGACCTGCTCGACCCCACGCTTGATCTCCATGAGTTCTCGGTGCTCGTCGGCACTCTGGCAGTGCCGCTCGAGGCCCTGGACGTACCGGTCCAGCTCCTCGCACACGACGTGGCGGTCCAGCTTGGACTCCCAGCGGCTGAGCAGCTTGCCGCCCAGGATGCCGCCTGCGAGCAGGCAGATCGCGCCCGTGATGCCGATACCATCGTCGGCCATAGGTTGACTCCTTCCGTACGGGAAATGGGATGCCCAGCGAACGCTCGCTGTAGGCACTAAAGACGAGCCCGTAGCCGAACCACGGACTCGCCAGGGGTGAGATCGGCTAGATCTCAGCGTCGATGGTGTTCGACGCCGCGGACGGGGTCTTCGCGTCCTTCTTCTCGAAGGTGCGCGTCAGCGGGTCGACGAAGATCGAAGGCAGCAGGTTCTCTTCGTCGTTGGGATCGGGCACCTCGGTCTCGCCCACGAGCGCGATGCCCTCGGACGGGTAGAGGTTCCCCTTCTTGTCCCGCTGCGTGGTGGACACGTTGTCCGCCACGAGCATGCGCCGACGGCCGTGCTCGGTCTCGAACACGTCGCTCAGCTTGATGTTGAGGTCCTCGACCTTGAGGTCGTCGAGGGTCGGGAGCACCCCGGGATCGGAGTCGTCGCGGTACTGGATGAACCGCTTCCGACGGATCTCGATCTCCTCTCCGGTCTCTTCGTCCACGGCGGGCTCGATCAGCCGACGCCAACGCTTCATCAGACCCATAGTGGGCCTCCTTTGGTTCGGGAGCGTAGCTCCCCTGATTCGATTCCTGCGATATGCCGCTGATTCCGCATCAGCCGGTCACACACCGCAGCCATAGTGACTTCAAGCACTAGAAATTCGCACTGCCTCGCTTATTTCGCCTCGGTTCGCCGCGGATGGGTTCGTTTCGTGAAAACGTACCCCTGGGAAGCGAGCAGCTGGTCGAGGGTCAGGAGGACGAGCGCCCAGAAGAGCGTGGCGATGACGAATCCCGTGCCGACGTGTCGCAGTCGTTCGTTTAGGGTCATGCTTAGCTCCACGGCCAGAGGCTCGGGGTCGCACGTGCCATGTGGTCGGCGCAGTAGGCATGCCCAGGCTTCCGCGGCTGGCCACAGGCCGGGCGCACCGGTCCCACCTGGTCTTCAGACGGCAGCAGCACGAGATTCGCTCCGCACGTGGGCACGGGCTGGGTCTCCGGATGATCCCAGACCTCGATGTGCGGGCCGGTGATGGCCTGCGGACGCTGTTCGAGGCCGTGACAGGTCGGACACTGCCCCTCGAGGTGAGACTCTTCGCACTCGGCTTCGAGATCGGGGTCCAGCCGGATGTCATAGTAGGCCTCGATGGCCCACCGGGGCTCCACCAGGGAGTAGTCCCGGACCTCCTGACCGTTGACGATCTTCGTCACCTCGATGTGCGTCATGTGAGGCTCTCGGTTCTTGGCGATGCACTCGTCCATGACGATCTGGTTGAACAGGGCCTGCTGCTCCGGAGGCAGGGCGCTCATCGGGAACCAGGCCTGGCCCTTCGGGATGCGGATGTCGTTGATCATCTTGCGCCGCAGCTGGAACTTGAAGCGTTCGAGTTCGGTCCACGGCCGGGGGACATCCCAGACGGGCAGCCGTTCGGTGATGCCCTCTTCGACTTCGACCTCGATGCTGGCCCAGCGACGCCACCGGATCCGCTGCGACTCATCCCAAGCTGCTCCCAGCTTCCCAAACCAGCGGGTCCGCTTCTTCCGGAGGACGAACTCGGCGCGCTTATCCCCGTGGGCGGCGCCATTGAGGGCTTCGATGATCTCGAGCAGCTCTTTGACGGCCTTCTCTCGGGCCTGCTCCGGCGTCATGTGCTTGAGCACCTTGCCCAGCATGGGACGCTGGTAGAGCATCCACTCCATGAGATCGCCCTTCACGTAGTACGGCGACCAGCGCCCCTGGGGATACGGCACGTGGGGCCGTTCGGGCAGCTGATGCTTCGGCACCTTGTTCTGCATGGCCTGGAAGCGGGCTTTCCGCCAGCGGGTCGTGGCCTGCTTCTTCACGGCCTTGTGCATCTGCTTGAGTTCGGCCCGCCACCGTTTGTTCAGCTCGTCAAAGCTGATGACGTGCTTGCGATCCGGCCAGGTGACGATCCGGCTGGGAATCAGCCAGGGCGTGCTGGACTCGGTGTGGAAGCTCAGCGGATCCAGGTTGGTGTCGAAGCGGAACTTGGCTTCGGTGGCAGCCTGGCCATCGTAGCGCTGGTTGGGATCATCGCGGTCGTAGCCCCGGCTGTTGCTCCGCCGGATCATCTTGGGCCGCCGACGCACCTCGGTCTCCCACGCGGTGTAGGTGTCCTGCATGCGGGGCACCAACTGGGGATCAATCTGCTGATCCCGCGTCACCAGCGGGGTCTCGGCATTCAGTAGCTCGGCGATGATCTCGTACAGGCGCAGCCGGGTGTGCGGCCAGTTCTTGTGCCCGAACCGCAGCAACCAGCGGCGCACATGGGGCCGTTGGTCCAGCTTCTTCGCCAGCCGGATGTCTTCGGCCGTAATGCCACACTGGGCTTCCAGGATCGGTGCCCAATGGGGCAGCGTCCCCTCAATGGAGATGGGACTCGCCGCATGTTTCAGGTCGGTCCCGTCCTCCATCGCATTGCGAATCACGTCCCGGATGGCGCCGGGCAGAATCTCGGGTGCGCCTTCTTCGTGGAGGACGTGCTCCACACGCAAGGCGCCCATCGCCAGAATGGACTTCTTCGGTTTCCACGGCATGTATATCTCCTCTCTGCTCGTGGTTCGTCTGGCCCTGCCAAGGGCCAGCAACTTCAGTCCGCAGGACCTTCGCCTGCGTCTCGTTTCGTTTCGTTTCGGTCTCGGCTCGTCGTCGGCGCGAAGGGGACGTGGGCGTTTCGAGGCGTAGGCCTCGCGAGGCCGCCAAAGCGACGAGAGTGGGCGAAGGGGTGGCCCACACCAGAGGTGGGGGACAACCCCGCAGCCCATCCGAGGAGCGGCGGACGGCCGAGACAGGGGCCGGAGCCTCAGAGGGAAAGGACCCGTAGAGAGACTCTCGCTCTTCGGGCGAATGGCCAAGGGTTGCCCCGCAGGGCAAGCCGCAGGCCAAGAGCCTTCAGCTCGGCTCGTCCTCGTTCTCGTCCTCGGGATAGAGGCTTCCACTGGGATGCGGCGCATCCCCATCGACTTCGGCCAGGATCACACGCTCGACGTGCTCGGGCTCGGGGACGAGCGTATCACTGGGAGTCATGCGCTTGACGTAGGACTCGTACTCTTCGACCAGCTCCTCGATTTTCATTCCAATGCGATGGAGCTCATGCACCAACAGCTCACCGGCGCCTTCCGGAGGCGGCGGCAGTACGACTCGAATCCCGAGGGGAGACTCGAGAGTAGCGAACTTGCCGCTGACAATGTCGCTGACCAGCGGCACGATGCGATCCCCCGTGATCGCAGGATAGTCGGGCTTAGCCATGTGTTTTCTTTCCTTTCGTTGGGTTACACAGGGCGAGCGGCTTCCGTGACTGCACGGTGCAGTCGGAGAGAAGGAAACCATTTCCGACCACCACGCAGGTGGGCAGAAATGCGGGCCCTCCCCGCGGGACAGGTGCTGAATCACCGAAGTGATGAGTGTTTTTCACCGTCCGTTGGGGAAGGCCCACCTCCTCTCTAGTGGGTACTAGCGAGGCTAGATCGTGGTGTCACCCAGATCGACGCGCTGACCACTCCCGCTCCGCGCCTTGGCGTCACGCTTGCGGTTGCGCTCGATGTCGGCCTTGTTGACGTAGCCCTTGGACTTGCACCGGTAGCAGGGGCCTTCGCCCTTGAAGCCGATGTAGATCCGAGTGCCCATGCAGCCGCGAACCTCTTCGCCGAGCTCCATGGCCTTCTGCGCGTTGGGGTCCTCGGGACCACCGCACACCGGACCGGTCAGGTCCTGCGTGATGGTCTTGATGACCGCCGCCGCGAGCCGGTTGTCGTCGCCCTCCATCAGCGGGCAGATGCTGTCGAACGTCTTCCGGTCACCGGAAGGGAACACGGTCAGGTAGTACCCCGCACCGACGCGCCGGAGCGCGAACAGAGCGTTGGACTCCTGGTGCAGCCACTTCTTGATGAACCCGTGGGCGTTCTCGTTAGCGTCCTCCCACTCGTTCCAGGCGGGCACCACAATCTTCGAACCGATGGACTGGTTGTCCATAGCCATAGCGACCTCTTTGCCCCAGGGTCTCTGCCCCGAGGACTTGGTTGGAGTACAGGAGTCAGCAACACACCGACTCCCATTGACAGCAGGGACAGGTCGCGAGCCTGCCCCTACTGAAGGAGCTAGAAGTCCAGCTCCTGCTGCTCACCTCGCTTCTCCCGCCGCGGTTTTGCGGGAGACCCCGGGATGCGCCGCCTTGGCCCAGTTGCCCACGGACGCAGGCGGTGCCGGACTGATGACATCAGCCCACACGCCACCTTGATGTGGTCCGCATTGAGCGTCTTGGCGAGACGACGCATGACGCCCCAGAAGTCTTCGAGATCGTTCCGAAAGGACTGATCCTCGGTGGCAGTGTCGAACAGGACAGCGTCCCGCGCCTTAGGCCAGTCTCCTCGACGCTTCCGCGTAGGGAGACGGAGTTGGATTTGCGCGTCGGCCCATCGAACGAGCTGCCGTTCCCGAGAGCCCTTGGGGTACGACTCGAGAAGGAGGGTGAGTGCTTGCTTACCTAGCGTCGGAAACTTAGGCATCCGACTGATCCACCGGATGGGCGGCATAGGCCGGGCCGATGCAACCCTCGGTGTCGCAGCCCCCACACATCCCGTCGTACTTGACCGATGAGGTGTGCTCCTCGGTCAGGATGGTGGAACCTTCGACGCCAGTGCACTTCGGCTTCTTGGCCAAGTGCTGTTCGAAAACAGTCCGCTCGGCCTTCAGGCGCTGTTCGCGGGCCTCAGCCCACTTCAGCCCTCTGAGGGAAGCCTCATGCAGGTGCCACAGGTTGAATGCCAACCGCTTGGTCAGCACGGTAAGCAGGGCGAACACCAGCTTGAGCATGGTGTTCCTCCTCTCTGCCTGACTCTCTGGTCAGGCGTTAGGGGTGATTAAAGACGGGCCGGAACACGAAGCCCCGACCCGTCGATGGAGGTGGGTTAGTCCTCCAGGTTGACCGTCGTCTGTTCCAGCAGTGCCAGATACTCCTCGGTGGTCATGTTGACCTCCGCGGCGTAGGCTTCGGCCTGATCCCGCGTGTCGAACTTGATCGACTCGCATGCAGGCTTGGCCTCCACGACGACAGCAGTCCCATCCTCGGTCTCAATGACCCAAGGCATGGGCCCTCCTTTCTGTGGCTATAAGTGCCACTCTCTTGCCCACGCATTGGCATGAGCAGGAGAGTGACCCCTCCCCCGAAGGGGAGGGACCACAGGAACAGGCGGACTACACCAGCTGGTGCACGAACCGCTCGACCGGCGCCTTGGTCTTGACCGTGACCTTGTCGTCGCCCTTGGGGACGATGACCTTCTTGGTCGCGGGCATCACCACCTTGCCGTGGTGCTCGACCTCCGCCCCCACGATGCCCAGGATGCACCCGTAGGCCTCCGTGTGACGGAAGAAGAACGGCGGGACGTTGCACGCCTCGTTGGCCACCTTGAGGTCAGCGACCAGCGTCGGAACGCGCTCAGCGTAGTGCTTGGCCAGGTACATGTTCAGCTTGGTGCCGTTGATGTACGCGGGCGTGTACGCACGCGCCTTCATGAGCTGCTCCAACGTGAACTCCAGCGGACTGGTGATCCGCTTGATGGTCAGGTCGGCCTCACAGGCGATGACGTCCGCCTGCATGATGCTCAGCAAGATTGCCTCTCGCATTGCATACTCCTCTCTTCATCTAGTTCTCTGACTAGACGAGATGTGGGGGCGCACAATTGCACCCCGACTGACGTAGGACAGGAGGACGAACCCCCTGCCCTACGGGTAGGCCCTGGCCTACCGAAGGGAGGACATGTCGACTCGGTCTGAGTCGGTGTCCAGGACGGCCGCCCCATCCACACACTGCTTGGCCTCGATAGCCAGCAGGGTGGAGTTGTCCCGGGTCCGCAGGAGAAGATCCTCCTCCTGGACCTGCTTGGGACGGCAGGGCGACTGCACCAGCTCGAGCAAGGCGGTGAGGCTATGCTCCAGCTGATCCATGTCCTTGCGGCACTCCTTGTACGCTCCGTGCCCACCCTCAGGGGTGAGGGACTTCAGGCGCTCCATCAGGCGGGTGGTAGCGAGGAACTCGCCAACCAACGCCAGACGTTCTGCCCCCTCATGGCGGGTAGCCTCGAGGAGGAAGGAATGCCTGAGCCGCACACGTACCTTAGCCAGACTGCTAAGGGCGTCGATGTACCGCTCCCACAACGCACCGATAAGGGCTTCCTGCATAGGGGAAGCCTCCTCTCTCCCACACTCTCTGGTGTGGGTGTAGTAGGGCCATTGCCACCCCCTCCGAAGAGGGAGTGGACATGGGCCTACTTGGCCCGATGAGCGGCCAAGACCTGCTCACACTGCTGGTCCAGCTCGTGGTATTGCGCCAGTAGCGCATCCCACCTGGACTGCAGGGCGTAGCAGTCTTCCAGCAGGCGAAGGCAGTCGTGACGGACACGACGCTCCTCTGCCTGCAGGAGCCGCTCCTGCTCCGTGCTAGAGAGGACCACCATCCCGATGATGGCGACCCCCACGAGCAGAAGCAGCACCGTAGCTACGATCAGCATAGGTGCTCCCTTCTCCTACACTCTCTGGTGTAGGGGTAATAGGACCACCCCCACCTACGCATGGGTTAGATGGGTAGAGTAGGGGTGGACCTACTACGAAGTAGGTAGCTGCTCTAGGAGCAGGCCCTATATAAAGCCCTACGAATAGGGCTCTATATAGGACCAGCTACCTATGGGTATAGGTAGCTAGCCCTAGAGTGGTGGTGACTACCAGTCACACACACAGCAGGGGAGAGGGGCAGCGCCACTCTCCATGTCCCGCCAGTGGTAGACAGGGCAGTCGCACTCATCGCAGTGCGACAGGGGCGTGTGGCCTGCTGCTGCACAGCAGGACGCCCAGTCATCGCAGTGCGAGTGAGAGCCTTATCCTCACAGCTGTACGAGCAGCCAATGAGGGTAAGAATGACCAACGCCACCACACTCAGGATGAGCTTACGCATAGCGTAGCTCCTTTCTCCTACATTCTATGATGTAGGTAAGGTTGACCCGGGGGGCGTGAAACTCCCCGAGAGTGTCCTCTCTATGACACTACTCAGTACCCGACGATAGATTTTTTAATCGGGTATAGGGATTTAAGAGATTTTTAAACTCTGAAATTAGGGTATTAGGCTTTTTTAACACCCTTGCTCTTAAACTCTAATCCGGCCAATTGTACGTTGGACAAATACGCCACCCGTAAGACGACAAACGCCCCAACCCCTTGCCTCTATTGCCTTTCCCTCGACCAACCTCGAGGAACTCATTGCCACTCGTTGCCACTCGTTGCCGTTCTGTGGCTCTGTACCCACCCNNGCCTTTTCATAGCCTTTCATTGCCCCTTTGCTCCGTCTCCCCTAAGGGAGGCGGCCCTCTCTCTTTGCTACTCTCAACCTCGAGGAACCTTGGCCCTCTCAGGCCGTTCTTGGCACTCAGGTCTTTCCCCAGTACTATGAAGACCCCGGCCCTCAAACCCCCGAAGGGGGACAGATCCGTGTGTGACCTGCCCTCTCCCCATGGCCCGTGACCTCTTTCCTCTTAGGCGTGCTCTGTGGCCTGCCCAGTGGGGCGCTCGGGCTCTGGCTCCTCAATCGATGGGTCTATTACCGTCGGAAGACCCGAAACCGCTCCTAGGCCCCGCCAGGGGCCCGTGCGCCTCCCCTACCGCCTGGCTGAGGTTTTATTCCCTCTAGGCACCTGTAATAATTTGTCTTCGCGCCCAAAACTCGCGTAAGCGTCGCCGGTATGGTGTACTAGGCCGTATGAAGATTCTCTGTGTCTGTAATGGCGGGAATGTCCGGAGTACCGCCTTGGCGGAGTACCTCAAGGGGCATCTCGGCCATGATGCAATTGCCGTCGGGACCTTCTGGACCGGGCGCGACACCATGCAGATGCTCTGCGAGTGGGCGGATCGGATCTGCCCGGTCGATTCCCGCGAGCCGGAGTCTGGGCTGCCCGAAGTCGATTACGGCCGCTGGAAAGGTTCCATTCTCTGGACCTNNCAGATAAGATCCAGGTGGTGCCGATTGGCCACGACCACTGGGGAAACGCCCAGTGTGAAGGAATTCGTAACCACGTTCGAACCTGTTGGGCCGACGCCCAGGGATAACTCAAGGAGGATCGATGCCCTCTCAGCCTATGACCTATATCGAAGTGAACCATGACGGCAGCCCGATTACGGTGCCTGCAGGCGGAACTATGAGCCTCGGGGGCGTGACGCTGCATGGTCCGATTACCTTGGAGCCGGGGTCGAAGATTGCAGTGAGCGAGGACTCGGAAGACCCCGCAGCGGTTACAATCACGACAGCGTGAGTGACCAGGTCCCCGCATCGATGTCTGGACCGCCGGAGGAACTCCAGGCGGCCGACCCGGACTGGTTGGCCCAGCTCGAGAGAGATGGGCTGACCGAAGCCCAGGTTGAGGCGATCCAGCGGCACTTCAAAGAGAACTATGCTGCGCCGCTGCAGCCCAGCATCCGATGTCAGGACCAGGACTGCGAATTCTTCTCCGCCTGCCCGCTAGTGCGGGCAAAGATCCCTCGGCCCCTCGGGAAGCCCTGCCCCATCGAAGAGGCGTCCCGGCAGCACTGGTTCCAGCTCTACGCCGAGGAAGTGGGCGAGGCGACGGACGGCTACTCCGGTATTGACCTGGGGGCCGCCTGTGACCTCGTGAACACGCTCATCCAGATGCAGCGCATTCAGTGGGAGATGGCTGGAAATCCCAACGTCGTCGAGCGCGTGATCCAAGGCTACGACAAGGACGGCCAGCCGATCATCCAGCTCAAGATGAACCCCCTCCAGTTTGCCCACCGCTCCGCGATGCAGACCAAGCTAAAGATCGAAGAGAGCTTGATTCTCACACGAGAGTCTCGGTCGAAGGACAAATCTCGGGCGACCCAGGACATGGCCCAGCTCATGTCTCAGGTACGAGCGGTCGCAGAGCGTGTGAACCAGTTGCCCGATACGCGTAATGAGGACGGGACCCCCGTGCCCATTGCGCAGCGTCTGGCCAACTTGCCCGAAATTAAGAAGTCCTCGTAACCCATGGCGCAGCTCGGTCGGCTTCAAGACCTGGCCGCCCGCTACCAGCAGGTCAAGCGGCGGTACGGGCACCTGCTATCCAAGCAGTTCTTTGTCCTCGACCTCGAAACCACGGGGTTGTTGCAGGACGAAGCCACCCGAGCCGCTAAGCCGACCGGGATTTGGCAGCTCAGCCTCTCGCGGTGGAACCCGCGGACGCAGCGGTTTACGCAGGTCCTGCGGGATGCCGAGGGGAAGCTCACCCGATCCCTTCTGATCAATCCGGAGCAGGCCCTGGAAGCCGTGCCGCAGAAGATGCTGGCCGCTCAGGGCCTCTCTTCGGCTGATCTGCTCAAGCAGCCGAAGTTCGCTGCCCATGCAGAGTATCTCGCNNTGGTGGGCCACAACGTCGACTTCGACCTGGCCATTCTCGACCAGAATCTCATGCGGGCGGGCAAGATGCCCACCAAGCTGGAGCAGGTAGTCGATACCTGGCATCTGGCCCGGGCGTACTACCCCGTCGGCGAGCGTACAACAGCTTCAGCCCTCTTTGATAAACCCAGCTCCCTCGAGAACGTCGTTCGGGCGTTTGGCATTACGGATCACGCAGCGCACAACGCTGCCGCCGATGTCCGGGTCGTGGGGCAGATGTTCGAGCAGATGCTCCGGGGTGGTCGACCCCAAGGGACCAGCCCTTGGGGCTTTGATCCGGAGTTTGCAGGCCAGGCGCAGGTGGTCATGCCGCGGTGGCGGAAGACCCCGAAGCGGTGGCTCCCGACGGNNNAGCTGCGGGACCGCGTTCTCCGGTACCAGCTGGCGGTCCGAAAGCGATTCCAGGCCGCGACTCCCTCTCTCGATGTCCTCCGCGGGCTCATGCATGAGCACCGACCTTACTACGGCGATCGGGATCACCTAGTGAAGGCGCAGATCGACGAAGCCTGGGGTGCCTACTTTAATCATCCGGATTATCGCCGACCGAACAAAGATATCGACCTCGATGAGCACATGCGGTGGGCGGAGAGATACAGCGAGGGCATTCATACAGCGAGTGTTAACGGGGTACGAGAGCGGTACCGCGTTACGGCGCGACCGACTTCTCCAAAGCCTAAAGGGGTCAGCGGGCCGCCAATCACAAAGCCTCGCCTAAAGGTCCAAGCCCTGAATAAGTGGGGGCGATTGAAAAACAGCCCGATGGCCATCGGGGCGATGGTCGGTGCAGCAGTCTATGGGGCGGGGTGGCTTCTCGGGGCCTGGGACGCCGAACCGGAGCAGCGAGTTCCTCAGGGCTATGCAGGCATGGTCCAGATGACTCATAATCGGGTCCACGGAAGTCTATCCAAGATCGTGAACCCCAAAGTAAAGTATGGGCATCTCTTCCCGCTGAATCCGCCGATGGATCCAGATCCGGGGCACAACTATGGCAACCGTCGCGAACGCGTAGGGGCGCTTCATGCTTAACTGGGCCGGAGCCTCACGACTCCTAAACATGCAGAACGCCGGAGCTCTCATGCGTGCGGGGCTCCGGGACCGCCGAGCCATGACTGCCTTGGGTGCAATCTTCCGGGGCGTTGATCTTCCCGACTTGGCGTCCAAGAGTCAGATTCGCCCTCGCTTTTGGGACAACCTTGCGAAGAAGCCCGGCCACTGGGGCCGGGGGATTGCTCGATCAGCAGCGGTGGGTGGTGCCGGGTTGGCCGCCTGGAGCATGCTGCCACGAAACGACGCCCTGGCAGCAACTGCCGGTATTGGCGCTGCTGGAGCCGCCTTTGCGGGACTCAGTCGCTATCCCCAGCTCTCGAAAGGGATGGGCGGACTTGGCCTTCGTGCTGCCGGAAGCTTCTTTGCAGGTTCGATGATGTGGCAGGGACTTCGTGCCGAAGATCCCGATGACTACAGGCCCATTGCCTAATGCCATACCACTTCCTAGGCCGAGAGTATCCATACGGACCAGAGCCCGACCCTATCGGGTGGATGAAAAAGCATTTGTACCCCCGGTTTCGTCACGTCGATACCGGCGCGACCGCAACGGGGGGACGGCGGCAGTTCGGGGGTAATTTTGGCTGGTACGCCACCTCTCCACTGCGAGCCGGTGGCCGAAGCGCAGCCCGGGCAGCAGCAGCTGTCGGTACAGGGGTAGATCGCGCGTGGCTGTCTAGTACTGGAGCCATCCTCGGAGGTATCGCAGGAACGGCAACTGGCGGCCTGGGGCTGGGGCTCGGTATGGCCGCTGGCCTTGGTGCTGCTGGGTTCGGAATTGGCTCTAGTGCCGAGCAGTGGAAGCGAGGAGCAAAGGCGTTCGGTATGGGCGTCGGAGCTCCGATCGGCGCTGCGGCCTCGGTTTGGGGCATGGGAACGCTGGCGGGCGTGGGCGCTGGAGCGGCCATGCTCAATTACGGGATCCCAGGTGGAGGCGCTGTGCTGGGCGGCGCCTTGGCTGCAGGTCCCGCCATGAAAGGCCTCGGCGCTCTGTGGGGAACTGGCCCGGGTAGGGCCGGGATGATCGGGGCTGCTGGGCTGGGCGTAGGACTCGCAGCGTTTGGCGTTCCTAGTATGGACGCAGGGGAGCTCTGGGAGAAGCAAGGGCCGCGAGTCATTGGCCCCAACCCGGGCAATACAGTGTTTGGGGGAATCAGCAACGGCTTTCTTTTCGGTACTGGTATCGCAGGGGCTGTTGGAGGCGGTCTGGGTGGCATAGCTGGTTGGAGCGCTGTCAGTCGACTGACCAAGAAAGCAGGCGGTCGGCTACTTGGGACAGGTATCGGTATCGCAGCTGGCGGCTTGATAGGCGCCATGAGCCACGTCAGTGGTGTTACCGATCCCGCACGCTGGACTGACTCGCCTATTGCGACCGGTGTCGGAGCAGTAGCAGCGGGTGCCGGTCTGCGGTTCATGGGCGGGACCGGGCTTGCCGTGATGCGAGGGCAGAAGCCCAAGGACATGCGCTTCTTGAACTTTGCAGCTCGTCGGGCTGGAAAGCAGCTGAGCGGTGCGGTTAAGGGCCTGATGTCCCGCCTCTCCAAGCACCCGCATACCTATGGACTGCTATTTGGCTCCTTGCTGTCACTTCCGACCATCTTCCGAGGCATCGCGGGAGCTATGGCTCCTATGAGCGAGGACTACCCTGAAATGTCGACGGGGAATGCCGCCACGGTTTATGGCATGGATGCCAACCATCTCAATACGCAAGGGCTAGTGCAGTCCATGCACTACGGACGGCGCTAAATGCCTGACAACATCTATGCCCAGGATCAAGGCCATGGCTTTGGCGCCTTGGCTGGAATCGGCGCAACCGAGCTCACTCGGATGTGGTCGAACAGCCAGCTCCTCGCCCCCTGGCAGCGCAAAGCCATCATGGCAGGCGAAGCAAACCGCGTGGGCATATTCGGAAAGCCTGCTTGGTGGAAGCCTAGCCTCTATAACCGTGGCCGGGCGGCTGTTCGAGCTGCCCAGCAAGCCGAAGTCAGCAACATTTGGAGTGCGGTTACAGGCACTAGCGGCGGGCCGATCAAGCGGCTCCGTATGGCACGGGGCGGTGTCGAAAAACGCATGATCCAGGCCCGGGCGGCGGATCCCGCAGTTCGCCAAGCTGTCTCGGCCGGTAACGCAACACCCGTCGGGAGGGCCCTAAAGGGATCTGATAAAGCCAAATACCTTCGGAAGCTAACACGCGGGTCGATTGGCCGCACTGCGGCCGGGCTTGTGAATCCCCTAGCGCGCTTTGGGTCAGCTTACTTTGCC
>JABAHQ010000479.1_pt1 | contig 14278 bp, 10 predicted proteins | sample 7062091 | NCBI WGS metagenome assembly JABAHQ01 (sample SAMN14534359, study PRJNA622989) | marine sediment metagenome | biome: marine biome [ENVO:00000428]; feature: marine pelagic biome [ENVO:01000023]; material: deep marine sediment [ENVO:00002113] | place: India: Gulf of Kutch | collected...
ACCAGCCGCTCGACGAGGGCTTCCCGGCCAAAATAGAACTCGGCATGGTCTTCTTCAAAGGACTGCAACCCCCGGTAGGGACAGCGGGTACGCTCCGCGTCAGGCAGGGTCGTCTCCACATCAAGCAAGGCAGAGGGGACGCCCCCGATGGGCACAACCACCTCGTCCAGGGCCTCGAGCATGGCCCCGGCCGACTGATAACGATCGGTCGGGTTTTTGGCCAACGTCTTTTGGATGAGGTGCTCCAGGGCCTCGGGTAAATCAGGGTTGAGGGAGCGGGGGGGCGGGGGCGGTTCGTCGATGTGCTTGAAGATAAGGGCCACCGGGGTATCACCGCTGAAGGGCAAAGCACCGGTGGTTAACTGGTATAACATGATCCCCAGGGAATAGATATCGCTGCGCTCGTCGCCGACCTGGCCTAAACATTGTTCAGGGGAGATGTATGAGGGGGTCCCGGAGATAGTGCCGGGGTCGGCCATGCGCTCGGCCCCAATGATTTTGGACAGGCCAAAGTCGGCCAGAATCGGCTGCCTCGCCCTCCTGCGGTTTCCCTGCTCCCCCTCGGTTACCCCGTCCCCCCTTGGCCCCCCCGGAGGGGAGAAGAGGAGGACGTTGCCCGGCTTTAAATCGAGGTGTACCACCCCCTGGCTGTGAGCGTAAGTGACGGCCTGGCCGATCAACTGGAAAAGGCGTAGGGCCTCAGGCAAGGGCATGCGTTCGTTTTGGGCGTGGATGGCCCTCAAGCGGCTCTCTAGAGTCTGGCCAGGTACAAATTCCATGACCATGTAAAAGGTATCGCCCTCGATATCGAAATCATGAACCTGGACGATGCCGGGATGGCGCAAGGCGGCCACGATTCTGGCCTCGCGGCGAAAACGATCAATGGCCTCAGGATCGGTGGCGATATGGGTGTGAATCATTTTGATAGCCACGTCGCGCTGCAGAGCAGGATGGTAAGCTTTGTAGACTTCCCCCATCCCGCCACGGCCTAACAGTTCTTTGATCTCGTATTTACCAATTTGTTTGTCTGTCCAATCTGTCATCTGTCCACTCCCCTATTTTTAATGTGAAACGTGAAACGTACTGCGTAATACGTACTACGTAATTAAGTGCTGCGTAAGGCGTCCCCTTACATATTACGCATCAAGCAACACCTTTTATGCTTCATGTGGGACATTAGCAAAAGTCAGTTTCATTTTAGCACATAAAGGGGCCAGTTTCACAGCCAAAACATTAAAAAATGGCCTGGTCAAGCAGGCGATAAATTTTCATAATTTTTCTAACCGAATTCCTAGAAAGTTTTAAGAAGCCTTTAAGAAGTGGTTTGTACCATAGTACTAGAGGCTTGATATTCTAACCGGATTCCAACCAAATTCAAAGGAACATATTAGGACTTTTCTGCTAGACTATTTGGGTAGAGAGACTGGAGGGATTCCCCTCAAAAGTTATAGTTGTTCTTAATCGAAGATCCTGATAAGGGCTGTTCTATACCCTGAAATCTGTAGGGGTAGTGTCTTTGTGTCTGCGCCTCCGGCGAAAGGGAAGACCGCAAGGGCTTATTCCTGCATGTTCAATTTATTTGATGCACCCAAAACATATTGCCATTGCCTCCATGCTTAACAACAGAAAATAGTATGGTGCCGGGCGGTCTGTTTAACTAATTAAGAAGAGAACAGAGAGAATCAAATCATGACCATCCTTGAACGATCCCCTATATCGCCCCCCCTTATATCGTCCCCCATCACGGCCAGCGCCCGGCCATGTGTCAGAGGAAAATTCATCTTCAGCGGTGATGAGAAGTTGTACATCCGTGGGGTCACTTACGGGGCCTTTCGACCGGATGAAGATGGCAACGAGTTTCACAACCTGGAAGTCATCGAGCGCGACTTCGCCCTCATGGCGGCCAATGGCATGACGGCCGTCCGCATTCCCCACACCACACCGCCGCGCGCGCTGCTTGACATTGCCCAGCGGCACGGCCTCCGCGTCATGGTGGGCCTGTCTGCGGAACAGTATGTCGGCTACATCATTGACCAGAAAGACGCCCCCGACATAGAGGAATTGGTGCGGGCTAAAGTACGCATCTGCGCCGGCCATCCAGCGCTTCTCTGCTACGCCATCGGCAACGAGATCCCGGCCTCCATTGTACGTTGGCTCGGCCATCGCCGGGTGGAACGTTACCTCCGGCGAATATACGAGGTTGTAAAAGCGGAAGACCCCGAGGGCCTGGTCACCTATGTCAACTACCCTACGACCGAATATTTGCAGCTTCCCTTCCTGGATCTGCTTTGTTTCAATGTCTACCTTGAGTCCCAAGATCGCCTGGAAGCCTACCTCCCCCGCCTGCAAAATATCGCCGGCGACCGGCCGCTGATCATGAGTGAGGTCGGGCTGGACAGTCTTCGCAATGGCCAGGATACTCAGGCGCAGGTGCTTGACTGGCAAGTTCGCACTGCTTTCGCCGCCGGTTGCGCGGGCGCCTTTATCTTTGCCTGGACCGACGAGTGGTATAGGGCGGGCGCTGATGTCGATGATTGGGAATTCGGCCTCACGGATTGGGACCGGAGACCCAAGCCGGCCTTGAGCGCGGTGCGAGAGGCTTTCGCCGAAGTACCTTTCCCGCCTGACATGCCCTGGCCGCGTGTCTCGGTGGTTGTTTGCAGTCTTAATGGCGGTCGCACCATCCGCGACTGTTGCGAAGGGCTGATGAAACTGGCCTATCCGGACTTCGAAGTGATCGTCGTCGACGATGGTTCTGCCGACGCTACCGCAGCTATTGCCAGTGAATACGATTTCCAGGTGATCCGGACCGAAAATCGGGGGCTGAGCAACGCCCGCAACACCGGGTTGGAGGCGGCTACAGGGGAGATTGTGGCCTATATCGACGATGATGCCTACCCTGACCCGCATTGGCTTACCTATCTCGCCAGCACTTTTATGAACACAGACTACGTTGGGGTGGGCGGACCCAACATCACCCCGCCCGGCGATGGGCCGATTGCCGATTGTGTGGCCAACTCACCTGGAAATCCCACCCATATCCTCCTCTCCGACCAGGAGGCAGAGCATATCCCGGGCTGCAATATGGCCTTTCGTAAAACCGCCCTCGAGGCGATTGGCGGTTTTGATCCTCAGTTCCGCGTTGCCGGCGACGACGTCGATGTGTGCTGGCGCCTGCGCCAACGCGGCTGGTCGTTGGGTTTCAGCCCGGCGGCCATGGTCTGGCACCACCGCCGCAATTCTATACGGGCCTACTTGAAACAACAGGTAGGGTATGGCCGGGCTGAGGCCATGTTGGAAAAGAAGTGGCCGGAGAAGTATAACCCGCTTGGCCACCCAAACTGGGCCGGGCGGGTTTACGGCACCGGGCTGACCCGGGCGCTCCTCTTCCGCCGGCCGCAGATTTACCACGGGACCTGGGGCAATGCGCCCTTCCAGTCGATTTATGAGGCGGCGCCAGGCACGTTTCTGTCACTCCCCTTGATGCCGGAATGGTACCTGATTGTCTTCATCCTCCTGGGGCTCTCCGCCCTGGGGATGCTCTGGGGTCCCCTGCTCCTGACCCTACCCCTGCTCGTCCTGGCGGCCAGCCTGCCGCTTATGCAGGCTGTCTTAAGCGCGTCGCATGCTTCCTTTCCGACGGAATCAGCGAAGAAGCGAAGAAGCGAATCTAAATTGCGCGGCCTGACGATATTTCTGCACCTTCTCCAGCCGGCGGCGCGCCTGTGGGGCCGCCTGCGCGCCGACCTCACCCCCTGGCGACGGCATTGGACGCGTGATTTTTCCTTCCCCTGGCCACGTACTTGCAGGATCTGGAGCGAGCACTGGCAGGCGCCTGAAACATGGCTCGAATCTATCGAAGCTGCCCTCCGCACCCAAAGCGCGGTCGTCTTGTCAGGCGGTGACTACGACCGCTGGGACCTGGAGGTTCGGGGGGGGTTATTTGGCTCTGTCCGTACCTGTGTGGCCGTCGAAGATCATGGCTCAGGCGCACAACTGATCCGGCTTCGCATGTGGCCGCGCTTCGCTCTCCCCGGGCTGCTGCTGACCCTTCTGCTGGCCCTCCTGGCCGTTATGGCCGCCACGGCTCAGGCCTGGCTGGCGGCGGTCATTCTGGGGGTTGTGGCTATAGGGCTGGCCATACGCGCCTTCGGGGATTGTGCTGTGGCCATGGCTTCGTACTTTTATATATTTAAGTCGAAAATCCTGGAAGAGCAGTTCGGAACCGGGGAGGCGCTATGGCTCCTGTGACCTACACAGACCTCACCCTTCTCCGGCGGCTGCTCCGAAGGGTACGTCCCTACTGGCTCCACATCATGGGCATTTTCTTGATCAGCCTGCTGGCCACGCCCCTGGCCCTGCTCACCCCCCTGCCGCTCAAGATTGCCGTCGACAGCGTCATTGGGTCCGAGCCGCTCCCGGCCTTTCTCGTCACGTTGTCGAAGATCATAGGGCTGTCAGCCGCTGTCACCCGTTCTGACACGCTGGTACTCGGGCTTGCGGCCGGTCTTTTAGTGGTCATCGCTCTGCTGAGCCAGCTTCAGGAACTCGGCAACGCTTTACTCAGCACCTACACGGCAGAAAAGCTCCTCTTGGGCTTCCGGACCCAACTCTTCCAGCATGTCCAGCGTCTTTCGCTCTCCTACCACGACTCGCGGGGCACCTCCGACTCCACCTACCGCATCCAGTACGATGCCTCGGCCATCCGCTACATTGCCATTGAGGGCGTTATTCCCTTCATCACGGCCAGTTTCACCCTGGCTTCGATGCTCTACATCACCTTTATGCTCGACTGGCAATTGGCCCTGGTCGCCCTGGCCGTGTCACCCATCCTCTTCATCATAACCCGGATATATCGCCGGCGTCTGCGCCACCAATCGCGCCAAATAAAAAAGTTTGAAAGCGCTGCCCTGTCCGTGGTGCAAGAAGTGTTGACCGCCGTCCGCGTGGTGAAAGCATTCGGGCAAGAAGATCGCGAACGAGAACGCTTCGTCCGTCGCTCGAGCGAAGGAATGTGGGCGCGCATCCGCCTGTCGTTGGCTGAAGGTGGCCTGGGCCTCCTGCTTGGCTTGACCACAGCGCTAGGAACGGCTGCGGTTCTTTTTATCGGTGTCCGCAACGTTCAGGCGGGCACCCTTACCCTGGGGGAGTTGCTCTTAGTGATGGGGTACCTGGCCCAGCTCTACGGCCCCTTGAAGATCATTAGCCGGAAGATGGCCAGCCTGCAATCTCACCTGGCCAGCGCCGAACGCGCTTTCTCGCTCCTGGATGAAGCGCCGGATGTGATAGAACGGCCTGATGCCCGGCCACTTTCGCGCGCCGCAGGCGCTGTGGTCTTTCGCGACGTCTGCTTCGCCTACGACCAGGGCCGCCCGATTTTGCAAAATATTTCTTTCGCCGTTCCGGCCGGGACTCGGGTGGGCATCGCCGGCGAGACAGGGGCAGGCAAGAGCACCCTGGTGAACCTGCTGACGCGTTTCTACGATCCCACGGCCGGCCAGATATGCCTCGACGGCGTCGATCTGCGCGACTACAAGCTGGCCGACTTGCGCGATCAATTCGCCATCGTCCTCCAGGAACCGGTGTTGTTCTCTACCAGCATTGCCGAGAACATCGCTTACGCCCGGCTTGGCGCCAGCGAAGCGGAGATCATCCAAGCCGCCAGGGCGGCCAACGCCCACGATTTCATCGTCAGTCTGCCCGACGGCTACGAGACCCAGGTCGGCGAGCGTGGTATGCGCCTCTCCGGGGGTGAGCGCCAACGCATTGCCTTGGCCCGGGCCTTCCTGAAGGATGCGCCTGTCCTCATTATGGACGAGCCCACCAGCTCGGTTGATATGAGAACGGAGGCCGGGATCATGGAGGCCATGGAACGCCTCATGGCCGGCCGCACGAGTTTCATGATCGCCCACCGGTTAAGCACCCTGAAGAACTGCGACCTGTTGTTGGTGCTCGACCATGGGCAACTCGTCGATGCAACCTCGAACGTGTCGACTGTCGTCAAAGAGGCGCTCGACTTCGGCAGACTCGAGGCCGTCATCCCCGGAGGAAGAGCCGATGGCTAAGCATGAGACTATCAGGATCGTATACCCCGGAGGGCATCTCCGACAAACCAATCTGCTCGAACACCCGGCCGTTCAGGCCTGGCGCGAACTGCCCTTACCCTTACCCTCCAGGAATCAACGAATCAACGAATCAGGCGAGGGCCGGAGGTCAAGGCGCATCGACGAAGAGGCGCATCGCTTTATCGCCGAATCGCTGAATCGCTCTATCGCTGAATCACTTCAATCGGGGCGGGTTGAGCCGGAACGGATCGAAATCCTGAAGGGAAAACTGCCAAGTCAGACCAGGAAAATCAAAAGATTAGTCTGCCGGCTCGTGGGCCTGGGCCCGGCGGGATCGGCTGTCATTGGCAAACGCTGCGGACGCCCTAATGCGGTGATCGAAAGTACGATCTACAAAGACATCCTGCCCTACCTCCCGGTTCCTTCTCTCACCTACTATGGCCTGGTGGAGGAGGCGAATGGCGAATTCTGCTGGCTTTTTCTGGAGGACGCCGGTGAGGAGGCGTATTCCGCCCACCTGGCCGAACATCGCGCCCTCAGCGCCCAATGGCTGGGCCTGGTGCATACGTCTGCCGCCCAGGTGGCCGCGCCGGCTGGCCTGCCGGACAAGGGGCCGAAACACTATCTGAAACGCTTGCAGTTAGTGCGCGACGCCCTCCTGTGCTACCTCGTCAATCACGCCCTTCAGGCCGATGACCTGGCGCCGTTACAGGCCATCGTGGGCCAGTGCGACGTTCTGGAATCGCACTGGAATCAGGTGGAGGAGGTCTGTGGGGAGATACCCCAAACGCTCGTCCATGGTGACTTCGTGGTCAAGAACTTACGGGTCCGAAGCAGCCCGGCTGGAATGGCCCTTCTGCCCTTCGATTGGGGGGAAGCCGGCTGGGGAGTGCCGGCCATTGACCTCATGGACGTGGACGTCGCCGCCTACTGGCCGGTGGTACACGCTCATTGGCCGTGGCTGAGTGTGCAAGCGATTCAGCAGTTGGCCATCGTCGGGAAGATCTTCCGCTGCCTTGACGCCATCTATTGGGAACTTGGCGGCCTCGAATACGAGTGGTCGAAGAGGCCCATAAGCTGCATGAGAATCTACGCGTCATGGTTGGCCGATGCGACCCAAGCGGCTAGTTTAGGGTTATAGGTTTAGGGTTCCGGGTTCAGAGTTCTGAGTTCCGGGTTCAGAGTTCTGGGTTTCGGGTTGAACTCTGAACTCTGAACTGAGAACTCTGAACTGAGAACTCTGAACCGTGCTACGAAATTAGGAGTAGATCTATGTCGAAGAGCTTGGGCGCAAAGCGAATAGGGCGGACAAGGCAGTCATCACTGCGTATCATCGTTACCGGTTTGATTACCCAGCATCCCCTCATGGGAGGAATTACCTGGCATTATCTCCAGTATATGCTCGGTTTAGCCCGCCTCGGTCACGATGTCTACTACTTTGAGGATTCAGGCGAATTCCCCTATAATCTCGACGGGGGAGCCTCTGGCACTGACTGGATCGCCAGGGACTGCAGCTACAACGTCGGTTACCTGGCCGAAATTATGACCCGTTTTGGCTTCGAGAACAGGTGGGCCTATCGGTTTCCGCTAAAATCAGAGTGGTTTGGCCTTTCCGATAAACAGCGGGAGGCGATCATCCAATCCGCAGATCTCCTGATTAACGTCTCTGGGAGTTTAGAACACCCGAAAAATTACCGGCGCATCCCTCATTTACTTTATATTGACACAGATCCCATCATCACCCAGATCAAGATCGCTTTACGTGACGTCCTCTTCCTTCCGCGCGTTGAAGCCCACGATAGCCACTTCAGCTTTGGCGAGACTCTTTCTGAGGAGGCGCCAATGACTAAGTACCAGTGGCGGGCCACCAGGCAACCGATTGTCCTGTCAGAGTGGCGGCCTGCCGCACGGTGGCGCGAAAGCTTCACCACAGTCATGAACTGGACAAGCTACGCCCCGTTAGTCTACGCCGGTCAAACCTATGGCCAGAAAGATGTGGAATTCAAGCGTTTTCTGGGGCTGCCGGGTCAGGTAGCTCCTGTGGCCATGGAAGTCGCGCTCAGCCGGACCCAGCATCTGAAGTGGCAGGCCAAGGATGAAAGCTTGCCACCCGGACTTGGCGAATTAGTAGGCGACAGGACAACCTGGACGCCGCACGACCTGGTCACCTACGCCGGCTGGCGCGTAGTCGACGCCATCGAGGCGTGCGGCGACCTGGACAGCTACCGTCACTATATCGAAGCCTCCAAGGCCGAGTGGAGCGTGGCTAAGAATGCCTATGTCCTGGGGCAGCCGGGCTGGTTCAGCGAGCGGAGCGCCTGTTATCTGGCCGCCGGGCGGCCCGTCGTCGTCCAGGATACCGGCTTCGGCGAAACACTTCCCGTAGGCGAGGGTATCTTATCTTTCAAAACTCTGCCGGAGGCCGTTACCGCGATACAGGAGGTGGAGGCAAACTATGCCCGGCATGCCCAGGCAGCCCGCGGCCTGGCTGAGGTGTATTTTGACTCTGATAAAGTCCTTACCCATTTGATCAACGAGGCGATGAGTGGCAACAACCGGCCAATAGGGGCAACTCAGGAGCCCACAACGCTGCGTGTGCCCTCCGGGGTAGAGGAAAAAGCCGATGTCTAGGCAGAAGCCTATCGAGATATTACAAACCGATCTGCTTGAACACCCAGCCGTCGAGGCTTGGACTGAACTTCGGCCAGAGCGTGTCAAGCCTGAGCGGATCGAGGTCCTGAAAGAGAAGAAGAAAGGGGCCGTCTACCGGCTGGCCGGCGTTGGGCCGGGGAATTCTGCGGTCATTGCCAAACGGGCCCGGAGAGCAAAGGCGGTGGTCGAACGCGCCATCTATGAAGAAGTCCTGCCGAACTTGCCTGTTGCTACGTTCCATTACTACGGATGTATAGAAGAGGACGACAGCCGATTCTGGTGGCTGTTCCTCGAAGACGTTGGGGGGCAACAATATTCACCATATGTAGGGGAACATCGTACTCTGGCTGCGCGATGGTTCGGCGTGATGCATACCGCTTCCGAGAGCGTGACCATGAAAACCCATCTGCCCGACCGTGGACCGAATCTCTATCTGACGTATCTGCGATCGGCACATGAATTAATCCCCCAGATTCCGGCTATTCCTTCGCTTAGAGCTACTGATCTGGCGGTTCTGACAAACATCGTCTCGATGTGCGAGTTCCTGGAAGCGCATTGGAGTCAGGTCGAAGGGTTCTGTAACCAGATGCCATGTACGCTCATCCATGACGATTGCCTGGCCAAAAACGTCCACGTGCGTATGACCCAGGCCGGACCGACTATTGCGCCCTTCGACTGGGGGGGCGCCGGTTGGGGGCTCCCGGCCACTGATTTGGGGCAATTGCGGCTGCCGTATCGCGGCCAGCCACCAGATAATCCAGACTTCGTAACCTACCTATCCATCGTACGAGATCAGTGGCCGAGTCTCGATCTTCAAACGATTCAGCAGTTGGCGAATCTGGGGCAAATGTTCTGGTCTCTTAAAGTCATCAGCCGGGGTGTTCCTGAATTCGATTACGAGTGGGCGCAGGTCGAGCATATCATGAACAACTTCAAAATCTATGAAACCGCACTCGCTGACTCAATACGCTCTGCAAGATGGGATAATTGAGTTGATGCAGCCATCATTTTTCACTACCTGGACGTCCATATCCCAATTAGGCTTGGCCACCCTCTGTGGAAGGACTACTAATGTCTAAGTTAGCAAGTATCGAGCTCAAGCAGACGAATTTACTTGAACATCCGGCCGTTAGAGCCTGGCGTGCACTACGCCCAAAATGCGTGGAACCCGAGTGGCTCGAAGTTCTGCAGGAAGAGAGCCCGACAACAGGTGTCTACCGCTTGGTTCGCGTCGGAACAGCGGGCACCGCCGTCATTGCTAAGCGGTGCCGGCAAAACACAGCACTGATAGAACGCACCCTCTATGAGGAGATCCTGCCGAACTTACCCCTGCCTATGCTGCATTACTACGGCTCCGTAGAGGAGCCGAATGGGGAGTTCTGCTGGTTGTTCCTCGAAGACCTTAGCGGTGATGAGAAGTATCAGCCCCACCTTAAGGAGCATCGTGTTGCTGCCGCGCGGTGGCTGGGCATCATGAACACATCGGCCTCAGCCCTTGTCGCAGCCCTTCCCTCTAGCCCTCCCCACTTCCTCCCCCCCTCTGGGGGGGATCGAGGGGGGGAGAGCAAAGCGTATAAAGCCGCCGCTTGTCTGCCCGAACGGGGACCGGAACATTACCTGAATCTCCTCCGATCGGCGCGCGACACCATCTTATCAAATTTCGGCAATCCTACCCTGAAGGCCGACGATCTTGCCTTGCTGAAGACCATCCTCGCTCACTGCGAGCATCTGAGCAGGCACTGGAGCCAGTTGGCGGGTGTCTGCGAAGGGATGCCCCAAACGCTCGTCCACGGCGACTTCATCAAAAAGAACGTGGGGGTCCGAACCGGTCGGGTCGAAGCTCCTGGGAGCGAGGGCCGAAGTGCAAATAGGGATGGGCTCATCTTGCTCCCCTTCGATTGGGAGAAGGCCGGCTGGGGAGTTCCGGCTGAGGATATTTCAAGGGTAGACATCCCCACCTATTGGTCAACCGTGCAAGACCACTGGCCGAAGTTAAGCATCCAGGTCCTTGAACGACTGGCAAATGTAGGAAAGATTTTCCGCTGCCTGGTATTTCTCGATTGGCTTGCCCCCAGCCTTGAAACTGAATCTGTAGAGCAACCGATGAATGATCTGAGACGCTGTGAGACCTGGCTGGCCGATTTAATACAGCAAGGGAGCAAGGGAGCAGGGGAGCAGGAGTGAGGAAAACATTGCTACCAACACTTATATACAGAGGACTAAGCTAATGGGCACATCGCTTATTCAGTTACCTGACTTGCAGACACTAACCCATAGCCTTAACGCTATATTTAATGACCACAATTCTTTAGAGGATCAATCACAGATCCCAGGAGCGAGGGCTGAAGGTCAGAGAGGGCAGGTAACCATCCTCGACCGGGAGCCTAATCCCCGCACAAGCACCTTTCCGAGCGAGGTGGTAACATGCCGGTTGGCCGATGGGAGCCAACTGCGGCTCTTATGCAAATACGCCGCCGGACACAACCATAACACCTATGGGCATCGGGGTGGCATTGCCTACGAAGCCGAAGTCTATCGCCAGGTGTTGGGGCCATTACCCGTCTCTACGCCCGCCTTTTACGGAGTTCATAAAGATGCAACCACCGGCGAGCCCTGGTTTATCCTCGAATATTTAGACCAAAGTTTGCGTATCAAGGACTCGCACGATCGTACCTTGATGCATGCCGCCGCCCGTTGGCTGGGGGGATTTCATCGGGCCAATGCGTCACTCCTCTCACCGGACTCGATGCCATTCCTCAAGAGGCACGATGCGGACTATTATCTTGGCTGGGCAGAGCGGACGGCGCGCTTCGCCGATCACTTACACCAACGCTTTCCCTGGTTGGCGGCCCTTTGCCAGCGTTTTGAAGAGATTGTTGATATATTGTTAGAGCCGCCGGCTATTATTATCCACGGCGAATATTACCCGGGTAATGTTCTTTTCTGTGAGGGAACAATTTATCCTGTAGACTGGGAGTCGACCGCCGTCGCCATCAGTGAGATAGACCTGGCCAGCCTGATCGAAGGCTGGCCTGCGAAAACGGCCAGAGTATGTAAGGCTGAATACCTGGCGGCCCGCTGGCCCGAAGGCCCGCCCCCTGATTTTGAGCGTAAGCTCGAGGCCGTACAATTTTACTGGCACTTTCGCTGGCTGGGCGACCGGCCTGCCTGGACCCACCAGGAGAAGGCGTTAAAACGCTTCGCAGGGCTGCAAGCTTTGGGCGAGCGATTTGGATTGATTTAGTTATAAGGAATCAGCGAATCAGCGAGAGACGTGAAACGTGAAACGTTCCTTTACGCACTACGCCCTACGCAAGGTGAAAGATGAATGGACATGTGTCAGACACAGCCGACGAGACTATTTTGCGCCAATGCCTGGCGCGAATCGCCGCCGATCGGTTCGGCTGCCGGTCAGCGATTGTCGATGTCCGGCGGACCCGAATCCGTTATATCGGCTCCTATGACTGTGATACGGTAACGGTTCAGTTCGCTAATGGGGGGGAATTTAAGTTTTTTCTAAAGGACTTTGGCTTCTCTCAGCGTTCGAAGGACCATCCAGAACAGAGGCGCGAGCGGGAGTTACGTGTTTATCGGGATCTTCTGGCGGGGACTGATCTGGGGACGCCAACATACTATGGATCCATTTGGGACGAGTCCCAGGGAAGATTCTGGCTCCTGCTGGAGTTAGTAGAAGGGACCGTGATCAAGGATCATAATGTCGAATACGGGGTGATGGCAGCGGGTTGGCTGGGACAGATGCAAGGCTTCTTTGCCCAACATCCCGAGTATTTGACCGGATGTGACTTTTTGATACGCCACGATGAGGGGTTCTTTTGGTCTAAAGCTGAACTTGCCTTGCGGGACGTAGCCCAAATCGCCCCCGCCTCCGCCCCCCGGCTGGCTAAGATCGTCGACCGCTACGATCAGGCCATCAAGGTCATGGCCACGCAACCACGCACCCTGGTGCATGGGGGCTACATCCCGTGGCATATTTTGTTGGATATGACTGTCGAAGATGCCCTCTCGGAGATGCCCTCCGGGGTACGGGGTGATGAACCGGTGAGGGTCTGTCCCATCGACTGGGAGCTGGCCGCTGTCGGCGCCACCCTCTACGATCTGGCCTTCTTTACCGATGGTGTCGAGCCACCGGCGCGCGATCGAATTTGGGAGGCCTACCGGCGTGCAGCCAGGCAGTATAACGTTCCTCTGCCCGATAAAACACAAATGAGGTATGTTGTGGATTGCTTTCGCTTACACCGGATCTTCGACTGGCTTAGTCGGGCTGTGGAAAAGCAATTTTCGGAGCATAAAGTGGGGAAACTGGTAGCGCTAGCCGAGCAGCAGAGCGCGTTGGTCCTTGTGAATCAGCGGTAAAGCGAGTCAGCGGTAAAGCGAGTCACTGATTCGTCGATTCGCCAACTCGCTGACTCGCCGATTCGCCTTGACCTTCGGCCCTCGCCCGATTCGTTGGATCGCCGAACTGACGTGTTCCACCAACACCCCCCATTCAGCGACCTGGGCCAGTTTGTTGGCCAGGCTGAAAATCCCGATCAATCCAATCAGCAACAGGCCATTGGGGATGCTAACCGCAAACATATTGTAGAAAGCCACGCCGAAAAGGGTGAGGATGCCGACCAGACCGATGGGGGCTAAGAGATTTTTTGCCCGGGTCCGGCCAGTCTCCTCCAGCCTGGGCCAGGCAACGGTAATGGCTGAAGTAACCATGAAAGCTAGGCTGTAGATAAAAAGATCGATCCTCATTTATCTCTCCTTACTAGAAGTTAATCAAACTGCCCCTAAAACAAAAAAGCCCTTTTCCCCATCTTCGCGATGGGGAAAAGGGGGCCTTACTATTTCCTACCAATTATTGATTATATAGCAGGAGTTAGCTTTACCCGAGCCTGATTATTCGCACCTGCCGGAATAGCCTTATATACCTCGCTCTAGGATCTTCGACTTATCCGGGCAGGCTAATCAACACATCCTGGCGGCGCGTAATCACAGATATGCGCCTTCCACCACTCAGTACAGCGAGGCTGTATCGTCGTGGTCGCATACCAGATGGTAGCCAGCAAGACCGCATCTGCCGCCAACCATACCAGCAAAATTTTGCCTAGTGTAAGCGAAAAGGTCATGGTCGTACCCTTACCCTATCCTTAACATTACCCATATCTTATCACATTTACCCTTAAAAAGAATATGGTTCAAAGTACTACAGAGCGTAAAAGTATAGTAAATGTAAAGTATAGTAAATGTAAAGTAAACAGAAAGTTGCGTCGGGGCCCCCCTAACCCCCCAGCGAGGGGAATTCTGGTTGGGGCGTCCGCACCCGACACGGGGCAATCCCCTAACCCCCCAGCGGGGAGGATTCTGCCTTTGCGCACTCAACTCCGATCCTACTTTCGCCCCAACCTCCCCCTGTGGGGGCCAGGGGGGCGAGCCAACGCCCAAATTTGCGCCACTCTCGACTTTTTAATATGCTAGTCCAACGAGGCATAAATAAGTTGTCAGTTACTTCACGCTCTGAGAGGACCACAGTCCCCGGTCTGGGCGCAAAATAG
>JABAHQ010003483.1_pt2 | contig 14276 bp, 10 predicted proteins | sample 7062091 | NCBI WGS metagenome assembly JABAHQ01 (sample SAMN14534359, study PRJNA622989) | marine sediment metagenome | biome: marine biome [ENVO:00000428]; feature: marine pelagic biome [ENVO:01000023]; material: deep marine sediment [ENVO:00002113] | place: India: Gulf of Kutch | collected...
CTGACCAGGGAGGTATCCCAGTTGCAGCGGGAGGCGGCGGTAGCTTGGACCTCATCGAGTGGCAGGATAATCCAAAGGAAACTCTGGCGGGCTTACCGCTATGCCCTCTGGCCGAGGCGTAGCGAGATGGCGCAGACCCTTATCGACAACGCGATCGAGCTGATACGGAACATCGATTGTGCTAAACTCATAGAGCTAGTCAAGGGGGGATTACCGGAGCTTAGAGGGGAGATCGAGGTACTCTTTGCACAGAATGAGGGAATCGCGGAGCCGGCCAACGAGACGCTGGATGAGATAGCAGGGCTTCACAAGCTCCTTTGCAGACTTAACCCTGGCTCACTTGACTGCCAGGACTCAGAGGAGATAATTCCCGAACCTCCCGTTCTGAAGACTTGTCCGCAGATCAAGGACGAGCTGTTCAATGTAATTGACCTGCTCTTCGAAGCTCGCAGGAGGGTCCCCGGCCATGAGGCTATGCAATACATAAGGGAAGCCTGGAACCTGCTCCGAGCTCCCTTGGGGGATTTGGAGGATGACTGGGGACAGGTTAACGAACGCCTCAGTCGGCTCAGGAATCAGACAAGGTTGCTCCAGTGGGCTTTGAGAAGAGGAAACAGATACTCCCTCGGAGCCCAAGATCGAGGCCACCTCTCCTTTAGGCTTCATCCTAATCCGATAAGCTCTGGTCTTCCAGTGACGGTCTCGGCGGAGGGTAGCTCCATAGAAAGCATAGAACTGCAGGTCTTTGCTCTCGATGGCAGGCTCGTCTTAGACAAGAGAGCTGAATTAAACTACTTGCAGTTCAGCCCTCTCGATGATCAGGGGCGCCCACTGGCCAACGGCGTCTACCTCTATGTGATCACTGTCCGCGGCTGGGACGGCGAGGTCTTGAGGAGTGAGGTCAGGAAGTTGGTGATCCTGAGATAGATAAAGTGTGCACGCCCCGTGGAATAATGTATTCCACGGGGCAGGTGTTCACGTTGGCACGTGTACATATTAAAAGGATGGATAGAGGAGCCCCGGGGTTGCGAGACCTTGGGGCTCTTGGTCTTTGAGCCTATCCATGAGGGCCTCCCGAGAACAGTTACCAGATCATTTGAAATCAGTAATTTGAGCTGTTATGCTAAATGGCGAGGAAGCGATCATGGCCTTGAAAAAGCTGAAACTGGAATTGGAGCTACCTGAAGAGATACTTTCTCGCCTGGGGAAAGACCCTCAAGAGGTGAGCCGAGGCGTCCTCCAATTGCTAACCCTGGATTTAGTCCGGCGGGGAGAGATAACCTCCTCCTACGGCGCGGAACTTCTGGGGATAGATTGGCAGGACTTCCTAGATCTGATGGCCCAATACAAGGTGCCGTTACTGAACTACGAGGTCAAGGAAGCGAAGGAGGAACTCTCCACCCTTAGAAAGCTCACTGAATGACGGACTATGGTCATCATCTCCGATTCGAGCCCTCTTATCCTTCTAGCCCGAATCGGACTCCTCTCCCTGCTGAAGGAGCTATTTCAAGAGGTCACCATTCCCGAAGAGGTCTACCAAGAGGTGGTCATCCGAGGAGAGGCCCGCCCCGGCAGCCGGGAGGTCAGAGAGGCCTCCTGGATCAAGGTGGATAAGGTGCGTAATCTTGAACTGATCGACAGATTCTATCATCATGGCTTGAGTCGCAAGGATGCCGCAGTAATTGCCCTTGCGCAAGAGAAGCAAGCCGCTGCCGTCCTCATGGATGAGCAGCGAGGGCGGATTGTATGCCGAGGGGCTGGTTTCGAGGTCGTCGGAACCGGCGGTCTTCTGGTTAGAGCGAAAGAGAAAGGTTTAATCCCAACCGTCAGAGGTCCTCTCGACCGGCTGATTAAACAAGGTTTTAGGCTCACTCCCGAGCTTTACAGGGAATTTTTGGAAGANNTTCGGCGGCATCCTAGATCATGGGTTAGCATAGTAATTGTTTCCAGTCTAAGGTCCTTTTAGAGTTTGCGATTCAATACGAACAATTCCCGTGCCTGGGACAGCTCGATCATCCGAAGCGAGGTGCGGAAGTTGGTGGTTTTTGGATAAGCGTGTGCACGTTAAGGACGGAAAAGACGAGCCCCGGGGTCGCTCGCGAGATCTCGGGGCTCTTGGTTTTAATGGAGCGCCCCCGCCAACAGTTTTGGAGAAACCGAGGTGACCGGCGGGCAAGCCTGAGGGGACAGGTGGCCTTGGAGCGGAGGAGCCCGCCCTCCTAACATTATCTTAGAATGCTGATCCACTCCGAGGAGCGAGCATGAAAAACAGATGGTTTATTGTAGCTATCCTCCTATCTTTAATCGGTTTATCCGCCCTCACCCCCGCGCAGCAGTTCGCCGAGGTGTCCGTGGGGAGCAAGACGGTCTCCGCCGGGGGAACGGCGACCATCGATATCTCGGTGCAGAACGTGCCCGATCCTGGGCTCGCCGATATCCAGGGGAGTCTCTCCTTCGATCCGGAAGTGATCCAAGTGAATGAGGTCAGCGGCTTAAACGACTACGAGATCTTCGCCGCCGACATCGACAATGATGCCGGCGAGATCAAGTTCGTCGCCGCCCAGGTCACCGGCAAGCACATCAAGGCCGGTGGCTTCCTCCAGTTTGCGATCGAAGCTATCGGGAAGAGCGGCGAGAGCAGCCCGCTGATGCTCACCCTGGAGGTCTTCCGCGATGCCGACGGCCGTGACATTAGCTACAGCATCACCAATGGCACCGTCTCCCTCACTGGGGAGAAGAATCCGCCGAAGGCCAAGTTCGCCCTCTCTCCTGAAAATCCCAAGGTCAACCAGGAGGTCCAATTTTCGGATCAGTCCACCGACCCTGATGGGACAGACGACCTTGTCTCCTGGAGCTGGGACTTCGGCGACGGGACGACGAGCACTGAACAGAATCCAACCCACAAATACGCAGCTAAGGGCAAATATACAGTGAAACTGACCGTTACAGACCGGGGAGGCTTATCAGACAGCACTACCAAAACGGTTCCAGTAGAAATCAAGCCCCCCACAGCTCGGTTTACCTTCACCCCAGCCAGCCCTAAGGTGGGTCAACTAGTTCGATTCACCGATCAATCGAACGATCCAGATGGACAGGTTCAGTCCTGGAGCTGGGACTTCGGCGACGGGAATAGCTCTACGGAGAAGAATCCCGAACACCAGTATGCTGCAAAGGGCAGCTACACGGTGAAACTGACCGTCACCGATAATGACGGGCTGACCGCTACCTTCTCCAAGGAGCTCACCATCTCCGCTGGTAAGCCTCAAGTATTTGTCCACTGCTTCCCTAACCCCGCCTCGACCCAGACGACCTTCAAATATGCCTTGCCCGGTGAAACGGATAGCGCGACTCTGTGGGTTTTCGACATTACGGGCAAGCCCGTCTTCCACCGCGATATCGCGGGCGCAGAATACACGTGGGATCTTCGATCAGATGGCGAAAAGGACCTGCCCAACGGGCCATATTTCTACTATGTCATTGCCTACGACGCCCAGGGCAAGCGGATTGCGCGGTCTGCTATCGGCAAGCTGGTGATCCAAAGGAGTTAAGATGAAAGAAAAGTTGACACGTTCGCAGGTTCGCAGGTTCGCAGGTTCAAAGTTGAAGGTCCTGGAACTTGGAACCTGGGACTTGGAACCGATTCGGAGGTTCGCAGTTGTTGGAGTGGGCCTCATTCTCCTCTTTCTTGCGGCTACTCCGGCTTCAGCGCAAACCATGGTCACCTTATTCGATATCGGCGCCGGGGTGCGGCCGATGGGGATGGGCGGGGCGTTCACCGCGTTGGCCGACGATGAGAACGCTCTGTTCTACAACCCTGCCGGGCTCGGTTTTCGGGAGAAGATGCGGTTCGGCTCCTTCTATGAGCCTAGGTTTGGGGCGAGCTTCGGGGATTTGGCCTTGGCAGGAAAGAATTTCGGCCTGGGATTGATCTTCTTCAACCTCGGAGGGATCGACCAGCGAGATGCCAACGATAACAGCACCGGGACCTTTACCTATGGCAGCTCCGGCACCATCGCCGCTGGGGGAGTGAGATTGGGGGACCTGCCCCTCGGCCTCCCCCTACAAGACCTTGCCTTGGGGCTGGGAGCTAAGCTCTATCAGGTGAGTTCCCCAGAGGGGGGGAATGGCTCCGGACTGGCGCTTGACCTGGGAATCCTCTGGGCTCAGGAGAGCCTGCAGATCGGTCCACTCCCCCTGGATCTCCGCCTGGGAGTGGCGGTCGAGAATCTCGGCCTGGCCGTTAAGTACAACAGCGGTCACACCGAGGGCTGGCCGCTGGGCCTCCGACTGGGGACTGCGGTGAGGGTCCGCGACCTCTCCCTGGCGCTTGATCTCGAGACGAGAGGAACCATTCATCTCGGTGGGGAGTATAAATTCAGGAACATCGGCCTGGAGCGGTTTGGGCTGGGGACCCTGGCATTGCGGGTCGGCGGCTTCACCCAGGGAGGGCTGGTCTTAACCATCGGTTTTGGACTTCAATTCACGAATTTCTATCTCGATTACGCCTTCCTCGCCTATCCCCGAGCCCCCGATACCCACCGCCTCTCCTTCGCCGCCGAGTTCAAGCTCCCGCGACTCTTTTAACCTTTGTCACCTCTAAGTTTGACCCCTTTCGTCCCACTGCGTGACTCTCGCCCTGACTGTCTTTTCCAAAACGGCATATAATAATGCGAGCCCATATGTAGAATGGGAGGCACGATGAGAAAACTGACAACTCTTGCGCTCGTCCTGATCATCATAATTCCTATCTACGCTTATGCTCAAGATGCAAAAATCACCGTGGAAAACGTCACTGCCCACCCGGAAGAAGAAACGACTATCGGGATCACCGCCGACGAGGTGCCTCAGCCGGGGATCGCCTCGATTCAGGGAAGCATCAGTTTCGATCCCCAGGTCGTCCAATTTCTAGATCTGGTCTTTTCCGAGAGCTATAACATCGCAGTAAAGAACGCCCAGACGGGCAGCGTGAAGTTTGCCGCGACCCTCACCGCCGAGGATGAGCCGATCACCGCCGGGATGCTGTTGGAGCTGCGGGTCAAGGCGGTCGGCCAGCCGGGGGACGAGAGCGAGATCGACCTGACGCTTGAAGTGCTGAGTGACCTGAATTACCAGGATATCCCTCACACAATCACCGATGGGGTCTTCAAGATCGAGGCGCCCAACCAGCAACCAGTGGCCGACTTTACTTACAGCCCCCCGGACCCCCGGGTCGATGAGAGGGTGACCTTCGATGGGGCGAACTCTTCTGACCCTGACGGGGAGATCGTCAAATATGAGTGGGACTTTGATGGTGACGGATCGGCTGACGCTGAAGGAAAGGTCGTCGAGTGGTCCTTTGCTGCCGAGGAAGACTACACGGTGACGCTTACCGTCACTGATGACCGGGGGGCAACCGCGACCAAGACGGAGGAGATATTCGTCGCCCCGGCGGTGACCGAGCCTAAGGTGATTGTCTATCCCAATCCGGCAAGGGATTGGGTAAAGTTCCGTTATTACCTGCCTCGCGGGATGGAGCAGGCGACGTTGATGGTCTTCGACCTCGCCGGAGCCCCGGTCTTCTCCCACGAGCTGGACCCGGCCGAGACCGAGTTCACCTGGGATTTGAAGGATAACAACGGTAATCCTCTCCCCAATGGGCTTTATTTCTTCTTCATCCGGGGGATCGACCGGCAAGATCGGGCCACGAGGTCTAGTATCGGGAAGTTGGTGATACAAAGATGAATAACTTCGGTTCGCAGATTCGCAGATTCGCAGGTTCAAGGTTCAAGGGTCTGGAACTTGGAACCTGGAACTTGGAACTGATCCGCAGGTTCGCAGGTCTTGGGGTGGGTCTTATTCTCCTCTTCCTTGCGACTACTCCGGCTTCAGCACAGAATATGGTCACGCTATTTGAATTGGATAACGGTGCCCGGTCGCTGGCCATGGGCGGGGCGTTCACTGGATTGAGCGATGATGAGAATGCCCTCTTCTATAACCCCGCAGGGCTGGCCTATCTCGGCATCGAAACCCGCTTTAGCTCCCTCTATGAAAGCCACTTCGGGGTCACCGACTTTGGCCAGATGGCCCTTGCCAGCCCCAGGATGGGGCTGGGGGTGCTGCTGTTCAACTCCGGCACCCTCATCCGACGTGACGAGCAAGGGGAAGATGTCGGCCGATTCAGCTATTCTGCTGTGGGGCTGGCCGGGGCATATGGAACCACTCTGGGTGAGCTGCCCTTTGAGCTTGGGGTCCCCGCGGAGCTCGAGCGCCTGGCCTTGGGAGCCCGTTTAAAACTCTACCGCGTCAAAACCCTCAAGGAGGGGAGCGGCGTGACTTTGGCCCTCGATCCCGCCCTGATGTTCGATTTTGGGGAGCTGGAGGGTCTGGAGGTAGAAGCCCTGCGACTCGGCCTGGTCTTGGAGAACCTCCTGGGAAAGGCGATGGAGTTTGGCAGCGGCCATCGCGAGCCCTGGCCCTTGAGGTTACGGTTCGGCGGCTCGTTCACCTTCCGGGAGCTCACCGCGGCCGCTGATCTGGAGTCGAACGGGACCTTCCATCTAGGGGGGGAATATCGCTTCGCCGGAATCACCATCGCCGGCCTTGACAAGGGAGAGCTGGCCCTTCGGGGCGGCCTCGTCCTGGGCCGGAGGACTTCGTTTAACCTCGGGCTGGGCTTCCAATTGAAAACTTTCCAGGTAGACTATGCCTTCGCTACCCATCCGTTGCTCCCACTCTCCCACATCCTCGCCTTCACCGTGGCCTTCAACCTCGACCCCTGAGTGTCCTCCTCTCCCCTAGCGGGAGAGGATTGAGGAGGTGAGGGGGAGGTTAGAAGGTAGTCGCCACCTGGACCGCCAGGTAGAGGCTCTGATAGGAGCCCTCCTCGTCCAGGTTGTCGAGGTTGATGAGGTAGCCGACCAATCCAGAGGCTCCCCAGTTCCCGCCCAGCTCGTAGTCTTCCTTCAATTTTAACTNNTTTAACTCCCCTTGGAGGTTGTCCAGCAGCTCGCCCCTCCGCTCCCCCATGGTGTAACTGGCGGTCGCCTCCAGGGAAGAGGAGAGCTTCGGGAGGAAGGGGATGGCGAACCCGGTGACGCTGCGCAGGGAATAGGAGGTCGTGTCCTCCTGGTCATCCTTCACCCTCGTCTGGGAGAGGGAGAGGTCCTCCGAGATGGGGGAGGATTTCCAGCCGAGCCCGGCGCTCATCGTCCAGTTCTCCATGGTCTTTTGGCCGTAACTCGGATGTTGGAGAACCCTTACCGTCCCCTGAAGGGTGAGGCGCGGCGAGAGCCCCTTCCAGCCTCCGTAGTCGAGGCGAACGGAGGGTTTATGAAGGAACTCCTCGCGTTTGCTCCATTCGTCGAGGGTTGAACTGAGCTTATAGCTGGCCTGGGCCTTGAAGTCGCCCAGCTCGCCCCGGAGACCCCCCTCACCGCCCAGGCTGATCTGCCCCCGTCCGGCTTCACCTTGTTGCTCGAAGGAGAAGGTTCCCTGGGGATAGAGGGTCAGCTCGCCCATCTCCAGGCTTTCAAACTCCACCTTTACTTGGCCATCTTGAGCGGCCTCGCCCTCCTCTTCAGGAATCCTTCTTTGGCTATCGCGGTTGTATTGCGCATTGACCAGGAACAGCGGGAAGTGCTGGGACCAGTGGGCGGAAAAGCCCAGCTCCTCGCTCCCCCAGCTCCTCCTCCGCTCGCCATAGCGGGTCACCTTGACCGGCCGCACGTACCGCCACCCAAGCTCCAGCCCCGGCAGGAGGCGGAGGTCCGCCTCGCCCACCAGCCGCTGGTCTTGGGAGGAGCGCCGGGTCCACCGAAGGTCAACCAGGGAGAGCTGCTCGTATGACAAGGAGAGCCCCAGGCGGTCGTCGAGCAGTGAGCTTTTGACCGCGGCAGAGAGGCCGTGCCGCGCCTGGTCAAAGCCGCTGTCTCCACGGTTATCGATCCGCTCTAGCGAGTAGCCCGCTTCCAGGGTTGGCCCGAAGTCCCACTCCAGGTTCAATGAATCCTGCTCCGAGTAACTCTTCCGCGCCAGGGGGTCGAGCCGCGCCTGCTCGGCACCCTGGAGGCTCGCCTCATGCTGCAGGCCGAGAGACAACTCCGGGGTGACCTCGTAGTCCCCCACGATGCTCCAGCCCCGCAGATCCTGCCGCTCCTCGCTCCCCAGGGCGGTGAACTGCGGGGAGATGCCCTTCAAAGAGCCCTTCAATTTCAGCTTCCCCAGCTCGAAAGTTGTGGAGAGGACCGCGGCCAGACCCCGGTCGGTGTGCTCCGCCGCGGGGATGTCGTCGAACCGGTGTTTATCCCGGCCGTCGATGCGCGTCTCCCGCTGGGGATAGCTTTCGACCCGGGAGGCCGCGACTATCTGCCAGATTGTCAGTTCGTAGTCTGCCGTGGCCTCCATCCCCGCCCATAGCCCCGAATCCGCCGGGAAGAGGGCGGTGATCGCGGCCTCGACTAGCGGCTCCCCCTCTCCCATCCGGTAGAGCCCTTCCTCGGTGCCGAACCAAACCCGGCCATTCGCGGAGGCGACAACCCCGACTCCCCCGGGGGCGGGGAGCCAGCCACTCCCCTGGCCGCGATAGAAAGGACGAATGCCCAGATCCGTCGCCACGAGGATCTCCGCCTCAGCGGCGAACAGGTCATTGATCCGGACCCCCTCAAGTTCTGCCGCGGTGGAGAAAGTTCCCTCTCGGGGATCGAACATTACCAGCCCCTGATCGGTCCCCAAATAGACCAACTCCCCGTCACCGGCGAGCTGGAGAATCCGCTCGCTTATCATCCCCGAATAGGTTCCCTTTCGGTAGACCTCCCAGCTCTCCTCCTCCTCGATCTCCGCCAGGGGGACGCGGGCCAGCCCCTCCTCCGTCCCCAAATAAACCGTCTCATCCTGAATGAGAGCGGAGTGGACATTCTGGGAGGGGAGGCCGTCCTGGGCATAGAACCGGCGCCAGTTGGTGAGGATGGCAAACGGGTCCGCGCCCTCCATCCGGAGGAGGGAGACCCCCGAATCGGTGGCAAAGACAACGAAATCTTCCGCTATGGCGACATCGCGAACGGAGCGCCCGGCCAGCCCCTCCGCCTGGCCCAGCTCTCGCCACCGCCCGCCGTCGAAGACCGTGAGCCCATTCTGTGTCCCGAACAGGACGTATTCCTTGCCCTGATAGCGGATAGCCCGGATCGCGTTGATCCTGTTTAATCTATTCTTCCGTTGATTGTCATCGAACGGAAAGCGATTGTAGTTGTAGCCCAGTTCCAGATTCCCCTGGAGGTTGCCCAGCTCCAGCTTCGCCGAGAGTCCGCCCACGATGTGATCACCCGGCATCGCGGGCAAGGTGCTCCGGTCGCCGCCAGCCGGGCTGTCCGCCGCCTGGAGGAGGTCAATCCCCAGGGTGAGGTAATCGGTCGGGTGATAGCTGAGCAGGACTCCCCTGAGGTTCCGCTTATAGTCGGTAACACCGCCCAGCCCCCCGCGGAAGATCTCATACTCGATCCGTAGTTCGTCCTCCGGGGTCAGTTGCTGGAAGAGGAGGAGCGCTCCTGTCTCATAATCGACGGTGTAATCCAGATCACGTTGGAGCAGTTTTCCATTGAGGTAAACCTTCTCACTCCCCTTCACGATGGACAGTCCCAGCATATACAATCCCCCGGAGATGGCGTAGTTGAACTTCACTCGCACGTGGTTCTCCTCCAGATGGGCGAAAAACTCCGCGGGGAAGTTCAGCTCGATGATTCCCTTACCCGAGAAGAGGTAGTATTCATAGTCGATGAGCCCCGGATCGGTGATCGGGGTGAACTCCTCCTCCCCCAGCTTCACCTCGACCTTGACCGAGTTGGGGTCGATCTCCGGATGGCCGAGGTAGTAGAATCGTTCCCGCTCATAGCCATCGAGGGGCAACTCCGTCCCGTCGAGATTGAACAAGACGTATTTATCAATTAACCCGCGAAGAAAACCGGACTCATAGTCGCTCCCCTCGTCCAGAGGATACTCCTTTCTCTCCTCGCCGGTGAGATCGCTGGCCTGATTATAATCGTCGATATATTCCTTGATCGCATCCCGCAAAACCTCCCGAACCTCGCGCTTCAGGATGAGCAACTGTTCCTCCCCCTTGCTCACCACCACATAGCGGGCCTGCTCGATCTCACGCCAGGGCTCCTCCTTGATCAGGGGGAAGAGATAGCCTAAGTTGAAGCTGCCCAGCAGGTCTTTTAACCCCTGCTGGGCAGCAAAGGAAAGCTTCAATTTAGTGAAGCCGGGAACGAAGCCCGCGATGCTGTAGAACTCCAAACCGCGGATGTTCTGCAGGTAAGGCTGCTCGGTCCAGCGCTGCCCCGCCGGATGGAGGGAGTAGGTGACCTCGCCCGGGCTGGTGTTGCCGCGAAACACCTGCACCTTGGGGATGCCCTCGACGCGGGAGAGGACCCCCTTGAGACTCAGATCGTCCTGCGGTTTCCAATCTATCCTCAGCCCTTTGAGCTTTTTATCATAGCCAGTGTAGCCGGTGTGGCCAGCGACGGTGAAGTCGCCGAACTCCCCTTGGAGGTCCCTCCCCTTGTACCTGATCGAGAGGAGTTGAAGGTTTTCCGCCTTCTGATTGTCGAGGTGGGCGGAGATGGACAGGACCCCGGCCAGGGGCCATTCGACCTGCACTCCGCCCTCGGCATCGACGGAGAGGGCCTGCTCCAGCAGGAATTGGTTCGCATATCCCCTCTCGGTTAGCCCCCGCGGATCGCCGAGGCCATATTTCACGATCCAGCTCACCCTTCCGGTCGCCTCCAGCGACAGCGGTCCGGCCTCTTCCTCCAGAGAGAGTGGAGGCTCCAGCCGCTCCGCCGGCGTCTGGACCTCCTCCTGAGCGAGGACGAAGCCAAAAGGAAGAGCCAAGGCGATCAAAAGTGCGAGAAGTATTACTGTAGCAATCGGATTGTGAGGAGTTCGTCGACCATGCCAGCACCCTCTCCCTGACCCTCCCCCTTCAAGGGTGGGGGTGACTCTCCCATCAAAAACGTCATGGTAGACTGCTGTCTTTTTTATACTCATTATCAGAACCTCAAGGTCAGCGACAGTCGGTTGGTATCGGGGAGCCGCGGATGGATGGCGTAGGCCCAATCGATCCTCAATCGCTTGAGCCAGATGGATGAGCCGATGGTGATCGCCCCCCCATCGAGCCCGGCACGGACTCCCAGCTCGCTTGCCCACAACTCGGCACCGAAGTGGCTATGAAACCCGCCTTCGAGTATCCTGCCGAGCTCGAAGAGCAGGTTCATGCTCGAGCGCTCAAATAGCTCAAAGGAGAGGGAGCCCCCGAGCCGCAGGTCGGGGTTCCATTGCTCCACGTGTCCGTTAGTAAACTCGATCTCTCCGCGGAGGATGTTCTCCAGCAACGCCCCCAATCTGAAGCGTCCTTGGACGAGCATCACCGCCGAATCTACGGCCCAGCCGATCCCGCTTATCCCATCGCTGATCTCTTGGTAGAACTTGAGCCGGGTCCCCAGGGCGACACCCTTCCTGAGGCGATTCCGGCGGAGGCGATACCCGCACGGCTGGTGTAGCTAAAGCTGGTGCCGTCGGGGTTGCCGAACCTGTTCGTACCCTCGATCCCTCCGGAGTAGAGCTGGAGCAGGGTTAGCCCGGCGAAGCGGCCTGCGATCCCCAAAACCTTGTAATCGAGCATCTGGAGCTGGCGGCTGTAGAGCGAGGTAACCCCGAACCGGTCCAGGAAGGCCAGAGCTGCGGGATTGTAGAAGACGGCGTTCTCATCGTCAGCCAGGCCGACGAAGGCTCCGCCCATCCCCAGCGGCCGCGCTCCGGCCCCAATCTCGAGCAGCGCGGCTACGTTGGTGAACCGCTCTTTACCATAGACCGGGCAGAGGCCCGGCAGGAGCAAGCCCGGGACCAAGAAGAGCAGCACCAGGGTCCTCATCCGCATCTTTACCTTCCTCCTCGCACTCGGTTCCAGGTTCTCAAGTTCCAGGTTCGCAGGTCCAACTTGGTGGAACTTGGAACCTGTGAACCTTCGAACCTGAAAATTCTAACGCCGGATGACCAGCCGATGGATCATGGAACGGTTCCCATCGGCGATGACGATATAGATGTATAGCCCATTGGCTAATAGTTCACCCTCATTGTTCACCAAATCCCAACTGAATCGATCTTCCAGGGGATCGAGTTCGGCCACGAAGACCGGCTCTCCCACCACATTGAAGACCAGCAACTGCACGTGCTCCGCCCCGGGAGGGACGGCGTAGGTGAAGAGGACTTGCTCAGAGGCCGGATTGGTCCCGGCCTTCACTTCTGGCCGACCCCCCGCTTCCGGGAGTTCCAGTCCGATAAGGTTCACCCCGCGTTCCGCGTTCAATTTACCATAACCCCAGGCCTTCCCCGGGACCTCGCCGACCTGTGGATCATGAATTGCCGTCTGGCGTAGCTTCTCCACCGCCTCAGCGGGCCCCANNGGCCCCAGGCGGGGGTACACCTGGAGCATCAAGGCGACCGTCCCGGCCAGGTGCGGAGCAGCCGCCGAGGTCCCCTGGAGGATGACGTGAGCCCCATCGGGAACGGTCAGCTCTGGAACTTTGCTCAATTCCGACCCCGCGGCGAGCGCGGAGGCGATCGCCGTCCCCGGGGCGCTCAAGTCCGGCTTCTGCCGCCCATCGCGGGTCGGGCCGCGGGAGGAGAAGGGCGCAATCTGGCCGACGGAGCTCGCCCCACGGAAATGATAGCGGTTCCCATCCCGGCTCCGCCACTCGACCCTCGTGGTATAGGCCCCGGTGGTGATGATCCCCTGAGCGTTGCCCGGTTCGGAGATGGTCATCTCGCCGTCTCCTTCAAGAAAATAGCCCATCGAGGCCAGCCCCGGCCAGACATCGAACCTCCCTCTGCCAGAGCGAGCACGCAATCGGACCGTCCAGGGCTCGCCCACCGCTATGTCCTCCAATAAAACGCCGATCTGTTTATCACCGTTGTTCGGATTGGGTCCGCCGGAGGCGTTGTCGATGGAGACCTTCCCGGCTTCCGTCTCCTTCACCACCGCTTCGCCGCCGGCCGCGGCGATCACCTGGGCCAGCCCTTCCTCCACGGGAGCCTCCAGCTCGACCTGGAAATCCGCCTCGCCGGGATACCAGATGTTGAGAAAGACCGTCTCCTCGCCGGGGATGAAGGTGAATTGGACCGTGCTTCTCCCCCGGGAGGCGAGGTTCCCCCCGATGTGGACCCGCTTGTCTCCCTCGTTTCCGGCGGAGTTGACGATGATCCGCCCGGGGCCGAGCAGCCCCTCCAAGGCTCGGTCAAAGTTGCTCGTTCCATCGTGGGGGCCGAAATGGCCGCCGAGGCTGAGGTTGACCACACAGGGCCTCTCCAGCTCTTCGGCCTTGCGGAAGATATAATCTACCCCGCTGACCACGTCCCCCGAGTAGAAGCTGGTCTTGACCATGATCAGCTCCGCCGCGGGAGCGACGCCCACATACCCCGCACCGGAGGAGGAGCCATCGCCGGCAGCGATGCCCAGCACATGGGTTCCATGACCGCTCTCATCCTGCTCTCGCACCATTCCCTCCGCGGGGCCCATGCCCTGGGCGAGGTCCGCCTCGATCTCCGCGCGGTTGTACTCCGTCCCCATCGGGACGGTTATGCGGCTCCCGAAAGGTCCCGTCTCCGTCTGGTCCCAGATGAAAAGCAACCGGGATGATTCCTCGAAACCGTCGCCGTCCCCATCGAGGCGGAAATCGAGATGCTCGTAGTCAACGCCCGTATCGACGTCTCCGACGATCACCCGCTCGCCTTTGACCGTGGGCTCCTCCTGATGGAGGAGATCAGCGCCGATGGCGGGAATGCTCCGATCGACCTCCGGCTCGAGGCGGTAAGCGGCCTCGACGTAGATCACCTCAGGCGATTGGGCCAGCCAGCGCAGTTGGGTCAAGGTGACCCGGGCGATTAGTATCTCCCCTGTGGTTGCCATCACCTCGGCCACGCCCGGCGCAATCCCAGTAGGAGATCGAGATCTAATTAAGACTCCGATTTCCCCCGCCCAGGCGGCCCGGGGAGGCCGGGGCTTCGCCGGGAGGAACTCGCCCATCCCCGTGGGGACCGGTCGAGAGAGGAGCGGCTCTCCTCCGGCATAGACCTGGACCAGAGGAGTGAACCCGGCTAAATTGAGCGCTTCCCCCCGTTGGCGGGCCTCCCGATCGCGCTGGAGGATTAGCCGCAGGAAGGGCCCGAGCTTGCTCGCCTCACCTTCCTCAAGTCCTTGGGGAACGGGAAGCGTCGGTGGGACCCCCTCCAGCGTCCCCCCGGCGATA